>VOFB01000501.1_pt1 | contig 168000 bp, 148 predicted proteins | sample 5384141 | NCBI WGS metagenome assembly VOFB01 (sample SAMN12384721, study PRJNA508395) | human gut metagenome | isolation source: healthy gut A | host: Homo sapiens
GTCATAAATGGAATATGTAGATATTCGTTTTTTGCTTTCGGTTCTCTGTCTCTTAAAGTAAAATAATACGCTTCTGCATGATTTCCGTCAGTTGTGCTTTCAACAGGCGGGCATTGATCGGTTTAGGCATATAACCGTCAAAACCGCTTTCCATCACTTGTTGTTCATCCGAAGCATATGCAAAAGCCGTAATGGCGATAATAGGTACTTTGGCAGAATATTTGCGTATTTCTTTAGTTGCCTCGTAACCGTCCATGACCGGCATATTGATGTCCATCAATATAATCTGCGGATTATATTGCTTGAACATTTCCACCGCCTCTTGTCCATCCCAGGCATGAATTAATTGATACTCTCCCTTTAGTATGGATGCGAACAGTTTGTAGTTACTTTCATTATCCTCGGCAATCAGAATGGTAAACTTGTTTTTTTCTATACTTATCGGCTGAATTTCCTCTTTTTTTATGTTTTCATCTACGGCTATTGCGGCTTTATATGGCAGCGTGAACCAGAATGTTGAACCTTTGCCCTCTTCCGAGTCTACTCCGATGGTACCTCCCATGTGTTCTACCAGAGTCTGGCAGATAGAAAGTCCCAGGCCGGTACCTTGTTCGAAACTATTTAATTTGACGAAGCGTCCGAAAATGCTCTTTTGCTTGTCTTTGGGAATGCCACAGCCAGTATCGCTGACATAAAAATAGATCTCTTTGCCGCGGAGTTCATAACCAAAACGAATGTATCCTTCAGTGGTGAATTTGATGGCATTGCTTATCAGGTTGATGAGCAATTGTGACAGCCTGTTCTTCTCTGTATGGATAAAGCAGTTTTTCTCTGCCAGATGGCAGGTTAACTGTACTTTTTCAGATTTTATTTTTAATTGTAATGAGCTCGTTAACTCGTTCAGCATTTTGTTCAAGTCTATGTTGGAATATTGAAATTCCAATGTTCCGGCTTCAATCTTCGACAAATCAAGAATATCACTGATGAGTTGCAGCAACAAGGTATTATTGTTTTCGATGATGCTGACATATTCCTGTTTTTCCTCTTCTTCCTCGGTAGACGCCAATATCCCCGAGAAACCGACAATAGCGTTGAGGGGAGTACGGATTTCATGGCTCATATTGGCGAGGAAGGCAGACTTCAGACGATTGGATTCTTCTGCCCGGTCTCTGGCTGTGGTCAATTCCATTTCCATCTTTTTCCGTGTGGTGATGACTAGTGAAGAACCGACCAGGGTGAGCGGCTTGCCGTTTTCGTCACGGGTCTCTACAGCGGCTTGAGCTTCCACCCATTCGATCCTGTGAATGTTATTCTGTACATTGATAACCCGGTATTCTTCCTTGACTTTATCCGATCGACCTTCTATCAGGTCATCGTAGGCTTTTTCTACCCGTTTGCGGTCTTCTTTGAATATCTTTGAGAAATATTGTGAATCGGGCACTGCCAATTGTTCCTCATTCACGTCTTTATCGTTTGTGCTAAGCTCAATAGGTCTATTGATGTCGCAAAGTATGGTTTTGCTTCGCAAATCCCATTTCCAGGGCACAATATTGGCTACGTCCAGTGCCATTGCCAGTTTATTGTTAGTAGCGCTTAGCTTTTGTTGGGCTTTGTGCAGTTCGGTGCTATCCAGGCAGAAAATATCGACAATATTGTTGTGGTGAGTTCCTTTCAGTACTACATCATAAAATGTATCTACCCGTTTGAAATAGTATGGGAAAGTGATAGCCCTGTTTTCCGCAAGTGACATTTTTGTGAAATGCAGGAACTCCGGCATGGATTCAGGGAATATTTCACTGGCTTTCTTGCCTACTACATCTTCTTTACGGAAAAAACTTTTCTCGAAATGAGCGTTGACATTCCGGTATACAAGTTCTATAGGGGTACCTTCTTCATTCATGATTAACTCTTCTTGCATATACAATATAGGCATATTGTTAATCAGGTTTTTGTAAGAAGTCATTGTGTCAATCTCTTTCTGTTGTATTTTCTTGAGCTTATTCAGATGACTGATGCGGTATTGGAAGAATAGGGCAAGCAGTATGAAGCAGACTATGGTTCCTAAAATAAAGTATCCGTACTGTTCCCAAAACGTAGGCGGCTTGTTAAAAAAATAGTGCCCGGTGGACATAAGTATGGCGACATTCCTTTACGTAGCAAAACATTGTAGTTGATAGTCGGAGCGGCATCTGAAGGTTCGTAAAAAGGTATCTCGGATGCTTGTTTGCCATTCAATATTGATTGGATCGTTTGTATGATTTTCTGGCTGTATGCATGTTGATCGTAGATGTATCCGCCAATTATTCCTCCTGCGTTGTCCTTGATTGTCATCATCCCAAGGCTGAACAGAGGTGCGGAAGTCGTTGAGACTAATAGGTGTGAATTTGTAACTAGCGAGGTGTTGCCGGCAAAGGTGTGTTTGTAAAACCATGAAGAGAAAAGTATTCCTGTTGTTTTAGGATCAACGGTGTAAAGGGTGTCCAGCAAATGATTGGTTTGCATCTTCCGGGGCGATATGAATTGATAATTGATGTCGGGATGGCTCTTTTTCAATTCTTGTTTGATAACCATATTGTAAGTCTGGTTGTTTTGCCGTTCATCACCGATAAATATGAAATTTTTAATATCGGGAGTCATTCGGCAAATCAGGTCTATATTTTCTTTAATATAGAAATTGGAATGTAGGAAAGTGAGATTGTAAGGCTGCGCCATATCTGCAATCGGGGTTCTTGCAGTCAACTCAACAGGCTTCTTTTGGAGATAAAATTCCTTCGGACCGATGTAATCTTCTTCAGCACATAGTATAATCGGAATATTTCCCCACATCTTTCTGAAGTCGTCCCGTAATATCATGCTGGAGTTTCCGAGTAATATCAACATACGCGGAGAATGTCGCTTGTATTTTTCCAGAACTGCCTGTCTGAATTCATTCAAAGTGGAGTCTGTGTCCATCATTAGCATGTTCATGTGTTCGGTATAGAGTGCTAATTGAGGCGAATTCTGGGCATATTCGGTAATGGCTGAAATCATTCTGAAGCTCCAGGGAGCTGCTTCTGTATATGAATTAATGATTAAAAGATAATTTGACGAGTTCACTGAATCTTTTTGAGCTAGAATCGGTGATATGTAGGAAAAAGCTAATAGACAGAAAGACAAAAATAATTTTATTATATATGAGTTAATTATTTTGGTTTGAAAAAAGAGTTGTCATTTTTAATTTAATTTTCTGGTGGCTTATTAAGTTTATGCATTGGCAAAAGTATTAATAATAAATGAATTAAACTTGATTCTGACCATAAAAAATGAATGAAAAAAAGACTTCAGGCCTTTTTCTGATTAACGGGCTTTTTATTCAATTTTATAGGGGTACGCTTTGGTAGGGATGAGTAAACCAAAAACGCGAGCCGGTTCCCATCTCGGATTCCACTCCAATAGTGCCGCCGAGATGTTCGATAATGCTCCTGCAAATAGACAGCCCTAAGCCTGTGCCTTTTGAGAATGAATTGAGTTTCACAAAGCGGTCGAATACCCGGTCTACTTTGTCCGGTTCAATCCCCATTCCTGTATCAGCTACGGAAAATTCAATTTCACAGGTATCTTCTTTCAGATGATATTCAAGAAGAATCTGTCCCTTATTTGTAAATTTGAGGGCATTGTTGATAAAGTTTGTGATAACCTGCATCAGGCGTTTCTTGTCAGTATAGATATAAAAATTGGGTAGGGTGGGGGCTAGTAAAACTGGTACCGGCTTATCTTCTTTTATATCATAATTGCGTATAATATCTTCACAGAAGCTCTTAATGTCCAGATAATCCATGGTGAAGTCGAGTGTTCCGGCTTCTATTTTTGATAAGTCGAGAATGTCGGATATCAGTTGTAAAAGAAGTTCGGTGTTTTCTTGCATGATATCGACATAATCCTGACGTTCCTTTTTGTCATCCGATTCGACCAGTAAACTGGCAAAGCCGACAATCGCATTGAGCGGAGTACGGATTTCATGACTCATATTGGCGAGGAAGGCTGATTTTAAGCGGTCCAGGTTTTCCGCTTTTTCTTTGGCTATCCTTAGTTCTTCTTCTATTGTTTTTTGGTGGTCGATATCAACGCTGGTAATGACATGTGCCATCTGTCCGTCTATCCAAGGAAATGCCGCACTGAATACACGAAACCAACATTGATCGAACGGGCGTTGGTAATCCCAGGAGTAAACTTTAGTAGGTAGACCGTTTTCGTCGATCAGGTGTCTTTTAGGACAAAACTCACATTCGCCCGTTTTATCGGTATAAAGGGCCTGCCAGCACTTCTTTCCTTCAAAGTGTTCGATACCTCCATACGGAGCCGCCATAGACGCATTGGCATACAACATATCATGAGAATCAAAAGAGTTTACGTAGATGTCAACCCCCATATTATTCATGATGCTGCTTAACGTCTTGCTCGCCCGTACTTCTCTTTCTTTATATTCCCGCACTGCTATTTCCTTGGAGAGGGAGCCTAAAATGAGATGAATCATTTGCAGTTCTTCATCGGTGAAAGATATTGCATGTTCTCTGTCTCCAAATCCGATGAATCCGATAATTTTTCCTTCGGAGTCTTGGATTTGCCGGATTAGTAATGAATCGACTTTATAGAAATCCACGATGTCTACATCATCCCAAGAAGTATTTTGGTTTCTGCAAGCATAAAAAGGTTTGTTCTTTCCATTTGCACGGACAACATGTTGATTGGTCATTTCGCTGATTTCAAAACGTTGTCGCAAAACGTTGTCGTTATTTCCGACAGTTTCCTTTAGATAGAAGTAGCGAAATCCGTCAGTTTGATAAATGAATCCTCTTTTAAAGCCATAGTATTCGCAAATATCCGTAAGTGATTCTGTGATTTTTTTCTCAATAGAGTCACAGCTATTCAGTCTTTCTAAAAAATGAAGTAAAAATGCATTGTAATTCTCTCTTTCTCTAATCATATTGTTTTAGGCATCTTGTTTGGTTATTTAAACTCGGAAGGAGTATGCTGTTTATCTCTTTCAAGTCTTCAAGCTGCTAATATACGGACTTTTAAAAAATGATGAACGCTGTTTCAGATTTTTTGTAATGTTCCGTTTTTTTTTTTTTGGTACGAAAAGAGAATGTGATATATGATATTTCTCTTGGATTTTAGTTAACTAACAATAATCATTTGAGAAATAAAGGAGTGGACGCTTATACGGATTTATTGAATTGAATAATGATTGGGGAAGTTAGTCGGTCTTTGAATTTTTTGAATCTGTAAGTGATTGATTATTAATGCGCCATAAATGTGCATTTTTCCTTTAAAACCAACGGGTCGTTCCTTTAAAAGAAACGACCCGTTGCACACCGAGAAACACACTGTTGCTTTTAAAGGAACGTGCTTTTTCATCTTCGGATGCGTAGATTAATATAATAATGTTTATATTTATTGTTTTATATCTACGTTGCGAACATTATTTTAATGCTTCGATAACCTGTGGCATCATTGTCCAAATGGTGTTTTCATCTTGAGCAGTAAAAGAAGTTGCCATCTATCTCTGATTTCTTATCGGTAGCTGTTCCGTTTTGAATAGCTGGTTTAGCTAATGGGTGAACTGCTACTTTCTTCCCTTTGGTAATTCCGGTAAAGTCAAACATCATTGCACCGGCACAATGTCCGATCATTATTTTGCCCTTATCTCCGAAAGTTTTGATAACTTCCATTAGATCTATATTATAAGGTTTGTCTGCATTCTGCTGAAATACAGGTACTGCATCCCCACAAGAGAAAACGAGTGCATCGAATTCATCTTCGTGTCCTTTCAAATTAGCAATCACATCATCTGTTGTCAGACTGATTCCTGAATTTGTTTTAATCTCCTTCGTATCCGATACGGCAAATACTTTATATGAAATGCCATTTTCAAAAAATGCTTCCAGGTATTGGAATAATCCACAACCATTTACCGGATTTACTGCTAAAACTGCTACTTTCTTTGCCATAATCATAATTATTTAAATGAAACAATAGTTATTATTAGTAAGTTTATTACTTTTGTGATGCAAATGTATCTTCCTAGTTTGAGAAATGCAATAACGTACTTGAAAATAAGGAAGTTACATGGAAGTAACTATTGTTGTAATTCAGTTAAATACAAAACGTTAAAAGATGAAAAACTTTCACCCGACAGGAAATTGTCCAGTTAGAGATGTGCTCAGCCGCTTGGGAGATAAGTGGTCGATGCTGGTGCTTATCACTTTGAATGCCAATGGTACTATGCGTTTTAGCGACATTCATAAGACAATAGGAGATGTTTCTCAGAGAATGTTGACTGTAACATTGCGTACTCTGGAATCAGATGGATTGGTTGAACGGAAAGTATATGCGGAAGTACCTCCCCGTGTGGAGTATTGTCTGACAGATACGGGAGGGACTTTGATTCCTCATATTGAAGGATTAGTAGGATGGGCTTTGGAGAATATGGATACTATTTTAGAACACCGGCAAATACATGCATAGCGTTCATCATTTTTTATTAAATATCAAATCAAGTCCTTGAGCGCGATAAAATTCAAATCGGGTATCACTTGAAATGAGTGGAAGATGTTCGGTGATGGCATGGGCGATAATAACGTGGTCGGAAGGGTCTTTATGTCCTTGTGCTTCATTAATTTCTAATCGTGCATAAGTCTGCATGTGCTCTTTTTTCAAAGGAAGTATTTTGATGTAAAACTCCTTCTCAATTGAAGTAACCATTGCTTCTACTGACTTCCAGCGTTTGGAGCACAAACCTTTATTCCGATACCCTACGATTAATTCACGGACAGATTCTACGCTCATATACAACAGTGTATCGGGTTCTTGTATAATTGCGGCAACATCTTTAAATAGACAAATATATTTGTGTCTATGAGATATCGCATCTTATAGCAAAAATTTAGGGTCATTCACTATAAGACTTCCTTTAAGTTTCATTGCAGCTTCCCACATTTTGCTCACTTTCTTTTTTTTCGATTTCTGCGCTTTGGCTTTGACTTCTTTTCCTTCTGATATTTTTTTTCTTCTTTCATAATTATAATTATTAGTGTATTACCATTTCCATAGACAAAGATAATCTATTTATTCCAAATATCAGGATAAGTTTCGTTAAAGTAGAGTTTGGTATTTTAGTTTTTTATATCTTTATGGCAAACTGGATAATATGGAGATAAAAGAAAGTAATTTCAGATAAGAAAGAATTCCTCGAACTGTTGCTCTTGGCTGATGAACAAGAGGATATGGTAGACCGGTATTTGGAACGTGGTGACATGTTTGTTCTTTATGATGACGGGCTGAAAGCTCTTTGTGTGGTGACACGTGAGGGGGAAAGTGTTTATGAAATCAAGAATATTGCTACTGTTCCTTTTTTTCAACGTCAGGGATACGGGAAACGTTTAATTGAATTTCTATTCGAGCATTATCAGGAGAAGTGTACTGAAATGTTGGTTGGTACAGGAGATGTGTCTTCTACCATATCTTTCTACGAACATTGCGGTTTTACCATTTCCCACCGGGTAGAGAATTTCTTTACCGACAATTACGACCATCCGATTTATGAGGATGGTGTGCAGTTGGTGGATATGATATATTTGAAGAAAACATTTTAGTGTGTGATGATGGAAATAGATATCAATCATTTGGTGAAAGAATATGGAAATATGATTTCCATGATTGCTCACCGGATGATTCAGAATAAAGAAATCGCCTGCGAAGCAGCACAGGAAGTGTGGTATGAACTTTGCAAAAGTATCAGTAGCTTTAAAGGTGATTCGGAGATTTCTACATGGATATATACTATCGCTCGTCGCACTATTGGCAGATATGCAGCATGTGAAAAACAGGTGAAAATGTCAGAAATCGAATATTTCCGTTCGTTACCGGAAATCGAATATTCCGGTGGGGAAGAAGAGAAGCGGGAATGGATAAAAGAAAGGTGTGACTGGTGTATCACGGCTTTAAATCATTGTCTGAATAATGATGCTCGTCTGATTTTTATCTTTAGAGAAAATGTTGGGTTACCTTATCGACAGATTAGCGAAATCATGGAACTGAAAGAAAGTAATGTGCGGCAAATCTATAATCGTTCCATTCAGAAAATCACAGCTTTTATGAATGATACTTGCCCGTTATATAATCCCGATGGTGCTTGTAAATGTCGCATTTGCAAACCGGTATATTCTATTGATATGGATAAAGAATATACAATGGTGCAACGAATGATGAGGCTTGCCGATTTATACAGGAAGTTTGAAAAAGAACTGCCGAGGAAAAATTATTGGGAGAAATTCTTGCAGTAAGTTGTCACAAAGCTCATTTGCTTTTCCACTAACTATATGTATAATTAAAAAACATATAGTTATGAGTAAAATTGACTTTTTAAAGGAGCAGATTATAGAAGCTCGCACATTTGTGAATCGTTTGATGTCTGAATTGCCGGAAGATTTGTGGTATGTTATTCCTGAAGGAACAGATTCTAACTTTATTTGGCAAGTGGGACATTTGCTTGTTTCACAGAATTTTCATACACTGACAGCTGTTACCGGGGTGAACGAAAAGGTGGGGCGGTTAGTGCCTATCCAAAAATATAATAGAATATTCAATGGTATGGGAACATTGCATCGTTCCATAGAAGAGGGCTTGATTCCAGTTGCTGAATTGAGAGAACAAACGGAAATAATTCATCAAATCTGTATCGAGAATCTGGAAACTCTGAATGATGATGTTTTGGCAGAGTGCTTGCAGCCTCTCCCGTTTAAACATCCTGTTGCAGAAACTAAATATGAAGCATTGTCGTGGAGCTTTAAACATGAAATGTGGCACAGTGCAGAAATGGAAGCAATCAAAAAGAGAGTTGGGGTATCCAATCGTTTGGATGGAGGGATAAATATTCGGTTATATTATCTAATCTTTATGAGCTTAAAAAGCTATGCTTTATGACTGCCAAAGCTATGCTTTTAAGGATGCTAAAGCATAGCTTTAAAGTGCATTATACATAAGAAGTTTGATTTATTTTCCAAGGCTTCACTTTTTCTTTAAAAACTCTTATTCATCGGTGATAGCGGGTGAAGGGTTTGTATTTCACCCGCCTTTTATTCGGATTTCTTGTACTTCAGTTTTGTTTTGACAATGGGGAGTTATATTAAAATAGTAAGTTTCTTTATGTGAAATTTGTGTGGACGAAATACTATTCGTATTTTTGAACTTACTATTGGTAGAAGTAAGTATATAAGCTTACTTTTAAAAGTAAATAGTTTGAGATATGAGTATATATGCTGCAATTTCGGCTTATATAGTTGTTTCGACTTCATTATCGAAAGAGGCTCTTGTCGAGTTGTCTATAGGAGTAAAATGTTTTTTTAGAAAAGACAGCTGCTGATTGTGATGGTTCTTGGGGCAGATTAGTTATTGAATGTGTAATGAAACACCCAAATGACGCATTGAGGATTGCAATAGGTATTGGTGGAATGAGAATAGTTGATAAAGAACTTGACATGATGGATGGTTATGAATTTATGAAGGTAATTAATGGATGTAGTACTGATAACGACAAAATTTCAAAGGTATGATTAATAAAATTTCGATAAAAGGTCCCGCCAGTTATAAGAATATGGCTATTTTTGAAACTGACAAGAATATAAACTTGATCTATGGACTTAATGGCTCCGGAAAAAGTACATTGTCAGAATTCCTTAGAAAGAGAACTGATAATGAATACGCAGAATGTTCTATTTCGCCATTGTTAGATGAAGATGCAGAAGAAATTCTCGTTTATAATGAGAACTACGTGAATGATGTGTTCTATAGTTCCGATACTCAAAAAGGTATTTTCTCTTTATCAAAGGAGAATGCAGGAGCTAGAAAAAGAATTGATGCTGCTAATGCTGCATTGCAAGTTGCAAACAGAGATTTTCAAAAACAAGAATTACTACAAGAAAAAAAAGAATTAGAAGCTTGGACTTCAACAAAATCAATATTTGCTAATCGTTTCTGGCAAATTAAAACACAATACACTGGTGGCGATAGAGTTCTGGAGTATTGTTTTACAGGTTTGAAAAGCAGTAAAGAATTATTGCTGAATCATATCGTTGGGTTGGAAAAACCATCTAATAAGCTTGTTGATTCTATTGATCAATTGAAAGAAGAAATACAACGACTGAATGAAGCTAAAGGGACTCAAATCCCACTTATTCAGGAAATCACATTTTCTGCAGGAGGCATTGAAATAGATTCTTTATTTAAAGAGGTTATAACTGGAAATGCTAATAGTCGTGTTGCTAAATTGATAGATAGTCTTCATAATTCGGATTGGGTAAAGGTTGGCTTAAGTTTTGATACAAAAGATATTTGTCCATTTTGTCAGAGGCCATATCTTGACGATGATATAATAGCGGAACTAAGGTCATATTTTAATGAAGATTATGAAAAGCAGTAGCAGATATAGAGAGTAAGGGAAAGGCATACAAAGACTCTATTGATTTAATTCCAGATATTGATGCTTTTACTAATATTCCAATTATCCATGAGTTAGAGCAGACCTTTGCATTGGCCTTTAGAGCATATAAAGAAGCGGTAAACTCTAATCTGATTGAAATACGTAAGAAGTATCAAACCCCAAGTCAAATAGTTGAATTAGAAAATACTTCAACCAAATTAGGTGTTGTTAATAGTATTATACAGCAAGCTAATGCTATTATTGTAGAATTCAATAAAAAAGTGGTAGGTATTGATGGTGAACTTGCTATTATAAAGAAAAAATTCTGGAATAGACTGCGTTATGATTATGATCAATCTGTTACTGACTATAATAATCAAAAGGCTTCTACTGAAAATAAAATACGAGCATGCGAAACTGCAAAACAACATGTTCAAAGTCTGATAGATGAACAAAAGGCGATTATAGAAGCAGAACAGCAAAGCATTGTAAATATAGAGGAGTCCATTAACCATATAAATACTATGTTGGTTGACATGGGAATAATAGACTTTAAAATCACAAAATGCAGAGAAGAGGGCTTGTATCGTATTGTGAGAGGAGAAGATGGAAGTTCTGTATTCAAGACGTTAAGTGAAGGGGAAAGAACTATTATCAGTGTTTTGTATTTTGTGGAAACATGTCAGGGAATACTGGATAGGAGTAAGACGCAGAAGAAGCGTATTATTGTTATTGATGATCCTGTTTCAAGCTTGTCCACCATGTATGTGTTCAACATCGGTAGATTGTTGAAAAACGTTTTTTATCCTGAACTTATTAAAGATAGCACGCAGGAAACTGGCTTCTTAATGAAGCGTAAGTTTGAACAGGTTTTTATTCTAACTCATAGTCTTTATTTTTTCTATGAGATGACGGATATGCGTGAACCACAACGTCATGCGTACCAATCTTTATTCAGGGTTTCTAAATCTGTGGCAGGTAGTAAAATTGAGACTATGCATTATGAACATATTCAAAGTGATTATCATACATATTGGATGACTATCAAAGATCCTGATACGCATCCTGCCTTGATTGCCAATTGCATGAGGAATATTATAGAATATTTCTTCAATTTTGTAGAAAAGAGGGATTTGAATAATGTCTTTATTCAAGATAAATTCAAGCAACCCAAATATCAAGCTTTCCAACGTTATATTAATAGAGAGTCTCATTCTCTTGGTCAAAATATTAATGACTTTAAAGATTTTGATTACAATATATTTATGGATGGGCTAAAAATGGTTTTTCTAGAAATGGGTTATTCAGAGCATTATAAAAAGATGATGAAATTGAAATAATCACTGTAATGATTTGAAATAAACATTGAGAAGAAAAAAATAATCTATTAGCATCTTTTCATTAGCTTATAGCAAAATCAAATATCATTATAGCAAAAAGAATTATGCTTATAGCTAATGAAATATTGATCCTGGTGGAAGGGTAGGTGAAGAGTTAGCCCTTCACCCTGTATCTCCGATGAATAAAAAGTATCGGAGCAAGGTGAAGGGTGAATTGCTTATTAAAAAATACAAGAAAAAAGCCATTTGTTAAGTATTTCAGTTCCATTATGGTTATTATCAGGCACCGTAATTAATCTTAGCTTTCGTTTCCCCTTGTAGTAATATGGATAGAAAGGAAGCGATCATCATCGTCTGATTCTCCTTTTGGATCAGGATGTGAATTTCCCCCAATGATTTATTCATTAAACCAATCTATCTTCTTTGAAAAATACATTACCATTGCAAGGATAATTAATAATCCCAAGCTGCCTGCCAGTAACGCAAAAGTTTCTAGCTGAATAAGAACAAATATATAAAGATAAAGTATACCTAATAGTCCGGACATGATTAATGACGGTTTCTTTTTCTTGGTGATTCCGAACATGTATCCGCCTACCAGTATAATAGTCAGTGCAGAAGATAACAAATAGGCAGGGTTGAAACCGATGTGTTCAGAGAAGGAGAGGAGCAGGCTGTAGAATAGGCAGAGTGCCAGTCCTACCAATAAATACTGCAAGGCATGAATACGGGTCTTATTCATGATTTCAGTGAAGAAGATAACTCCGAAAGTCAGTAGGATAATCAGAATGGCATACTTTGCGGAACGCATAGACTGCTGGTACTGTTCCACCGGAATTTTGAAGTTCACACCGAAGCTGGAATTTTCAATATCTTTGATGTTCGAGGTGTTGTAGTCAACCATCACTTGCGAGTAATTCCGGTTCAAGTTTAAAACTTGCCATTGCGCAGAAAATTCCTTCTCCGTAATATTCCGGTTGTTAGGCAGATAGTTCCCGGTAAAGCTAGGTGTATTCCAGTTAGCTTTCAGATCTACACGGGTTGTTTTACCCAATGGAATAAAGTTGAGTGACTGTGAACCTTTCAGTTTGATTTTTATTTCGTATGGCAGTTTTTTGTTCTGCTTCAACTCCGACAAATTAGCGATCGCATGAACTCCGGTGTTAGCTATTCCTCTGTTGTCCATACCCGGTTCGAATATATAAACAGAATCTCCCAAGGTGATGCTGATTTGTTCGCTGATACCCCGCATATCGGTTAGGTTCAAGCAAATAGCCGCCCTGTCAAACTGCAGCTGTTCCATATCTATTCTGCTTTTTTTCAATTCTTCCGAACTGAATGACCCTTTCAATGTCAGTTCCGATTGATATACGTTGACCTCGTAGATACTTCTTTTCAGGATTTCAGTCTTCAGTTGTCCGTTGACCATAAGCTCGTCAGGAAAAAGTATCAGGTCTTTGATGGAAACCTTCTTCTCACCGTTGTTTTCAGTGACAACCGGATACTGGAGATTCAGGTAAGGGCCAGTGATGGTCTGTGCAAGACTCCATTTTTCACTTACCTCGTCGATAGCTTCTTCCTGGGTTCGTCCCCGTTCGGAAATAAGATTCTCAATCATGAACATGGGTATCATCAAGAGAAGGATTAATAATCCGATGATGACAACCTTGATTGTTTTGGAGAAACGGTGGAGGCATCCCATAGGTTGCTGTGCCTGTTGCTCATTTGAATTTTCATTGAAAGCGTCCATAAGCCAGTAGTGTTTTGATGAATTATTTATTTTGATTTTAGAAATTTCTCTAAGGCTTCAATATGCGATTTGAAAGCTTCTCTGCCTTGCGCGGTTGCCTGAAAAACAGTCCGTGGCTTTCGTCCGATAAAACTTTTGTTGCATACGATATATCCGAAAAATTTTTGCCCTGTCTTCTTGGATTTGTAATAGGACAGGATGCAAGCAGTGACCGCAGCAGCTACCAATACGAGCGAGGCTATTATAGCCATCAATTCAAGGGCAACAATTAAATGAGTGCCCGGTGTAATAACTTGTGTGGCGATATATGCGCCAACTAATGCGTAAATGCCCGCCATGGTTGCAGCGAGACCACTTAGAGAGATAAACTTTGAGGACTTTTCCATCAACTCTTTTATCTCATTTACCGATTCTAATGCTTTATCTTTATTTATATAAAAAGTACTTTGTAATGCAAAGTAAAATAAAAGATTTCAGATGAACAAACTTTTTGCTTGAATATTTTGATAATAAAGATTGGAGTACTATGTTAATGCATTAATATATAGTGATTTAATGAATGAATAAACGAATGGACAGGAATTATGTCTACATGGTGTGAAAATGAAATTAGTCAAATGTTTGACTAATTCGGTGAAAATATATAACTTTGCCACCGAAACGAAACAGGTAAAAGGTTATAGAAAATGAGAGAAGGAGCAGAGTTTAGAGAACTCATGTTGCAGATTGTTCGTACCCGTATGGCTTTCCGCCGATCTATGCAACGGACATTGAGAAAAAATAATGCGGGTATTACGTTTGAGATGCTTCAGGTATTGAGTAGTTTATGGCACGAGCAGGGAATCAGTCAGCAGATATTGGCAGAACGCATTGCAAAAGATAAAGCCTGTCTGACCAATTTGATGAATAATCTGGAGAAGAAAGGATATGTGTACCGTAAAGAAGATCCCGCCGACCGTCGTAATAAACTGGTATTCCTGACTCCCGAAGGGGAGGAGTTTAAAGACCAGATTCGTCCGATTCTCGATCAGGTTTATGTATACGCAGAAAAGATTATTGGTATAGAAAGCATTGAAACGATGTTATCTGAATTAAAAGGTGTATACGATGTACTTGAAAATGTATAAAAAATATGGGGCAGCTTTGTCCTGCCTGCTTTGGGTCACTTCCTCCATCAACGCACAAACAGATTCTTTGTTCCTTACTGTCGATCAGCTTTTTGAACGGGGAGTGCAATATAGTCTGCAACTTCAGGCAGATGCAATGAAAGAATCCATGGCACAGGAGCGGATGCGAACCGCACGTTCTGCGCAGTTGCCGGAACTGCAGATTGGACTGAAAGGGGGATTTGTAGGACAACCCATCGTTTGGGAACGGGGATTATCCGATCCTGTCTATCCGGAAGCACCGGACTGGTCACAAAACTATGCGATTGATTTTGCGCAGCCTCTCTATCAGGGTGGTAAAATCCGAAGTGCTATTCATAAGGCGGATATAGAAAAACAAGTTGCCGAATTACAGACATTGACCGATCAGGCGGAAATAAAGCTAAGGTTATTGAACCAGTATATGAATCTGTTTAGTCTGTTTAAGCAGCATGAAGTAATGGTGCGGAATATTGAGGAGTCGGAACTCCGGCTACACGATATACGGCGGATGAAAAAGGAGGGTTTGATAACGAACAATGATGTGTTGCGGAGCGAAATGCAGTTGACTAATGATCGCCTGTTTCTACAGGAAACGGAAAACAGCATTGCGCTTGTATCGCAGCAACTCGATATCTTATTGGGACAGGATGAGAATTTATTATTAAAACCCGATACCACTGTTCTTTATCAGGCAGTTGCCTTGCAGCCGTATGATGATTATATTGTTCAGGCTTATGCGAATGATCCGGCGATGAAGCTGCTTCGTGCACAAACAGAATTGGCGAGGAATGAAATCCGTTCTGCCAAGTCCTTTTCTCTTCCCAGTGTGTCGCTTTATGCGTCGAATACTTTGGCACGCCCCATCTCACGTACGTTGGCAGATATGTATAATAATAACTGGAATGTAGGTGTGTCGGTTTCCTATCCTTTATCGTCACTGTACAAGAATAACCATAAAATAAAAGAGAGCAAACTGATGGTATCCTTGCGGAAAAATGAGGAAGAGCAGAAGATGCAGGGAATCCGCGTCGATGTCCGTTCGGCTTTTTTACGCCACCGGGAAGCGTTGCAAAGGGTGGAAGCTCTAAAGCTGTCAGTCCGACAAGCGGAAGAGAATTATCGTATCATGCAGAATCGTTACCTGAATCAGTTGGCTATCCTGACTGATTTGCTTGATGCAAATTCCGTCCGTTTGAATGTAGAATTGCAGTTGGTCAATGCGCGTACTCGTGTGATTTATACTTATTATCAACTTCAGAAGGCTTGTGGAGATTTATGATTTTAGATTTATGATTTTATGGATGAATTGTTATGGCAAATGAATTGAAAGAAAAACAGCAGAAGCTGAAAAAAGTAAGAGTTCGTAATATCGTTTTAAATTTGGTATGTATCTGTTTGGCAGGTTCCGGGCTTTGGTGGACGGCTACTTACTTTTGGCGTTACGTTAATTACGAAGTGACGAATGATGCTTTTGTAGATCAATATGTGGCTCCTTTGAATGTCCGGGCTTCGGGTTATATAAAGGAGGTGCGTTTTAAGGAGCATCAATATGTCCGTCAGGGAGATACGCTGCTGGTGCTTGACAATCGTGAATATCAGATTAAGGTGAAAGAAGCGGAAGCTGCATTATTGGATGCGCATGGTTCGCAGGATGTACTTCATTCGGGAATTGAAACTTCCCATACGAATATAGCCGTGCAGGATGCCAATATTGCCGAAGCGAAAGCAAAACTCTGGCAATTGGAACAGGACTATCATCGCTTTGAACGTTTGTTGAAAGAAGAATCAGTCCCGGAACAGCAGTATGAACAGACAAAAGCTGCTTATGAAGCGGCAAAGGCACGTTATCAGGCATTAGTTGCGCAGAAACAGGCGGCATTATCACAATATGCGGAAACAAGCAAGAAGACAACCGGTGCGGAGGCTGCTATTTTGCGGAAAGAAGCAGATTTGGATTTGGCGAAGTTGAATCTCTCTTATACGGTTCTCACTGCTCCTTATGATGGATATATGGGCAGGCGCACGCTTGAACCCGGTCAGTATGTGCCGGCCGGGCAGACAATTTCTTATCTGGTGCGTAACAAGGATAAATGGATTACCGCTAATTATAAAGAAACGCAGATTGCTAATATCTATATTGGTCAGCAAGTACGTGTAAAAGTAGATGCAGTGCCCGGAAAGACTTTTCACGGAGAGGTCACCGCGATTTCCGAAGCAACCGGGTCTAAATATTCCCTGGTTCCTACGGATAACTCTGCCGGTAACTTTGTAAAGGTACAACAGCGAATACCTGTGCGGATTGACTTGGAAGATGTTTCTCCGGAAGAAATGGCGCAGTTGAGAGCCGGGATGATGGTGGAAACAGAAGCTCTACGCAAATGATTACCATGAAAGAATTGGAGGCACCTGTTCGTCAATGGGTGCCCGATTGGCTTGGACTTATCAGTATTTTCGTCGTGATTCTCCCGGTCACTATGCTCAATGGCTCGTATACAGGCAGTATGCTGGAAGTATCAAACACGCTGGGCACTAATTCGGAGGATATAACGATGGGGTATTATGCCGCTTCGGCAGGCATGGCTATTGCTTATCCTATTATTCCTAAAGTGCTGGCAGCCGTTTCGGTCAAGTTTCTCTTGTTGATAGACTTGCTCCTGCAGTTCTTCTTGAGTTGGGTTTGCGCACGTACGCAAAACGCAGATATTCTGATTGTTTGCAGTTTTGCTGTCGGTTTTCTGAAAGGATTTCTTATGTTGTGGTTTATTCGTTATGCCCAAAAGATTTTCAGTCCGAAGAATATCCGCAGCGAGTTCTATTCTTATTTTTATCCGTTGGTTTACGGTGGAGGACAGGCTTCGATGCTGGTAACGGCTTTACTGGCGTATCATTATAACTGGAAGTATATGTATTACTTTATGATGGTACTGATTTTGATTTCCATATTGTTTGTTATCATCTGTTTCCGTCATAACCGTCCCATTAAAGTTGTCGCATGGTCTGATCTGCACATTCGTGAGATGTTTGTTATTTCAGCAGGGTTACTGATGCTGATGTACGTTATCAATTATGGGAAAGTGCTCGATTGGATGGCTTCCGGTAAGATATGTGCCTATATCATCATAGCGCCTATGTTGATTGCGTTGTTCATCTGGTATCAGAGCCGTTCGGAAAATCCTTATGTAAGTCTGGCTCCTTTATTCCAGCCCAAAGCGATTATAGGCTATTTCTATATGATGCTTGTGATGTTTTTCAGTACATCGACCACGTTGCTGACTAACTATCTGACTGTCATTCTGAAAGTAGATACTACGCATACCTATTCCCTTTATATTTATTTGCTTCCGGGATATGTAGTCGGTGCTTTTATCTGTTTCTGGTGGTTCCGATGGCAACGTTGGCGGTTCCGTTTTCTGATAGCGGAGGAATGAGTTGTTTTGTGATTTTCTTTGCGATCCTGTATTTTGGCATCTCTCCGGATAGCACGTATGAAATGCTCTACCTGCCTATATTCTTTCGTGGGTTGGGTATGTTGACTTTGATTATAGCTTTCGCTCTGTTTGCCGTGGAAGACTTGAATCCGAAATACTTATTGTCGAACGCTTTCTTTCTGATTATTTTCCGTTCCGTATTGGCGCCTATCCTGGCAACCTCTTTCTATAGTAATGTGTTGTACCGCTTACAGCAGAAATATATGTATTCTCTATCGGAGACTATCACCACTGCCGATCCGTTGTCGGCAACACGCTATAACCAGTCCCTGAACAATGCAATTACACAAGGACATCCGTATAATGAAGCTGTGCAGCTGGCAACAAACTCTTTATATAATACCCTGCAACAGCAAAGCCTGCTGCTTGCGTTGAAAGAAATACTGGGTTATTTGTTAGTTATATCCGTTGTCATAGCTGTGGTTTCCCGTTTTATACCCTTTCATAAAACAATCCGTGTTACCTTTAAGAGAACAGGTGACGATATGGTGTAATACAAAAAAGAGTTGCTATCCCGTTCAACTTATCATTGAGTGGAGGATAGCAACTCTATAGTTCTAACAATGTTTCTTTTTATCTTCGATATATTTGTTTTATCAGATAAAGAGCTGTTTACAAGGTTACCCCTGTTTTAAAGATAGCTATTTCGCGATAACCTTTCTTTTCATTGTTAACGAATTCACCGCTCGCCACTTTGATAACGTAGTCGATAAAGCGTTCGCAAGTCTTTTCCATCGGTTCGTTTTCTACGATGACTCCGGCATTGAAGTCAATCCATCCCGGTTTGTTTTTAGCCAGAGTGGAGTTGGTGGAAATCTTCATGGTAGGAACAAAACGTACCGAAAGGAGTACCGCGGCCGGTAGTGAAGAGTACCATGTGACATCCACTCGCTGCAAGGGTGGTGGCTGCAACCAGGTCATTGCCCGGAGCAGAAAGCAGGTTAAGTCCTTTTTTCTGTAAACGTTCGCCGTAAGGCATTACACCGGACACATAGCTTTTTCCACACTTCTGTGTACATCCCAAGGCTTTTTCTTCCAATGTAGAGATACCGCCGGCTTTGTTTCCCGGAGACGGATTTTCACCAACAGGCTCTCCGTGTGACAGGAAGTATTCTTTGAAATCATTAATCAAATGTACTGTCTGTTCAAACAGTTCCTCGTTTTTGCAACGATTCATTAAGATAGTCTCTGCACCAAACATTTCCGGCACTTCGGTCAGGACACTCGTACCGCCTTGTGCAATCAGGAAGTCGGAGAACATACCCAATAGCGGATTGGCTGTAATGCCGGAGAAACCGTCGGAACCACCACATTTCAGACCCACACGGAGTTCAGACAAAGGAACATCGGTCCGTTCATCTTTGGATACTTTGCATACAAATCACGCAGGATTTCCATTCCTTCTTCATATTCGTCACCTACCTTTTGAGTAACCATGAACTTCACGCGATCTTCATCAAACTCGCCCAGGAACTCACGGAATACGTCCGGCTGGTTATTTTCGCATCCCAAGCCTACTACCAATACAGCGCCTGCATTGGGGTGAAGCACCATGTCACGAAGAATCCTTTTTCGTATTTTCGTGGTCGTCACCAAGTTGTGAGCAACCGTAGTTGTGTGGGAAAGCGACAATGGCATCCACTCCCTTACCTTCGGTTTCGCGACGCAGTCCTTCAGCCAGTTGACCGATGATACCGTTTACGCAACCCACCGTCGGGATAATCCATATTTCGTTTCTTACCCCTACATCACCGTTTTTGCGACGATAACCTTTGAATGTAAGATCTTTATGAGGAATATCCAAAGAAACCTGAATCGGATTGTAAGTATATTCCAACAATCCGGCGAGGTTCGTTTTGATATTCGTTTCGTTCATCCAGTCGCCTTGTTTCTTTGCCATTAGGGCGTGTCCGATAGGATAGCCGTACTTGATTACGTTTTCGCCTTCAGCAAAATTCTTCAATGCGAATTTATGTCCGGCAGGAATGTCTTCGTTTAATGTAATCTCTATTCCATCTACGGATAGATGCTCTCCTGCCGGGAGGTTAACAATGGCAACGGCAACGTTGTCGGCAGGATTAATTCTTAAATACTTTGTTTCCATGTAATGTACTTGTAAAGTTGTACTTTGTTGTTATTTGCTATGGTAATAGTCTATTGTTTCTACTGTTAACAAGTCGATTGGCATATAGTTGATGCAGGTCACTTCTTTCTTGAAAATAAGGTGGTCGCAAAGAGCTTTAATACCATTGAAACCTTGCAATTCCGGTTGCTGGGCAATGAGGAAGGAAACACTTCCTTCTTTCAGGCAGGTGACATTCCGTTCGAGAAGATCATAACCTATCAGGTTGAAGTCTTTCTTTCCGTGACTTTGCAGATATTCGCCCACGATGTAGACTTTGGAGTTAAAAGTAATTCCGTTCTTCACTGTCGGGTGGGTGCGGAAGAGTTCATCCAGCATCTCATTGTCTTCGTCGTTGCGTTCGGCATGCAAGTCGAGCTCCAGTATAGTACAAGACGGATGATATTCTTCCATGTACTGCCTGAATCCGATTTCTCTGTTCTCTTGCTGGTTAGAACCGACAATTCCTTCATGTATCTTACGGAAAATAACGATTTCCTTTTCATCCCGTGCCAGTAACATCATCATTCTGGCAGCGAAATATCCGCTTTGGCGTGAGTTCTGACCGAAGAAGGCGAGGGGAGGAACGTCTTTGATATTTGAGTCTATATATATATAAGGTATATCCAATGTCTGCAACTGATCGGTGAAGCCTTTCGTATACTGCGGAGCGGTAGGAGCTACCATCACTCCGTCCGGCTGTAAAGCCAAAATGGCTTCGCTGGCATTCTCGAATGAATGATAGTCGTATGGGTCGTAATAGTTGATTTTCACCGAGGTATTAAAATCTGAATAGGTAGCAATAGCCTCGTGGATACCCAGTTCTACGGCAGTCCAGTATTCACCTTCCAAATGTTCCGGCAAAAGGCAGATGAACGTATATTTCTTATTGGAAGCCAACGCACTGGCATACATATTAGGCTGGTAGTCAAGCTGTTTTAGAATTTCTTCTACTCGTTTCTTACTTGCTTCCGACACTCCGCTGCGGCCATGCATTACACGGTCTACTGTGCCCACTGATACATCTGCCAGGCGCGCGATGTCCTTGATCCTGATCCTTTCGGGCAATTTATTCATACGATACCTTAATTATATATATTGTGCTCGTGCACACTGATAATCTTATTTTTTTTCGATACAAATATATAACAATTTTTGGTTTTAAAAAAATAAATAGTACCTTTGTGCACGCACACGGATGAATTATTTGAGTGGCCTGTTGAGTACAAGGTTACGATATGATTCGTCTATGGATATGTAAACCAGTATTTTAATTGGCTTGAAAGTTAAACGAATAAATATATAACAATTTAAAATCACGAAATTATGGGAAAAGTAGTAACCTTAGGTGAAATTATGTTGAGATTGTCAACTCCGGGAAACACACGTTTTGTACAGTCGGATTCATTTGATGTTGTTTATGGCGGTGGTGAAGCGAACGTAGCGGTAAGCTGCGCCAACTACGGTCACGAAGCTTATTTCGTAACTAAATTGCCGAAACATGAAATTGGACAGTCTGCTGTGAATGCATTGCGTAAATATGGTGTTAAGACAGATTTCATCGGTCGTGGTGGCGACCGCGTAGGTATCTATTATCTGGAAACAGGTGCTTCTATGCGTCCTAGCAAGTAATTTATGACCGTGCCCACTCGGCTATTGCTGAAGCCGATCCTTGCGATTTCGACTTTGACGCAATCATGGAAGGTGCTGACTGGTTCCATTGGTCGGGTATCACTCCGGCTATCTCTGACAAGGCTGCCGAGTTGACTCAAGCTGGCTTGTGAAGCTGCAAAACGTCACGGCGTACGGTATCTGTAGACTTGAACTTCCGCAAGAAACTGTGGACTAAGGAAAAAGCACAGTCTATCATGAAACCGTTGATGCAGTATGTCGACGTATGTATAGGTAACGAAGAAGATGCCGAACTTTGTCTGGGCTTCAAGCCGGATGCAGACGTTGAGGCCGGTCACACAGATGCTGAAGGCTACAAAGGTATCTTCCAGCAGATGATGAAAGAATTCGGCTTTAAATATGTGGTTTCTACCTTGCGCGAATCATTCTCGGCTACTCACAACGGCTGGAAGGCTATGATCTACAACGGAGAAGAATTTTATGAATCAAAACGCTATGACATCAACCCGATTATTGACCGGGTAGGTGGTGGCGACTCATTCTCCGGAGGTATCATTCACGGTCTGCTGACCAAACCTAATCAGGGCGCAGCCCTTGAATTCGCTGTTGCCGCTTCTGCTTTGAAGCACACTATCAACGGTGATTTTAACCTGGTATCTGTAGATGAAGTAGAAGCATTGGCCGGTGGTGACGCAAGCGGTCGCGTACAAGCTAAATTTGTTTTTTTGGAGAATGTTGCAAAAACGCAAATTTTTGAAATGTTTTAAAATTTGTGTTCAATTCATTTAAACTAAAATATAACATTATGGCTCGTTTTGATAAAATAGCAGTATTGAATAAAATCGGCTCTACCGGAATGGTGCCCGTCTTCTACCACAAAGATGCAGAAGTGGCAAAAAAAGTAGTGAAAGCGTGTTATGAAGGCGGAGTTCGTGCATTCGAATTTACTAACCGTGGTGACTTTGCACATGAAGTGTTTGCAGAAGTCGTTAAATTTGCGGCGAAGGAATGTCCGGAGATGGCTATCGGCGTCGGTTCTATCGTTGATCCTGCTACGGCCGCCCTTTACTTGCAATTGGGTGCTTGCTTTGTAGTAGGTCCGTTGTTCAATCCTGAAATCGCTAAAGTGTGCAACCGTCGTTTGGTGGCTTATACTCCGGGTTGTGGTTCTGTATCCGAAGTGGGTTTCGCTCAGGAAGTAGGTTGCGACCTTTGCAAAATATTCCCGGGTGATGTATATGGAACAAACTTTGTGAAAGGTTTAATGGCTCCGATGCCATGGTCTAAATGGTAACTGATGGGGCAAAGCAAAAAGCAGAAAGTAATGAGAACGATACCTAATAACAGGCAGATGATTAGTAGATTTCTGCGATAATGTGTGTGTCTTTTGTCGGGTTTTGATAAAGAAGAAACCATGTTTTGTTCTGATAGTTATCAATGTAAAATGAAAGAAATAAAGGGCAGACAATGCCTGAATAGGATTGTCCTGCCCGATACTATTGATTATTGGTAGGAAATATACTTTTAATGGTTATTCCGGAACATAAATAATCTCACCGTTATCCAGTTCGTAGGCTATCCCTACTTTTTCTTCCTCTTTTCCCTGAATCCTCCTCTTTCTGACCGGAAGGCTTGTAAGTGTTGATTTTCTTTCCTTCCTTGGAGATGATTTCCATATTTTCTTTACCAGGATTCTTCACGATGGTGAAATCTTCCTGTCCGAAAACTTCCGTCATATTCATGTGCATCACCATTGCTACCATCAATGCCACGGCAAATACCATCGCTACGTCGAACAAGTTTACTACTACACTTAGCGGGTCGGTATCCTCTTCTTTGAGGAATTTGCTGACTCTTCTATTTCTTTTCATTATTGGACTCTCCGGTTGTTTCGTTTAATACTCTTGATACATAATCGAGGTTGTTGACATCTTTGGCATACCAACGTTGTTTGAACTGCATGGATATCAGTCCCACAGCACTAATAACCAAACCTACAACAGTCGTTGCAAATACTACCTGCATATTATATGCCATTCCGGAGATATCTCCTGTAGAAAGTCCCACAAGTGCCGGACTCATGGAAATCAATGTTCCTATCAATCCGAGAACCGGACCTATCTTAGCCAGCATTTTAGAAAGAGACACATCTTTCTCTGCTTCATTCTCGAATTTTGTTATCAGGAAGTCAGAGTAATCTGCACTGGCCGGATGGTAGAGCAGATCGCGGAGATAACCCATATATAGTGAATTGTCTTTGTCGGGTAAAGTTGCTTTCAGATCGTCTATCCGTGCATCTTTAATGAGTTGGTCCAGTGCTTTGTCATTTTTACGTTTGGTCATGTACATGTTGTAGGTGCCTCCGATCAAAATAAGTGAACGAACGAACAGGCACAGCAAAATAATGATATCGGGTATAAGTAAACTGTTCGCTACCCAGAATAAAAGTTTAGAGATGAGTTCCATATAATATTTTATTGATTGATTTTACTTCTTTTTTTTAATTCTTTACGTTGTAATAAAGGCCATTTCAGCTTGTTCCAGGCAAATCCAATGAGAAACAGGACAACGAACAGACCGATGGACAAGATAATCGCTTTCCAGTTGAGTGCCTCCTCGGTGGCAGCATAGGTCGTTTTCCCATTGACAGTGGTCAGTAGTCCGAGGATACAGATGAATAAGCTGACAAGGAAATGAACTTCCAACCGGAGATCGTCTTCGGGTACAAGATACTTCATCAGCCGGCTTAATAATGGGATGGCGATAACCACTATCCCTGCAAGTGACCAGGCTGTCACTGAAAAGTCTACGCCAGGTAACCGGAAGATAGCTTCTGTGAGATAGTAGAATAATACGGGGAAGAGCAACAAGCTGGGATACCAGCGAAGTAATTCCGCCCACCATAAATTCTTCTTACCATAAAGTCCGCGCAGGAAAGCCACGCAATAGCCGAAGCAGAGTGCTGACTCAAGCGTTATGATAATAGCCATGTTTTGCAATGCTTCCGTGTTCTGCAGATAATCAGCAATCTGTGTCTTTGACTGGAGAATAGCATACTGCCAGGTGCCGGCTACAAAAAGACCGGCTATCAGGCTGTATATTACGGTTTGCCAAAGTTTCCAGAAACTGAGTTTGAAACTGCAGTTAATCACGATAAACAGCATTAATATGTGAATGATTAACTCCATATTACATTACTTTTTCCGTTTCTTTTTAAGTATTAGCAACATGACAACAAATGCTACCAGAACAATACCTGTGATAAGGCCTCCATTCAAAGAATTTTGCTCTTCCTGTGCCCCTTGTACGGCATCGCTCGATTGTTTCTTCAATACCATGCCTCCTTTGGTCGCTTCTCCGTCCAGGGTGGCTTGTTTCATTTGTTTCAGTTCCTTGTTGTAGTTGGCTGCGGTTTGCGCATCTACTTGAGAGGCGATGAACTGCTGTAATTTGGCATTGTCTCCGGTAAATCCGCTGCTCGAAGGACCGAATTGTCTGACAAGGTCTGTATGTAGTTTGGCAATATTGGAGAGTTGTTCCAGAGAAGCTTTCCAATATCCTTTGCGGGCAGTTTCCATCATAACGGCAGTCACTTCCTGTAAAGCTGCGGGATTCTGTTTTTCAAAGAAGTCTTTTACATTCAGTTTGTATTCGTCTTTGACATATACATCATATATATTATCCCAAAGTTCCTTGTCGATAGCGGCAGGTTTCATCACGTTCCAGCCATACGTATTGGTTACAGTCTGGGCAACTTCGCTTGCTGCAGAAGCACCGCCTTTCATTTTCTCTTTGATATAGGTAGGATTCAGAATCGTTGTACGGCTTTCTACACCGACTGCTTCTTTAAGTTCCTGCATTTTCATGTTGTTGCGGTTCCGGTAGTCGCTAAGATAAGCGTCCGGGTCTTTACCGGTAATATTGCGTACGGCAAGATTCATACCTCCCATGAATTCATATACGTGGTCGAGGCTCAATGCTCCCCAAGTGTTACTTTGGCGGGGCTGAACGACAACATCAGTACTGTTCAATGCTGCTTCAAAGGCAAATTTCTGAAAGACTTCCCAGTGTTTTTCGTCACCGTAGAAGGCTCCCATATTGTTGAGGTAAGTATCTGCAATTTCCGATTCACTTTCCCAGCGGTCGCCGGATTCCACCATTCCTTGAATTCCTGTACCATACATGCCATTAGCACCTCCGAATACTCGGAAAGAAGCCATTTCGCGGGCATCTTTCGGACTGACACCTTTTTCGGTCAACACTCTTTCAGCTTCTACCACACTGGCGGCTACCTGATTTTCAAACTTGTCGTCTTTCGCTGCCGCAGCCATTTCTACTGCACGGTTAATCAGGAAGAGGCGGGAAGCGGCGATATCACGGAGTTGTCCGGAAGTCTGAACTACTACGTCGATACGTGGACGTCCCAGTTCGGCTGAAGGAATCAGTTTTAGATCACTGACACGACCGAATGCGTCACGAACAGGTTCTACTCCCAGCATATACAGTACTTGAGCAATAGTAGCCCCACCGGTTTCTATAAATTCGGAAGACCAGAGAGTATAACTCACTTTACGTGGGATTGAATCATTGTGACGTTGCTTGTAAGTATCAATCGTTTGTTTGGCTAAAGCGATACCTTTTTCCCAAGCGGATTCTGTAGGAGTTGCTTCGGCATTGATAGCATACATATTACGTCCGGTTGGTAAAGCATTCGGATTAGCAATCGGATCACCTCCGGGAGTAGGAGCGGTGTATCCACCTTTCAATGCATTCATCAGACTGCTTAACTCTTCTTCGGGACTTTTCAGAAGTGCGTTCTTGTAGTTGCCTACATTCTTGATTGTACGCTCTACTTCAGCGATGGCAAGTGCCAGTTCGATTTCTTCTTTACTGTATTCTTTCGGAGCTTTTCCCATAGCGGCCATCATGGCAGCCATACCTTGAGGCTTTTCTTGCTTTCCACTGTTTCCCTGTTTGTCAGAAGATCCGGCAGCTTTTTCTTTATTAGCTTTCATTCCGGCTTCCATTTTCTTCAATGCTTCCGGACTTGCTCCCATAGACTTAGCCATTTCCATTGCTTTTTCAGGATCCATGTTGGCGCCCATTTTCTTCATGGCCTCTTTCATGCTTTCGGGCATTTGACCATGAGGAGAACCCTCTTTGGAGACAGATGCCGGATGTCCTTTACCTGCTTTCTTTTCGTCGGATTGTTCACTCTTTGCCGATGCAGCCATCATCATTGCCATCATACCTTTCGGAGCATTGCGGTCTGCCTCTATTTGACGAGCCTTGGCTAGTTCCTGTGCGGTGATACCGGCTGTACGACAAATCAGTTCATCTGTGGCCAGTGCAGGATTAGCGAGCAACTTTTCTACCAGATGGCGAGCAGGAGTCAAGTACTGTTGTGTAAAGAGGCTGCGGTGCTTGCTAACGGCATCTGTCGCTTTACCACGTTGCTTGTCAAGAGCCAGCAGACTGTATGCGATAGGTTCTGTAGCCATTGCATAGACGGAAGAAGTGATCCGTTCCGCTTCATAAGGAACTCCCATTGTGTAGAGTTGTCCGGTGATTTTCTCGGTAGCCAGTTCTTCTGCGAAGTTTTCTACACGGGCGATTTCATCTTCCGTATATGGTTTGTTGGCAATGCTGTCCAAACCTAAATCACGGTGAATTCCCATTTTCACAGTCAGCGTTTTGACAGCTAATGATTCCTGATCTTTATTCTCTTTGTGAGAGTTATTGTAAATCTTGATTTTTTCCATCAGCTCCCGATAAATACCACGCACACTGCTTTCAAGGAAAAGAGGAGTGAGGTACGACTGTATGGTGGCATACGAACGGCGTTTAGCCATCATTCCTTCACCAACATTACCAATAGAGTAGATATAGAAGTGCGGAACTGCTCCAACCAGGCGATCCGGCCAGTCGTTGCTGCACAATGCCACTTGTTTTCTGGGAGTAAATTCAAGACTTCCATGTGTACCGAAATGGATCAGTGCGTCAGCCTTGAAACCATGTTGCATCCATAGATAGGAAGCAATATAGGTATGAGGAGGTGCCATATTAGTGCCATGAATCACTTGGAAGGAGTTGTCACCACTTCCGGCTGCATTTTGTGGCATTAAGACTACATTCCCGAATTGCAGACGGGCAATACCCAATTTACCGTCGTTAGTCGCCATATAGTTGCCGGGGAATTCGCCGAAAGCATCCACCACTTCCTGATATTTTTCAGGGCGGAGTGACTCTTTCACCCAACTTTCATATTGATCTTTGGTGATAAGTTCGGGATGTCCTTTTTGCATAAAGTCATTAAAGGCTCCCTCTGCGTAAGAGTTGAACACAGCGCCTTGAGCCTGTATCATTTTACCCAGTTCTTCAGCATTTGCAGGCAGACCGGATATGTTGTATCCTTCCTGTTTCATGCGGACCAGAAGATTGTATAGGGAAGGAACCACCTCCATACCGGCAGCGGTCAATGCATTTTGCCCCGGACCTTTATAATAGTAGATAGCTACCTTCTTCTCGCTGTTCGGCTTAGTATTCAGATTCAAATAATTATTGATTGTGGATACGAAAGTCTTCAAGCGTTCAGGTACTGCATACGAATGGCGCAATCCTTCTTCATCCTCATATTGTGCAAAGAGAGCGAAAGGACGGATGGCACCGTCAATTTCTGGAGTCACGATACTTTGTGACATAAATCCTCCTGCCATTCCCATCGGATCTTTCTCCCATTCGTCTACCAGGCTGTTGATGGTGAGCGGAGCAAACAAGAGGATATTCTTAGCTTTCAGATAATCCACCATTTTGTCTCCCATGCGTCCGTGTGCCATGTTGATGATTGCGTTTGGCTGCACTTCGTCAATAAATGACATGAATTTCGTCATTGACTGAACCGGATAAACATTGTAACCTTCTTTTTCAAGAGCCTCAATAAGTCCGGTGGCATCAGCCATTTGTCCGGTTATCATGATTTTACGTGCTCCTTCTTTATAAAGACGGTTGTCCTTCATGAATTTCTCATAATCTGCCACGGTGAGGAACTCCAGTTCATCATCCGGGTTGGTGAGTCCGGCGTGATAGAGCATGTCGCTGGGTCTTTCTGCCGGGTCTTCCACTTCCGGTATGGAAGAGATTTTACCGTCAATAGCTTTACGGATATAATTCAGCATATTCCGGTAGTTGGTCTTTCCTCCATTAGTCAGATAACCTCGTATCAGATTCTGTTGTACGCTGTCCAGATTACAAATGTTGTTGGCCGGGTTGGTAGCCATGGAAGTATATACAGGAATACCTTTGTCGGCAGCCTGTTGTATCTGTTGACGTTGTTCCTCGACGATACGCAGACCCATTCCGTTGATGAATACCATGTCGTAACCGGTCAGACGGTCGAGGTTGTCGAGCGATACTTCACTGAGTTTGATGGATGAATTGTCGTTGGCTTTCGATATACTTCCCTGCTGTATGGTCTGGAAGTTGATGAAAGCAATCTTTGTAGGACTGAACCAGGTATTCCATACGGACATCCCTATCAGAGCTGCAGCAACGATGCATACACCTAAGATGATTTTACTTTTCTTTTTCATTTCTCTTATTTTTAGCTTTGTATGTAGTTTTATCTTTTCTATTTTCTGAAGAACCTGTCTACGTCTAATGCAAGTCCGATGGAGAAGTTGGTTCCCCGGGTATAAGGAGAGTTTGCGTCATAATAGCTCGGAACATAATTAAATATGTTGTTGACGGCCATATTCAGGCTGACTCCTTTCCAGATCCCTTGTGTCAACGTCAGGTTCCACATCGTATATCCCGGATAAGTCACTCCGGTAGTCCCTTCATCCGGATTATTGCCCACATATTTATTGGTTTCTACTTTGGATAACGCACGTCCGTTCAGGGAAAGATTGAATTGATAATTATCCCATGATTTGCCGTATTCGATACGTGCGGTCGCTGAATGTGGGCGGGTACTGGAGAATTTCATTTGTCCGTCGCGCATAAACTCGTGGAGGTATCCGTAAGAAACACGTATTCCCAGACCACAAGGATATTTGGCGGAGGCGTTGATATCCACACCGGCGATGTCTACTTTCTCTGTATTGATATATAGCTGTGCCCACCTTCCGTCAGTGTCGCGGAATGAAGTCAGGTCGATCCGGTCATTGACAAGGTTGTAATATCCTGAAACGGTAAAATTGTAACGGTTCTTGGTATATTCCGCCGAGAGCGAGAAGTTGTGGCTCGTCTCCGATTTCAGGTCGGGATTACCATAAATCATCATGGCATTTGCCATGTCGAAGTTCATATACATTTCTTTGAGGGTAGGAGAGCGGAATCCCTGTGAGTATGAGCCACGGAGGGAGCAGTTGGCTATTTTGTACATCAGTCCGATGTGCGGAGATATATGACGTACGTTAGATTGTGAGAAATAGTCGAAACGTACCCCGCTGATTACGTTGAAATGTTCGGTCGGGTTCCAGTCGAACTGTCCGAATGCATCTGCCGAGTGCATGGTATAACTTCCATTGTTGGTAAATTGATAAGACAATAGATAGTCACGCATATAATCTCCTCCTACGGTCAGAATGTTTTTATCGTTGAAGGTGTAATTGTAGAGTGCGCGTACGCTATGTTGCACATTGCTGTAATCGCGGACATCGTATTTGTATGAGGTCAGATAATCACTTTTATCATATTGGTCGAATGTATAGGCAACTTCCAGATTACTCATGATGTTGAAATCATAGTTGGCTTTCAGACCTCCGCTGAAATCACGATAACGGTCTTTGCTGTCTCCGGTCTTATCCCGTTCGCGGAAATAATAACCTCCGCGTGCAGTCAGTTTCAACTGTTCAATCGGTCTGTAAACAAGACGTTCCTTCACATTCCATGTGCGGTTTCCGAAGATGGTTGTCACATCTCCTTCCGGTACGTCGTAAGAATCGGACATTGTATGTTGCACATTCGTCTGGCTGTTGAATTTACCGGCTTTGAAACTGAAAGTTCCGCCATATCGTTGGTCGTTATGTTCACCGAAGCGGCTGTTTACATTTAAATTCCATGGGTCCTCGGAATCACGGGTGATGATGTTGATTACGCCACCTACTGCACTGGAACCATAGAGAGTAGAGGCAGCCCCTTTTACAATTTCTACCCGTTCCACGTTATCGAGGTTCAATCGGTTGTAGTCGACGTTGTTTAAAGTTTCCCCTGCCAGACGTTCGCCATCTACCAGGAAGAGTACAGAGTTTCCTCCGAATCCCTGCATATTGATAGAAACCTGCTGATCCATTGAATAGGAAAATTCAATGCCCGGCAGTTCCGATTGTAATAATTGTCCTACGTTGGTTGCATCTACCTTCTTAATATCGTCTGCTGTGATTACACGAGTGATGATAGGAGCATCTTTCAGTAATTTGGGAGTACGTGTACCTGTGACAACCACTGTTCCCAGGTCAAACTGATCTTCCGATAAGCGGAAACTTAGTCTTTTCTCTTTCCCTACAGTCAGTCTTTTTTCTTGTGGCTGATAGCCTACATACGAGGCGGTGATGAGGTATGTACCGGTTCCGGGGAGTTGTAATGTATATGTGCCGTCGACGGATGTGACGGCTCCGGTTCCTTTACCTTTGATGGAAATCGTTGCACCGGGGAGAGGTTCCCCTTCTGTATCAGTTACACGTCCGCTGATGTGATAAGTTGAGTGTTGTGCTAATGTGGTGCAAGTTGCTATAAATGAAAAAAGCAATAATGAGATTATAAATGTAGGTTTCATTCTTGTTGATTAGTTTCATTGTTGTTGTCCTCGAACTCAAGCGGATATTGGAAATCGAAGTCAATATATCCTTTTATACCTCTGGCATTCATGTAGTTGGTAAAACGGATCGCGGCGTATGTATTGTCTTTCAAACGTATCAAAAAGACTTGGTTTGACATGGTGTATACCGGAGGCATTGTTGCGGTATTAACGTCCAGCCAGCTGGAAAGAACAGCATTACGGTAAGACTCTGTGTAGATAATGTTTCCGTCCATCATGCCCGACATGTCAATAGCTATTTTATCGGTTGTCCATTCATCTTTTACAAAATCTTCCGCTTTAGGCAGTTTACCTGTTGCTTTAAACTCGTCGATACTTGTGTAAGTTGTTTTGTAGGCAGCACCCTCATTGGTTTTTATATCATAACGATGAATAGCGAAATCCCACTTATCAGGAATTTGACTCTCATATTCCTCTCCGATTTTAACGGTGGTAACTGTACGTTCCGAAAGGTTAATGTAGGCCCATTCTGTATATTCAACAGTCTTGACTTGTGAAAAGCTGTTCTCCTTGATTTCCATCTCCGTTTCGATGGGGGCATCATAAATATTTTCAAATATTCCATTACAAGCAGAGAGCGACATTGCCGCTCCCAGTACTATAGTATATTTGAAAATAGCGTTCCTGCTTCTTTTCATTGCTTATTTAATCGTTTATTGTGCGCTGTTAGTATTGCTTCCAGTAAAATCTGCTGTAATGTCCCATGGCATACTTCCTGGTTTAAAAACTACAGTAATAGTAGTTGTTCCGTCTGACTTAACTGTACCGCTTAAACTCGTACCGGTGATTGCCAGAATTTCTCCTGTAGTCTTTTGGGTGTCTGCTTCAAAGCTACCGATATTGAGTGAGTAACTACCGTCGTTTGCTTTAGTAACATTTACTCCCTTTACAGTGAACTTTTCAAAATAATTCATAGAACCGCTTGTGTTATTGAAGCCGCTAATGGTAACATCTACTGTACTGCCTGTTGGGTTTTCGATGATAACTTTGCAATCCTCAGTAGATTCAGTGGTATTTCCTCCTGGAGTAGTGACTGAAAGAGATAAATTAGTTTGGTATTTATAAGTATCTTTTATATAATAACCAACAGGAGTTTCTCCTTGTATGAAATCAATCTCCATTTTTCCCATAGGTACAGGAATATCAACATTGGCTTTCAAACTTAACACTTTAGAACCATCTACACTACCTTCTAATGTGTAGTCGTAGCTACCGCCTGTGCTGCCGCCCATAGACATGGCAACTTCACCGGAACCGCTGAAAGACTTATTAGAAGAAAGTTTTAAATTATTCAGAGTGAAATCTCCAGATCCGGATTTATATACCAAATTGATGGTACCATCTTCGTTGGCAGTGATTGTTGCTGTGGATTCATCACCCAACAAATAATCAGAGAACATATTGCATGCGCCGACTGAATAACCTTTATAAGCTCCTGCTATTTCTTTGGCAAAGTTAGGTTCATCGTCGTCGTTGTCGCTACAAGAAACGAAAGTAGAAGAAAGAGATATTGCCATAAGGGCAACCATCCAAAAGTTTAAGATTTTCATACTTAATTTTGATAGATAATGATTAATTAAATTTCCAGCTGCAAAGTTACGGGGATATATATACGGGGGAAATACCTAAAAGAAATGAAAAAATGAGAGGCTTTAATTATATGTAGGTATTGGGAGGAGTGGATTAACTCGTTATTTTTGCAGTCTTTTACTAAATTGATGATTAAAAAATTAAAATGAGAAGAAAATGAAAGGCGGCTACAGTAGAAAAAGTGTATTGACAGGGATTACTTCTTTCCTGATTGTATTGTTTACTATGCCGTTGGGGCATGCATTAATGATTTTTATGGAGCATGTGCTCTCATCCACAGCTCTTCACTATGCGGCTTTCACGATGGGAGCAGTAGGTCTGGTGATGGTGATTATTGGAGTGTTTGCAAAAGGAGATACACGACAGACATTATGGGGATTATTCGGAGGACTACTCTTCTGGACCGGATGGGTAGAGTTTATCTACGTATATTATGCACATCGTTATGAAGTGCAACCATTGCTGAACGCTGCCGGTGAAGTCGTGACAAAACCGGAATACTTAATCATGCCTTCCTCCTTCGGTTTTTGGGTGATGTTTATGTTGATTTACATTTTCAGTATAAAAAGCGGATGCGACTTCTTTACCTATCTTCAAAAAGTCTTTTTCCGTAAGAGTACCACCACGATTGTAGTACGGCCGATGACACGTCATACATCAATTGTTACTTTTATGGAGTTAAATCTCATCATGTGGACGAGCTATCTCGTGCTGCTCTTCTGTTATGATGAGAATTCTGTCGGCGAGCATAGCCCTGTTACTGCTATAGTTGCTTTCGGCTGTCTGGCAGGTTCATTTTTTATGTTTAAACGCCTGTTGAAAATCGCTCAATGGGGATATGCCATGCGCTTTTCTATTGCTACGGTAGTAGTGTTCTGGACTTTTGTAGAAGTATTGGGACGCTGGAATATCTTTCATGAAATATGGGTAGAACCAATGGCATATACAACAGAGATGATTACGATACTTTTGGCTTTTTTAGCTCTGTTGGCATTTCTGTTCTACCAGTCTGCTAAAAAGAAGAATAGTCATAACTAAAATATAGAATCAGAAATTATGTTAGAAAAAGGATTGCAATTTATAAAGGAAGTAGTGGTTAAACCGGAAAATCTGGCAGTGGCAATGGGATCGGGTGATCTCCCTGTTCTTGCTACTCCCGCTATGGTAGCATTCATGGAAAATGCAGCTTTGTCTGCTGTTGAAGATCAACTGCCGGAAGGCAGTACAACGGTAGGAGCAATGATTCAGACTACACATCTTAAACCCACTGCATTGGGAGACACGGTTCTTGTAACAGCCACACTTCTTGAGGTAGAGGGACGAAAGTTAACATTTTCCGTAGTAGCCTCTGATTCACAGGGTAAAATTGGTGAAGGAACACATATACGTTATGTGGTAGACCGGAATAAGTTTATGGAAAAACTAACCAGTCGTTAATACTGCCAAAAGTGGAAAAGGATGAACTAATCTCCGGGTAAGATGTTTTTTGTATATTAGATATAATAACAATATATAATATGGAACCTCATCATCACCACGAACATAGTCATCGGTTGACATCGCTCAATAAAGCTTTTATCATAGGCATCGCTCTGAATATAACTTTTGTCATAGTAGAATTCGGAGTAGGATTTTATTATAATTCTTTGGGGTTACTTTCCGATGCCGGTCATAATCTGGGCGATGTGGCAAGTCTGATACTTGCTATGCTGGCTTTCCGGTTGGAGAAAGTTCATCCGAACAGTCGTTATACGTACGGATATAAGAAGAGTACGATACTTGTTTCTTTATTAAATGCAGTTATACTGTTGATTGCTGTTGGCATTATTATTGCCGAGAGCATAGACAAATTATTTCATCCGGTTTCGGTTGATGGTTCCGCTATCGCATGGACAGCTGGGGTGGGAGTGGTCATCAATGCGCTTACTGCATGGCTTTTCATGAAAGATAAAGATAAGGATCTGAATGTGAAGGGGGCCTACTTGCACATGGCAGCAGATACACTGGTATCTGTCGGTGTAGTTGCTTCCGGTATTATTATTACGTATACAGGATGGAGCATCATTGACCCGATTATCGGACTTGGCATTGCTGTTATTATTATTGTCTCTACCTGGGGATTGCTTCATGACAGTCTCCGGTTGTCTTTGGATGGAGTACCAGTGGGGATAGACGCTCAAAAGATACAGCAACTTATCGTGGAACAACCCGGTGTGGAGAATTGCCATCACTTGCATATTTGGGCGTTAAGCACAACGGAAACCGCTCTGACTGCCCACGTTGTCATTGATAATATCACACAGTTGGAGGAAGTGAAACATCATATAAAGGAAGCACTCGAAGAGGCAGGCATTCATCATGCCACTTTGGAGTTTGAAGACGAAAGAGCTACTTGCAGCAACGAATGTTGTGAGGATTAAATAAAATCCGTACCTTCGCGCCCTTAAACTAACTAACCTTTATTTTTATGTTTACTGACTTATTGCATTCCTCTTATTTTTCCCTTTTCCTGATTGTCGCATTGGGTTTCATGCTGGGAAAAATCAAAATTAAAGGTTTATCACTGGATGTTTCCGCAGTGATTTTCATTGCCCTTCTCTTTGGACACTTCGGTGTGGTCATTCCTAAAGAATTAGGAAACTTCGGATTGGTACTTTTTATCTTTACTATCGGTATTCAGGCCGGTCCCGGATTCTTCGACTCGTTCCGAAGTAAAGGAAAGACGCTTATTCTCATTACTATGCTTATAATTTGTTCCGCCTGCCTGACCGCAGTCGGGTTGAAGTACGCATTTGATATTGATACACCGAGTATTGTCGGTCTGATTGCCGGTGCGTTGACCAGTACACCGGGTCTGGCGGTTGCTATTGACAGTACCAATTCTCCTTTGGCATCCATTGCTTACGGTATCGCATATCCGTTTGGAGTAATCGGCGTGATTCTGTTTGTCAAACTGTTACCTAAAATTATGCGGGTAGATTTGGATAAAGAAGCCCGTCGCCTGGAGATAGAACGTCGCGGACAATTTCCAGAACTGACTACTTGTATCTACCGTGTCACCAATTCGCATGTGTTCAACCGTAACCTGATGCAAATTAATGCACGCGGTATGACGGGCGCTGTTATTTCCCGTCTGAAGCACAATGATGAAATATCTATTCCTACAGCCCATACAGTGCTGCGTGAAGGAGACTACATACAAGCCGTAGGTAGCGAAGAATCATTAAATCAGCTTGCTGTGTTAATCGGTAAGAGAGAAGAAGGCGAACTGCCTTTGGATAAAACGCAGGAAATAGAATCTTTACTGTTGACCAAAAAGGACATGATAAATAAACAACTGGGTGATTTGAACTTACAGAAAAATTTTGGTTGTACAGTGACTCGTGTCCGTCGAAGCGGTATTGATTTGTCTCCATCTCCAGATCTCGCTTTGAAGTTTGGTGATAAATTGATGGTTGTCGGTGAGAAGGAAGGCATCAAAGGAGTAGCCCGCCTACTGGGTAACAATGCGAAGAAACTGTCTGATACGGATTTCTTCCCCATTGCGATGGGTATTGTACTGGGAGTGCTGTTCGGCAAAATAAATATATCTTTCTCTGATAGTCTGTCATTCTCTCCGGGACTGACCGGCGGAGTATTGATGGTAGCCCTTGTGTTGAGTGCGATTGGTAAGACAGGCCCCATCATCTGGTCTATGTCCGGACCTGCTAATCAGTTATTACGCCAGTTAGGTCTGCTTCTTTTTCTTGCCGAAGTGGGAACTTCTGCCGGTAAGAATCTGGTAGCCACTTTCCAGGAAAGCGGATTGCTGATGTTCGGAGTAGGAGCTGCCATCACATTGATACCGATGCTTGTAGCAGCTATTGTCGGACGTCTGGTATTTAAAATCAGTCTGCTCGATTTGCTGGGAACGATAACGGGAGGTATGACGAGTACTCCGGGACTTGCTGCTGCCGATTCAATGGTGGACAGTAACATACCGAGCGTAGCTTACGCAACTGTTTATCCGATTGCCATGGTATTTCTGATTCTGTTTATTCAAATCATAGCTTCGGCAGTATATTAACAGAATTTTGTATAATCATTGATTGTTAAATAAATAGTTCGTATCTTTGCCGCCTCAAAGAAAAAATGAGGTGAAACGATTGTTATTGAATATTACACGCTACTTCTTACCGATACTGTTTGTGTCGTATCTGGTAAGCTTCACATTCTTTGCCCACGTGCATGTGGTCAATGGCGTGACAATCGTCCATTCACACCCGTTTAAGAAAGGGGCGGCACATAAACACTCTACAGTCGAACTGCTACTGATTCATTTTCTGTCTCATTTAACGGCAGACGGTGCAGCCGTAGTTTTTGCTCTTTCCCTTTTTATTCCTTTCTTATTGTATTTGTTGCTCGGCCGTTCACCGTATGCTCACTATCACTGTCCGTATCATGGGGTAGTGGGACTTAGAGCACCTCCGGCTATTCGTTTCTCCATTCTTTGAATGATGATACCGTACCTTGCATGAGGTAGGGCATTATCTGTCTATCCATGTGAATACTTATCGAAAACGAATAACAAACGAAAAATGAAGAAATACATCTTTTCGCTTGTCTGCTTGTGCTGCGCATTGTTGCCTGCCCTTGAAGGACAAGCTCATGAATATCCTAATCATCCTGAATTACGTAAGTCAGATGCCAATATCGTTGGCCATATTCTTGATAAAAACACCAAAGAACACTTGCCCTATATAACAGTCGCCTTGAAAGGTACTACCATCGGAACGGTAACCGATGCTACCGGGCATTATTTCTTGAAGAATCTTCCTGAAGGCAATTTTGTGCTCGAAGTTAGTTCGGTGGGGTATAAAACCGTCAGACGGAATGTGACGCTGAAGAAAGGGCGCACATTGGAAGAAGATTTCGAGATAGAAGAAGATGCAGTTGCCTTGGATGGCGTAGTAGTATCTGCCAATCGTAACGAGACTACCCGTCGCCTGGCTCCGACACTGGTGAATGTGGTGGATCTGAAAATCTTTGAGAATACCAATTCTACGACTTTGGCACAAGGATTGAGCTTTCAGCCGGGTGTCCGTGTAGAGTCTAATTGTCAGAATTGCGGTTTCCAGCAAGTGCGTATTAACGGACTGGATGGCCCTTATACGCAAATCCTGCTCGATTCCCGTCCTATTTTTAGTGCACTTTCCGGTGTGTATGGCATCGAGCAGATTCCTGCCAGCATGATAGAACGTGTGGAAGTGATGCGTGGAGGCGGATCTGCTTTGTTCGGTTCGTCTGCTATTGCCGGAACAATCAATATCATTACCAAAGAGCCGATGCGCAATTCCGGTATGTTATCGCATACCATTACAGGTATTGGTGATGGCGATGCTTTTGATAACAGTACGGCGCTGAATGCATCACTTGTGACGGACGACCAGCGTGCCGGTTTGTATATCTTCGGTCAGAATCGCCATCGTTCCGCGTATGACCATGATGGTGACGGATATTCTGAAATCCCCAAGATACACGGCCAGACCATCGGTTTCCGTTCATTCCTGAAAACAACGACATATTCGAAACTAACTTTTGAATATCACCACATGGAAGAATTCCGTAGGGGAGGAGACTTGTTGAACCGTCCGCCTCACGAAGCGAATGTGGCGGAACAGACCGAACACTCGATCAATGGTGGAGGACTGAAATTTGACTATTTCTCACCTAACGAGAAACATCGTTTCAATGTGTTTGCATCAGCGCAGCATATCAATCGTGACAGCTATTATGGTGGCGGCCAAGATCCGAATGCTTACGGAAACACCACCGACCTAAACTGGATGGCAGGATCACAATATGTCTACAGCTTCGGAAAATGTATTTTTATGCCTTCGGACCTGACTGCCGGAATCGAATTCAACCAGGATAAGCTGGAAGACAATATGTGGGGATATCACCGCACGGTAGATCAAAAAGTGAATATCGGTAGCGCTTTCCTGCAAAATGAATGGAAGAACGATCATTGGGGATTCTTGCTTGGCGGTCGTTTGGATAAACATAACCTGATTGATCATATGATATTCAGTCCGCGTGCCAATCTGCGGTATAACCCGACAGAAAACATCAATCTTCGTTTCAGTTACTCATCCGGTTTCCGTGCTCCGCAGGCTTTCGACGAAGATTTGCATGTGGAGAATGTGGGCGGTAATGTGGCGATGGTTGAACTGGCCGATAATCTGAAAGAAGAAAGATCACAGAGCTTGAGTGTCTCGGCAGATATTTATCATCGTTTTGGTGCGTTTCAGGTTAACTTCTTGGTAGAAGGATTTTATACAAAATTATCAGATGTATTTGCCCTTACCGACGGAGAGATAGTGGATGGAATCCTAACACGTACACGTTACAATGCACCGGGAGCCCGTGTGATGGGACTGACTTTGGAAGGAAAGATGGCATATCTGACTAAATTCCAGCTTCAGGCAGGAATCACTTTGCAGCAGAGCCATTACAGCGAGCCGCACGTATGGAACAAAGAAGCTCCGGCTGTAAAGAAAATGATGCGTACCCCGAATACTTACGGCTATTTTACAGCTACTTATACTCCGGTTAAACCGTTGTCTATCGCTCTTTCCGGTACATATACCGGTTCGATGCTGGTTCCCCACGAACCAGTTCCGGGATTCCTTGAAAAACCGATAACGGTGAATACGAAGGACTTCTTCGATATCGGTTTGAAGGCTGCCTATGATTTCAAACTTTACAAGTCGATGAACTTGCAGGTGAATGCCGGCGTACAGAATATTTTTAATGCCTACCAGAACGACTTCGACAAAGGGGCTGACCGTGACTCCGGTTATATCTATGGTCCGTCATTGCCGAGAAGTTTCTTTGCCGGAGTGAAGATAAGTTATTAAAATTCGATTAAGATTTAAAATCGTCATAAATAGGGATTGTTTTGCATGGAGACAATCCTTATCTTTGCAAAAAACAAACTAAACCTTGACTTAGGTGCACAGAATAAATGTGCAAGATGACCGAATGAAACAATTGTACCTACATATAATGAAGTGGTTTCTGCCTGTACTGTTTATCTCGTACATGGCAGGAATCACTTTGTTTACTCACTCCCATGTGGTCAACGGGGTTACAATTGTCCATTCACATCCATTTAAAAAAGGCAGCGAACATAGCCATACAACGGTTGAATTCCAACTAATTCATCTCTTGAGTCATGTGTTGGTGACCGACAGCGGTTTGATACCAACATTCTCTGTTGCTGCTTTATCTCTATTATGCATCCTGTTTGTCCGCCCGCAAATAGAGCATTTTCACCGTTCTTGTCCGGGCGTAATATCTCTTAGAGCACCTCCTGTCGCTTAGTTTATCTTTTGGGGGGAACAGTATTTATGTATTAGGATCAACGATTAACGATCGCTGCTTCCCTTTCCCTTTATTATTATTTTTCGAATTAAAACATTAAAACACTAACGACAATGAAGAAATATCTTTTAGTCCTGGTCGGCCTGTGCTGTGTCTTGTCATACGCATTGGCTGAACGTCCGGACTACCCTGAACTGAAGAAATCCGATGCGAATATAATAGGTCATGTACTGGATAAAAAAACGAAAGAACATCTTCCATACATCACCATTGCACTGAAAGGAACGACCATAGGAACCGTGACTGATGCTACCGGACATTATTTTTTGAAGAATTTGCCGGAAGGAAATTTTATACTGGAAGTTAGTTCGGTAGGTTACAAGACAGTGACCCGCAACGTAACTCTGAAAAAAGGAAAGACACTGGAAGAAGATTTTGAAATAGAAGAGGATGCGATTGCTCTCGACGGAGTAGTAGTTTCCGCCAATCGGAGTGAAACGACACGTCGTATGGCTCCTACTTTGGTGAATGTCGTCGACCTGAAACTCTTTGAAACCACTAACTCTTCCACTTTATCACAAGGATTGAACTTCCAGCCCGGAGTGCGTGTGGAGACAAATTGCCAGAATTGTGGCTTCCAGCAAGTCCGTATCAATGGTCTGGACGGACCATATACGCAAATTCTGATAGATTCGCGTCCCGTATTCAGTGCCCTTTCCGGAGTGTATGGACTGGAACAGATTCCTGCCAGCATGATTGAACGTGTAGAAGTGATGCGTGGGGGAGGCTCCGCCTTGTTCGGTTCTTCAGCTATTGCAGGAACGATTAATATAATCACCAAAGAGCCTTTACGTAATTCGGGTCAGCTGTCGCACACCATAACTTCTTTAGGAGGAAGCTCCTCATTCGATAACAACACCTCGCTGAATGCTTCATTGGTGACGGACGATCATCGTGCCGGATTGTATATCTTTGGTCAGAACCGTTATCGGTCGGGATATGATTATGACGGAGACGGATTTACCGAACTGCCCAAATTGAAGAATCAGACAGTGGGTTTCCGCTCTTATCTGAAAACAAGTACTTATTCCAAACTGACCTTTGAATATCACCACATGCAGGAATTCCGTCGTGGAGGGGATATGTTGAACCGTCCTCCTCACGAAGCGCATATTGCGGAGCAGTTGCAACATTCTATTGATGGTGGAAGTTTGAAATTCGATTATTTCTCTCCGGATGAAAAGAACCGTCTAAGTGTTTTTGCATCGGCTGCCAATACAGACCGGGACAGTTATTACGGACCGGGTAACGATCCTCTGAAAGCCTATGGAAAGACAACGGATTTAACCGCTATGGGTGGTGCACAATACGTACATACGTTTGACAAGTGCTTTTTTATGCCTTCTGATCTCACGGCAGGGCTTGAATATAACCGTGACCGCCTAAAAGATAACATGTGGGGATATAACCGTCACACGGATCAGACGGTGAATATTTACAGTGCTTTTCTGCAGAACGAATGGAAGAACGACCGTTGGGGGATTCTGATTGGTGGTCGTCTGGATAAGCATAATATGGTGGATAATGTGATCTTTAGTCCCCGTGCCAACTTGCGTTTTAATCCTACCCAGAATATTAACCTGCGTTTAAGCTATTCTTCCGGATTTCGTGCTCCGCAGGCTTTTGATGAGGATATGCATATTGAAAATGTGGGCGGAACGGTGGCTATGATCGAGCGTGCAAAGGACTTGAAAGAGGAGAAATCCCAAAGTTTCAGTGTTTCTGCAGATATGTATCATCGTTTCGGAGCATTCCAGACGAATTTGTTGATTGAGGGTTTTTATACAAGACTGACCGATGTTTTTGTATTGGGCAAACCTTACGACCGTGGTGATGGTATATTAGTGAAAACACGTAGCAATGGCCCCGGTGCTAAAGTGATGGGATTGACACTGGAAGGTAAAGTGGCTTATCTTTCTATCCTGCAAATACAAGCGGGATTAACTTTACAACGTAGCCGGTACGATGAACCGCATAAGTGGCATGACGATGCACCGGCAGAAAAGAAGATTTTCCGTACTCCCGATACATACGGTTATTTCACTGCTACTTGTACCCCCATCAAACCTTTATCTATTGCTTTGTCAGGAACCTATACCGGCAGGATGTTGGTGCAACGTATGGATATCACCGCCGAGAATGCCGAACTGGGTAAAATGCCTGAAAGAAAAGCGGAAGCAATCAGAACACCTCGTTTCTTTGATTTGGGAGTGAAACTGGCTTATGACTTCAAGTTATACAAAACGGTTGATTTGCAATTAAACGGCGGAGTTCAGAATATTTTTGAGTCTTATCAGAAGGACTTTGACAGAGGAGCTAACCGGGATTCCGGTTATATTTACGGTCCTTCTTTGCCGAGAAGTTTCTTTGCCGGAGTAAAGATCAGCTATTAATCGGTCATAAAAATAGTTTCCCGGCACGGTACTTTTTGTTTCCTGCGTTGAAACACTTTGTTTCAAATAGTGAAACGATTTGTTTCACACCGGGAAACACTTTGTTCCAAGCCTTGAAACTAAAAGTTTCAAGCGGCTGAAACTAATATGTCGTATAGAGACTTGTTCTTTTCTCCTTGTTAATCATTGATTGATCGGGCGGTGATAGGTGATAGATGCGGTGATAGGTTGCAAACAACCTGTCACCACCCCTGAAATCCCCATGAATAAGAGCTTTTGGAAGTGTCGGTGATAGGTGATAGAGGAAAGTGAAAGAAACTCTGTGTAGAGATGGATCAAACCATATCTTTATCGACCCCGAATTTTTCTCCTGTCTGACATTTACCGGCAGGTTCCACATGTACCAGAATGTCATATACATTATCTACCGAATTAATGATGCTCTTCTCCACTGCATCGGCAATCTCATGGGCTTGCGTGATCGTGATTTGTGGATTCACTTCTATATCAAGGGTAATCATATAGAGATTCCCTATCATTCGTGACCGGACGCGATGCGGATTACTGGCACCGGGCACTTTCTCTACAGCCTCGAATATCTTATTATATACATTGACATCTTTCACCCCGTCCATTAGCTCCACATTGGAATCAATGAAGATGCTGATGGAAGATTTGATGATAAAGAGACTGATTATCAATCCTGTGATTGAATCGAGTATCGGCAATTTGAAGATAAAAGTAAATATCAATCCTAACAAAACTCCGGATGAAATGACAACATCATTACGCATATTGATAGCGTTTGCCGTGAGCATGGAACTGTTGATCTTCTTTCCCTGTTTGTACTGGTATGAAGCCAGTAAGAGTTTACCGATAATAGAAAATATAGTGACATAGATGGCGATAGCCGATGGTATCTCTTTCACTTCATCTGAAAAGATGTTTTTAGTGGATGATAGCAACATTTGTACACCGGCATAAAATATCACGAGTGATAGAATCTTTGTTGCGATCCCTTCCGCTTTCTCATATCCGAATACATATTTCTTTGAAGGAGGGCGGTTGATGAGGCGTGCCGTAAAAATCATAACGATAGAGATAACGACGTCGGTTGCCGAGTCGATACCGTCGCCGACTACGGCTAAACTACCGGCAAATAAACCGATTATGATTTTGGATACGGACAAGATTGCATTGCCAATTGTGCTGATCCACGAGGTTGTGATTAGTATTTTCTCTCTTGACATTGAAGTGACTCTTTATAATTGTTTGTAATGGGATTGGGGAGCAAAGATAAACATTAATAGGAGTCTGTGATATGAAGTCGCAAAAAACTTTTTCTGCCTTTTTAGTAGTTTATACGTTTTAGTTGTATTATATATAGATGGTCAATTAAAAACAGGACAATTAATTTATTAAATAGTTAACCGCATGTTCAAAAAACTAAGTAGCTCTTTTCTCATTGTGTCAGCTTGTATTTTTTCTTCTTGCACGCCTACCGTCAAGCAAGAGATTGCAATCTTACCTACCCCCGTTAGTCTGACCGAGCAGTCTGGCTCGTTTGTTTTAAAAGATGGAATGAAGATTGGGGTTTCCGATCAGTCCTTGTTTCCGGCTGCCGGGTATCTGCAGGAGATTCTTCGGAATGTCATATCGTCTTCTGTTGAAGTCACTACCGATAAGAGTCAGGTAGATATGTATTTTCAGTTGAAGGATACTGTTGGAAAGCCTAGCTCTTATAAACTTGAGTCTACACCGGAGTATATTCGGGTAGAGGCAACTGACTATTCGGGTATTATTTCTGCTATTACTACTATTCGCCAGTTGCTTCCTGCAACGATAGAAGTGCAGGGAGAGAAACAGAATTATTCTATCCCTGTCGTGCAAATAGAAGATGCGCCACGGTTTGAATGGCGTGGATTTATGTTGGATGCTTCCCGCCATTTCTGGAATAAAAAAGAAGTGAAGCATGTATTAGATCTGATGTCTTTGTATAAACTTAATAAGTTCCACTGGCATCTGTCCGACGATCAGGGTTGGCGTATAGAGATCGAGAAATACCCGTTGCTTACAGAAAAAGGGGCCTGGCGTAAATTCAATACGCAGGATCGTACCTGTATGGCACGTGCGAAAGAAGAAGATAATACCGATTTCCTGATTCCGGAAGATAAGATACGCATTGTGGAAGGAGATACGCTGTATGGAGGTTATTACACTCATGATGATATAAAAGAAATAGTAGCCTATGCTACGCAAAGAGGTATCGATGTCATTCCCGAGATCGATATGCCGGGACATTTCCTGGCAGCTATCGGTCAATATCCGGAATTGGTGTGTGACGGATTAATCGGGTGGGGGAAAACTTTCTCTTCTCCTATCTGTCCGGGCAAAGATACAACGCTGGAGTTCTGTCAGAATGTGTTCAAAGAAGTTTTTCAACTTTTCCCTTATGAATATGTGCACATGGGTGGTGATGAAGTGGAAAAAGCCAACTGGAAGAAATGTCCTCTTTGTCAGAAACGGATTCGTACGGAGAAACTGGGTTCGGTAGAAGAACTTCAGGCATGGTTTGTACGTGACATGGAGAAATTCTTCCTTGCCAACGGAAAGAAACTCATAGGCTGGGATGAAGTGGTATCCGACGGATTGACTTCGGATGCTGCCATTACCTGGTGGAGAAGTTGGGCGAAAGATGCATTGCCTACGGCAACTGCACAAAAGCAGAAAGTGATTGCTTGTCCGAATGAATATTTCTATTTCGATTATGCGCAGGATCAGAATTCAGTAAAGAAAATACTTGCGTATGATCCGTGTGCAGACGAGCGGTTATCGCCGGAACAGAAGAAATATATCTGGGGTGTGCAGGCGAATCTCTGGGCTGAATGGATTCCGACAATGAAGCGCATTGAATATTTGATTGTTCCCCGTATGATAGCGTTGAGTGAAATAGCTTGGGCGGAGCCGACAGCTAAACCGGGTCTCGAAGAATTTTATCGTCAGCTTGTTCCGCAATTTAAGCGGATGGATGTGATGAGGGTAAATTATAGGGTGCCTGATTTGCAGGGATTCTATAAAGTGAATGCATTTATTGATGAAACAACTGTGGAATTGACCTGCCCGTTACCCGGTACTGAAATACGTTATACGACAGGCGGCAGTATGCCTACCAAAGAATCAGCTCTTTATAACGGTGCTTTGGAAGTTGGGAAGACTACGGATTTCGCTTTCCGCACTTTTCGTCCGGATGGTTCTCCTTCGGATGCGGTGCGTACCAAGTATGTAAAGGCTCCTTATGCGGAGGCGGTGACTGCTCCGGCTGCTTTGCAGCCCGGCTTGAAAGCAGTATGGCACGATTTCCGTGGTAATCTTTGTGAGGATATCGATGCAGCTCCTGTCAAAGGGGAGTATGTGGTGGAATCGGTATCCATTCCCGAAGAGGTGAAAGGAAATATCGGTCTGGTATTGACCGGCTATCTGGAAGTTCCTGCCGATGGTATCTATACATTTGCCCTTCTCTCGGACGACGGTAGCACATTAATGCTTGACGGTGAATTGTTGGGAGATAATGATGGAGCACATTCGCCGGTAGAGATTATTGTGCAGAAGGCTTTGAAAGCCGGGCTTCATCCGATAGAGGTACGTTACTTCGATTGTAACGGAGGCGTATTGCAGATGGAACTGGTGAATGAAAAAGGTGAAAAAGAAGTATTGCCAAGTGCATGGCTGAAACATGAATAGCAAATTTCATTATTTTTAGGTATTGTCCGTCTTGCCGGCGAGCTGTACCTTTGCAGAAAATATTTGAAAACTTATGCGAATCAGTGAGAGACGAGTCGAGATTAATCATATATCAAAGGTGCACATGCACCGGATTGAATGGGATGAAGAGAGCTTATAGAAATATAAGCTCTCTTTTTTTTGAACGATTTCGAATATTGTTCTTTTTTGAAAACAAGCGATAAGTTAAATGATTGTCGAACTTAATATAGATTGAACGTACGTTATGAGTACATTGAAAAAACTTCAGAACTACATGGGTAAACGGAAAGTGCTTTTGCCTGCGGCAATGCTGCTGTCTGCCCTAAGTGCCCTGGCGGGCATGTTGCCTTATATCCTTATTTGGCTGATTGTGAGAGAACTGCTTGAACACGGAGAGATAACCTCTTCCGGTAATGTGGTGACGTATGCCTGGTGGGCGGCAGGCATGGCCGTGGCGAGCATCGTCCTTTATTTTGCCGCATTGATGTCTTCGCATCTTGCAGCTTTTCGGGTTGAATCGAATTTGCGTAAAGAAGCCATGCGCCAGATAGTGCGTATGCCTCTCGGCTTCTTTGACATTAATACGAGCGGACGTATTCGCAAGATTATAGATGACAATGCAGGGGTTACCCATAGTTTTCTGGCACATCAGTTGCCCGACCTTGCGGCTACTTTTCTAGTGCCGTTGGTAGCTGCCATACTGATTTTTGTGTTCGATTGGATACTCGGTCTGGCATGTATCGTCCCTGTAATTATTGCCATGCTGGTTATGGGTTTTATGATGAATGCGGAGGGACGGCAGTTTATGAAAAGCTACATGACCTCTCTGGAGGAAATGAATACCGAAGCTGTAGAGTATGTGAGAGGAATTCCCGTAGTGAAGGTTTTCCAGCAGACTATTTACTCTTTCAAAAACTTTCACCGCTGTATCATGAATTATAATAAAATGGTATTCGGCTATACACGAATGTGGGAGAAGCCGATGTCGCTCTATACCGTAATAATCAATGGTTTTGTGTTTTTCCTTGCTCCGTTGGCTATTTTGCTGATTGGTTATTCAGGTAATTATGCATCGGTATTACTTAATTTCTTCCTGTTTGTTCTCATTACTCCTGTATTCTCCCAAAGTATCATGAAGAGTATGTATCTCAATCAGGCTTTGGGGCAGGCGAGTGAAGCTATCGGACGTCTTGAGAATCTGGTTGCTTATGAGCACCTGACTGTTGTAGAGCATCCACAACCGGTAAAGGAATTCAGTATTCAGTTCGAAAAAGTTTCCTTCAGCTATCCGGGAGCTAATCAAAAGGCGGTGGATGATGTTAGTTTCACTATTCCGCAAGGAAACACAGTAGCTCTTGTCGGAGCTTCGGGCGGAGGGAAAACAACGATTGCCCGTCTAGTTCCCCGTTTCTGGGAGGCAACGGAAGGGAAAGTTTTAATAGGTGGCATCAATGTAAGAGAAATCGCTCCCGAAGAACTGATGAAATATATTTCTTTCGTGTTCCAGAATACAAAGCTGTTCAAGACTTCTCTGCTCGAAAATATCAAATATGGTAATCCCGACGCGACAATGGAGGAAGTGGAACGGGCAGTAGATATGGCACAATGCCGGGAAATTATCAATAAACTTCCGCTCGGACTGAATACGAAGATTGGTACGGAGGGAACATATCTCTCCGGCGGGGAACAGCAACGGATCGTACTGGCACGTGCAATCCTGAAAAATGCTCCCATCATTGTACTGGATGAGGCGACTGCTTTTGCCGACCCCGAAAATGAGCATCTCATCCAGCAAGCCTTGAAAGAACTGACAAAAGGAAAAACCGTATTGATGATTGCTCATCGTCTTTCAAGCATCACTGATGCCGACAATATCCTCGTCATTGACAAGGGGAAGATTGCGGAACAAGGTACACATGCCAACCTGCTTGGAAAACAAGGCATCTATTATCATATGTGGAATGAATACCAGCAATCTGTTCGCTGGACAATAGGAAAGGAGGTTTCTAATGATTGAAGTAATAAAAAGACGTTTTGCCCTTTCAACTAAAGGAGCGAAAGATTTCTGTAAAGGTGTGTTTTTCACTACACTGCTCGATATTGTATTGATGTTGCCGGCGGTATTTGTTTTTCTTTTTCTTGAGGAATATCTTCGTCCTGTGTTTCAGCCTTCGGCTTCGGTGACGCATGGTATTCTCTATTATAGCATACTCGGTATTGTCTTTATGATAGTCATGTATATATTTGCGGTATTGCAATATCGTAGTACCTATACCACCGTTTATGATGAGAGTGCAAACCGGCGTATCTCATTGGCGGAAAAACTTCGCAAGTTGCCTCTGGCTTTCTTTGGCGAAAAGAATCTTTCCGACCTCACCGCCACGATTATGGATGACTGCACTGATCTCGAGCATACTTTCTCGCATGCGGTTCCCCAGTTGTTTGCTTCCATTATCAGTATTCTGCTTATTACCGTCGGCATGGCATTTTATAACTGGCAGTTGACGATTGCTTTGTTCTGGGTAGTGCCGCTTGCTGCCGCAATCCTTCTTTTCTCGAAGAAGGAAATACAGAAAAGCAATGAAAGTAATTATCTGAACAAGCGGATGGTGACCGAGCATATCCAGGAAGGACTCGATACCATTCAGGAGATAAAATCCTACAATCAGGAGAGAGACTATCTGGAAAAACTGGATGCGAGCATTGATACCTATGAAAAGGTATTGACTCGTAATGAACTGGTGCTCGGCATGTTGGTAAACGGTTCCCAGAGTGTATTGAAACTCGGACTGGCAAGCGTTATTATCGTTGGTGCCAATCTCTTGGCTTCGGGTACGGTTGATTTGTTTACCTATCTTATATTTATGGTTATCGGGTCGCGTGTGTATGCTCCGGTCAGTGAGGTGATGAATAATATTGCCGCTTTGTTCTATTTGGATGTGCGTATCAATAGAATGAATGAGATGGAAGCATTGCCGGTACAAAACGGGACTACCGAATTCACTCCTCAAGGTTATGATATCGAATTCAGACAGGTAGACTTTGCTTATGAGCAGGGAAAACAAATTCTGAATAACTTGTCTTTTATTGCCCGGCAAGGTGAAAAAACGGCTTTGGTTGGTCCTTCAGGTAGTGGCAAGAGTACGGCGGCCAGGTTGGCGGCACGTTTCTGGGATATCCAGTCGGGAAAGATTACCCTCGGCGGGCAGGATATCAGTCGGATTGATCCTGAAACTTTGTTGAAAAACTATTCCGTTGTCTTTCAGGATGTAGTTCTTTTCAATGCTTCCATTATGGATAATATCCGTATTGGCAAACGGGATGCTACGGATGAGGAAGTCCGGAGAGTTGCCCGCTTGGCACAATGTGATGAGTTTGTCACTAAAATGCCGCAGGGATACCAGACGATTATCGGTGAGAATGGAGAAACATTATCCGGCGGTGAGCGTCAGCGTATTTCCATTGCCCGCGCTTTGTTGAAGGATGCTCCGATTGTTCTGTTGGATGAGGCTACGGCTTCGCTTGATGTTGAGAATGAAACCAAGATACAGGCAGGTATATCTGAATTGGTACGTAACAAAACGGTGCTGATTATTGCGCACCGTATGCGAACCGTTGCCAATGCCGACAAAATTGTAGTATTGGAGAATGGAAGTGTTGCTGAAATGGGAACACCGGAGGAATTGAAAAAGAAAAATGGTATATTTGCCCGGATGGTGAACAGACAGGTTACAAATATGAATTGATAAATAGCAACGATACTATGCAATTTTTGAAAGGAGATATACAAGAGGGAATCTTGAAGGCAGCCGAAGAAGTGTTTCTGGAAAAGGGATACAAGGATGCCTCTATGCGTGAAATAGCTTCGAGGGCAGGGGTGACGGTGAGTAATATCTATCATTATTTCACCAATAAGGATGAGATATTCCGTACGATTCTGAAACCGGTATTGAATGATCTGTATGCTATGATTTATAATCACGATGCAGATCAGATGACGATAGACGTCTTTATGGATTCGGATTATCAGAAAATGTCTGTACGGGAATATATCAGATTGGTCTCTGAACATCGTGACCGTTTGCGGTTGCTGCTTTTTCAGGCACAAGGTTCTGTTTTGGAGAACTTCCGTTCTGAATATACAGATTTGATGACGCGTACGATTTCTGTTTTTTTTCAAGGAATGAAGCAGAAATATCCGCATATCAATATAGCAATAACTAACTTCTTTATTCACCTGAATACGGTATGGTTGTTTGCCCTACTCGAAGAGCTGGTGTTGCATCCTGTGAAGAAAGAAGAGATGGAGAAGTTTATAGCGGAGTATATCGCTTTTGAAACGGCTGGTTGGAAAGAGCTCATGAATGCATGAGCTCTCTCACTTTATTCTCTTACTGATATAAAAAAAACGTCCGGCTTTCACAAGCCGGACGTCCTTGCCTCTTTTTAGAATATGTCATCTATTCATATTCCAAAATGAATACATTATATGGTTTTTCAACTTAACAACCAAATAAAAGAAATGCGGGTGAATCACTTCGGCCGATTTCTATGTATTTTTAATGTGGCTACGTAATATAATTATGACTAATTAATTTAATTCTGATACTGCAAAGATAGGGGCTTTCCGCTTTTCCCGCAATCCCTTAAAATGGGTATTCTTCTATCAATTACTAGCTATATATGGTGGTTCAGGCGTTTGCATAACTATGCATCCCTCCAAGAACATAATTTACCCCGAAATAGGTCATTAAGACGGTCAGGAAAGCAAGAATCATATAGATATGGAAGAATAGAGGCTTGCGGAAAATGCGCAGACTTTGTGAATGGAAGGCTACTCCATATACCAGAAAAGTAATCAGTGCCCATACTTCTTTCGGGTCCCACGCCCAGTATCGTCCCCAGGAAACGTTTGCCCAAACTGCTCCCAGAAAGATGCCTGCTCCTAAAAAGAAGGTGGCAGGGTAGAGCAGCAAGCGGCTGACTAGCGTCAACTGTTCTATCCGGTTGTCTTGTATAGCGTCGTTTCCGGAGACATTGTTTTCCGATTCTTTTTTCCGGAGGCATAATGCCAGTATTCCGTTTAGCATGATGAATGCCAATAGGGCATAAGACATCATAATCAATGAAACATGAATACTTAGCCATGGAGAGACGAGCACCGGCATTAATGGGGTTATCTGGGGATTCATTTGTCCCAGATAGGAAACCAACAAAGCAAAGCCGGAGAGGAGGAATCCGAATGGAAGTATAAATGAAAATCTTCGATGGAGCAGACAGGCTATCAAAAGAATACAAAGAGCCATAAACTGCATGGTTTCGTAACCGTTGCTAAGTGGAATACGACCGCCGATGTACCAGCGCAGGCAATATCCTGCTAAATGGAATATGAAAGCAAGATAGAGTGCAACAGAAAAGAAAGTTCCTGCTGTGCGGGAAATCGTTTTGGCTTTGGGCGAGAGGATATTTCTTTGCAGGCTGTTATGAAGTAGAAGCAGGAAAGACAACACTCCCAATGACAGATTTATCATAAAAAGAATCTTGCTGAACGGAATCCGGTTGTAGAGTAATTCTGCTTTCACTTCCAGTTCGGAGAGAGGTTGCACGCTGCCATCAGTGGGTAATGGATGGATGAATGTTCCTTTTTCCAACATCAGGATCAGGCCTACTTTTTCATCTGTTTCCTGGATTGCTTTGGCGAGTTTGTTTTGTTGTCCTTGTTCACGTTGCCAATGTTCACGGAGACGGTAAACAGAACCGTCAAATAAATCAGTTAATCGAGCATAAGGTGTTTGTAAGTTTAATAAATGCTGTAATTCTGTATTTTTGATGTATATCAATGGCTCATTTCTCCACACTTCCGGATAAAGTAACCAGCCACCTATCACTTGTTCAGGTGTCAATCCTTTATATGAAGCTTCTCCTGTCAGTTTCTGAATGAAATCACGGGCTAATGTGTTGAAAGGTACTACCCGGTCGTGATAAATAACCTGTTCCTGTGCTAAACTGTCCGCTTGTGTTTGTTTCAATGCAGGAAGGAGTTTTTTTGTGCTTGCATGTTACCTGCAAGGCAGAAAATAAACAGTATAAATACACCTCCTTTTTTAAGTAGCGGGTGGTTTAGCAGGCGTCGGAAATCACTACTGCGGGAAAATAGTAGCCAAATCATGGAGAGACCGAGCAGGATATATCCTGCATAAGTCACTCCTGTTCCCCATGGATCATAATTGACAGTCAGCCAGCTCCCTTTTCCGTCATCATCGAAAGATGACTGATAGAAACGGAAACCTTGTGATGTAAATATACGATTCATTGAAATCTGTTCGTGTAATAGAACATTTTTCTGTCCGGGAAGAGAGTAGGTGATATAGCTGATGTAGTCTGCCGGTGCTTCTGTTCCGGGATAGTATGCTATACGGAAACTATCTAGTTGTATTGTGAATGGCAGATCAGCTTTTCTGCCGCTTTCCGATTCCTGGAAACTGTCTATTGTTGCCCCCGGAAGCAAGTGTACGTATCCTTTTTTGCTTCCGATAAACGTAATCATGGCCCCCACCAAGATAACGAGGAGGGAGCCATGAAACAACAATATGGGGAACCGTCGCCATAAAGCGCGTCGGATGAGAGCAACAAGTGCAATGGTGGCAATTGTTCCCCATAAACAACAAAACCAGCACGTATGATATATATTTCTTTCCACAAAGTCCGTCCCATACGCTTGTTCTACGAAAGTAGTCACAGCGAGCAATCCCACCAGACAGACATATAAGATAATAAGTAACCTTTTCAACTGTATAATCTTTTATGATATTAAAATGGAGCGTATTCCTTATTCTTACATTCTTTCACTCCCATACATTCCATCTCTATCAACCATCCGGGACGACATACGGGGGCATGAACAAATACTTTAGGAGTATGTGGGAAACGTTTGTCATACATTGCTTTAACAACTGCATAGTCGGCTATGTCACGCAGATATACAATCATTTGTCCCAAATCTTCAAACGTGCAGTCCGCTTCTTTCAACAGGGTTTCCACATTCTCCCACATTCGTTCTGTCTGTTTGCGGATGTTGCCGGGATATACCACTTCGCCTTTGTTGTTGATACTTGCCGTTCCTGAAATAAATACCTGTCGGCGGTCGCCATAATCTACATACGTGCCACGTTCAAAGCTCACTCCGTATTCGTAAGTCGGGTTCAGATGTGTGGGCGCATAGAGGAAATGAATCTGTTCCGGTTGCAGTCCTGCTACGGCGTAAGTATCCATTTGTACCAGTACTTTCGGGTCGGCATGCCGGCCGTCGATGCCTGTGCTGGAAATATAATGTGTTTTTTCTGTCAGGTTTTGGGTGACGAAAACTTCATTACGTGCTTTCACTACTCCGGCATAATTCACATCTACATTTTGCACGAAAAACCATGTACGGATACAATTGTCTGCCAGTTTACAACCTTGTTCCATGAGTTGCATCACATAGTCGTTCAATAATAGACGGGTCTGGTATTCCGAATTGGCGGCACGATTGAATGCACTACCGCCCCAGAAGTGGCGATAGGCACTGTGTTTCACCTCAAAAAGCCCGTTATGTAAGACTTGTGTCTGTACATCTGTCAACAGGTAAACCCATAAGGCTATTTTTGTTCCGTCCAGCGGGGGCTGTTCCACAATGGAAAGTGCGCAGTCCGAACCTTCGGTTGTCAATGCCAGTAGTGTATCTGCCTGATTGGCAGCGTCACTAAGGAAATAACGTTTGAGGATGGCAACTGCTCCTTTCAATTCTTGGGTAAGTAAATAATCGTAGGTGTTTAATACTGCATTCAGCTGTTCTTCGTATGTATCTTCCGGTTTAGTAGAATGAATGATAATATGATACTCTGAAGCTTCTCCTCCTGCATTATATTTAAAAATCTCTGTTAGCGTCTTTTCAGACTGAATATTCTGTTGTTTTTTGTTGTTCATATCAGTTGGGTAAATAACTATTTATTCTTGCGCACCGTTATTGATCCAGTCGTCAATAAGGGTCAAAATCGGAGATGATACTATTTCTTTTGAGTGATCGTATCCCCAGGTTGAACTAATAGTGGTATTCAATAATGTGTGCAATACGCTTTCTTGCGCACTGCCCGGCTTGACGAGTAACATGCCATCTACTTTCTTCGACGGGCGGTTGACCAGTGCCTCGTAACTTTTGCCTTCTGTCAGATACAGGTTGGCTGCTGCCGAACTACTTCCGCCATGACAGTGTGCGCATGTCGTATTAAATACTTTTTCTTGAATGCCATGGTACATACCTACATTTACAGTTCCCACATCCATAAGGATGGTGTCGTCAACTGCTGTAAGGTCGTCCATTGACTGAAAACTGATAACTCGTTTTCTCAATTTATTAATAACGCACAATTCAATAGTGGTTACTTTATCACTGACTCCTGTCATCGTAACCTGGATCTCATCATCTTCGACCGCCGGAATTGTTTTGGTGACAACGGCATACTCGCTCTCATCATTGAAGCCTGCCACTACAACACTATAACCATCGGGCCATTTACTGATACCATTGATCTTACCGCTCATCTTCAGCGTGCGTCCTTCTTCTGATAGGGTCTCTGTCTTTTTCGTAAATACGTCCGTCATCGCATGATGTGATGTATGCCAATAACAGTAGATAACCTCCGAAAAGAATATATTTTTCATAAACAAATCCTTTCTTGTGCTATTTAGAATGTATACTGGAGTAGAATACTGGCCGAATGTACTGCCAAACCTAAATCGTCGTTATCCCGATCAAGTTGGGTATCATGACCTTTACGGGCAATATACTGGTACATCGCTTGTAACTTCAGATTACAGTTCTTGAAAAAATAGTTCATACCCACGGCTGGCATATTTAGAAAACCATTGGTGTCCATTCCGTTACGGTTGAAGAAATCATAGCGTGCAGCTGCTTGCAGACGGGGGGCAACGAAGTAACCACCTTGTACATAGCCGCCCAGGTAATTATATGACTCGGAAATCTTTTGTCTTTTTGTGAAGCCAACATTCATATAATAGACTTCAGCACCCAGGTAAAGTTTGTTCTTTAGCATTGCAAACTCCAATCCGGCACGATAATCATTGGTACTTTCATTTTCACTTTCTACATTGATAGAGGTAGAAATACCAAACATGATTTTGTCTTCATTCAGCCTGTTCGGATTTCCCTGTGTAGCGGGCATCACTCCTTTAGGCATATAGGTGAAACGTCCGGCGTACAGTAAAGACGGAATGTGCCAGTCATCACTAAATGTTTTTGTTGCTGTATTTACCGCTGCACCCGTACCGTTGAATAAACCGATTTCATACCCGAATTTATCAGCTACCAAACCGTGAATCTCTACACCTAAATCGAATCCGGTGCCAATATTGGGTGTTACCGCATTCAAAGAATAGGGGAGGATAACGGGAGCAGTCAGTGATACTGGCAAACTAGGTAACAATGTTTCTCCCAGTGTTGTCAGGTAGGCATGTGAAAACGGAGTTTTGAATTTACCGACCCGGATGGCAAACTGCTTTTTCAGTTGAACATCAAACCAGGCTTGTTGAAGTAATGCGCCTCCACTGGCTGCCGCATTTATGGAAAGGTTGAAAGATACTTTATCGAAAGCCTTTCCGGTGAATCCGAGTACGGCGTAAGGAACTGAAAATCCGGAGTTGGCTATGTTATCTTGATTGTATGCTTTATCCAGTCCTTCATCGTCGTACCAATTGAGGTTTGCACTGGTCTGTACGAGCAAATAGGGTTTGAATACAAAATCTCCTTTCTTGGTTTCGATAGTGAATCCTTCTCTTCCAGCTAATGATACTACACCATTTTCTGTATCTTCTTCATGTTGTGCCATAGCGGCCAAAGGCATTATGGCAGTCAGCATGGCAATGATTATAAATCTCTTCATAATTACTTTATATATACTACTTTTAGTTTAAAGTGAATTTATAAATGCAATCAATGCGTCGCGGTCTTCTTTACTCATCTTTTTGAATAAGTTTTTTGATGCTTCTCCTTCGCCGCCATGCCACATGATGGCTTCTGTCAGATTGCGGGCACGACCGTCATGCAAGAAATAAGTATGTCCGTTGACCTTTTCTTGTAAGCCGATTCCCCAAAGAGGGGTAGTACGCCATTCGTTTCCACGTGCCAGACCGCTGACATAATTGTCGTTCAAACCGACTCCCATAATTTCAGAACCCATATCATGTAATAGATAATCAGAATAAGGGTGAATCGTTTGACCGCCTAACCACGGGAGTTGAGTATTATTTAATAAAACACTACCACGTGTCTTAGTGTGTAAAGTGGTCACATGACAGAGATGACATTTGGCTTTATAGAAGTTCTGTTCCCCTTTGATTACTTGCGGATCGTTTACATTACGCCGGGCGGGAACACCAAGACTTTGCATATAGAGATCTACGTTTTCCATCTCTTCTGTGCTGACATCCAGTTGGTCGTAAGAAAGCCCCATCATGCTACCTTGGTTTACTTGTATTTGTCCTTCACAGATTTCTTCCGGATAGCGGCTGTTGGTAACGCCCATATCACTGGAGAATCCCAATTCTACAGTTAAATCGGCATGTTGAGCTTTGTTGCCGGACAATCCCAGAGATCTTACTCCCCGTTCGGTGATGTAGTTGCAACGTCCGCTGATTCCATATTCCGGATAGTTGCTTTTCGCTGCAAGTGCTTCTATTTCGGTAGGGTCCAATGCCATCATTTGTCCCATACCTACATGGCGCAAGGGGATGCGGACGGTACAAAACAAATCTTCCGGTTTGATTTCTTCGGCATACCATTCAGATATAGTATAATTGGGTTTGCAAAGTGTGTAGGCTTCTCCATCAGGGAAAGAAAATGTCTCGTAAGTGTATTCCACAGACAGTTTGCCTTCCGGTTGCACTCCATAGATTGCCTGGTCATGAAGCACACGTCCATAATCTTGAAAGAAAGCTCCGTTTTTACGGGATATGTAGACTAGCATGGAAGAGAATCCATAGCTGCCCGATCCACCCTCTGTCCATAAAGAGGGTTTGGTACGTCCCGCATTCCGGTGGCAACTGCCGCACGAATAACCGGCATAAACGGGACCAAGTCCGCCGCCATGACCGTTGTTACTTGTACGTACATCGTCATATAGTCTGTCACCTCGGGTGAAACGTACATCGTATGCTCCTGTTATCCAATCTGCAGGCGTGTCATAAGCAACAGACGAATTCAAGAAAATAGTTGATGTTCCGGCTGATAGAGCATAGCCCTCCGGAATCTCGATATCCAATATGTCAATTCCGTCATCATTACAGGCAGAGCATGCCAACAGGCAAAAGAAAGAGAATGAATATTTTAGAAAGTGATTCATTGTTTATTGACTTTGTTTCAATAATATGTTTTAAACATACCAAAGAAGTAAAGGTGGATCATTGAATTCCAACCTTTACTTCTCAATAATATCTTAGCTAAGATAAAGCTTTATTGTACTTTACGTGGTTCACCGTTTTTGTAGAGAAGGAATTCCAATGTGTGGAAACCGCGTACATTTTGTGCCGATTCGACAGCAGCTTCATCATCACCTTCACTCCATTCGAGATCACTCCAACTTTGAGAATTCAGTATTTGTACAATAGCATTCTGATCCAAAGGCCAGCTGTCCATGTTAGGATCAAGTCCCATTTCGTCTACCGGACCGAATAAGAAAGCTTCGCTCTTTTCCCATGGTTCACGGGCAGTGATCCAAGCATCACAAGCTTTTTCAAAAGCGCTATTTGACGGATTGTCTGCAAGGACTATTACTGCATTGTAGAGAGCGTCATTTTTTTCTTTCAAACTTTTGTAGGTAGGCACTACTACTGCATCTACATATTGTGTTACTACAGGATTAAGTACTGCGTCCGTATTGATATTGTTGCTATTATTTGCAATATAGGATTTTAAGTCATTCTTCAGTATACTTTCCAGCTCTGCACAAGCATCCATAGCTGCTACCGTTTCGTTACTGGGAATATGATTACGGAAAGGTTGCGGAATATCCTGAATGGCTTTTGCCGCTTTTTGGATAGCATTCTTTATCTTGGTATCTAATGATGAATTAGCACCGGCGATAACAGTAGATAAAGAATTAGCATTTATATTACCGTCTAAAGAACCGTAATATGCATTCCGGATGGAATAAATGTTATTGGTATAGTCATCACGAGAATGCCAGCTGTACCAGGATTCCACAGCATATAATGCTTCTTCAGTATTTCCGGCTTTATACAAGTTGTATGGGTCACCAATTTTGGCAGTACCGACTTCATTGGCAATTTCCGCGCATTTATCCACGATTTCTTCCACACAGCTCAAGGCGCTTGCGTAAGGAGAGCCACTATGAGCCTTGAACAGGGAAGCATAGCTTTCACCTCCTTTATAGCTTGAATTCCATGCGTTGTAGAGATTGGTTGCATCTGTTTTTAGAAGTGCTGCTACATTTCTCATGTAGTTATGCCAGCTTGATGCGTTTTCAGGAGTGTAATCAATATTGGCAGGATCTACTGTTGGGTTGTCATCATCACTGCTGCAAGAAGTTGTTGTGAATGCTAATCCCAATATTAGGGCTGCGACATAAAAGAATTTTGTTTTCATCATATAAAAATTAAATAATTGATTATTTGTTATTTCTTAATAAACCATCCTATATAGGCAATTCCAATAGAAAATTCGTTTTCACTGTTGTATGACTTTGATACGCCAAAAACTTTATTTGTACCAATCTGGCGGGTTGCATAGTCTGCTTTTATCACTAAGTTTGGCAAAGCGTACCAATTTAATCCCGCTGTCCACATACTTACTTGGCAACGTTTTTCCATCGTTTGCCCTTTTTCCCCTTTCTCTTGTGGGTTGTAGTATTCATAGCGGGCAAATGGATAGATTACCGGAATCTTTTTATTGCCTCCGAAGACCGAGCGGATATTAATGCCGGCTTCTGCTGCATAACTTACGGCATTCTTCGCTACCGGAGCCAGACGGCTGTAAGGCGATTTATTGGATAATTTGACATTTGCCTGACTTACTCCTAATGAATTTCCTAAATTTCCATATAAGATATTACCGCGTGCCGTTACATATTTATTGCGATACTGTGCATCTGCGGTGAAGATTCTTATCGGAATTTTTCCATAGTTTGCATAAGTCTGTTCTTTATCAGAGTTGGCTCCTGCATCTGCACAATAATAAAATGATGCACCTACACGTAAACCGGGAACTCCTTTATAATCTAAACGAAATACATACGCGGGAGAAGTGAAGTTGTCTTCCTCAAAGATTCCCTGTTTGCCACTACCTACCCATGTGTTACGATCGAATCCATTAGGGTTCAGGCCTGCTACCACCATAGCTTGGTAATCGAAGCTTGCATACCCTTTTCCGAAAGAACCAAAGATTTCCAGACCATTTTCATGCCAGGTAGAAGGCAAAAGGCTTGTTTCACCTTCCGGGCGTGAAGTTCCGAAGAAATTGATCGGTTCATGGTGTGCGTTAGTCAATCCTACCGGAACAATAATATGTCCGGCACGTACATTGAGGGAGCGGTGAATTAAACGTGTGATGTGAAATTGTTCGATAGCTACTTCACCTCCTTTTTCAACTTCTGTTTCGTATTCACCGTTTTCGGTGTTTTCTAATTCGAAAGCTGTACCTGTTCCACCAGATTCGAACTCAATCTCTGCACCGAGTATCCATTTGGAATTGAACTTATAATCAAAAGCTAAAACGAAACGGGGAATTGAAATGGTATTCCTGTTTTTCTTTGGATTACCATCGTTTCCTCCATAGAAACGGTTGATGCCATAATCTTTAAAATTAGCGACCATTTCACCGTATCCTCCAAAACGGAATTTTGTATATTCTTCTGTAGAAGAAGAATTACTACTTTTGGAAATTTCTTTTGTCTCCTGTGCTGGAATTGTAAGAGAAGGTAGGAGACTAAGAATAACGATTGCTGTTATTTTTCTCATCTTTTTAATAATTTTATCGGCTGCAAAGTTAGATTAGGTTAAAAAATGTGGCAATACCTAATATTAGGCATAGTTGTTTCTTAAATTCAGTATATGTAGGTAATTTTAATCTAAAGAGTAAAAAAAATATAGTAGTAGATAAAATAAAACAGACAAAGGTGTATTTCAGTATGATAATTTTTACTGATATACACCTTTGTCTGTTGTTAGTGTGTAGAGTTGTCTTTATTATTTCATAGTGTCACCGATTTTGTTTGTAATTGAGCGAATCGTTTCTTCTACAACCAGTTTCCTTGAGTATATCTACCATCAGGAAACTACCTTTTCAGAAACGATTCAACTCAGACAAACTACATACAAACAAAGCTAAACTTATGCTAAGGTTATCGCTTAAACTGCCATCTTTATACCTTCTTTTTTACTGCAATATCGTTTGCATTGCTGGCAAAGGTCATATCCCAGCATGGCTCCCAAGATGAAGTCTTCTTCGGCAGACAGTTGATTCAAGGGGCGGATGATGATATGCCGCATGGCTTCCATACATTCTGCCTTTCCAAAAAACAGGTTGATTTTATTGGTACCTACTTCCTGTATCATATAACTGATCTTTTGATTTTTCAATCGGCGGATGGCAAATTCTTCGTGCTCTTTACTCATTGTGTAAAGTACCATGTTGCGTACGCCTTTCTTAAACTCATAAATATGATTAAGAAAAATTCGGATTTCGCCGGGGATGATTCTTTCAGTTGCCATGATGCAAAGTATTCTTTTTATGTTAAGGTAAAATTAGCTAATTTCTTGTTTCACTTGTTCGGCCCATGCGCTGATACGTTCGTCTGTTTTGCTATCTTCGTTGACTTCGTCAAGTGGAAGACCTACAAACTTACCGTCTACGACGGCAATGGAAGAATCGAAGGTATAGCCTGCAGTATCTGTTGCTCCACAGAATTTGCAGTGAGTATCTTTCAGATCTTCATAAAGAATACCTATTGCGTCACAGAATGTGTCGCTATACGAGTCAGAGTCGCCGCAACCGAACAGGGCTACAGATTTGTGGGATAAATCACACTTCTTTAAAACTTTTACTCCATCGTACCAGTCATCTTGAAGTTCGCCTGCTCCCCATGTGGAAGAGCCGAGCACCAATACATCATATTCATTGACTAATGCCTCTGTTAGCTTGGATACATCAAATACATCTGCCGATGGTACATCTAATTTCTCTGCAATTCGACGGGCAAGGTCTTCTGTTGTTCCTGTTGTGGAACCATAAAATACACCAATTTTATTCATCTTTGATTCGTTTTTAAATGTAACGCTGCAAAGATAGAGGGTCTTAAAGAAATAGGAAATCCCCATTTATAATGGAAGATTTGTCTCCTTCTCATTATAAATGGGGATATATGGAATAAAAAATGGTCGATCTTTTTAATGGTGGAACAAGCGGATGCCTGTAAATGCCATTGCCATATTGTATTTGTCGCAAGTTCCAATCACATGATCGTCACGTACTGATCCGCCCGGTTGTGCAATATAGCTGACGCCACTCTTGTGTGCGCGTTCTATATTATCTCCGAATGGGAAGAATGCATCTGATCCTAAAGCTACGCCTGTCATCGTATCCAACCATGCCCGTTTTTCTTCGCGTGTCAGTATTTCAGGCTTTTCAGTGAAGAACTGTTGCCAGATACCGTCTGCCAGTACGTCGTCATAATCTTCCGAAATGTAAACGTCAATCGTATTGTCACGGTCTGCACGACGGATTTTTTCAATCCATGGCAAGTTCATCACTTTCGGGTGTTGGCGTAAATACCAGATATCTGCTTTATTTCCTGCCAGGCGCGTACAGTGAATACGTGACTGTTGGCCTGCGCCAATACCGATTGCCTGTCCGTCTTTGGCATAACATACAGAATTGGATTGTGTATATTTTAAAGTGATTAAGGCAATGATTAAGTCGCGTTTTGCATCAGCCGGGATTTCCTTGTTCTGCGTAGGCATCTCTTTCAAAAGACTTTCGTCGATCTTCAATTCGTTTCTTCCTTGTTCGAAAGTTACTCCGAATACATCTTTATGTTCGATAGGAGCCGGGCGGTAAGCAGGATCTATCTTTATTACATTATAGGTTCCTTTTCTTTTATTCTTTAGAATCTCCAGTGCTTCGGGAGTATAGTCAGGAGCAATGACGCCGTCGGATACTTCACGGTTGATGATGCGTGCTGTTTCTTCGTCACAAGTGTCGGACAATGCGATAAAGTCTCCGTAAGACGACATACGGTCTGCTCCACGTGCACGGGCGTATGCTGTAGCCAATGGAGATAGTTTCATGTCATCGACAAAATAAATCTTCTTCAGCGTGTCGCTCATTTCTACCGCAACAGCAGCACCTGCAGGGCTGACATGTTTAAAAGAAGCGGCAGCCGGTAGTCCGGTAGCTTCTTTCAGTTCTTTCACTAACTGCCAACTGTTGAATGCATCCAGCAGATTGATGTAACCGGGACGTCCGTTCAGTACTTCAATGGGGAGTTCGCCGTCCTTCATGAAAATACGGGCAGGCTTTTGGTTTGGGTTGCAGCCGTATTTCAGTTCGAGTTCGTTTGCCATTATCACTTTAATTAATTACTAATTACAATTTAATAGCGACAAAATTACTAAAAAAAGAGTAGCTTGCCTAAAGTTACGCTACAAAATAGTAGCATATAATTAGTATTTGGCTATTTCCGGCGAATTAAAATACCTATAAATGATGATTGTATTTCCGTGAAATATTCCGTTTCTTTGCAGTATCTAAACATAAATAGGTATAAATGGATAATTTACAGAAATATAAACCAACCGATAAGATGATTGATCTTATCAGTGATAACTATTCTTTGTTGCAAGTGATGAGTCGTTTCGGACTTTCGTTGGGATTTGGTGATAAAACGGTCAAAGAAGTTTGTGAACTTAACGGAGTAGACTGTCGGACTTTTCTTATTGTTGTCAACTTTATGGCTGAAGGTTTTTCCCGGCTCGATGGAGATAAAGATGATATTTCCATTCCAGGATTGATAGATTATCTGCGTCAGGCGCATATTTATTTTCTTGATTTCTCCCTTCCCGCTATTCGTCGTAAACTGATTGAAGCGATAGACTGTTCTCAGGATGATGTCGCTTTTCTCATCCTTAAGTTTTTCGATGAATATACAAGGGAGGTGCGCAAGCACATGGATTATGAAGAAAAAACAGTGTTTAAGTATGTGGATTTACTGATTAAAGGGGATGCTCCTAAAAACTACCAGATCAGTACGTTCTCTAAGCATCATGATCAAGTAGGGGAGAAATTGACAGAACTGAAAAATATCATTATTAAATATTGCCCTGCCAAAACAAATGAAAATCTTTTGAACGCGGCTCTTTTCGACATATATGCTTGCGAAGCCGGACTGGAATCTCATTGCAAGGTTGAGGACTATATTTTTGTTCCTGCTATTCTGAATTTGGAAAGGAGGATTAGGGAAAATGAAAAATAACGAAGTAGTTCGAATAGCTATTGCAGAGACTTCTGTAATTATTCGTGGTGGGTTGACTGCTGCATTGAAGCGTCTTTCTAACGTAAAAGTACAACCAATAGAATTACTGTCTGTTGAAGCTTTGCACGATTGCGTCCGAACGCAATGTCCCGAGATGTTGATTGTCAATCCTACTTTTGGTGATTACTTTGATGTAGCTAAGTTTCGAGAAGAAATATCCGGTAAAAGAATACGTTTAATAGCGTTGGTTACTTCTTTTGTAGATGCTTCATTATTGGGTAAGTATGACGAGTCTATTTCGATATTCGATGATTTGGAAACTCTTTCTAAGAAAATTGCAGGTTTATTGAATGTGGTTTCCGAAGAAGAAGAGATGGATAATCAGGATACGCTTAGCCAGCGGGAAAAGGAAATCGTCATCTGTGTGGTGAAGGGAATGACAAATAAGGAAATAGCGGAAAAGCTTTTTTTGTCGATTCATACAGTGATTACACACCGAAGAAATATTAGCAAAAAATTGCAAATACATAGTGCTGCCGGTTTGACTATCTATGCTATTGTAAATAAGCTGGTTGCATTGAGCGATGTGAAAGATTTATAGCCTGCGGAAGTGTTATAAAATATAAAACCGTTTGCGTACACGAAAATATTCGTACCTTTGCAAAGCAGTTGAGAAATTGCTGTTAGTTTATAAGGTAAAAGAAAATATTAAATAAGGTATTAGATTAGACAGTTTAAGGTATTAAAAGTTTTTTAGTTTAGTTCAATAGGATAAGTTTTTAGTAGAAGGTAAAAGGATAACAATAGGTAAGACGTTTTTAGGTAAAAAGAAGATTAGTTTTCAGGAAATTTGAGGTACTATGGAAAAGCCTTTAGGCTTTTCTGATGCAGTGGCGAGTGGTTCTATAAAAAGAATTAGCTCGTTTTTTATTTATATGGGATTTAAGTCTGTGGATTGATTAAGGTAATAAAAAAAACAAAATCCCGACGAAATCGCTTCGGCGGGACTCTATTTCATTTTTTACTTAAATGTGGCTACGTAATAAAATTATGACTAATTAATTCAATTCTGATACTGCAAAGATAATGCGTTTCAGAATGTGTCACAATCACCTTTATGAGGTATATTCTGTAGCTATTCTCACTATTTATGGTTAGTAGCAGGTGTTTTCTCTACTTTTTTCCACTCTTTAGTCTCGAAATCGTATGTTTTTATGATTCTTGCAGGGCATCCGGCACATATTGAATAGGGTGGGACGGAATGACTGACTACACTTCCGGCGGCCACTACGCAATGTTTCCCTAAAGTTACTCCCGGTAGAATGACCGAATTGGCACCTACCCATACATCATCTTCGATAACAACAGGCAGTGTGCTGACACCTTGTTCGTCAATCATCTTTTCTGCATCCTGATAATTATGGTTGAGTCCTGTGACCGTTACATTCTGTGCCAGGTTGACATGATTGCCAATATTAATCGGACCTATGATTGTGTTTCTCAATCCGATGCGTGTATAATCTCCGATTGTCAAGTCGCCAACTGCATTATTCAGACAGGAGAAGTCTTCGACAACAGAATATTTACCCAAAGAGAATCGGTTGAAAGGAGGGAGGTCTTTGCGTACACTCCGATAGATGACAGAACCCTTTCCGCGTTTCAGGTATATGAAATCGAAGAGCCGTATCCACCAATTAGGGCGAGTTTTAACGGGGTGCATGATAAAACGATGTACAGCCTGTTTTAAGCCGGGGTTTTCTTTAATTCGCTGTTTAAGTGTTTTCTTCTCCATATTGAATGTTTTTTCTTCTTTTTGTCCTCTACCAGATAATCAGGAATTGCCAGGCTATAAGTGATTAATAGACCGAAAAGTGCAATCCACCATCCGAATGATAAGGTCCAATTATATACGGTAATCAACGAAGTCCAAATACTTACGAAGATACATAATTTAAGTGGAGAAGGCGTTAATTGTTGTACGATCCGGTTGCAGAAACTCCAGTTTCCTTCAAATATGGAAGGGAGTAAGTAGGAAGTTGTTTTCCGGATACGTTTACGGTAAGGACAGGCGGGTGCGGACTGGCAATAAACAATCACATCCGGCAAGTAGTCAATGTATATATTCTGTCGGAATAATTTTCGTTCGATATTAGTCTTAGAACTTTTCATGTTCTTTTGCAGCCATTTTAGGTCGATTGCCATATTAGTTCCCAATAAATTGGATGACAGTCCGAATTGTGTATTGCCGGCTCTACAGAGGCTGTTTTTTATTTCCTCACGTATAGCCCGGAAGCGATTACGGATGCCTTTGCGGTTTTCTACTATCGTATGTAGTTGGATGGCTTGTACACCGGCATCATAGGCATTATATATCTTATTCAGGAATTGCGGAGATAAAGCGCATGCTGTATTGGACAGGAAGAGAACCAGATCATATCGTTCCTGATCTAAACTGTTGATTGCCTGATATAGATCGCTGTATGTGATAAACTCGTACTCTTCTTCTTTATACACATCCGGAAGAATACTTCCCTCCGGAACGAGAATGGCACAACCATATTCCTTTTGAGCCTTCGGGTAGGTGATATGTTTGAAATGTGAGGCTATGGCCATCACAAAGAGGTATAGGAGCAAAAGCCCTGTACAGAAGAATACCAGATCATCTATTATGTAGATATAAGAGTCTATCATCTGGAAGGAGATTATACGTTCTCTTTTTGAATGAATGCAGTAACTGTTTTCAGAATAATCTTTATATCCAACCAGAAAGAGAATGTCTTTGCATAGGTGATATCCAATTGCTTGCGTTCTTCAGCAGAAAGTTTACCGGCTTCGCCTCTTTTCTCTACCTGCCATAAACCGGTCAATCCGGCCGGACCCATGAAACGGTCGATGTGTTCATCGCTTGTCAGCAACTCGGCTTCATAGAGTGGGAGAGGGCGGTTGCCTACTATTGACATATCCCCTTTTAAAATATTAATAAGCTGGGGTAACTCGTCAATACTATATTTACGTATAATACGTCCAATCTTAGTTATTCGAGGGTCATTTTCCAGCTTAACGAAAGCATTGCTTTTTTCCTTGGACTTCTTGTTTATGTAGTCTTCTTCGGAGATTACGAAATCGTCAGATATCAAGAGGATTTCTTCTTCATCGATTTCTTCATTCACTTCCGCTTCCGGTTCTTCTCCCCAAATATCCTCATCTTCCTGCTGATATTGGTTAAGGGCATTGAAATCCTTTAAATGCTTGTCTGCATCAGTATACATCGAACGGAATTTAAGAAAGTCGAATATCTGATAATTACTTCCTACGCGCTTGGATTTGTAGATAATAGGACCCTTACTTTCTATCCGGATAGCTAGTGCAGTAAATATTAAGAGAGGAGAAAGACATAATATCGCCATTCCTGAAAAGAAAATATCAAAGGTTCTTTTCCATAAAGGCAGGCGGAAAGCATTTATATTTTGTGCTTTAAGTTGAAGTGCCTTTATTTTCTGATCTTTTCTTCGTTTAAGGAAAGTTGATAAATCTTTTAAAGCCTCCTGGCTTGTTTCATATTTTATCGTATTGTTGATACCGGCTTTAAGGTATTCGGATGCTTCTTCCTTAGATAAGGAGTCGATAACGAGTACCATATAAAGCCCCGGATACTTTTTACGCATGTATTGGATATCTGCAATATCTTTGGATATGTTCACTTGTTCGAAAAATAGAGCTGCGTCATATTTTTCGCGTATTTTCTCCAATACTTTGACAGCTTTGCTACAATTGGGTGCAGCATAGAATACCCCAATACTTAGTCGGGAGAGTAGTTCTATTGTTTTGCTATCTCTGCCTATATAAACAAAATATTGCATGTGTAGAAGACCCGGTATTAGTCAATAATCTTTTTGATTCGGATTTTGAGTTCCAAAGGGTTGAATGGTTTCAGGATATAGTCTTCTGCTCCTTCTTCCAATAGTCTGATTCTTTCCGTTGTACTTTCCTCACTGGATAACATAACGATAGGAATTGACTTGAATAATTCATTGTCTTTCATATATCTTAAGAATTCATCCCCCATCATGAGAGGCATACGAATGTCTGAAATAATGAGGTCAGGTACATTGCCTTCATTAAGCCATTCTATTGCTTTGATGGGATCTTCCAAATAGGTAAAATCATACTCTTTTCCTAGATACACACCGGCCACTTTTCCGATTGTCGATTTATCGTCGACTAGTAATATTTTTTTCTTCATACGAATAGACCTTTCTATCGCTTGCTTTGTTATTTGATTTATAGATTAAGATTGTTGTCACATAATATTTGTGATACACTGCAAATATAGATATTATTTTAGAATAATCCCCAATCAGGAGAGTAAAATTCGTGATATATCTTTTTTTTCTATTAATTGCAACTTACAGCATCTTAATGAAAAAACACGGATTCCATAAAAACTGGAATCCGTGTTAAAGATTAATTGTTAGGCTTATTTATATACTCTTGATGAATCAAAAGTTTTCCACCATTCTTCATTCTTAGTACCGCCACTGGTCACCCAACTTTCGAATAACGAGTAAGCTGATTTGATATTCACATATTCCAAAGGCCATTTGAAGTCTGTCGGAACCATGATTCCCCATGCCAGGTTATCTTTGCTGATGTAATATCTCTTGCGGGAAGTAGAACTATCGTCGTTGTTGCCTCCGAACAAGTCGGTATTTGCCAACTTAGTTGGTTGATAACCGACAATATGAATCTCCTTACGCTGGTTTCTGTTTCCTTCTACGAAAATGAAAACATTCAGTTTATTGATATTAAGCTCATCCACAGAGATAGGATTGCTGAACTTTATAGTGAAACTGATATTTTTAGGACTCGTATTGGCAGAGTGACCTGCAATCGTATTGATCTGTTCGTAACGGTCTCTTCCCAATGCTTTGTGAGCATCGTCAAATAATGGAATAACCGCATAGTCCTGTCCGTTCTCAATCAGATTACTATTCACATTGAAACCTTTAAAAAGAGAGTTGTCACTGAATTCAACCGGTTGCATAATTGCGCTGGCAGGAACACCGTCCAACATGATAGCAGCTCCAATACTCTTGGTAGCTCCGGCAGCCGATAAATCAAGACTTAACGTGAACTCTTCTGCCTTATTGCTCTTATTGATGGAGATCTTTCTTTCCTTGATAATCAGAACAAGGTCGTTCATATCGTAATCCCCATATAAAGGCCATTGGTCTTCAAACAGATAAGCATAATTGCGATTATCATCCATGATGATCGGGAACTTAGGATCTTCAGGATCTCCTCCTTCATTTCCACCATTTTTAATTCCTGTACAAACATCGATGATGACTTTAGAGTCTCCCATTTTGGTGAAGTATGGGCCATTCAGTACATGGAAGTTTTCCCACCATTGGTTCTTTTCAACGTGGCTATCGCATTCAATAACCAAATTTCCATCATATGTGAAACCTTGTCCGGTGATAACCGGTGATTTTATCATAGAAGTATTTTCGCCTTTTCCATAAAACTTGGCATAACCGGGAGGTATGCTGATACTTGTCGTAGCATCCAGCATAGAACCATCACTTAAATTTACTGTTCCATTAACAAACTCCATTTTAGGAGCTTTCAAATATCCTTGAGTAAAGTTAAACGTCGCTCCGTTGGCATAGAAAGAAGTCGTTGCTTCCATGCTACAAGCGTTGTTGACAGTCGTATTGGTGAGACTGATGGTTGTAAACTTCATGATGTTGTTGTTGGTAGCAACAGCGTCGGAATTTGCAATTAATTTCTCTCCATAAATCTCTCCGTTATTTTCCAAAGAGAAATTAGACGGCAGATTTAATTCTCCTTCCAAACTGATTTTATTGTCATTTACAATTTTCGTATTGGAATTGATTGAGATATTCTTGCTGGTTATGGTTCCTTTGTTGTAGAGTGTTGCACCGGAATGTAGTGTCATTGTGTTCGCTACAGTCAGTGCACCCCAGTTTCTTAATGCAGCAGGCGCTCCATTGGTGAATGATATATCCTCTGCATTCACTTCTCCCTTTTCCATAATGGTCAACATGGAGTTTCTAATGAACGTCATGGTTCCTGATGCTTCAATTTTAGCATTATTCATCACAATGATTTCAATACCGTTTTGGAATTGGAATGTTGCGGGAATCGTCCATTTAGCATCTACATAAACTTTGGTTGCAATTTCACCGTCATAACCGTCAAACTTGAATGTGCCGGCATAGTCAGAGGTGATTTTGTAAGAAGCATCACGCAGCAAAGTGGTTCCTGACATTTCAGTCACTTCTTTTGCATTAGCAGGTATGGAATAGTAATCCGGCTTTTCAAATGAAAGGCCTCTTGTAGCAGCGGCACGACTCATCAACGCTCTATTTTGTGCAGTAGATCCTGCATAATAGAGTTTACAGGTAATATTATCGCTGTTTTCCGGCACATCGAACTGATATACCTGTTCACGTCCTCTAGGGTCGGTTTGCTTCACATAAATACCCTTTTGAGTTGGCAGCAGACTGACAGCGGTTGTAAATTTAAAGTTGTTTTCTTTATTAGCTGTCCTTGCAGCGAGCACGGAAGCGCTTTCATTAGTCAAAGGATCTTCTGCATATATTTCAACTAAATAAGCAAATAGTCCTCCTTCTTCATCTTTCACTTCGACCGAGACATTTTTAGTGGTTATCATGTTCCAATCGATATCATCGGGAGCAGCAAAGCCATCTCCCATCGGGTTAGGTGTTTCGTAAGACGGATCATAGAGATCCTTTCCAGAGTCAACACAACTAGACATAGTACCTGCCATCGCTATTGCAATGATGGGTACAAATTGAATTGTTTTCTTCATCATAATGTATTATTGCTTGATTGTTTGTAACCAAATCCATCACAAAAATAACTGCATATCTTTTATTGGAAATGTTTTTTCTGTTATTTTATGGAGTGAAAACAACTATACTTCCGTTTTGGTTCTTCTTTGGCTCTTTTAGGTTTGATTCGGTCTTGATGATGATGAAGAGAAATCCCCTGATTTTCACTTTTATACAACTGTTTAAAATGAAAATCAGGGGGTTACAATAGATGGATTTAACTTAAGACTTGGTGATTTCTCCTATTAAGCAGGAGTTCATTTTATATCGGATATCCTTGTTGGGTAATCCATGTCCCAATAAAAACATGAGCTTTGTTATGGCACATTCGGGGGTACTGTCATATCCACTGATTACACCTGCTTCCAGAAGATGCATTCCTGTTTCGTAACGTCCCATTTCTACTGCTCCGGAGGCACATTGTGTAATGTTGACAATGATAATTCCACGATCGGTAGCTTCCTTTAGTTGGCGGATGAACCATTCTTTTTGCGGAGCATTTCCCGAACCGAAGGTTTTCATGACAACCGCTTTCAATCCCGGAACATGAAGCAGAGAAGTCACGATACTCTCTTGAATGCCCGGAAAAAGCGTTAGAATAACTACATTGGTGTCAAACAGGTAATGCGGCTTTAACGGTTTTGTCGGGTCTGGTTTTCGAATGAGATTAGGCTCATATTTAATGTGGATACCTACCCGTGCCAATGGCGGATAATTGAAAGAGCGGAAAGCATTGAAATTCTCCGCATTGATTTTGGTGGTACGGTTGCCACGCATCAAATGATTCTCAAAGAAAATACAAACCTCCGGAACAATGGCTGTACCATCCGGATTTTTAGCTGCTGCAATTTCGATGGCTGTGATGAGGTTTTCCTTTCCGTCTGTGCGCAAAGTCCCGATCGGGAGCTGGGAACCTGTGAGGATGACAGGTTTGCTTAGATTTTCGAGCATGAAACTTAGTGCAGAGGCAGTGTAAGCCATTGTGTCTGTTCCGTGAAGGATGACGAAACCATCGAAATAATCATAATTGTAATTGATGATCTTTACCAGTTTTGCCCAGTAAGCAGGTTCCATGTCCGAAGAGTCGAGAGGGGGATCGAATTGGTAGGAGGAAATGCGGTAGTTGAATCTTTTCAGTTCGGGGACGTGCTTAAGCAAATGATCGAAGTTGAAATTTTCTAAGGCACCTGTTTCCGGATTCTCTATCATGCCGATAGTCCCACCCGTGTAAATTAACAAAACGGAAGGAGTTTCTGCTCTCATAATTGTTGAATTACTGTTAAAACATTGGCAAAGATACGGATTAAATGCGAATAATGAGTGCTAAACGACGAATTATATAAAGTTGGAAGGACAAGACTATAAAAAATATCTATGTTGCATTTTTGCGATATGTAGTATGAAAAAATGTCCCCATCTTTGGGGCAGGTTGGACGAAGTGTCCGGCTTTAAATAAAAAACGAAAGAGAAAATGAAAAATGACCGGTATTTTCCGTTAGAAATCTGTTTTTGGGCAGGCGACAATTTGAGCGTCATGATGTATCAGATAGGGGGAGTGCAACTTGTAGGGATTTATGTGTTGTTGCTGTATCTGTGTGCAAAGAATGACTACAGCAAATCAGTGGTTAATAGTATGCAAAAACCAGTGGAAAAAAGTGCAGTGGAAAAAAACTCTGAAACGCCGATGGATAAAGGGCAAAAACCGAATGAAACTCAAGAGAGTAGAGTAGAAGAGAAATATTACTACTGTTGTAAACAACAGCAGCAATATTGGCGAGGAAAGGAAGACTGCTGCTGTTGTTGTTCGGACTTCGGATTCGGTGAATGACAGGGGCAACGAGATTGTCAGCCCACGCCTCGATCCTGTTCAGTCCACGTCTTGTTTTTGTTCAGCTCACGGCTTGTCTCTGCTCGTCCCACGGGTGAAGTACGGCCTCCCCACGGCTTGCAGAAATAGCCCCACGGTTTGCGGAAATAGCCCTGCGGCCTGCGGAAATTTTCATCCGAGGCTCTTACTTCAGGGCTTCTTTCAGTCTGGTAATCGCCTTTTCCGGGTCTTTTTCTTCTTCGAGCAGAGTGACGAACTTACTGCCGATGATAGCTCCGGAAGCGTGTTCGCAAGCTGCTTGGAATGTTGCTTTATTGGAGATACCAAATCCCACCATCAACGGATTGTTCAGATGCATACCTTCAATCTTTTTGAAGTAAGCCCGTTTTTGTTCGTTGAAATCTTGTTGCGCTCCGGTGGTTGCTGCTGATGAAACCATATAAATAAATCCGTCGGTATGTGTATCTATCTCGCGTACCCGTTCTTCGCTGGTTTCCGGTGTGATGAGCATAATCACTCTGATGTTATAGCGTTCGGCAATGATACGATAATGTTCTTGGTAATCACGGAAAGGGAGATCAGGGATAATGACGCCGTCGATACCACATTCCACACATTTACGGCAGAAATTCTCAAATCCGAATTGCATGATTGGGTTTAAATATCCCATAAGCACAAGTGGGATTTTTACGTCCTTGCGAATATCCCGTAATTGTTCAAAAAGAAGTTTTAGAGACATACCATTGCGCAATGCCTGCGTAGCGGCATTCTGAATAACAATGCCATCTGCCATCGGATCACTGAAAGGAATGCCGACTTCAATCATACTCACTCCGTGCTTTTCGAGCGTGCGGATTACATCAGCGGTACCATCCAAAGTAGGAGTACCGGCACAAAAATAAATAGAAAGTATGTCTTTCTTGTTGCTATTGAAAAGTTGATTAATTCTATTCATGACGTTGGAATTTTTAGATTATGATTTTAATTCGTTTAAAAATGTCCGGATACGCTCCGGATCCTTTTCTCCCGGTTTCAATTCAAAACGGCTGTTGAGATCGTATCCGGCAAGCCGGGGATGTTTAAACTCTTTCAGGGCATTGGCACTGTATGAGTTAATGCCTCCGCTCAATAGGAAGGGTACATGTCCATTGTACATATCCAGGATACTCCAGTCGAATTGATTTCCCGAACCACCATATTGTTCGCATTTGGTATCGAACAGAAAAAGATCACAGACTTTTTCGTAGTCATATACCTTTCTCAAATCTTTGGGACGGTCTACTGAAAAAGCCTTGATGATTTTCAATCCAGTGGAATGTAAGGACCGGCAGTATTCGGGCGATTCATTTCCGTGGAGCTGTACATAATTCAGTCCGAAACGATCAGCATACATGCTGATTATCTGCTTGTCTTCGTTGACGAAAACTCCGACACGTCGGGCATGAATGGGCAAGTAAGCCGGAAGCTCATAGACATACCGGGGAGATTTGGGATAGAAGATAAATCCCAGCATATCTATATCTTGGAGCGATTCTATCTCCTGTATGTTTTCGGCTTCGCGCATACCGCATACTTTGATAATTTTTCCGTTAATCATAGGGCTGTCCGTTTTGAATAATTAGTTTATTGGATTGCTTGCAGGAAATTCTGTAAAGTTTCTCCCGGTTGCTGTGTTTTCATAAATGTTTCTCCGATCAGGAATCCCCGGAATCCGGCTGCCCGCAGACGTTTTACAGTTTGCGGGTCGGAGATTCCGCTTTCGGATACCAATACTGCATCTTGGGGAAGCTGTCCGGCCAGCCGAAAAGAGTTTTCTACATCAGTGAAGAATGTTCCCAGATTCCGATTGTTGATTCCTACCATATCTATTTTCTTGTCGATGTATATTAATTCCTCGGAGCTATGAATCTCCAGAAGAACTTCCAGACCTAGTTCATGAGCTTTTTCTGCAAGTTCATTACATTTCTCCGGTTCTAATGCGGCTGCGATAAGAAGTACGGCATCGGCACCGACAATTTTGGCTTGATAAAGCTGGTATTCGTCAATGATGAAGTCCTTCCTAAGAATGGGGATCTCTACCAAAGGGCGTGCAGTGCGGATGTCCTTCAGGCTTCCTCCGAAAAATTTCTCGTCGGTGAGGATGGAAAGGGCAGAAGCTCCTGCTGCTGCATAGGAGGGAACAATTTCTTCCGGGCATGCTTCTTCCTTTATCCATCCTTTGGATGGAGACCGACGCTTGAATTCAGCGATAATACCCGATGCAGACGAGGCTAATGCCTGCTTCATAGAACGAGAGGTCGGAACTTCGCTGATACCTTCTTGTAATTGCTCGATGGAGATAGCCTGCTTTTGCAGGTCAACTTCAAATCGTTTGTTTGCTATAATCTCTGATAATATATCTTTCATTGATGTGGGATTATTAATTGTAAATGATGGATTTGCAAAAATAAAACATTAACTGTTCAATTCAATGAATTTTTTTAGGGTAGCTAATGCGCGTCCACTTTCCAATGACTCTTTGGAGAGAGCAATACATTCTTCAATAGTCTTCTCCGGACAAATCACATGGATGGCGAAAGCTGAATTAACTACCACTACATTTTTTTGAGCTTCCGTAGCCGTGTTATTCATGATCTGGTCGAAAATCTTAGCTGCATCTTCCGGTGTTTGTCCACCATCCAGGTCAGTTTCCTTATAGCGGGAGAATCCGAGACTCTCGGGAGCGTAAATCTTTTCATGATCGCTGGTCGCCACTTTAAACTCATTCGTCAGAGAAATTTCATCATATCCGTCCAAGCTATGAACAACGGCAAATTTGGTTTTACTTTCCTGATAAGTATAAGTATAGAGGCGTAATAACGGAAGATTGTAAACTCCTAAAAGCTGATAGGCTGGTAATACCGGATTAACCAACGGACCGAGCATATTAAAGAAAGTGCGCACTGCCAATCCTTTACGAACCGGAGCAACTGCCTTTAATGCCGGATTGAATAAAGGAGCATGCAGATAGGCAAGATTACATTTCTCCATGCTACGGCGCAGTTGATCGACGTTACTGGTGAACTTTACACCATGTTGTTCCATTACGTTACTGGCGCCACTAACAGATGTTGCTCCGTAATTACCATGTTTCACGACCGGGAAACCTGCTCCGGCAACAGTAAAACAGGAAGCTGTAGAAATATTAAATGTATTTTTTCCATCACCACCGGTTCCTACAATATCTATCGGCGCAAATTCGCTTAAATCAACCGGAACGCGCATTTCCAACAATGCGTCGCGGAAGCCGCATAATTCTTCGACTGAGATATTGCGCATTAGAAAGACAGTGATGAGTGAGGCCACCTGTACATCGTTATATTTTCCTTGTGCGATATTTTGTAAGATAGTACGGGCTTCATCACGTCCCAGATATTGATGCTCGAAAAGCTTGTATAGAATCTGTTTCATAATTTAATTGTTTAAGAAGTTCTTGATAATTTCTTTTCCTTGCGGAGTTAATACTGATTCGGGGTGGAATTGTATCCCGTGCACATCATAGGTCCTATGGCGCAATGCCATGATTTGTCCTTCCCGGCTTTCTGCCGTTATTTCCAGACAGTCAGGAAAATCCTCCCGGCTGACCACCCAGGAATGGTATCTTCCAACAGGGATTTCTTTTCCCAACCCTTCAAAAAGCAAATCCTGGTGAAGGATGGTAATCGGAGTCTGTACCCCATGATATACTTCTTTGAGATTTTCCAGACGTGCTCCGAAAGCTTCGCCGATGGCTTGATGACCGAGGCAGACACCCAGAATGCTTTTGGTCGGAGCATATCTTTTAATAATAGGTAATAGCAGTCCGGCCTCTTCGGGTATGCCCGGTCCGGGAGACAGGATGATTTTATCAAATCGTTCCACTTCATCAAGTTCTATCTGGTCGTTGCGGACTACTTCTACGTCTGTAGCACCTAATTCTTTCACTGCGTGCAGTAAGTTGTAGGTGAAAGAGTCGTAGTTATCTAAAAGTAATATTTTCATTTTTATTGTCATTGTAAAATTGTTGTTCAAATACTATCTCTGCTTTCAATTTTTTAATTTGACAGCTAAATCAATCGCCTTTTTCAGTGCTCCCAACTTATTGTTGACTTCTTGCAATTCGTATTCATCCTGACTCCGTGCCACAATACCACCTCCTGCCTGAAACCACAATTCATTGTTGCGGCTGACAAAAGTACGGATAGTTATGGCTTGATTCAATTCACCGTTTAATCCGATAAAACCGATACAACCACCGTAAGCTCCGCGATTGTGAGGTTCTATTTCACTAATTAACTGCATGGCACGTACTTTGGGCGCGCCGCTCAAAGTGCCGGCAGGGAACGTATCAATAAAAGTTTTTATTTTATCTGCGCCCTCATTCAACATACCGCTGACACGGCTTACCAGGTGGATGACATGACTGTAATATTGTGGCTCTTTATAGAAAAGTACCTGTACATCATGACAATTACGTGACAAGTCGTTTCTGGCAAGGTCTACCAGCATAACGTGCTCCGCATTTTCTTTAGGATCAGCCAGTAAAGCTTCTGCCAGTTCCCGGTCTTTTACTACATCTCCGGTACGGCGGGTAGTTCCGGCAATCGGATCGATGTAAGCACGACCATCTTCGATTTTGCAGTGTGTTTCCGGTGAAGAACCGAAGATTCGATATCCTCCGAAATCGAAATAGAAAAGATAAGGAGAAGGGTTGATGCTGCGGAGTGCCCGATATACTTTGAAATCATCTCCGGCGTAAGGCTGAATGAACCTCCGGGAAAGAACGATCTGGAATACATCGCCACGCATACAGTGCGCAATACCTTTGCGGACGTTGGCTTTGTGCTCTTCATCTGTGATAGGGCTGGTAACGGGACCTGTCACAGAAAAATTGTAAGAAGCATAATTCCGGTTTTCAATAGCTGCTTCCAGTTCCGGCAGGCCGCTTTCTTCCCCTTCGGCCAACATCTCTACGAGTGTCAATTCATTTTTGAAATGATTGAAGACAATGATATACTTATATAATATGTATAGCAAATCCGGAGCGTCATTTTGCTCATCGTGACTTTCTTTAACGGGAATGTGTTCGAAGTATTTCACGGCGTTGAAAGTCGTGTATCCATAAAGTCCGCATACATTCTTATTTTCTCCGGTCACTTGGAATTGATTGATGAATCGGTTCATTGCCTTTTCTACATGGAAGGTTTTTGTCAGGGGTTCTTCCGTGCGGCTGTTATCGGGATAGTTGGAAGTGACAATGCCGCCATTTATACCGATATTTGCCAGTGGACAAAGGGCGATGAATGACAGTGAATTTTCTCCGGCGTGATAATCGGAACTCTCCATTAATGCAGATTGCGGATACATATCACGCACTTTCAGATAAATGCTGACCGGAGTATGCATATCTCCCAACACCTGTTTACTATGGGTTGTATAATTGAATGTTTTCATTTCTATAATTGCTTGATTATTGATTACGAATGATGGTTTACTAATTACTTATTGCTGTTCATTAAACGATAAATAGGTTTCAATATCTTTGTCTCCTCGTCCTGAAACAGTCAATACAACGATATCTTCCGGTTTGAACTTCAATTTTCTCAAAGCTCCTAATGCATGGGCGGATTCCAGTGCAGGGATAATACCTTCGAGTTTAGTCAGTTCGTAAGCGGCTTCTATTGCTTCGTCGTCGTTTATTGCCAGAACGTTGGCGCGTCTTTGTGCGGCAAGATTCGCGTGTATCGGTCCGATACCCGGATAATCGAGTCCGGCAGAAATCGATAAGGTTCCTCAATTTGTCCGTCTTCGTTTTGGATAACGTAAGTACGTGCTCCGTGGATAATTCCCATTTTACCGAGTTGGATGGTGGCGGCGGTCATTCCGGTTTCTATTCCTTTACCTCCGGCTTCTGCCAGAATGATGCCTACCCGTTCATCATTGATATAATGATAAATAGTTCCGGCAGCATTACTTCCTCCTCCTACACAGGCTATCAGGTAGTCGGGGTAATCGCGTCCCTCTTTTTCTTGAAGTTGCTTTTTGATTTCTTCACTGATAACGGATTGCAGACGTGCCACCATATCCGGGTAAGGATGAGGTCCTACAGTAGAACCGATGATATAATAAGTGTCGGCGGGATGACAGCACCAGTCGCGGATAGCTTCGTTGGTAGCGTCTTTCAGTGTCATATTTCCGGAGGTGACAGGGATTACGGTAGCTCCCAGCATTTTCATTTTCTCAACGTTGATATGCTGGCGTTCCACATCCGTTTTGCCCATGTATACGATACATTCCATATTCATCAATGCACATACGGTAGCGGTAGCCACTCCATGTTGGCCGGCGCCGGTTTCGGCGATGATGCGCTTTCTTTCCCATGCGGCGTGCCAATAGAATCTGTCCGATAGTGTTGTTGATTTTATGGGCACCTGTATGGTTCAAGTCTTCCCGTTTCAGATATAATTTGCAACCATATTTTTTCGAAAGGCGCCTTGCCGGATAGAGTGGGGAAGGACGTCCTACGTAGTCACGTAACAACTGTTCGAATTCTTTCTTGAATTCCTCACTCTCAAGTACTTCGAGGTACTTATTCTTCAGTTCCTCTACACATTTGTGGAGAATTTCCGGTACATAAGCACCGCCGAACTCTCCGTAATAGCCATCCTGGTCAACTAAAAAACTTTTCATAATCCTATCTATTTTTTAAGTAACTAATTAAAATTAAGCAGCATTATGTTTAAGTTTAATACCCAAGGTATCCCCGACAGCCGCCAATGCCCTATTGACGGTGTAAAAGAGGTTGTCGCTACTTGCATAATCCTGCGGTCTGATCCATTTAGTTTTCATTATTCTCCACAAGGTTTCTGCAAGATTCAGGTGAGGGGAATACGGTGGAAGGTAAAAGAGAAAAAAGTCCGCGTTTCTCCCACAGTTCTCTCAATTCCTTTATTTTCTTGTTTCGATGTACGCTCGCATTGTCAAGCACGATGAACGTATCTTTCTTTATGTTCAAGGAAAAGGTGTCAAGGTATTCAACGACCTTGTCCGCGTCAATACTTTCAGTCGTGGTGAACCCATGATAGCGGTTGTTCCTGTCTATCATGCCGAAGATGTTGACCCTTTGTGCCTTTTGGGATGGGATATACACGTCTTCGTTACGGAATTGCCAGCCGTAAGGCACATAGCCTTCGGTGCACACATGGCTTTCATCGGCGTAATAGAGGTCTATCTTGCCGTTTATGTTCAGATGTTCAAGTTCTTGCAACTTCTCTTTCTTGTATGAGTAGAGTTGCGGTGAGGGGGTACCCCTTGGGCGTTTCCTTATTCGCTTATATCTTGCACCAATGCTCCTAAAAAACGTTTGAATGTCAGGTCGCTCGCTTCCTTGCCAGTGGCCTTCTGCCAGGCTTCCCGAGCTTTGCTGACGCTCTGCCTGTCCTGTTCTATGGCCTTGCGAACAACTTCCTCGTCCGTACAGTCCATGATAGGTTTTCGCCCACGGCCGGGACGGGTCTGCAAGCCGTCGATGCCTTCCGACAAAAACGTTTTACCCAAGAGTTGACAGATACATGTGACATCTCCGTCTGCAAACCTATGGCCTTGCTGGAAAGTCCAGTCGATTTGAGCAGTACGGCACGACAGCGCATCCGAAAGCAATGGCTGTCTCCCTGTCGGAAACCCGTTTCCAACGCCAAGCGTTCGGAATCCTTTAATATGATTGATTTGATTTTGCCCATAAGTGCATATTTGAATTTTATGAGGCAAAGGTATCAAAACCTTATGATATAAACCAATTATGAACATCTACTTATGTTATTATCTAAATCTGTTCGAAAATGGGCAAATAAAAAGCCCTGCCGCAAGTTGCGACAGGGCTCTTTCAAATCTGTTATATCTTTAATGAGGTATATACATACGAGCGCTGCTCCCTTACGACTGTCGGAGTTGTAACGGACGCCACCACCAATATGTATTTACTAATATAGTTCTCATTGTCTTTTGTTATTTATCGGGGGCAAATATAGACACTTTGTTTGAAACAGCAAACAAAAAATGACTTTTTTTTCATTTTCCCCTTCATTTTTCTGATATAGAACAATTTTCCCCCTGATCTGTTCTTATAAATACTGAATATTTAAACAGAAAACAATTATGAAACAGAGAAAAGTATTAGTAGGTATCGCTATTGCCATTTTCGTTATATTATTACTTTATTGGTTGTTGGTAGCAGAAGATATGAAACCTTGGTTGTCGGCTATGGTTCCTTCCGTGGCACAACAATTCTTCGCTTGATTCTGACAGGGTTCGGATAAATCATATATCTTTGCAAGGATAGTGACTAATAACCAAAATAATAACAATAGACTAAGATATGGAAAATTTTATCTTTCAAAATCCCGTCAAACTGATAATGGGCGCGGGATGATTGCCCGATTGGCGAAAGAAATTCCGTCCGACAAACGTATCATGATTACTTTTGGCGGTGGAAGTGTAAAGAAAAACGGAGTATACGATCAGGTGAAGGAAGCACTGAAGAATCATTATACCGTTGAATTTTGGGGGATTGAACCCAATCCTGCTATCGAAACTCTCCGCAAAGCGATTGCTTTGGGAAAAGAAGAGAAGGTAGATTATTTATTAGCTGTTGGTGGTGGTTCCGTTATTGACGGTACGAAATTGATTTCCGCAGGAATCCTGTATGATGGTGATGCCTGGGATTTAGTACTTGCCGGACGTCCAGTCACTCATACTGTACCTCTTGCCACTGTATTGACTTTGCCCGCTACCGGTTCGGAGATGAATAACGGGGCAGTTATTTCCCGTCGTGAAACAAAAGAGAAATATCCTTTTTATGCTAACTATCCAATCTTCTCTATTCTTGATCCGGAAGTAACATTTACTTTACCTCCTCATCAAGTGGCTTGTGGATTGGCGGACACATTTGTACATGTCATGGAGCAGTATATGACTACTCCCGGGCAGAGCCGCATTATGGATCGTTGGGCGGAAGGCATTTTACAAACTTTGGTAGAAATAGCTCCGAAAATCCGTGAGAACCAGCATGATTATCAACTTATGGCTGACTTTATGCTTTCGGCTACAATGGCATTGAATGGATTTATAGCTATGGGAGTATCGCAGGACTGGGCAACTCACATGATAGGACATGAAATCACTGCATTGCACGGGTTGACACATGGTCATACGTTAGCCATTGTTCTTCCTGCCACTTTACAGGTGCTTCATGAAGAAAAAGGAGATAAACTTTTGCAGTATGGTGAAAGAGTCTGGGGAATTACTTCCGGTACGCGAGAAGAACGGATTGATGAAGCGATTTGTCATACCGAAGAGTTCTTTCGTTCGCTTGGGCTGACTACACGTTTGCATGAAGAGAACATCGGACAGGATACTATTCTGGAAATCGAACGCCGATTCAATGAACGTGGTGCTAAATATGGAGAGAATGGAAATGTAACGGGTGCTGTTGCCCGCAGGATATTAGAGACTGCACTTTAAGCATACTCTTACATTAAAAATATAGGATAAAGAGGATATTGGAACATACTTTTCACAATATCCTCTTTTCTTTTTATTATTTCTCAATTTTCTCTGACCTTGGAATTCTGAACCAGAAGCGAGAGCCTTCTCCTTCTTTAGATTCCACTCCGATAACCCCGCCCAGTCTTTCTACTATGACACGGCAGATGGCTAGTCCGAGTCCTGTCCCTTTAATAAAGGAGTTCAGTTTGACGAAGCGTTCAAACACTTTATCTATCTTGTCAGCAGGAATTCCGATACCTGTATCTTTTACATAAAAGTATATTTCATCTTTGGCTTCTTCAATCCGGTATCCCATTTCGATAGAACCTTTGGGGGTGAATTTCAAAGCATTATTTGTAAAGTTGATGATAACCTGTGATAGACGTATGCGGTCGGTATACATCATGCATTGATCTGCTTTCTCTGTGAATAAGATTTGAATGTCTGGGGAAGAATTCTTTTCTTGCATTTGTCTGCAAATACCTTCCATCAATTCGTTGATATCAGTCTGTGCAAATGTGAATTCCATAGTACCGGCTTCAATTTTAGAAAGATCGAGGATGTCGTCTATTAGTTGCAATAATAAGATATTGTTGCTGGAGATGATTTTTACAAATTCTTTTCTCTCTTCTTCTTCCTCCGTTTGGCAAACCATTTCGGAGAATCCTACAATCGCATTTAGCGGGGTTCGTATTTCATGGCTCATATTAGCGAGAAAGGCAGATTTGAGCCGATTGGATTCTTCGGCTTTTTCCTTTGCTTCCTGCAGCATTTTGTCCATCTTTAATTTTTCAGTGATGTTTTCAAAACGAAGTAATCCTCCAATAATTTCAGTTTCCTTTTCATCGCCGAATACAGGTGTTGCGGTCACTTCAAAATCTACATTGTCTACTCTGATGGTATGCCGGATAATTTTGCCCTGTTCGATAGCTTTCTTGAAAGCACATTGTCCACACGGTTCATTACGAAGTGCACTGGTCTGATAGCAAATTTTTCCCGGTATGTATCGTCTGCCTTTTACTAGGCTGGCTATTTGTCTTGTTTCCTCCCATTGTACCCGGTAATTTTTATCAATATAGATAAGGCCGAAGTCGATACTTTTTAGAGCTAGTTTTTGCTTCTTCAATGCTTTTTCCAGTTCTTCCTTGGCGGCAACTAATTCTCTTTCATAATTCTTGAGTTGTGTGATATCCCACCGGGTTGCCAACAGCCATTTCTTTTCTCCTTCCCATGAAATAATAGATTTAACAGCAATAGTATCATGGGTGATTCCATCGGGAGTGGTGTATTTTTCTTCCTTGCGATATACTTTACCTTCTTGTATGAGTTCTTTGTCGATATGCCGGTATTTTTCACCTCTTTCTTCTCCGTAAATCTCATAATCAGTATGTCCGATGGCTTCTTCACTGCTAATGCCGGATTGAGCGGCTGATTCTTTATTCCAGTAATAGTATCGGAAATCATTTGTAATATCTTTTACAAAGATAGGAAAAGGAAGGTTATCGAGAATATCAAAGGAGAAACGGTAGGAATGATTGGTCTTTTTAATCGTTTTTTGTAATTTACGGATTCTATATAGTAAGATGCTGATGACAAGGAGCAGAATAATTACCAGTAAATAATTATAACCCCAATGAACTTCGTTAATCCAATAATTTAACAAAATATTGTTTGCCATAAAATGTTTGATATAAATGAGGTGTAAAGATATGAATTGTTCTTTAACTTTCAAAAAAATAATACATAAATATATTGTCTTTCAACATTATATTGTGAGACTGTAATTATATGCGATGAAGAAATAGTAGAGGTATGGTGTCTTGTAGTTCTTGTATGGTATCATATTTTGCTTGATTTCGAGTCTTTTTTCAGAGAGAAAATGTATTAAAATATTAAATGATGTCTCATGAACTAAAATCATTTCTAATTTGTTTTAATAACGCTGGAGTATTTTCTATTTTTGTTCACCTAAATAAGTTTTGATAGAGTCAAAATAAAACAATCATTTAATTACGTATGCTAATAACCATTATTATTCTCGTTCTTTCGGCTATCTTTTTCGTGAACGGCAAGGTTCGTTCGGATATTGTGGCACTGTGTGCACTGATAGCCTTACTTATCTTTCAGATATTAACTCCTGATGAAGCCCTTTCGGGTTTCTCCAATTCGGTAGTTATTATGATGATCGGACTGTTTGTGGTAGGAGGTGCTATCTTTCAAACGGGTTGGCAAAGATGATAAGTTCGCGTATTCTTAAACTTGCGGGAACGAGTGAAATTCGTCTGTTTCTATTGGTGATGTTGGTGACTTCAGCTATCGGTGCATTTGTCAGCAATACCGGAACGGTGGCACTGATGCTTCCTATTGTGGTTAGTCTGGCGATGAGTGCTGGGATGAATCCGAGCCGCTTGCTGATGCCGTTGGCATTTGCCAGTAGTATGGGAGGCATGATGACATTGATTGGTACTCCGCCGAACCTTGTGATACAAAATACGTTGACTTCTGCCGGACTTGAACCGCTTTCCTTCTTCTCTTTTCTGCCTGTTGGCATTGTCTGTGTGATTGTCGGTACGCTGGTATTGATGCCACTTAGCAAATGGTTTCTTTCTAAAAAAGGCCAGAAAGATGATAATAAACGTTCGGGTAAGTCACTGAAACAGTTGGTGAATGAATATGGGCTTTCCAGTAATCTGTTCCGTATGCAGGTGATAAAAGATTCCCGACTCTTGGGAAAAACGATTATTGATTTGGATATACGACGCAAATATGGATTGAATATAATGGAAGTCCGTCGTGGGGATGCATCGCAACATCGTTTCCTGAAAACTATCACGCAGAAATTTGCGGCACCGGATACGGTTTTGCAAGTAGAAGATATTCTGTATGTGACAGGAGATTTTGAGAAAGTACAACTGTTTGCAGAAGATTTCCTGCTAGAGATTTTAGGTGACCATGCAACGGAAGAAACTCAAAGCGCAACTAACTCTCTGGATTTTTATGACATCGGTATTGCTGAAATAGTGTTGATGCCAGCTTCTAATTTGATAAACCAAACAATTAAGGAAGCCGGTTTTCGTGATAAGTTTAATGTGAACGTATTGGGGATTCGTCGTAAAAAGGAATACTTATTGCAAGATTTGGGGAATGAGCGTATTCATAGTGGTGACGTGCTTTTGGTGCAAGGAACATGGAATAATATAGCCCGTCTTAGCAAAGAGGATTCTGATTGGGTTGTTTTGGGACAACCTTTGGCGGAAGCTGCTAAAGTAACTTTAGACTATAAAGCTCCGGTGGCTGCTGCTATCATGGTGTTAATGGTGTTAATGATGGTATTTGACTTCATTCCGGTTGCTCCGGTTACAGCTGTTATGATAGCGGGTATATTGATGGTGCTCACGGGATGTTTCCGCAATGTAGAAGCGGCTTATAAAACGATTAACTGGGAAAGCATTGTATTGATTGCAGCCATGCTTCCTATGTCTCTGGCATTGGAGAAAACGGGAGCTTCGGAATATATTTCCAACACATTGGTGACCGGCTTGGGATCATACGGACCGGTTGCATTGTTGGCAGGTATTTACCTTACAACTTCGCTGATGACGATGTTTATTAGCAATACAGCTACTGCTGTCTTACTCGCACCGATTGCTTTACAAAGTGCCATACAGATTGGAGTGAGCCCGGTTCCCTTCTTATTTGCTGTGGCGGTAGGTGCAAGTATGTGTTTTGCTTCTCCATTCTCTACGCCGCCTAATGCATTGGTGATGCCCGCCGGACAATATACCTTTATGGATTATGTAAAAGTAGGATTGCCGTTGCAGATTATTATGGGAATCGTGATGATTTTTGTATTACCATTGATTTTCCCCTTTTAGTTTTTAATTTTTATCCTTTTAATAAGGAGGTGAAAGAGCTCGGTATTTTGTAGTTGTAGTGCTTTGTAACACTGGATCTTTGTCGTTTAATTGAGAGTTGCATAGAATCTGCAACTCTTTTTTTTGATTGCATATTGCATATTTGTACTTCTAAGCTTTTAATATTCAATAATGTAATAGGTCGTTTTTTATTGGGAGTAATTAAAGTCTTATCTTTTAAAAGATGTTAACCGTAGGTCGAAAAATACAACTTTATCCGTTTCTTATTTGTAAATACAACTATCTTTGTACATTCATTGCTGATTGTTGATTCGTAATGATTTTTATTTTTTGTGCAAATAAAGCAAACTTAAGTATTTAAAGATTATGAAACAAAGCATTGTAAAAATCTTCACTTTTTCGTTGTTAGTATCTTCTATCAGTTTTATTAGTTGCGTTGATAATGAGAAAAATCTGTTTAATGCAGATCAACTGAAACAAATTTACGAAGAAACTTTTCCTGTAAAAAACATCGACTCTGATGGTGATTGGACAATGTCACGAAGTGTAACGGCACATGTGTCAATCAATGGGGATCAAGGAGTAGATTATAAGATACAGATATTTGATGCCGATCCATTAAGCCCGGAAAGTACAGCAAAACTCTTAGCGGAAGGAACTGCCACTCAAAGTATGACTTTGGATGTGGTGATGGATTGCGCAACATCTCTTGATAAAGTGTTTGTTGCGCGTATAGATGAACACAAACGTTATCTGGTCCAACCGACAGCGATTGAAAATGGTACAGTGACAGCGCACTTTGGAGACAAAGGTACGCCAACACGTTCTATATCACGAGCTGTGACGACTAGTATACCAGTCATGGAAGCTCCTTATACAGCCGATTTTATTAGTGCTAAAAAGGCAATTTCTACTGTCATTCAGGCTAATTGGGATCTTTCTGCAAAGTCTGGCTGGGGTGGAAGTTATGGTCAATTTCCTGTTTTTACAGAAAGTGAGCGTTGGTTTAAGATTCAGGAAGGAACTTTTAAAGCTGGATTTAGTGCAACTGGAAATAGAGATGGAGAAATAAGTGCTGTGAAAGTAATCGTTCCTCAAGGAAGCACATGGGTTATAGAGAATAGTAATCAATTTTCTGATATTACAGAAATTATCGTTGAGAATGGTGGAAAGATAGAGATTGCTAAAAATGGGAGTCTGATATTAACGCGGGCTTCTTATATAACTGTGATGCAGGGAGGAAGTATTGTTGGTGACAGAGGTATTCAGATAACAAATAGTTCGGCTGGGCGTACAAACTATAATGCGGGTACGATTGATTGTGACTTTTTGAAAATTGATGGAAGTGGAAACGGAGTTGATTTTGTGAATTATGGAACACTTAAACTGAATTCTTATAATGCTTCTACAAATGGTACGACATTGATAAATCATGGAACCATTGAAGTCGAAAATATAGATGGCAACAATAATACTAATATTAAAAACGGTTGTTATCTGAAAGCTGGAAAATTACAATTTGGTACGCTTGTTATGGGAAATACTTCCGAAGCTATTTGCAAAGAATTGACGGGTAATGGAAATGATAATAATATCGTGATGGAAGCACAATCCATGTTGACTTGTACGGGCAAAGCTAATTTATTCAGAACAGTTACCGGTCCGACACAAGGAACTGCCTTATTAAGAATTCACGAAATAGATAATACTTCCGGTCTGGCTCAATCTGCTTCTAAAGTAAGTAATAATATCATTTGTGAAATAACAGATCAAACATATAAAGGCGAAGCACATTATAACTGGTCTCCTTTTGCATGGCTAGTAAATAAGGGATTACAGCAAGGTGCTACCTATTGTAATCCGGGCAAAGCAGAATTTATACTTCCTGCTGACGGTGACTGTGTTAAAGAAGGGTATAACTCTGATGAAAAACCGGATGATGTAGAAATTCGATATGCAGTTTATTCTTATGCTTTCGAAGATAACTATCCGAAAGCAGGAGATTACGATTTCAATGATATTGTGTTGAATGTAACTTTGCCTGCAGCCGGTAATGATGTGAAAGAACTAAAATATAAAATTGACCTTCGGGCAGTTGGTGCCGTGAAACAATTAGGTGCTGGTTTGAGAATACGAGGAATAGACAAAAATTATGTGGAAGAGATAAGTTTTGGTGCAGGCGCTGCTCAACGTACCGGCTCATTAAATTCTGGTATATTTGAAAATGCATCTTATGAAGCCAATGGCAATGAACTTGTGATTCCTTTATTTGGAGACGCACATTCTGTATATGGATATACCGGAACACAACGTCCTATGCTGAATACTGGAAATGCAAGTACATCTCTAACAGATATATATACTCTTGAAGTGATAATCAAACTTAAAAATGAAATATCCGTCCCTAGTGTGACAGATGGTTTAGACTTCTTCATTGCTTATCAGGGGATAGGTCAAAAGAGAACAGAAATCCATTTGACTCATTTTAATTCGGCTACGGCGAATGGACAATTGGCGGATAATGAGGTGCTTGAGGTAATCAAGGCAGTTAATAATACATGGGCTTTGTGTGTTCCTGATAAATTTGCTTATCCAACAGAAACAACAGTGATAACGAACGCATATTCTAAATTTGCAGATTGGGCACACGATCAGAGCTCAACTACTGATTGGTATAAGACAGTTAGTAGTGATAAAGTGATTCAGTACTAAAACTATTAAAGAGAAATATTGCAAACAGTTTTATTCGAAAAGAACTTGTGTGCATTGATTATGGGGAGATTGTAGGAAGTAAGTGCTGCCTTAATGCTCCCCTTTTTATGTAATTACCCATTCGATGACAAAGTAAATACATAAAGTTTTAGAATCTCTGATTATTCTGACGATTGTTCGTGTAATCAAGGGTTTTGCTATCTCTCATGTTCTATCATTCTTCTCTATTAGCAGGAAAATCCCCATGATTTATTGAAAAACAATGCCTTTATTGCGTAAAGCACCGCATATTTACATCAAAAGCGCCGCTATATTTGTAAAAAACATAAGGATAAAGTAAGTAAAAGATGCGGATAATGTCATCAAAAGCTATGGATGAAGTAAACAAACCATTGGGATAGTGTCGCTATATCGTAAATGTTGTTAGAATTTCCTACTTTCTTTCCATTGATTTTTCTATTTGGGGCTTTGATAATGGTAAAAAGAAAAAAGTAAAAGGGAACTTTATTAGTACATGTGATGCCCGTTTGATTGTAGAAATGCTGTGCGCGTATTAAAATGTATATATATCATGCTTAATTGTAGAATAGTGAATTGAATAAAGCCCTCTACAGTGGCAGAAAAATTTTACTTCAGCCAAAGGGAGGAAAGAAGCGATCCCTGATAGATTAAGAATTACAAAGTGTCAGTAGTATCTTTTTGTAAATTCAAATTTCTCATGTTGAATGTTTTGTAACTGCAAAGATACGAAGAATGGTAACTATATTGAATGATAGTTGCTTAATATCATAGCAGGACCGAGCTCCAGAGATGTACAAATCAGGCGATTTAGGTTATTCAACCTTAATTCGCTTTTTTCTGCATCACTACTATCTGATTAAACCGTTTTTGTGACGGAGTACCAACTACAATTTCTTTTGGAGGAAATCGCTTGTCGAACTCATTAGCAGCAGATTTATCAATCTGATATATTTTATCTTCTATATAACGGCCTTTTACATTGGCTAAAGCATTATCATATAATTCACAAACATGAAGAGCAGTAGCATACATATTGTCTTCAGTGCGAATCCCTAATGTTTCGGCAGGAATGAATCCTTGTCGGAGATAATAATCCGGGTCACCACAAAGTAAAATAGCACGAAATCCCATTTCGGAAGCTAATTTTTTGGTAAGTGCAATCATTCTTCCTCCGATACCTTGCTGTTGGTATTCGGGGAGGACAGAAATGGGCCCCAGGCTCAAAACCTCATATTGGTTACCGTCATCTGCCATGATAAATGATTTGAGGCAGACAACATTACCGACAATCTTGTTATTATGTTCTGCAACAATATCGAGCTCCGGCACAAACTTAGGATGGTTACGCATAATATGAAGGAGGTAATGTTCGTCACATCCCGGAGAATAATGATTCCAGAATGCTTCCCGTGTAATGTTTTCGGTTTCATGATAATCCGAAGATTGCTCAATTCTAAGTTTTATATCCATATTGTTTCAAATATATAGTTGCACAAATATAAAGAACAAAATCCGAATACCTAACTCTTTTAAAGATGAATCTATACATTATAGCAAGATGAGACAAAAACTCCCGATACTAGTATATCCAGACTTAGTATCAGGAGTTTTTTATATATTCATTCATCGAGATTGCGGAGAATCAGGTCTGTTCATGTTTTGCGTGTATAAGCTGTCTATAATACCGTCGGACAGTCCGATGGTAGGTACAATAATTCCGGTAGCTTTTACATGAGTAGCTATCTCGAGAAATATTTCTGCAGCAGGAACAATAACATCGGCCCGGTCCGGTTTCAACTTATATTGCTTAATACGTTGTTCGGTAGAGAGGGCTTTTAATGTTTCATATATATCTTGCAGTGATTCGATGGGTAGGAGAGACGCTTTTTTGTCTTTCTTGTCCGCTAAACGAAATAACTTATTAATATTTCCTCCCGAACCGATGATGCTGATAGGGGTATATTCTGTGGCAATGCCAATCAGGTCAGTGCGCAAAGCTTCCTTTTCTTCTTCCTTTACCATGCCGCTAAGCATACGGACTGTACCTATATTATATGAACGGGAGTTTTTCAGTTCTCCGTTACTGATAAGATTGATTTCCGTACTACCGCCGCCAACATCTACATACAAGTAATTTTGTCCTGAAGCAAATAACTGTTCGATATGATTGTCGTAAACAATATGCGCCTCTTCCTGCCCGTCGATGATTTCTACACGGATACCCGTTTTTTTGACGATCTGCTGAACGATATCCTTGCCATTACGTGCATCACGCATGGCAGAGGTGGCACACGCACGATAGTCTACCACATCATATATTTTCATTAACTGCTTGTAAGCTTTCATCAGCCGGATCAGTTTCTTCTCTTTTTCTGTAGAGATAACCCCCACAGTAAAGGCGTCTTCTCCCAACCGTAGCGGAATACGGATGAGCTGCACCTTACTCATTAGTTCGGGCGCATTTTCTTCGTTTACGCATTTTATCAGTAGTCGTACGGCATTAGAGCCTATATCTATTGCTGCATAATTAACTTTCTTCATATTTATCATCATGTGTTCTTGTATTCGTTATATAATTTTTCTTGTGAGCGGAATGGGACACTGTTCTCTTCCCGTTCTTTTTCCCGGTTCTCGGTTGGTTCCCATTCCGTCTACTATGCGTCCTTTGGCTGTATCCTGAAACCCGTAGCAGACAATCCGTTTTAAATCTGCCTGGATTTCTTTATCATAGACCGGTGCCGCCACCTCAATACGATTATCCAGGTTGCGAGGCATCCAGTCGGCAGAACCAATGTAGTATTTTTCTTCTCCACCATTGGCGAAGATGAAAATGCGCGAATGTTCGAGATAACGGTCGATAATACCATTGATGTGTATATTCTCGCTGATACCCGGAACGCCTGTACTAAAGAACAGTTACCGCGTACAACTAGTTCCACTTGACTCCCGCTGTTGAGGCTTCGTATAGCTTTTCAACAAGTGCGCGGTCAGTAATGTGATTTACTTTAGCAAGGATATAAGCGTCTTTTCCCTGTTCCTTATTCTTTATCTCCTTGTTGATAAGCGCAATCAACCGTTTACGCATATCATTGGGAGAAACGAGCAACTCTTTGAAATCAACGGGAGTATAAGGCTTCTCGATAAAGTCAAATACTGCATTGACTTCCCGGACAATGGGACGGTGAGCAGTCATAATGGTATAGTCAGTATACATACGTGCATTTCCTTCGTGGAAGTTGCCTGTACTGATGCAGGCGATATCTCCATGTCGAGTGCCGATATGCAGCAATTTAGAATGAATTTTCAAACCCTCTACTCCGAAAATAACATGAATCCCCGCATCCTGCATCCTTCTTACTCCAGTTGATATTTGAGGCTTCGTCAAAACGTGCCAGTAGTTCGATGACTACTGTCACTTTTTTTCCGTTTTTGGCTGCACTGATTAAAGCCTTTATCACTTTGGAGTCTTTAGCCAAACGATAAAGCGTCATCTTGATACTTTTTACTTCTTTACTGATAGCGGCTTCTCGCAACACACGGATGAACGTATCAAAACTATGATAAGGATAATGTAAGGAACGATCTTTCCGACGAATCAAAGTGAGCAGACTTTCCATGCCATTCAGTTCAGGCTTGAAGATAGGTTCCCAAACAGGATATTTCAGTTCATGATGACCGCAAACCGGAAATTTCATCAAATCCTTGAAATTGTGATAGCGTCCTCCGGCTACACGCGTGTCATTCTTATCCACGTTCAGGCGGCCGGTCAACTTTTTCAGCAAGTCTTTAGGAATTTGTTCGTCATAGACGAAACGGATCGGTTCCCCTTTCTTCCGGCTTTTCACACCTTTGGAAATCTTCTGAAGTACCCCTGTTCGCAGATCACTGTCAATTTCCATTTCGGCGTCTTTAGTGAATTTGAAAGTGTACGCCTCATAATCTGTGTACTTCATGCCAACAAAAATCATCGGCAAACAATAGCGGATCACGTCATCAAGAAACATGAGATATGTTTTTCCATCCGAATCAGGTAATTGAATAAAACGGCCGAAGTCTCCGGTCGGCAGTTCAATCACTGCATAGTCTTTCTCCTTTATCTTTCCCGTTTCATCTTTGCGCAGCAGACGGATGGCAAGGTAAATATCCTCATCTGTCTGATCGTCCAGCGGGCGGGTTCCATTGAGGAAAAGCGGATTGGTAGAACCATTCAGTTTGTTGCGATAGAAAGAAGTGACGAATGCTTTCTGTTCGTCCGTCATTTCCGCATCTTTGATGACGTAGATATTCTCTTTCTTCAATTCCTCCATAATGGAAGCGAATATCTCCTCAAACTGCTTGTAGTAACGATTGTGCAGCTTTCCTATTTGTTTCAGAGTGCAGGCGGCGGTTTCTTGTTCTGCTTGTATGTTTTTATCGGCATATTCTACGATCCGGTTCAGAGTCGCTACACGGACACGGAAGAATTCATCCAGGTTATTGGAATAGATGCCAAGAAAAGTCAGCCGTTCCAGTAGAGGTACTTCCGGGCGGGCAGCTTCGAGCAGGATACGTTGGTTGAAGTACATCCAACTGATGTCACGCTCAACATAAGGGTATTTCTTTTCTTATTTCGCTTTGTTTCATTGTGAAAAAGGAACTGTTTAAAATTTCTGCAAAAATATCAATGTGAGATGTAATCGTCATAACGATATTATTACGAACTTATTACAATGTTTATTTGTTATTTTTATATATCAGTAGAAACACTTATATTCGCAAAAGTATTGGAACAGACTTGGTTAAAAAATATAGAATTTATGAAAACAATGAATTATTCCCTTATTCGTATTCTCTTCGCACTTGTGATTGGATTGGTACTCGTGATTTGGCCCAATGCGGCTGCCAGTTATATCGTTATTACGGTTGGAGTTGCCTTCTTGATTCCCGGTGTTATCAGCCTTTTCGGCTATTTCGGCCGTAAGAAATCCGAAGACGAAGCAGCGCCCCGTTTTCCGATAGAAGGAGTCGGTAGTCTGCTTTTCGGACTTTGGCTGATTGTAATGCCCGAATTCTTTGCAGATGTCCTGATGTTTTTATTGGGATTTATCCTGATAATGGGAGGAGTGCAGCAGATAGCTTCCTTGTCAATGGCTCGTCGGTGGATGCCCGTTCCGGGAGCTTTTTATCTGATTCCTTCGCTGATTTTAATTGCGGGCATCGTCGCTTTATTCAATCCGACAGGAGCACGTAATACAGCGTTTATAATTATTGGTATCAGTAGCTTGGTTTATTCGCTTTCTGAATTGATAAACTGGTTCAAGTTTGCCCGTCGCCGCCCGAAGGCTCCGGATATGCATCACGATGATGATATTGAAGACGCAAAGATTATTGAATAAGAAAAAGAAGAGGACTGCTTCACAGCACCCCTCCCCGCAAACTTAAAACAACCAACAAAAGAAATAGATAATTTTTTTTCTATCTCACAAATAATAGTTCTCTGTATTTTGGCAGTGTCCACATCTGGTTGTCGACAATCAGTTCCAGCTTGTCGATATGATAACGGATCTCCTCCATTGCCGGCACGATGGTGTCGTGGTAGGCAATGGCTTTCTCACGTTCACTTTCGATCTTGTTGGCCACCTTGCGGGCTTCGATCATGGCGTCTACATGCTCCTTGATGAAAGCGGTGCGGTCAGCAATCTCTTCGATGAGCTCCAGATTCTTGGCGGATAGTTTCGCCGCCTTTTCTGCCGGGAAACAGAGATTGCATCTTATAGACGTTATTAATCAAATCCGTCTGATACTGAGTGGCAACCGGTATGATGTGGTTCATAGCCAAGTCACCCAATACACGGGCTTCAATCTGGATCTTCTTCGTGTAGGTTTCCCATTTCACTTCATTACGTGCTTCCAACTCTTTCTTTGTCATTACACCGGTAGCTTCGAACATGGCAATTGTTTCCGGTTTCAGGTAGTTGTCGAAGATAACGGGAACACTCGTTTCACAATCCAGACCACGGCGTGCAGCCTCTTCTTTCCATTCGTCACTGTAGCCGTTGCCGTCGAAGTGAATGGCTTTACATTCTTTGATATATCCGCGAATGATTTCAAGGATAGCGGAAACTTTGGGTTCTCCTTTTTCAATCAACGCATCCACGTCCTTTTTAAACTTCACCAATTGATTTGCTACGGCCGAGTTCAATGCAATCATGGCAGAGGCACAGTTTGCTTCGGAACCTACGGCACGGAATTCGAAACGGTTTCCGGTGAAGGCAAAAGGAGAGGTGCGGTTACGGTCTGTATTGTCAATCAACAATTCCGGTATCTGCGGAATATCCAGTTTCATTCCCTGTTTGCCGCTAAGGCTGATTAAATTGTCTTTTGTACTGTTTTCAATATGATCCAATACCTGCGACAACTGTTTTCCAAGGAAAGAAGAGATAATTGCAGGAGGTGCCTCATTCGCTCCCAGACGGTGGGCGTTGGTAGCACTGGAGATAGAAGCCTTCAGTAACCCGTTATGATGATAAACTGCCATTAACGTATTTACTACAAATGTCACGAAACGCAGATTGTCTTCCGGTGTCTTGCCCGGTCCCATCAATAAGATACCTGTATCAGTACCCAATGACCAGTTGTTGTGCTTACCCGAACCGTTGACACCTTTAAATGGCTTTTCATGAAGCAATACACGGAAACCGTGTCGACGGCTTACCTTGCGCATCAATGACATAATCAATAAGTTATGGTCATTAGCAGGTTACATTCTTCGAATATCGGAGCTAACTCGAACTGATTAGGAGCTACCTCGTTATGACGGGTCTTTACGGGAATACCCAGTTTCAGAGCTTCAATTTCGAGCTCTTTCATAAAAGCAGCTACACGGGTGGGGATAGCACCGAAGTAGTGGTCTTCCAACTGCTGGTTTTTAGCACTGTCATGTCCCATTAAGGTACGTCCTGTCATTAATAAGTCAGGGCGGGCAGCATATAATCCTTCATCAACTAGGAAATATTCTTGTTCCCAGCCAAGGTAGGCAACCACTTTTTTCACTTCCGGATTGAAATAATGGCAGACGTCTACGGCTGCTTTGTCTACTGCACGTAATGCTTTCAATAAGGGAGCTTTATAGTCAAGAGCTTCACCGGTATATGCGATAAATACAGTCGGGATGCAAAGTGTATCATCCACGATGAAAGCAGGTGACGAGGGGTCCCATGCGCTGTATCCGCGTGCTTCGAAAGTATTACGGATACCGCCGTTCGGGAAAGAAGAAGCATCCGGCTCCTGCTGTACGAGCAGTTTGCCTGTAAATTCTTCCATCATGCCACCTTTGCCGTCATGTTCAACGAAAGCGTCATGTTTTTCTGCCGTACCTTCGGTCAGGGGTGCAAACCAGTGGGTATAATGAGTGACACCCATTTCGATAGCCCATTTTTTCATGCCGGCAGCTACTTCGTCAGCAATGCTACGGTCTAGCGGAGCACCATTATCAATAGCATCAATCAGTGCATTATACACTTTGCTGGGAAGGTATTTAAACATCTTTTCCTTGTTGAACACATACTTGGCGAAATATTCCGACGGACGTTCAACAGGAGTTGCTACCTCAACCGCTTCTTCTTGAAAGCAGTCTCTACTACTCTGAATCTTAGTTTTGACATAATACCTAATTTGATTTGTAGTTAAATATGTTAGAGTAAATAATTTTCTCTGTGTGGTTCCCGGGAAGGCGGTCAGGCCCGCCCGGGATAAATCTTTTTAATCTATATAGCCTAATTCACTTACTGATGAGTAGACTTACTTTTAATTATAAGTAACTTAGTTGTAAGCAGATTCACCGTGTTCGTAAATGTCAAGACCTTCTTCTTCGACACGTGCCGGAACGCGAAGTCCGTGAATCTTATCAAGCGTTTTGAAAATGATGAATCCCATGCCTGCTGCCCATGCACTTACTACCAATGCTCCGAATAGTTGTGCACCGAGGAATCCGAAACCGTATCCATAGAATAAACCTTCACTGGTAGAGAACAAACCTGTGAGAATTGTTCCTAAAAAACCACACACACCATGTACGGAAGATGCACCTACCGGATCGTCTATTTTTAGAAACTTGTCAATGAAGTCAACGGAGAATATCATTACGACACCACATATCGCACCTATTAAGGCTGCTCCTGCGGGAGATACTGCGTCACATCCTGCTGTGATACCTACCAGACCTGCCAAGATACCATTCAGTGTCAATGACAGGGATGGTTTTCCATATTTCATCCAGCTCACCAACAGAGCAAAGAAACCACCGGCACAAGCAGCCAGGTTCGTTGTCAGGAATACGTGGGAAATAGCGATTGCGTCGGCTTCGGTTGCTGCTGCCAATTGAGAACCGGGGTTGAATCCGAACCATCCGAACCAAAGAATGAATACCCCCAGTGCAGCAATAGTCAGGCTATGGCCTGGGATAGCTTTTGATTTGCCGTCTTTACCATATTTACCGATACGGGGACCAAGAATGGCAGCACCTACCAAAGCAATCCATCCACCTACAGAGTGAACGACTGTAGAACCGGCAAAGTCATGGAATGTAGTGCCGAAGTGACTCATCATGAAAGAACCTTCTTCACCGTTCATCAGCCAGCCTCCGCCCCATGTCCAGTGACCGGATATCGGATAAATCAGTACACTGATAAAGATGGTGTATACCAAATACATGGAGAATTTTGTTCGTTCTGCCATGGCTCCTGATACAATTGTAGCTGCTGTCGCACAGAATACGGTTTGGAATATGAGGAATCCTTCGGTTGGCAAACCATTATTAATGAAAGAAAGGTCGCAGAAGTGAGGCATTCCGATGAATCCGCCTGCGCCGAACATCAATCCGAAACCGATAAACCAGTATAGTAAAGAGCCGAACATGAAGTCTACAAAGTTCTTCATCAGAATGTTGGCAGTATTTTTCACTCTGGTAAAACCTGCTTCTACTAATGCAAATCCCGGCTGCATGAAGAATACGAGCATTGCTGCAAGCAACATCCATACAGTATTTAATCCAAGAGCTAATTCACCAACCGTATCGGGAGCTGCTGATGCTTCTTCGGCAGGAGCTGCAACGACTTCGGTAATTGTTTCTGTAACTGCTGCAACTGTATCGGCAGCGGCTGCGTTTTGTGCCGACATATCAGTAGTAAAACAGCACAAAATGAATATAGTAGTGGCTATCCACAACTTTACGAAGCTATGGCTTTTATATTTTGTATCCATAATAATTATCTTATTTTATACCTATTATTTATTAGTGATGTTGTAAACCTCTTTATAAACGTTATAATCCGCAAGGAAACCTGGGAGCGGCACCTTGCCGCTGCCGATTAACGTTCTTGTTCTGCATTGTAGAGGGCTATGTCACCACGTTCGGCAGTGCGTATCCGGATAGCGTCTTCGATAGGAATGACGAAAATACGTCCGTCACCGATTTCTCCGGTCTGTGCGGCTTTGATGATAGCCTGTACGGTTTTCTCGGTATTTTTGTCGCGTACGACAATAGAGACCAGAATACGTTCGATGGTGCTGGTATCATATACCACTCCACGATAGATACGTCCTTGCCGTGCTTTTCCAATACCTCTTACATCGTAGTAAGAGAACCATTCGATGTCCGCTTCGAGCAGAGCGTCTTTTACGTCCTCGAATTTGGTTTTACGGATGATAGCTTCAATCTTTTTCATATACCTTAAATATTAGTGTTGACCTGTAAAAGAAAGAGGTATAGGGAGGTGGCAGCCATCGCAGGTTACCATACAACAAACCGATAAAATCTAAACTCTAACTACCTGTTCCCTATACGCTCTTTGATATTCTATATTCTCTCTCTTAAAAACTTAATCCGAATGCGAAGTAGGCTCCTTCTGTCCGTGGATTGACAGATACCTTGGCAAATGCCGGAACGGAGAAGGAATCTGTGATTTTGATATCCTTGGAAGCTCCGAGACTTACGTCTGATACGCAGAACCCACTTGTATAGCCATTGTAGAAAGTTGTCTCCCAAGGAACCATACCTAAATCTACTGTCCAGTCGAGACCTCCCAATTTGAATGGTGCGCTAAGTGCGAGGTAAGAAGAATAAGCCCTTTTGCCATTTTCTTTCACGCCGTCGGCACCTGCAAAATTTGTATACCAGTTGACTGCCAGTGGTCCGAAGTCATATCCGACTTGTGCTTCAAATACATGAGCCGTTGAATGAGCTCCGTATTTAAAATACTTGTTAGTTGCAAAGATCGTTTCTCCATCATCGTCTATGCCAGTTTCTACTTGGGTATTAAACCAATAATCCGTCACTGAAACGCTAAAACCGCCTATCGAATAACCAAGAGTTAAATCGAACTCTTTTGTGTCCGTCGATTCGAATCCTACCGATCCCCATGCTCCAAGTGAGAGACCTTTGTAAGAGATTCCCAGTGAGGGCTGAACGCTCACTCCGCCTAAATCCTGGCCGCGCCAGATGTAACCACTTACCAGATCTGCTCCAACGGAAGCTTCTACCTTATCTTGTGCCATCATTGTAGACGGGACAAGCCCTGACAGTAATAATGCTACTGTTATTACCCTCATTTTTTTGTTAATCGTCGTTTTCATCGTCTTTTTACCTTTAATAGTTAGAAAAATGTGGATGTACGGTCCATGTATATATAGTAGCGCGCGAAATACTATCAAGTAAATTGAAAAACCACTGGTTATGAATAGACTAGGAGAAGTTATTCAAAATTCTTATAGCCAGTTTTTTATTCTTCTCATCGCTTCGATACAGTCGTTGCGTTCACCAAATGCAGTTAGCCGGATATATCCTTCACCGCTTGGTCCGAAGCCTACACCGGGGGTACCGACCACATTGGCTTCATACAACATCTGCTCAAAGAACCGCCATGAAGAAAGGCCATTCGGGGTTTTCACCCATAAATAGGGAGCGTTGACTCCTCCGTAAACTTTCAGTCCTGCGGCTTCCAATCCCTCTTTCATAATTTGGGCGTTGGTCATATAATAGTCGATTGTTTCTTTAATCTGTGCTTTGCCTTCTGCGCTGTAAACTGCTTCTGCCGCCCGTTGAGTGATATAGGAAGTGCCGTTGAACTTAGTACATTGGCGGCGGTTCCACAGTCTGTTGAGTGGGATTCTGTCTCCTTCGAGTGTGGCGGCTGTCAGTTCTTTCGGGACTACGGTGTATCCGCAACGCACTCCGGTGAATCCTGCCGTTTTTGAAAAACTACGGAATTCGATCGCACACTTTTTAGCTCCCTTAATCTCATAGATAGAGTGGGGGACATTTTCGTCCTGGATATATGCTTCATAAGCGGCATCGAACAGAATCAATGTATCATTTGCCAATGCATAGTCTACCCACTTTTTTAGTTCCGGTTTGGTCAGTGTCGTCCCTGTCGGATTGTTCGGGTAGCAGAGGTAGACAATATCTATCCGTTTGTCCGGAATTTCGGGTATGAAGTTATTTTCACTTGTGCAAGGCATATAAGTTACATTACTCCACTTACCTGTTTCTTCTTCTAACACTCCGGCACGTCCGCACATGACGTTACTGTCTATATAAACCGGATAAATAGGGTCTGTGACGCCGACACTGTTGTCATGACGGAGAATATCTCCGATATTTCCAGTATCGCTTTTTGCTCCGTCGCTGATGAATATCTCTGAAGCGGAGAAATGAATACCGCGTGGAGCAAAGTCATTTTTTATAATTGCTTCAATTAGAAAATCATATCCCTGTTCAGGACCATATCCGCGGAATGTATCCTTGCTCGGCCAGCTCTTCTACCGCTTTGTGCATGGCTTCGATACACGCTTTCGGAAGCGGTTGGGTGACATCACCGATACCCAACCGGATAATATCCTGTTTAGGATGCGTTATCCTAAAAGTATTTATCTTTTTTGCTATATCCGAGAATAAATAGCTTCCCGGTAACTTCAAAAAGTGTTCGTTTACTAATGCCATGTGGTTATTGTTTTAAGTTCTGCAAAATCTAATACTCAATACCTGATACTTAATACTTTTTTAATACTTATCCTCAATCTCCCCATCGAAAACTTTGGTTGCCGGTCCGGTCATTAATATATGCCCGGAGATTTCATCCCATTCAATGGTGACTGTCCCTCCGTCCATTATTATATCGCTTTTTCTTCCTGTAAGCTCGTTGATGAAGGCTGCTACTGCGGTAGCACAAGCACCTGTCCCGCAAGCTTGAGTAATTCCCGAACCTCTTTCCCATACTCTCATCCGTATAGTATCTTTGCAGACAATTTGTGCAAACTCCACATTGGTTCTGTCGGGGAAAAGATGATGATTCTCCAATTCAGGGCCGATTTCCGGCAAATTAATCTGGGTAATATCCTCCACGAAAGTAACCAGATGAGGATTTCCCATTGATACTCTGGTTGATCGGAAAGGATACTTTCCTCCCCACTGAATCTCTTCTGTTTCTAACGGGCTGCCCATATCTACTGTGACTGCTGTAACTGTTTTTCCCTCTACATGAAGTTTCAGAATTTTAATTCCCGACAGTGTGTCCAGAGTGATTTCTGTTTTATCAGTCAAGCCATATTCATATACATATTTGCCTACACAACGGCTTCCATTACCACACATCATCGCTTCCGAACCGTCTGCATTGAAAATACGCATACTGAAATCAGCCTTATCAGAGTTTCCGATCAATATAAGTCCGTCACTCCCAATTCCTGTATGGAACTTGCTCCATTCGATTGCTTTCTTTCAGGGGCTGCTATCGGATATTGGGTAGTGTCTACATATATGTAGTCATTTCCTGCTCCATGCATTTTTGCGAACTTAATCTTTGTTGTCATTTTGATTTGTATTTGTTGGTTGTTGTATCCTTTTGTTTTATTACAACGCAAAGGTATGACTTTTTGCTTTATGTTTTATTAAAAAGTATATCTAATCTCTATTTATTTTCTTCAAACTTATAATCGTTTTATATACGGCCACATTTAGTTATAATTTGAAATTATACCTATTTATATATTAATAAACTGTTATTTGGTTGAATTGTTTTGCATATCCTTCCATAATATATGAAGAATATTTAGCCTTGATAATCGGTGAAATCAGCTATAAAAACAAGAAATATATCCTTTTCCTTTTGACGATATGAAAGTGAAAACCCCTATTTATCTATCATATTGCTTGCCGGATACTCTGAAGAACCTTTTCCCGTATTCATTGTTCTAGCACTATATTAATATAAAAATGTAGAGATATGAATATAGAGAAACAATTAGAAACAGCAGTACGACCAATCATTTGGTATTGGTTGTATTTTATGCGGACTGGTCGCCTCATTACGAATGGATAGGTCCTGTGCTTCGGACTTACGAAAAGAGAACTGTAGAATTGATTAGAGTGAATGCTGAAGAAAATAGAACAATAGCCGATGCGCATAATGTAGAAACAGTGCCCGCCTTTCTTTTATTGCATAAGGGACATGAATTATGGAGACAGGTAGGAGAGCTTACGGTAGGAGAGTTGAAAGAGGTATTAGATGATTTCCAGTAAATCGTTTGTAATCTTTTATTAGCATATATAAAAAGACCTTTTCCTTTTCAAATGAAAAAAATGGGTGTTCTTAATATGCTGGTATTTAGTTTGTTATGAAAGCTCATTTTTCCTTTAAAAGAAACGGGTGGTTCCTTTTAAAGGAACCACCCGTTTGACACCGAGAAACACCCTGTTTCTTTTTAAAGGAACGAGCTGTTTCTTTAAAGACGGATATTAAATAGTTTACTTTGTAATGATTTTATCTTATTGATGTATTTTTTCAGTTCTTCTTGTAAGATAACTGGTTCGTTGGTGGTAATGAAATCTACTTTCTGTTCGATCAGCGATTTCATATCTTCCACTTCGTCCACTGTCCACACATTGACTTTCAGACCAAGGTCATGAGCTTCTTTAATCCATTCGGGATGTTTCTTAATCACTCCCATGTGATAGTCAAGACCCGTAGCCCCGAGTTCTTTAATTCTTTGGGAGACAGTTCTCCGTTAAGGTAAAATACCGGAGTACCGGCAGGAGCCAGGCGGATAAACTCTTTCATGGCATGCAGGGAGAACGTGATATATTCCATGCGGTTTTCCAGTCCCATTTTCTTCACCATGGCAAGGATTCCCTGTACGGCTTTGGTTTCACGTTTCTTATTGCTATGTGCTTTCAGTTCGAGAATCAGTCGGGTATTACAGTTTTTCCCGGCTTCCAGATATTGTTCCAGGCTGGGTAAGTTTTCTCCGTTGGATAATTTAAGTCCGGTCAGTGCGTCACCTTTGGAATACTCCATCGGTCTCATCTTGTATACAGGATCATGGTTGACCACCAACTTGTTATCCTTAGCGATCCATACGTCAAATTCTGAACCATAACAACCGATAGAGTCTGCTTTTAGAAGTGATGTAATACTGTTTTGTGATGATCCCGGGAGTTTTCCAGAAACCGCGGTGAGCAATTGCTTTTGTCTGCGCCTGCATACAGCATGCAGCCATTAGAAGGGCGGAACCTATCATCATTTTTTTTAAATTCATTCGTTTGGTCTTTTAAGAGTTTTATAGGTTTAATTGGGTTTGGCTTCAAAATTATAAAAAAGAAAACGCAAATTAGTCAATTATATGCTAATCTGCGTTAATCCTTGGGATTTTAAAATAGAAATGCTACAAAAGAATAACAGAATTTGCTCTTTCCGTTATTTCTATCAGTTAAGTATAGGCCTCTTCGTGTATTCCTCTCACCGCACGTCCGCTCGGTTCATTCAGGTTCTTGAAGGCGATATCCCATGCCAGCGCTTCTGCTGTAGAGCAGGCTACGCTGGGAACACTGGGTACACTGCGTGCTGCACTTTCGCTGGGGAAATGTTCTTCAAAGATACTGCGGTAATAATATTCTTCTTTGTTTTGCGGAGTATGGATGGGGAAGCGTTCGGCAGCATGTTCCATTTGCTCATCGCTAACGGCAGCTGCTGTGATTTCTCTCAAAGTATCGATCCATGAATATCCCACACCGTCACTGAACTGTTCTTTTTGTCTCCATGCCACGCTTTCCGGTAGCATATCGGCAAAAGCTTCACGTACAATTCGTTTCTCAATCTCCTTTCCGGGGCACATTTTAGCTTTCGGATTCAGGTTCATGGCTACGTCGAGGAATTCTTTATCAAGGAAAGGAACACGTCCCTCTACGCCCCAAGCTGACAAACTTTTATTAGCACGAAGACAGTCATACATGTGTAATTTAGAAAGTTTACGTACTGTTTCTTCATGAAATGCTTGTGGGGTGGGAGCTTTGTGGAAGTAAAGATATCCTCCGAAAACTTCATCGGCACCTTCACCGCTCAACACCATTTTGATCCCCATCGATTTAATGACACGTGCCAGTAGGTACATGGGAGTAGAAGCGCGTACCGTGGTTACATCGTATGTCTCGATGAAATAAATGACATCACGCAGGGCATCCAGACCTTCCTGAACAGTATAGTTTATTTCGTGGTGTACAGTACCGATATATTCGGCCACTTCACGTGCTTTAATCAAATCGGGTGCACCTTTCAGACCGATAGCAAAGGAGTGAAGTTGAGGCCACCATGCATCGCTTGCTCCGTCTGTTTCTATACGCTTGGCCGCATATTTCTTGGCAATAGCGGAGATAACAGAACTATCCAAGCCACCCGAAAGAAGCACTCCATAAGGTACGTCACTCATTAACTGACGATGTATGGCATCTTCTAATGCTGTTTTTACATCACTGGTTTGTGCGTCATTGTCTTTGACGGCTTCATAAGCTGTCCAGTCGCGTGAATACCAACGTTTCATTTTTCCCTCTTTGCTATGGAAATAATGTCCGGGAAGGAATAATTCATACTCGTCGCAAAATCCTTCAAGTGCTTTCAGCTCGCTGCCGAAATATATTTTCCCGTCTTTATCTTTCCCTATATATAAAGGTATAACGCCAATTGGGTCACGGGCAATCAGAAATTCATCCTTTTCTTCATCATAGAGAACGAAAGCAAAGATACCGCTGATATCTTCCAAAAAGTGGATGCCTTTGTCTTTGTAAAGGGCAAGAATAACTTCACAATCACTTCCCGTCTGAAAGTTATATTTTCCGGCATATCGGGTACGGATTTCCCGGTGGTTGTAGATTTCACCGTTTACAGCAAGTACTTGTTTACGGTCAGGAGAGTACAAAGGCTGCCCTCCGCTCTGCGGGTCGACAATTGACAGGCGTTCGTGTGCCAAATCGCACTTCCACCTACATAGATTCCACTCCAGTCCGGTCCGCGGTGACGGATTTTCTGAGCCATCTTCATGCTTTATCTCTTAGCTCCTTCGTTTGAACCTTTATGTTGAGTATACCTGCTATTCCACACATAACTTTAAGATTTTTGGGGGGTAATATGTTGATTGTTTACACTTTCGTCAAGTAAGTATCTATTTCTGCAGCCGTTTTCGTCCTCCTGCCATGGCACGTACGACGAGACTGGCTCCGGTAGCAGCATCTCCGGCAAGGAATACATTTTCCGGAAATTCCGGCTGTTCCGGTTTCAGGAAGCCCATGGCCAGAAGCACCATGTCCGCGTCTATGACTTCCTTCTTTCCTGTCGGTTTCATGGTAGGGCGTCCGCCATCCTGAGCCGGAATCCATTCCACTTCTTCCACCTCTACGCCGCAGACTTTTCCATTCTTGCCAATAAACTGATTGGATGCCAGTGACCAACGGCGCGTGCAACCTTCTTCATGGCTGGAAGTAGTCTTGAGGACTACCGGCCATTGCGGCCAGGGGGTAGCCGGATTGTGTCCGACGGGAGGTTTCGGCATGATTTCTATTTGCGTGACACTGACGGCTCCTTGTCGCACGCTGGTTCCGATACAGTCTGATCCTGTATCACCGCCACCGATGACGAGAACCCGTTTGCCTTTGGCATTCACCAATTTATCTTTCGAGAAAGTCTGTCCTGCCAGAATCCTATTCTGTTGTGCCAGCATTTCAAGTGCGAAGTAAATACCTTTCAAATCCCGTCCCGGAATACTCAAATCACGTGCTGCCGGTGTTCCCGTACAGATGCAGTAAGCGTCGAATCCCTCCGGTAAATGATTGACGTCAATTTCTACTCCCATTTCAAACTTGATTCCTTCCGCAGCTAAGATCTTCATCCGTCGGTCGATTACATTCTTGTCCAGTTTGAAATTAGGGATACCAAATCGCAGTAATCCTCCGGGAGCTTCATCCTTATCGAATAGAGTAACGCTATATCCTTTTAGATTTAATTGATTGGCCACGACCAGTCCGGCAGGACCGGCACCAATAACCGCTACTTTCTTTCCGTTTCTTTCCGGAGTCTGTATTTGTATATATCCTTCACGAAAAGCTGCTTCAACGATAGCCGCCTCATTTTCACGAATAGTTACCGGCTGATCGCACGAAAGTTTCAACACGCATGATTTCTCGCAAAGGGCAGGACAGATACGTCCTGTAAATTCCGGAAAATCGCAAGTAGACGACAACACCTCGTATGCCTCTCTCCATTTCCCCCTGAATACAAGCGTCCTGCCATTCCGGTTGTTTATTCCCTATCGGACATGCCCAATGACAGAAAGGTACCCCGCAATCCATGCAGCGTGATGCCTGCAACTTGCGGCTGTTTGTATTCAATGTCTGTTCTACCTGGCTGTAATCAGTGATTCGTTCGTTCACAGGGCGGTATCCCGCTTCCTGTCGAGGTATATTTAAAAAGCTCTAGGATCTCCCATATAAATTAAAAATTGAGAATTAAAAATTGAAAAATAGTTGGTGATCGAGAAATTATTAAATCAAGAAGTTGTTAAATTGAAAATTAAAAGTTGAAAAATAATAGAATTGGAAACAAGTATTCACTACATTTATTTCTCAATTTTTAATTTTCAATTCTCAATTTATCTAATAGTCTCTTTGCATATCTGCAATCTTTTGTTGTAACTTTCTCATTTGCTCTTCCTGTAGCACTTTTTTGTACTCGATAGGCACTACCTGGATAAATTGATCGACATAATGATTCCAGTCATCAAGCATGGTACGTGCCAGGTTGGAGCCTGTATAGAGGTAGTGCTGACGGATGAGTTCGTGCAACTCTTTACGATAGGAGGCTTCTTCGATGAGGCTTAGTTCTACCATTTCCATGTTACAGAAATAATCGAAGTTTCCATCCTTATTCCATACATAAGCTACACCGCCCGACATACCGGCTGCGAAGTTGCGCCCTGTTGAACCGAGGACTACCACACGACCGCCCGTCATGTACTCGCAACAATGATCACCTACACCCTCTACCACGGCAATGGCACCGGAATTGCGGACAGCGAAACGTTCGCCTACGCGCCCATTGATGTAAACTTCACCGCTGGTTGCACCATAAAGCAAGGTATTACCGGCGATTGTATTTTTTTCGGCTTCGAAGTTGCTGCGGATAGGAGGTAATACGGCAATGCGTCCGCCGCTCAATCCTTTACCCAGGTAATCATTCGCTTCACCTTCCAGTTTGAAATTAACTCCCGGTACGAGAAAAGCTCCGAAAGATTGACCTGCCGAACCTTTGAATTTCACGTTCAGCGTATGTTCCGGCAATCCTTTGGCACCGTATTTCTTGGCGATGACGCCGGAAAGCATAGCGCCGATAGCACGGTCGGTATTAGCTATCGTATATTCCAGAGAAATCTCTTTCTCATGTTCAATAGCCGCCTGAGCTGCATCAATAATCGTCACATCCTTTACAGCAGAAATTCCATGATCCTGATCGATGACGTGACGGATAGCCGCACTGTTGTCAACACGTGCCAGCAATTTGGTGAAGTCGATTAAAGCATGCTTCGGATTCGGGTCATTGACATCGAACTTGCGTTCGATTAAGTCTGTACGTCCGATGATGTCATCCATCCGGGTGAATCCCATTTCAGCCAAATATTCACGGACTTCCTGTGCCAGGAAGGTGAAAAAGTTTACTAAATATTCACTGCGTCCATGAAAGCGTTTACGTAACTCTTCATTCTGGGTGGCAACTCCTACCGGACAAGTATTCTGATGACATTTACGCATCATTACACAACCTAATACGATTAATGCGGAGGTGGCGAAACCATATTCTTCGGCACCCATCAATGCCATTAAGATGATATCCCGTCCGGTTTTCAGCTGTCCATCGGCTTGCAGAACTACTTGGCCACGAAGTCCGTTCAGAACCAGTGTTTGCTGTGTTTCGCTCAATCCTAATTCCGGCGAGATACCCGCATAGCGGATAGAAGAAGCAGGAGAAGCACCCGTTCCCCCTTCGGCGCCAGAGATGACAATCAAATCCGCCTTTGCTTTTGCCACACCGGCGGCAATCGTACCGACACCACTTTCTGCTACCAGTTTTACACTGATTTTGGCCTGTGGATTTACATTTTTCAAATCGAAGATCAGTTGAGCCAAATCCTCAATCGAATAAATATCATGATGGGGCGGGGGAGAAATCAGCGAAATCCCCGGAATGGAATGACGTGTTTTCGCAATCACATCATTTACCTTAAATCCCGGAAGTTGTCCCCCTTCACCCGGTTTGGCTCCCTGTGCTATCTTAATTTGAATTTCGTCCGCATTCACCAGATACTCTGCCGTTACACCGAAACGACCAGAAGCTACCTGCTTGATCGCACTTCGTAAAGAACTGCCATCCGGCAACGGTTGGAAACGCGCGGCATCTTCACCACCTTCACCGGTATTACTGCGTCCGTGGATTTTATTCATGGCAATAGCCATTGCCTCATGTGCTTCTTTGCTGATGGAACCAAAAGACATAGCTCCTGTGACGAAACGATGCAGAATGTTTTCCACCGGTTCCACCTGATCGATAGAAATAGGATTACGACGGAATCCCAGGAAGTCACGAAGGAAAATAGGCTTCTCTTTTTCGTCTACCAGATGGGTGTACTCTTTAAATTTCTTATAACTACCCAGTCGTGTAGCCAATTGCAGAGTGCTGATTGTTTCCGGATTCCAGGCATGCTTTTCTCCGTCTTTACGGAAAGCATACAAACCGTTATTTTTTAATAACTCTTCATTTTTAATACTTTCAAATCCTTCATTATGGAAAGCAATGGCGTCTCTAGCTACCTCCTCCAATCGGATACCTCCAATCGGTGAACCTAGTCCTCCGAAATATGCTTTGCTCAGTTCTTCACTCAAACCTACGGCTTCGAATATCTTTGCTCCCCGATAAGAGCGAATGGTACTGATACCCATCTTACTCATGATCTTGAACAGTCCCTTGCAGATGGATTTGATATAGTTCTTTTCAGCAGTGGTATAATCCAACTGAATATCCTTGTCTTTTACCAGTCGGTCGAGGACAGCGAATGCCATGTAAGGATTCAGGGCACTTGCTCCGAATCCCAGCAATAATGCAGCGTGCATCACTTCACGTATTTCACCGCTTTCTACGATCAATGCCGTTTGCACCCGTTTACCAACTGAAATCAGGTGATGATGAACAGCGCTTACTGCCAGCAATGATGGAATGGCAGCATGGGTAATATCCACCTCACGGTCCGTCAGGACAATGTAATTTACACCTTCCGTCACGGATTCTTCCGCCATTTTACAAAGATGGGTTAGTGCTTCCTGCAATCCGGCTTTCCCTTTTGCAACCTCAAACAACATGGGTAGTTTGACTGTTTTGAAGCCTTTATAGCGGATATTGCAAAGGATATCCAGCTGTGTATTGCTTAGGATCGGGTGATTCAGACGTACCATTTTACAATGGCTTTCACTAGGTGTCAGAATATTCATACCGACTGCTCCGATATATTCCGTCAATGACATCACCAGTTCTTCACGAAGTGGATCGATGGGCGGATTGGTTACCTGTGCAAATTGCTGACGGAAATAGTTGTAAAGCAACTGTGGTTTATCTGAAAGTACGGCGAGTGGCGTATCGTTACCCATTGAATGGATCGGTTCGGCTCCGGTGCTTGCCATTGGCATAATCAGCCTCTCGATATCCTCTTTTGAGTAGCCGAAAGTACGGAGCATCCGGTCGTAGTTTTCTACGTGATGAGGCACTTTGCGCCCGCTTTTCAGCTCATCCAGTTCGATGCGGTTCGTTGCCAGCCAACTGCGGTAAGGCTTGGCTTCGGCCAACTGTTTTTTCAATTCTCCGTCGTAGTAGATCTCGCCTTTTTCGGTATCTACCAGCAAGATTTTGCCGGGCTGTAAGCGACCTTTTTCTTTGATGTCTCCCGGTTCGAAATCCATTACACCGACTTCCTGAGGCAACCACCATCATATCATTTTGGGTAATCAGGTAACGGGCGGGGCGCAGACCGTTACGGTCGAGCATACCACCGGCAAAGCGTCCGTCGCTGAATAGTAGTGCGGCCGGTCCGTCCCACGGTTCCATCAGGATGGAGTGGTATTCGTAGAATGATTTCAGATCCTCACTGATAGGGTTCTTCTCGTTGAAAGATTCTGGCACGAGCATAGCCATGGCATGTGGCAGGGTCAATCCTGACATCACCAGGAACTCTAGTACATTGTCCAGAGAAGCACTGTCGCTCATGCCCGGTTGTATAATCGGGCGGATTTCTTTTATATCGCCTAAAGTGGGAGTGGAGAGTACACTTTCACGGGCTTCCATCCATCCTCGGTTACCACGGATAGTATTGATTTCACCGTTGTGTGCTAGCAGGCGGAACGGCTGTGCCAATCCCCATGTGGGGAATGTATTGGTACTGAAACGAGAGTGCACCAATGCCAGTCCGCTGGTAAAATAGCTATTTGTCAGGTCCGGATAATAGTTCCGTAGCTGCAATGACGAAAGCATACCTTTATATATAATACTTTTGTAGAGAGCGAAACGATGTAAAAATCCTCTTTCGCCGGAATAGATGACAATCTGACTTTATTTTCGATTCTTTTCCTGATCAGGTATAACTTCCGATCGGCAGTTTCCGTTTCCGTAAATCCGGTAATGAATACTTGTTTGATGTCCGGTTCGTTTGCCAGAGCCGATTCTCCCAGGATTTCGGGGCAGGTGGGCACATTGCGCAGATGCATCAATGTAAGTCCTTCTTTTTCGATTTCTTCAATAATGATACTAAAAATAGCTGCCTGATCTTTTTCGTTTTTCGGTAGAAAAAGCAGACCGGTGCCGTACCGTCCCTTTTCCGGAACGGGAATACCCTGCAATAAAATAAACTCATGCGGAATTTGTAACATAATGCCTGCACCGTCCCCGGTTTTGTTGTCTGCACCTTCGGCACCGCGGTGGCGCATATTCTCTAATACTTTTAAAGCCGACTCAACAATGTCGTGTGACTTTTCTCCGTGAATGTTTACCAGCATACCAACACCGCAGGCATCATGCTCGTATGCCGCATCGTACAGGCCTGGCTGTTTGGGATGTCGTTGGTAAGGGAATCCTTTTGCTCTGTTGTTAAAAAGTTCTTGTTTCTTCATTCTTACTATCTTTATTGTATGATAATACCTGTTTGGTGTATCAAAATGTTTGGCAAAATTAAAAATTTAATTTCATAATGATAGTAAAATTTAGCTTTTGTGTGACGCGAAATAAGAATAGGAATCTTTATTCTTTTAATTTGTTATTAAAAACAGGAAATTTGCTTTTAATTTGTTAGCTTATTTATCCTTATTTTAAGATGATTGTAATTTGTTTCTTTTTGAGCTAAAAATAATATATTATTTAACTTTTTGATGTATTTGCAACTTTTTTGTGCGTTTCTGTCAAATAAATATGCTTTTTGTTATCTTTATGTCATTTTGAATGTGTATATTTGCACCCGAAATAAAAATATCATAATATGTGTGGAATAGTAGGCTATATTGGTAAACGAAAAGCCTACCCTATCCTTATCAAAGGGCTGAAGCGACTGGAGTATCGTGGATATGACAGCGCGGGGGTAGCAATCATTAGTGATGACCAACAGTTAAATGTGTACAAGACGAAAGGGAAAGTCTCCGAACTTGAAAATTTCGTCACACAAAAAGATATTTCCGGTACAGTCGGAATTGCCCATACCCGTTGGGCTACTCACGGGGAACCTTGTTCCGCTAACGCTCACCCTCATTACTCTTCTTCCGAAAAGCTCGCTCTCATTCATAACGGTATCATTGAAAATTACGCCGTTCTCAAAGAAAAACTCCAAGCCAAAGGCTAATTTTTAAAAGTAGTACAGATACCGAAGTCCTCGTTCAATTAATAGAATACATGAAAGTCACTAATCAGGTCAGTCTGTTGACGGCTGTTCAGTTGGCATTAGGAGAGGTGATTGGTGCTTATGCGATTGCGATTCTTGATAAGGAGCATCCTGATGAAATTATTGCTGCCCGTAAGAGCAGTCCGTTGGTAGTGGGGATTGGAGAGAATGAGTTCTTTCTTGCTTCGGATGCTACTCCGATTGTAGAATATACCGACAAGGTGGTCTATCTGGAAGACGGGGAAATTGCTGTCTTGAATCTGGGGAAGGAGTTGAAGGTGGTCAACTTGAGCAATGTCGAAATGATACCTGAAATAAAGAAGGTGGAACTCAACCTCGGTCAGTTGGAAAAAGGGGGGGTATCCGCACTTTATGCTGAAAGAAATTTTTGAACAGCCCGATTGCATTCATGACTGTATGCGCGGACGTATCAATGTGGAAGCCAATAATGTGGTGCTTTCTGCTGTGATAGATCATCGGGAAAAGCTGCTGAATGCCAAACGGTTTATTATTGTTGCTTGCGGTACTTCCTGGCATGCGGCGCTTATCGGAAAGCATCTGATAGAAAGTCTATGCCGCATTCCGGTGGAAGTGGAGTATGCTTCGGAATTCCGTTACCGTGATCCGGTGATAGACAGTAAGGATGTGGTGATTGCGATTTCGCAAAGTGGCGAGACGGCGGATACACTGGCAGCTGTGGAACTGGCGCGGAGTCGTGGGGCATTTATCTATGGCATCTGTAATGCGATCGGCTCGTCTATTCCGAGGGCTACGCATACGGGTTCTTATATCCATGTAGGCCCTGAGATCGGAGTGGCTTCTACCAAAGCGTTTACGGGACAGGTCACTGTATTGGCGATGTTGGCATTGACACTTGCCAAAGCGAAAGGAACCATTGACGAACAGCATTATCTTTCAATCGTACAGGAGTTAAATCATATTCCGGAAAAAATGAAAGAGGTGTTGGATTTGAATGATACTTTGGCGGAGTTATCGAAAACTTTCACTTATGCGCATAACTTTATTTACCTGGGACGCGGATATAGTTATCCCGTTGCTCTGGAAGGTGCGTTGAAGCTGAAAGAAATCTCTTATATCCACGCCGAAGGTTATCCGGCTGCTGAAATGAAGCACGGACCGATCGCACTGATTGATGCTGAAATGCCGGTAGTAGTGATTGCTACACAGAACGGGTTGTATGAGAAAGTATTGAGTAATATACAGGAAATCAAGGCGCGTAAGGGCAAAGTGATTGCCCTGGTGACAAAAGGGGATACCGTTATCAGCAAGATTGCTGATAGTAGTATCGAACTTCCGGAAACAATTGAGTGTCTCGACCCGTTGATTACTACGGTACCTCTGCAACTTCTTGCGTACCACATCGCAGTATGCAAAGGGATGGATGTGGATCAGCCGAGAAACTTGGCGAAGAGCGTCACAGTGGAATAAAGAGGGTAATACGAAATAAATAGTAAACGATAAATTGTAGTATATAGAGAGATGGAACAATTGAAACATGAATGTGGCGTTGCCATGATACGCTTGCTTAAACCGCTAGAGTATTACGAGACAGAAGTACGGAACGTGGATGTACGGTCTTAATAAGCTTTACCTGCTAATGGAAAAGCAGCATAATCGTGGGCAGGAAGGTGCGGGACTGGCGTGTGTTAAACTGGAGGCCAATCCGGGCGAAGAATATATGTTTCGCGAACGCGCCTTAGGTTCCGGAGCCATTACGGAAATCTTTGAAAACGTTCAAAACAATTTTAAGGATCTCACTCCCGAACAGTTGCACGATGCAGCGTATGCCAAACGAACTTTGCCTTTTGCCGGTGAAGTATATATGGGACATCTTCGTTATTCCACGACGGGAAAATCCGGAATCTCTTATGTGCATCCATTTTTAAGAAGAAATAACTGGCGGCGCCAAGAATCTTGCTCTTTGCGGCAATTTCAATATGACGAACGTAGACGAGATATTTGCACGTATCACTGCCATCGGTCAGCATCCGCGGAAGTATGCCGATACGTACATCATGCTGGACAAGTGGGACACCGTCTCGACCGTGAAGTGGAGCGCCTCTTCAATCTTGCCGAAGCGGAAGGATTGACAGGCATGGGCGTGACTCACTATATAGAAGATCATATGGACCTGGCAAACGTGCTGCGTACTTCGAGCAAGGAGTGGGACGGAGGCTATGTGATATGCGGACTGACGGGAAGCGGTGAATCGTTTGCCGTGCGCGACCCGTGGGGAATCCGCCCCGCATTCTGGTATCAGGATGATGAAGTGGCAGTGCTTGCCAGCGAACGTCCTGTGATACAAACCGCTTTCAATGTGCCGGCAGCCTGCATTAAGGAATTGATGCCCGGACAAGCCTTGCTGATTAACAAGACAGGCAAGCTGCGTACCATCCAAATCAATAAAGTACGCGAGGTGAAACCCTGTTCTTTCGAACGTATCTATTTCTCACGTGGGAGTGATGTGGATATTTACAGGGAAAGTAAACTATTGGGTGAGAAACTGATTCCTAGAATATTGAAAGCCATTAATAATGACCTTGACCATACCGTTTTCTCCTTCATTCCGAATACCGCGGAAGTTGCTTTCTACGGCATGTTGCAGGGACTGGATGACTATCTGAATGAAGAAAAAGTGCAGCAGATAGCTGCATTAGGTCATAATCCGAATATGGAGGAACTGGAAGTCATACTTTCCCGCCGTATCCGTAGCGAAAAGGTAGCCTATCAAGGATATCAAGCTGCGCACGTTTATTGCAGAAGGAAACAGCCGCAATGACTTGGCTGCGCACGTGTATGATATCACATGGAAGTCTGGTGCTGGGTGTGGACAATCTTGTCATTATTGACGACTCCATTGTGCGCGGAACCACTCTGAAACAGAGTATTATTGGTATTCTCGATCGTCTGGGTCCGAAGAAGATTGTGATCGTTTCTTCTTCCCCACAGGTACGTTATCCTGATTATTATGGCATCGACATGGCAAAGATGAGTGAATTCATTGCTTTCAAAGCGGCCATCGAGTTGCTGAAAGACCGGGATATGAAAGATGTGATTGCGGCTGCCTACCGTAAATCGAAAGATCAGGTAGGACTGCCGAAAGAGCAAATGGTGAACTATGTGAAGGATATCTATGCTCCTTTACCGACGAGGAAATCTCCGCCAAGATGGTGGAACTGCTGACTCCGCCGGAACAAAGGCGAAAGTGGAAATCGTCTACCAACCGTTGGAAGGGCTTCATGAAGCCTGTCCCAATTATCGGGGCGACTGGTACTTCAGTGGCAATTATCCTACGCCGGGCGGCGTGAAGATGGTGAATCATGCCTTTATTGACTATATAGAACAAGTATATCAATTCTAACAACCATACAACGATTCAAAAATAAGAATGAGAAATGTGACATTAATCCTTGACGACGGGAGCCGCTTCCACGGTAAGTCGTTTGGCTACGAGAAGCCGGTAGCGGGCGAAGTAGTTTTTAATACTGCTATGACGGGGTATCCCGAGAGCTCACTGACCCCTCGTATGCCGGACAGTTGATGACGCTTACCTATCCGTTGGTAGGTAATTACGGTGTTCCGCCTTTTACTATCGAACCGAATGGGCTCGCTACTTTTATGGAAAGTGAGTATCCATGCGGAAGCGATCATTGTAAGTGATTATAGTGAGGACTTTAGCCATTGGAACGCTGTGGAAAGCCTTGCTGATTGGCTGAAGTGCGAACAGGTGCCGGGCATCACAGGTATCGATACGCGTGAGCTGACAAAGGTGCTCCGCGAACATGGCGTGATGATGGGAAAGATTGTTTTTGATGATGAACCGGATAATGTGCCCAGATGCAGGCGTCAATTATGGGAGTGAACTCTGGAAAGATGAGTTGCATCTTCCTGCCGGAATAATCTCGGTACAACGAAGGTGCGGGTAAGAAGAAAGTAGTCCTGGTGGATTGCGGAGTGAAGACTAATATTCTTCGCTGTCTGCTGAAGCGTAATGTAGAAGTGATTCGTGTACCTTGGGATTATGATTATAACGAACTGGAGTTCGACGGACTTATTCATCTAGTAACGGCCCGGGTGACCCGGATACTTGTGATGCTGCGGTGCAGAATATACGCCGGGCGATGACGAATGAAAAATTACCTATCTTCGGTATCTGTATGGGAAATCAGTTGCTCTCGAAAGCTGGCGGTGCCAAAATATATAAACTGAAGTACGGACACCGTAGCCACAATCAGCCTGTGCGTATGGTGGGTACGGAACGATGTTTCATCACTTCCCAAAATCACGGTTATGCCGTAGATAATAATACGTTAGGAGCAGATTGGGAGCCGCTTTTCATCAATATGAATGACGGTTCTAACGAAGGAATTAAACATAAGACGAATCCTTGGTTCTCGGCACAATTCCACCCGGAAGCTGCGAGTGGACCTACGGATACGGAATTCCTGTTCGACGAATTTGTAAAACTATTGTAACAATGAAAGAAAATATAAAGAAAGTATTGCTATTGGGTTCAGGTGCCCTGAAAATCGGTGAGGCTGGTGAATTTGACTATTCCGGTTCGCAGGCACTCAAAGCCTTGAAAGAAGAGGGGATTGAAACGATTCTCATCAACCCGAATATTGCTACGGTACAGACTTCCGAAGGAGTGGCAGATCAGATTTACTTCCTGCCGGTGACTCCGTACTTCGTAGAGAAAGTGATTCAGAAAGAAAAACCGGAAGGTATTATGCTGGCGTTCGGTGGTCAGACAGCTCTGAACTGTGGAGTAGCATTGTATAAAGAAGGTATTCTTGAAAAATATAATGTGAAAGTGCTGGGTACTCCGGTACAGGCCATTATGGATACCGAGGACCGTGAACTTTTTGTTCAGAAACTGAATGAAATCAATGTAAAGACTATCAAGAGCGAAGCCGTGGAAAATGCGGAAGATGCTCGTCGTGCAGCAAAAGAACTGGGTTATCCGGTGATTGTTCGTGCTGCTTATGCATTGGGTGGTTTGGGTTCCGGTTTTTGTGATAATGAACAACAGCTGGATGTGCTGGTAGAAAAAGCATTCTCTTTCTCCCCACAGGTATTAGTGGAGAAATCACTTCGCGGCTGGAAGGAAGTGGAATATGAAGTGGTACGTGACCGTTTCGATAACTGTATTACTGTTTGTAATATGGAGAATTTCGATCCGCTAGGTATCCATACCGGTGAGTCTATCGTTATTGCTCCGTCTCAAACGCTTACTAACAAAGAATATCATAAACTTCGTGAATTGGCTATCCGTATCATTCGCCATATCGGTATCGTGGGCGAATGTAACGTACAATACGCTTTCGATCCCGAATCCGAAGATTACCGAGTGATCGAAGTAAATGCCCGTCTTTCCCGTTCATCGGCTTTGGCATCTAAGGCAACCGGTTATCCGCTGGCTTTCGTTGCTGCCAAATTGGGATTGGGTTATGGACTCTTCGACCTGAAGAACTCTGTAACCAAGACTACTTCCGCTTTCTTCGAACCGGCATTGGATTATGTCGTATGTAAGATTCCTCGTTGGGACTTGGGTAAATTCCATGGTGTAGACAAAGAATTGGGTTCTTCAATGAAATCAGTCGGTGAAGTAATGGCTATCGGTCGTACTTTTGAAGAAGTGATCCAGAAAGGTCTTCGTATGATAGGACAGGGAATGCACGGATTTGTGGAAAACAAAGAACTGGTTATCTCTGATATTGACAAAGCACTTCGTGAGCCGACCGATAAACGTATTTTCGTGATCTCGAAAGCGTTTCGCGCTGGCTACACCATCGATCAGGTGCACGAATTGACTAAGATTGATAAATGGTTCTTGCAGAAGTTGATGAATATCATGAAGACTTCCGAAGAACTGCACAGTTGGGGAAACAATCACAAACAGATTACCGACTTGCCGGGAGAATTGCTGAAGAAAGCGAAAGTGCAAGGCTTCTCCGATTTCCAGATTGCCCGTGCCATTGGTTATGAAGGTGATATGGAAGATGGAATTCTTTATATCCGCAAACACCGTAAAGAGGCAGGCATTCTTCCCGTTGTGAAACAAATCGATACTTTGGCTGCCGAATACCCGGCACAAACTAATTATCTATATCTTACTTATAGTGGTGTAGCAAATGACGTTCATTATCTGGGTGACCATAAATCCATCGTGGTACTGGGTTCGGGTGCCTACCGCATCGGTTCGTCGGTGGAGTTTGACTGGTGTGGTGTTCAGGCATTGAATACAATCCGCAAGGAAGGGTGGCGCAGCGTTATGATTAACTATAATCCGGAAACCGTATCTACGGATTACGATATGTGCGACCGTCTGTACTTTGATGAACTGACTTTCGAACGTGTGATGGATATTCTGGAACTCGAAAATCCACATGGCGTCATTGTATCTACCGGTGGACAGATTCCGAATAATCTGGCATTGCGCCTGGATGCACAAAATATCAATATTCTCGGTACAAGTGCCAAAAGCATTGACAACGCTGAGGATCGCGAGAAATTCTCTGCCATGCTCGACCGTATTGGTGTGGACCAGCCGCGTTGGCGTGAACTGACTTCTATGGATGATATCAATGAATTTGTTGACGAGGTCGGTTTTCCTGTACTTGTCCGTCCGTCTTATGTGCTTTCGGGTGCCGCGATGAATGTTTGCTCCAATCAGGAAGAACTGGAACGTTTCCTGAAACTGGCAGCCAATGTATCGAAGAAACATCCGGTAGTAGTAAGTCAGTTTATTGAGCATGCCAAGGAAGTGGAAATGGATGCCGTGGCTCAAAATGGAGAAATCGTGGCGTATGCTATCAGTGAGCACATCGAGTTTGCCGGAGTGCATTCCGGTGATGCGACGATTCAATTCCCGCCGCAAAAGTTATATGTGGAGACGGTTCGCCGCATCAAGCGTATCAGCCGTGAGATTGCCAAGGCTTTGAACATTTCCGGTCCGTTCAATATCCAATATTTGGCAAAAGATAATGATATCAAGGTGATCGAATGCAACCTGCGTGCCAGCCGCTCTTTCCCGTTTGTCAGCAAGGTATTGAAGATAAACTTTATCGAACTGGCAACGAAAGTAATGCTTGGCCTGCCTGTCGAAAAACCGGAAAAAGAATCTTTTTGAACTGGACTATGTTGGAATCAAGGCTTCCCAGTTCTCCTTCAACCGTTTGCAGAAAGCCGACCCGGTGTTGGGGGTAGATATGGCTTCCACCGGTGAAGTCGGTTGTATAGGTATGGATACTTCCTGTGCCGTACTGAAAGCGATGCTTTCCGTGGGTTATCGTATTCCGAAGAAGAATATCCTGCTTTCTACAGGTACAATGAAACAGAAAGCCGATATGATAGACGCAGCCCGTATGTTGGTAAATAAAGGATATAAGCTCTTTGCTACGGGCGGTACGCACAAAGCGCTTGCAGAGAATGGAATTGAAAGTACTCATGTCTATTGGCCGAGTGAGGAGGGGCATCCGCAAGCATTGGAGATGCTTCATCGCAAGGAAATTGATATGGTAGTCAATATTCCGAAGAATCTGACAGCCGGAGAATTAAGTAATGGGTATAAAATCCGTCGTGCCGCCATCGACCTGAATGTGCCCTTGATTACCAATGCCCGTCTGGCAAGCGCGTTTATCAATGCCTTCTGTACCATGACGGTGGATGATATCGCTATCAAGAGCTGGGCAGAGTATAAATAAGCAGAATGTCATCTTTTTGAAAAGAGGCTGACATCACATTGAAATGAAAATGTTAAGGCCGTTCCTGTTATTCGGGAGCGGCCTTTGTTGTTGTAGAAATGTAATAACTCTGTCATTCATTTGTATTTCCATGTCGTTTACTTTGCGCCTGCAAAACGATAGAGATACGATATGAGAAAGAGAAACATGATTCTGGTTGCCGGTCTGTTGGCATTTACTTCAGTATGGGGACAAAACACGACTTCCGGTTGGGAAGATGAATCGGGTAAGATACCTGTAAAGGCTTATTTTGAGAGTGGAAAACTTCACTTTGCTTCTAAAAATGAAAACTTTCATTTATGGTTTGATAATCGAATTTATTTGGATGCAGCGGTTTATTCGCCCACATCGAATGTGGATGATCTGACATCCAAAACGAACAAGGATCTGGAGGACGATGACAATCAATTCCGTTTTAGTAACGGGGTGAGTATTCGTCGTGCACGTTTCGGTGTGAAAGCCACTTTATACAAAAAATGGTTTGCAGAACTGGATCTGGATTTCGCTTATAATGAAGTGGAAATAAAAGATATGTATCTGGGCTATAAATTTAATAATCATTTCTTTGTAAAGGCGGGAAATTTTAAAGTTCCGATGAGTATGGAACGCACAACAAGTTCTAAATATCTGATGGCTTCGGAACGTCCGATGGCAGTGGAAGCTTTTGCTGACGGGCGCCGTCTGGGACTTGCCGGAACTGGTTGGGGAAAACATTGGTGGGCTTCCGCCGGAGTATTTGGTAGGGAAGTGGATATCATTCAGAAAGAGCGTAATAGAGGGAATGACGGTTATGCTCTGGCTACCCGTGTAGCAGTGTCGCCTATTTACAATGAAGATATGACGATTCATGTCGGCGGATACTTTAACTATCAGACACCTTCCGGTTCAGGGCTGGAGGATAAAACGGTTCTTTTCCGGACTTTCCCGGAGAGCAGGGTAGACCGTCGCCGATTTGTGCAAGCCGAGATTTCGAATGTCAATCATTATTATACTACAGGCTTCGAACTGGGATTCCGTTATCGTAAGTTGCTGACTTATGGAGAATATATTTATAACAACATATCCCGCTATACCTATGGTGCTAATAATCAAAAGACTGATTTGAAAAATGCAGTATTTAATGGTTGGTATGCTACGGCATCTTATATGATATTGGGAGAAAACCGTCAATACTCCCCGGATGAGGCGGAATTTGGTCCAATGAAAATGCGTCGTAAGGGGGGGAATTTGGAAGTTGCGGCTCGTATCAGTAATATAAATATGAATGATTTCCATGATCCGGCTGCGTATATTACAGGAGGTAAGGCAACCAGCTATTCTGCTTCGCTGAACTGGTATCCTGTACGTAATGTGGTGATTGGACTGAATTACATTTATATGAATAATGATAAATATGCCGACTCTAAAGGACAAATTACCAAAGGAGGCAAACCTTTAAGTGAACTAATGCCTTTAGGAATCGATTTTAATGTATTTCAGTTGCGTACAATGATTTCTTTTTAAACGCGAATAACGATATAAACTAAAAAAAGATGATTATGAAAAAGTTTTTGCTGATGAGCACACTTTGTGCTTTGGCTTTAGTTGGGTGTAAAGATGACTCGGAACCGGAAATTCCTACTGATATTGATTATTCAGGATTGGTATTGAATGAAATTTGTGGAAACGATGGGAATGCAAGTGAAGAAGATTGGATTGAGATTTATAATACTTCCAATACAACAATTAATCTCAATGGCGTTAAACTGGTGAAAACTGATGAAGAAGGTGTTTCGGAGGTTATTTATACGTTTGGGGAAGGTGCAACCATTGCCGGTAAAGCATATTTGCTGAAAGTCAAAGGCGTTGATTTTACTCAAGGAATCTCAAATACTAAATCTGTTTCTATCACTTTGCAAATGCCCTCTGGTAAAGATATAGACAAATTTGATAAGGATGCGGAATTTGGTGATGGAGGTAAACATGAAGTGGGAGGCAGTTATTCACGTATTCCTGACGGTACGGGAGAATGGACTGTTGTATTGAAAGCTACTAAAGGAACAGCTAATAAAATTACGGAACCTGAAGGACCTTCCGGTATTGATTATATTGGATTGGTGCTGAATGAGTTGAACGGTAATAAACCCAAATATATTGAGTTGTATAATAGTACAGGTCGTGAACTGGATATAACCGGAGTAAAGATTAAAAAAGATGATGGGGATATTGTTTATATAGCTCCCGAAGGGACTAAAATACAGTCTCATGGTTTTTTAGTGCTTCTTTCGGATCAAGCGGATTATTCTACGGGCTTTACAAGTGGACTCTCCGCTAAAAAATCTGTGAAGATTGAGCTTCTTTCACCGGAAGAAACTGCCATAGACGTATTCAAGAATCTAACGGATGCCGGTGAAGAGGTTTGGGGAGAAACACCTAAATACAATGGAGAAACAGAGGGAATGGCGTATGCCCGTAAGGATAACGGTGCTGAATGGTATATGATGAAAGCCACTCAAGGTGAGAGCAATAGCACCACTGCCGGACTAAGTACAAAAATAGAATGGTAAGATTATAATTGTAAGGAATGAGAAAGCTAATCCTTTTATTATTTACGGGAATTCTTCTTTTTAGCTGCACCGCTGTCGGAGCAGACGAAGGAAGAATTCTTCGTTTTATATATTGTTCAGACGTACATTATGGTCTTGAACGTGAATTTCGGGGAAAAGAAGTGGGAAGTGATGAGGTAAGTCGTGCTATGTTGGCAACCTTCAAATTGCTTTCTGAAACTCGGCTGCCGGAAGATAGTGGGGTGGGTGCAGGAATAAAATTCGGTTCTCCTGATTTTGTTGTTTGTACGGGTGATATTGCCAATCGGATGGAAGAAGGAGTTCAATCTGCTACTACATCATGGAGTCAATTTTGCAGTGATTGGGATTCATCGATAAGTTCTCCTTTGTATCTGGTACCGGGTAATCACGATATTTCTAATGCGATAGGTTATTCCAAGGTTTTATCTCCAGAAAAAGATGCATCCAGTGCTGCCGGTATTTTCAACCGGATGATGCGCCCTGCGGTGGAACGTACGGTGGAGACTTTTAATTATCAAACGGATAAGGTGCATTATTCCTTTGTAAAGGACGGGGTACGGTTTGTTTTTATGGGAATGTGGCCTGATGCATATATGCGTCAATGGTTCGATCAGGAAATAGGAACCGATACGATTACTCCTGTTGTTTTATTCACCCACGATCCTCCCATTGCCGATACCAAGCATTTTACGAATCCGAACGGTAAGCATACGATCAATTCAGTAGATAAGTTTCAGAATTTGTTAGCAGATACCTGTCTGGTGACTGATGTCAAAAAGAAAGCCACAAAGAATTGGGAAAAGCTGGAGCAGTTTATCCATTCTCATTCTATGATTAAGGCTTACTTTCATGGAGATAAGAATTACAATGAATTTTATACCTGGAATGGGGTAAATGGAACAATTGATTTACCTGTTTTCCGGGTGGACTCCCCTATGAAAGGTGAATATTCTTCTTCTGACGAACGTCTACTTTCCTTTATTGTAGTTACCATGGATGTGGATCAATGCTTGTTAACGGCTCGTGAATGTTTGTGGAATACGGAAAACAAAACCAGTATCCAATGGGGAAGTTCTTGCACTATCACTTTCTGATAAATAGCCAAATTTAGTATTAAATCGTATAGGTTACTAAAAACTTTATAAGAAAACGACCGTAAATCACCTTCTTTGTTGTAAATTCGTTCTATTTCTCGTAATATCAAACTTATTTTAATCAATTAATATAGAAAGTAAATTATGAGAAAAGACGGATTTACCGTATGTGCAAATAATTATATAAATTGTTTGCGTCAGGAAGGGCGTTATGCCACAGCACATGTTTATGAGAATGCACTTCGCTCTTTCACCATATTTTGTGGAACAGAATGTGTGTCATTCAGTTTGATTACTCGTGAGAACTTGAAGCGGTATAGCAGTTATCTGATGTCCTGCCGCTTGAAGTTGAACACGATTTCCACCTATATGCGAATGTTACGTTGCATATACAATAAGGGAGTAGATACTCATCAGGCTCCTTATATTCATCGCTTGTTTCGTGATGTCTTTACCGGAGTAGATACTCGTCAGAAAAAAGCAATTCCTATAAACGAATTACACACGCTGCTTTATAAAGATCCGCAGTCCGAAAAACTTCGCCGGACGCAAGCCATCGCTAATTTGTTATTTTTATTTTGCGGAATGCCTTTCGCCGATCTTGCTCATCTGGAAAAGTCGAATTTGGAGGGGAATATATTGAAGTACAACCGTATCAAGACTGGAACCCCAATGAGTATAGAAATCTTAGAATCGGCTTCATGTATTGTTTCCCGACTTCGTAATACGCATTCTGCTGTTCTCCCCGAGCATCCGGATTATCTTTTTTATATATTAAGTGGAAAAAATAAACGGGATGGGGAAGCGGCATATAGAGAATATCAATCCACACTGCGTCGTTTTAATAATGATTTGAAGAGTTTAGCTAAAAAATTACGTATCCATTCATCCGTGACTTCTTATACATTTCGTCATTCCTGGGCAACTACCGCTAAATACAGGGGAGTACCTATCGAAATGATTAGCGAATCATTGGGGCATAAATCTATTAAGACAACACAAATTTACTTGAAAGGCTTTGAATTGAATGAGCGTACCAAAGTAAATCGACTGAATTATTCTTACGTCAGGAATTATAGGGGAATTCTTTGAAAAGTATATTAAGTCTTTGATAACCAGTCTAAATACGCAGCTGTTACTTCTTAGGTAACGGAAATTATTCGGTGCAAATATAGACAAATTTGTTAATAACATACAAGCAAAATTCCTTTTTTTTCTCTTTTTATTTAAATATACAGTAAAAATGTATCGGGACATGAAACATTCCTATTTCATGTTCTATGAATTCGACTGCCTATACTTTTCAAATATCTCTGTATATCAGGCAAAATGTATCTAAACTCCCTTGTTCGTACGTATTTCTTCTTCTTTTTGTGGTAGGTGTCCAGTACTCTATAATTTCCGTTACCTAAGAAGTAACGGAAACATAAGGGGTAAAAAAGTATGATTCTAACGAAAGAAACTTTAAGTGCTGGGCCTAGTATTGGGACAGGGGAAGGCGTAGCACACTCTAAACGCTGGTATGTCGCTCTGGTCCGTATGCATCATGAGAAGAAAGTAGCCGAGCGTTTAGACAAAATAGGGATTGAAAATTTTGTACCGGTCCAGCAAGAAGTACATCAATGGAGTGACCGCCGTAAAGTAGTTGAGTCCGTGTTGCTTCCGATGATGGTTTTTGTACATGCTGATCCTAAAGAACGTAAAGAGGTTCTTTCCTTTTCTACAGTTAGTCGGTATATGGTAATGCGCGGTGAGAGCAGTCCGACTATTATTCCTGATGAACAAATGGCCCGTTTCCGTTTTATGCTCGATTATTCCGAAGAGGCAATCTGTATGAATAGCGCTCCTTTGGCACGTGGTGAAAAAGTACGTGTTGTCAAAGGTCCTTTGACTGGTCTTGTAGGAGAACTTGTCACGGTGGATGGCAGGAGTAAGATTGCTGTCCGGTTGAATATGTTGGGGTGTGCTTGTGCGGATATGCCGGTTGGGTATGTGGAAAAGATTGAAAATCAAGTTGCTGTATAAAAATGAATTATTGCATCAACTAAATGGGGCTTAATATTAAACTTTATTCATGAAATAATTATTCGAATGAATTATATATTTATAATCTTAGCTTTTGTTATTTCTGTCTGTATAGCGTTATTTGTCATACCTCGCATATTACTAATTTCTCTTCGTAAGAGATTATTTGATATACCAGATAAACGTAAAATCCATACATGTGCCATTCCACGTTTGGGGGGAGTTTCTTTTTTCCCAACGATATTATTTTCTTGTTGTTTGGTATTGGCATTCCGTACTATAACAGGATATTATATTTCAGATTTACATGCAACTTGTTTTTTATTGGAATGTTTGTTTTTAGTCTGTGGGTTGACTCTTTTATATTTGACAGGAATTACAGATGACCTTATTGGAGTGCGTTATCGCCAAAAGTTTGTGATACAAATTCTCTGTGCTTGTTTTTTTTCTATCGCAGAGCTTTGGATAAATGACTTATATGGGTTATTGGGGATATATGCAATTCCAAATTGGATTGGTATTCCTTTTACTATATTGACCATTGTTTTCATTACTAATGCTATTAATTTAATAGATGGAATTGATGGATTAGCATCAGGATTGAGTAGTGTTGCGCTTTTGGTCTTTGGCCTTTTGTTTATAGAGAAAGGGCTGTGGATGTATAGTATGCTTGCGTTTAGTACCTTAGGTGTATTAGTTCCTTTCTTTTATTATAATGTTTTCGGTAATGCAGAACGGGCACGGAAAATATTTATGGGAGATACCGGCAGCTTAACTTTGGGGTATATACTAAGTTTTCTTGCTATCAAATATAGTCAGAACAATCCTGAGGTAATTTCTAATACCAAAGGTACTTTTCTTATAGCCTTTAGTACACTAATAATTCCAGCTTTTGATGTGATTCGTGTGGTAATGGTACGTTTGCGTAATGGAAAGAGCCCTTTTGAACCAGATAAGAATCATATTCATCATAAATTTTTGGCAATGGGATTTACACCCCGTAAAGCTATGATTATTATAATATTAATATCCTGTGCATTTAGTGCTGTAAATATTTTATTGATACCATGGGTGAATAATACTGTGATATTGATAGGAGATATTGTAGCCTGGATTGCTTTAAATCTTTGGTGGGATAAAGTGAGAGATAAGCGCACACATTTAAACAGATTATATTAAAATGAAAGGTATTGTTTTAGCCGGTGGATCTGGTACTCGTTTGTACCCTATTACCAAGGGAGTTAGTAAGCAGCTTCTTCCCATATTTGATAAACCGATGATTTATTATCCCATTTCGGTTTTGATGCTTGCAGGTATTCGTGAGATTTTAATAATTTCTACTCCGTATGATCTTCCTGGTTTTCAACGATTATTAGGTGATGGTTCTGATTTCGGTGTCCGTTTTGAATATGCAGAACAACCTTCGCCTGATGGTCTTGCGCAAGCATTCATTATTGGAGAGGAATTTATTGGTGATGATTCGGTTTGCTTAGTACTAGGAGATAATATTTTTCATGGTCAGGGGCTGACTTATATACTAAAAGAAGCTGTACGCATGGCTGAAGAAGAAAACAAAGCTACTGTATTTGGCTATTGGGTATCAGATCCCGAACGTTATGGAGTTGCGGAATTTGATAAAAACGGTAATGTATTAGGATTGGAAGAAAAGCCTGTTCACCCAAAATCAAACTATGCTGTAGTGGGCCTTTATTTCTATCCCAATAAAGTGGTTAAAATAGCAAAGAATAGCAAGCCATCTGCACGTGGAGAATTGGAAATAACTACAGTAAACCAATGTTTCTTGGATACTAAAGAATTAAAAGTCCAACTTTTAGGACGTGGTTTTGCATGGCTTGATACTGGTACGCACGATTCTTTATCAGAGGCTAGTAATTTTATTGAAGTGATAGAAAAACGTCAGGGGTTAAAAATAGCTTGTTTAGAAGGAATTGCTTTTCGGAAAGGCTGGATTACTCCTGAAAAAATGATGGCATTGGCACAGCCGATGTTAAAGAATCAATACGGGAAATACTTGATGAATGTAATAGATGAATTAAAAGAGAAATAGAAAGATGAAGCGGAATATATTGATTACTGGTGGTGCAGGATTTATTGGAAGCCATGTTGTTCGCTTATTTGTGAATAAATATCCTGAGTATCATATTATAAATTTAGATAAGTTGACTTATGCTGGAAATTTAGCTAATTTGAAAGATATTGAAGGTCAGCCGAATTATACTTTTGTAAAAGCTGATATTTGTGACTTTGAGAGAATAATACAGCTTTTTAAACAGTATAATATTGATAGTGTGATACATTTGGCAGCAGAAAGCCATGTTGATCGTAGTATTAAAGATCCATTTATTTTTGCACAAACGAATGTGATGGGTACTCTTTCATTATTACAGGCAGCTAAGTTGGCTTGGGAAACTTCAGAAACGGGATATGATCATAAACTTTTTTATCATATTTCAACAGATGAAGTATATGGTGCATTAGATTTTGACGGAACATTCTTCACTGAACAAACAAAATATCAGCCACATAGTCCTTATTCTGCTAGCAAGGCTGGTAGTGATCATTTCGTACGTGCTTTTCATGATACATATGGAATGCCTGTTATTGTTACCAATTGCAGTAACAATTACGGGCCTTATCAATTTCCCGAAAAGCTTATACCTCTTTTTATTAATAATATCCGTCATGGTAAAGCCTTACCGGTTTATGGTAAGGGTGAGAATGTACGTGATTGGTTGTATGTAGTAGATCATGCACGTGCTATTGATACCATTTTTCATAAAGGAAAAATAGCTGAGACTTATAATATTGGTGGTTTCAATGAATGGACAAATATTGATTTAATTAAGGTTATCATTAAAACTGTGGATCGGTTATTGGGTAATCCGGACGGTACTTCCGAAAAGTTGATTACATATGTAGCTGACAGAAAAGGACATGATTTACGCTATGCTATTGATTCTAATAAGTTGAAAAAAGAATTAGGATGGGAACCGTCTTTGCAATTTGAGGAAGGTATTGAAAAAACTGTTCGCTGGTATTTGGAAAATAACGAATGGATGGAAAATATAGCGAGTGGAGAGTATAATAAGTATTATGAAAGTATGTACAAAATATAAAAGTTATGAATGTATCAGATTGTAGGTTGATTGATCTTCCAAAATTTTTGGATAAAAGAGGTAATCTCTCTTTTGCCGAGGAATTTAAGCATATTCCATTTAAAATAGAACGGACATATTGGATATACGATGTCCCTGGTGGAGAGAAACGTGGAGGGCATGCATATAAAGAAAATCAGGAATTTATTATTGCACTTTCCGGTAGTTTTGATGTGCTCTTGGATGATGGTAAAGAGAGGAGAAAAATCCATTTGAATCGTTCATACTATGGATTGTACGTACCAAAGCAGATATGGAGACAGATGGATAATTTTTCTACTAATTCGTTAGCTTTAATATTATCTTCAACTCCATATGGAGAAAATGATTATATACGTGATTACGAAACTTTCAAAAATACTGCATTATGAGTAAAAATAGTACAGTCTATGACTGCACAATTATAGAGCTTGATAAGCATCACAGAGATGAAGGTAATATCACTGTGGTTGAAAATGTTAAAACTGTTCCATTTGAAGTAAAACGTACCTATTATCTATACGATATACCAGGTGGCGAGGCGCGTGGTGGACACGCTCATAAAGAATTGTTTCAGCTGGTGATAGCTGCTAGCGGTAGTTTTAATGTAACAGTTGATGATGGCAGTGTGAAACGTACCTTTTCATTAAATCGTCCTTATCAAGGTTTATATATTGTTCCGGGAATGTGGAGAGAACTGGATAACTTTTCATCTGGAGCAGTGTGTCTGGTACTTGCTTCAATGCCTTATGATGAAGCTGATTATATACGAATATATAAGGATTTCTTGGAGTATAAGAATACAAAATGAAAAAGCAGGTATTGATAATTGGTGGTAATGGACATGGTTCTGTTATTGCAGCTTGTATAAAAGATAACCAGAAAAACGGATACGATGAAGATATTGAAATCTGTGGTTTTGTGAACGATTTTGTAGATAATGTAGATGAGTATGCTGTTTTGGGAGGTACTGATAGAATTCAGCATTTTGTCGATGAAGGGTATTATTTTATATGGGGAATACATATGATAGGACGAAATGTCTTGACAGAAGAACTGTTTAAGAGACTAAATGTTCCATTGGATAGATTAGTAACAATAATACATTATACAGCATTTATTGGAGAGAACGTGGTTCTTCATCCAGGGGTAGTGGTCATGTGTCATGCATATATTGCTCCTCGAACAGAACTGGGCATAGGGACAATGGTAAAATCCAATACTTGTATCGGACACGATGTTAAATGTGGACCATTATGTCATTTTGCAATGGGTTCGATAACCGGTTCATTGGTGGTTATAGGTAAGTGTGCTGATGTTTCTATAGGTGCTACAGTTTTAGAAAAGAGAAAGATTGGCAATTTTGCTATGGCAGGAGCAAGAAGTTTGGTTACTCATGATATACCAGACTCTGAAATACATGTAGGGTTACCTGCAAAATTCTTGAGAAGAATTATGGAAGATTAATTCAATAATACTAGGAATGTCAGAAGCAATGGACACTGAAAACAGGAACTCGTATAAACAAAGCCTAAAAGCTACATCATTGTTTGGAGGGGTTCAAATCTTTAATATACTTATACAAATCATCAGGTCTAAATTTGCTGCAGTATTATTAGGCCCTGAAGGGATGGGGGTTATGGGATTGCTTAATTCTACCATTACAATGATTTCATCCTTTACAAATTGTGGTTTAGGGACCAGTGCCGTACGTAATATTGCAGAAGCTAACGGAGCCAATGATACTAAACGTATAGCTTTAATTATTTCTGTATTTAGGAGATTGGTTTGGATTACCGGATTGACAGGTGCATTGATTTGTTTGGTTTCAGCTTCATTGTTAAGTCAAGTGACATTTGGAAATACAGATTTTACTTTTGCTTTTATAATACTTTCATTCTCGGTTTTATTGATGCAATTAACTTCCGGGCAAAATGCTTTAATGCAGGGGATGCGGAAGTATCGTTATTTGGCGAAGGCCAATGTAGTTGGCAATGCAGTCGGTTTAATATTTATCATACCGTTATATTATTTTTGGAAGATAGATGCTATTGTTCCTGTTTTATTGTTTTCGAATGCTTTGATTTTTATCCTGTCTTATATATATGCCCGCAAAATAAAGATTGAGAAGGAAGAAATAACCATTACGGATATAAAAGTTGAAGGGCGAGATATGTTGAAGATGGGAGTGTTGATCAGTCTTCAGGGTATGTTGGCAATATTAGCTTCCTATTTCATTCGTATTTTCATAAGTCGTATGGGTTCTATTGATGATGTCGGGTTGTTCAATGCTGGGTTTACAATAGTCAACACATATGTTGGATTGGTATTTACGGCTATGGCAACAGATTATTATCCCCGATTGTCAGCGATAGCTTCGGATAATGACTCATTTGTTAGGGCGATTAATCAGCAGGCAGAGATTTCGTTACTGTTGCTTGCTCCAATAATTATTGCTTTTATCGCTTATATACGGGTAGCTGTAGTAGTACTTTATTCTACAAAGTTTATACCTACTGAAGGTATGATGTATTGGGCAATGGCAGCCATGTTTTTTAAAGCCATGGCGTGGAGTATGTCTTATGGTTTATTAGCGAAAGGTGATTCCAAAGTATACTTTTGGAATGAATTTATTACAGTTTGTTATGGATTAATTTTTAATATGATAGGGTATTACTATTGGGGATTAATAGGACTTGGCATATCATCATTCATTAAATATGGATTCTATTTTTTGCAGCTATGGATCATTTGTCGAATAAAATGTAATCTCAAATTTACCAGATCAATAATGAAATTATTTATACTATTTTCTTGTATCACTGCCATAGTCCTTACCTGCAAAATATTAATGTTTGGCTGGAGTGGATACGCAGTGGTGACAGTGTTTTTAGTTTTAACGACATATTATTCATATACGGGACTAGATCGTAGGATAGGGATTAGGCAGGTTATAATAAACAAATTACATCGTAAAAACTAATATGATGGATAATGAAGAAAATATTGCTCGAAATAAAACATTCAATAAATAAAAGAATCGGAAATGCTATAGAAAGTATATCATGTAGACTCTATTATCATTCAAAAAAGAACAGTTGGGGGCATTGTTTATATGCGATGAATAATATGGTTTTACGTTGTGTTTCGTTTGTACCGTTTGAAGTTGTTAGTCATCATGTCTATGCGAAATCGCATTTGACTTCATCTATAATACCACTTATTACTAATAGAGTAGGGTATACAAGTAAGTTAACCTATGAGTTGGAGCCTTTGAAGAAAGAACTGATATCAGTTCCGATGCAAGATATTTTTATTTATAAACATGAAGGTGTTAGAATACAAGGAAATTCCGATTTTATCTTAAATGTGAAAGAAAAGTGTGTAATTAACGACTTCTGTTATAATATGAACGATCGCTATGTGATGTTTGATGGGCTTTATTGCGGTTAAAGAATAATGTTGCTGTTTTACGTAACGATGGCGGTATTGGGAAATGTCGTTATTTGAAGTCTGGAATTATGCTTTCAGGGAAATTTTCATGTAATTACTATCATGAATTGTATGAAATTCTCATTAAACTGCTTGTCTTCAACAGAATAAACATATCAAAAGATGCTCCGTTGATAATCGATGAAATCGTAATGAAAATAGATTCTTTTAAAAAGATTTTTGAGATTCTTAATGAAACCCAACGTGACATAATTACTATAGGAGAAAAAGAAATAGTAGAATTTGGTACTTTATATTCTCTTTCTGCTGTGAATTCTATTGCACCTCATTATAGAGATATTACTGATCCTGATCATTTATTTGGGTTTGTTTTTGATTGTCATTTAACATTGCAAATGCGTGATAAATTGCTCTTGTTTAAGTCTAATTTAGCAACTCCGAAACGCATTTTTCTGACACGGAAGAGTACAAAAAAGAGGCATTATAATGAATTTGAAGTTTGGGGAGTACTTAAAGAATATGGGTTTGAAGTTGTTGCTCCCGAAACATACACTTTTTGTGAGCAAATGGCCTTGTTTAATAATGCTGACTATATTGTGGGTGGTTCTGGAGCTGCATTTACAAATTTATTGTTTTGTCATAGCGGTTGTAAGGTTATTTGTTTTAGATCCATAAGAAACTATTCTCCAATATTTTCGACTATTGCTAATATTGTCGATGTTAAAATGCGGTATTTAGCTGGTATTTCTGATAGTACAGTAGATTTACATGCTGATTACATTGTCAGCACTGATAAACTGAAAAAAATGATTGATTATAATGAGGATTAAAAATAGTAATGATATAACTTATTTTATAGGAGGTATATTACTTTTGTTAACTCTAAGGCCATTTTTTACTTGGAGTCTAAGTGGGTCTTATGCGCAAATTGTATTTCTTTTCCCATTGGCGATTCTATTCTGGCGGAATTATAGAATGAATAGATTGAATGTGCTGTATCTGTTTTTCTTTGTTTTTACCCTTTTGTTAGCTTCTATTTCTCAAAATCGTAATCTGATAGGATTCTTTTTTATGATTATTTTGGCAGCAGTACCTTTTGGATCGAAAAGATTTATGGTTAACGTGTTTGATAGGTACAAAACGTTATATTCTATAATAATTGGAATATCCATTTTGGTATGGCTGTTACTTTTCTTTGGTATTCCTGTCCCTGGAAAAATAATAGCTCCTTTGAATGCTGTAAAAACATATAATTATATTGCATATCCGTTTTTAGTTATTCCTAACTATTTATTTTGGGGCAGGTCTTGATGTTTATTTTCAATCATTAAGATTTTTTTGTGGCCCATTTTGATGAGCCGGGTGTTGTTGGTACTTATCGCCGGACTTATGCTGTATATAGATAATTTTAATCTTCCGAACGCTTGGCGTTGGAAACGGGTTTCCGACATTGGTGGGGGGGAGACAGCCATTGCTTTCGGATGCGCTGTCGTGCCGTACTGCTCAAATCGACTGGACTTTCCAGCAAGGCCATAGGTTTGCAGACGGAATGTCACATGTATCTGTCAACTCTTGGGTAAAACGTTTCTTGTCGGAAGGCATCGACGGCTTGCAGACCCGTCCCGGCCGTGGGCGAAACCTATCATGGACTGTACGGACGAGGAAGTTGTTCGCAAGGCCATAGAACAGGACAGGCAGAGCGTCAGCAAAGCTCGGGAAGCCTGGCAGAAGGCCACTGGCAAGGAAGCGAGCGACCTGACATTCAAGCGTTTTTTATCAGCCTTGGCGCAAGATATAAGCGAATAAGAAAACGCCCAAGGGGAGTCCCCTCGCCGCAACTCTATGCGTATAAGACCGAGAAGTTGCAAGAACTTGAACATCTGAACATAAACGGCAAGATAGACCTCTATTACGCCGATGAAAGCCATGTGTGCACCGAAGGCTATGTGCCTTACGGCTGGCAATTCCGTAACGAAGACGTGTATATCCCATCCCAAAAGGCACAAAGGGTCAACATCTTCGGCATGATAGACAGGAACAACCGCTATCATGGGTTCACCACGACTGAAAGTATTGACGCGGACAAGGTCGTTGAATACCTTGACACCTTTTCCTTGAACATAAAGAAAGATACGTTCATCGTGCTTGACAATGCGAGCGTACATCGAAACAAGAAAATAAAGGAATTGAGAGAACTGTGGGAGAAACGCGGACTTTTTCTCTTTTACCTTCCACCGTATTCCCCTCACCTGAATCTTGCAGAAACCTTGTGGAGAATAATGAAAACTAAATGGATCAGACCGCAGGATTATGCAAGTAGCGACAACCTCTTTTACACCGTCAATAGGGCATTGGCGGCTGTCGGGGATACCTTGGGTATTAAACTTAAACATAATGCTGCTTAATTTTAATTAGTTACTTATCTTAAAATAACACCTATTGAAAATTTAGAGCTTACTTCTTCATTTTCTCCCTACTTTACACAGACTTCCATGGGGGATTATATCGGAGTGTGGACAAAGGCACAGCAGGGAACTGCCAAAGGTGCTAAGGCGAATGCGACAAAAGATAATTCATTGAGTTGGATTTGGGATAACATTGTAAACTATACTTGGAAGAAGTCCGTTCATTCTATTACTGCGACCGGAGTGTTCTCCGCTCAAAAATATCAGTACGACAGATTGTATGGTGCAAGCAAAGATTTGTCTTTCAATTCACTTTGGTATAACCTGAATGGGGGAGCTATCGAGAGCTTGAGCTCCAATTTCAGCCAGTGGACGATGATGTCTTATGTAGGTAGAATCAACTATGGGCTGATGGATAGATATTTGCTTACGGCTAGCTTACGTTATGATGGTTCTTCACGTTTGTCCGAAGGAAATAAATGGGCGCTTTTCCCTTCCGCAGCTATTGCGTGGAGAATCACTGAAGAAGACTTTGCCAAGAATCTGGATTGGTTGTCTAACCTGAAACTGCGTTTCAGTTATGGTCAGGCGGGTAATACCAACTCTGTGTCCCCTTATGCATCCGAAGGTACCATTTCGGGGTCTGTATATTATCCGTTCGGAACGTCTACTTCCGTGGGAAATCTTCCTGCCAACATTGCCAATCCGATGCTGACTTGGGAGCGTACTTCAGAATATAACGTAGGTCTTGATTTCGGTTTCTTAAACCAACGAATTTCGGGTAACATTGAGTACTACAATCGTACTACCAATGACCTGTTGATGAAACGTAATATTCCTGTTCATTTGGGTTATTCGTCGGTTACTTCGAATGTAGGTTCCGTAAGAAACAGCGGATTTGAGTTGCAGTTGAATACCGCGAATATCATGACCAAGAACTTTGCCTGGAATACGACCATCAACCTGGCTTACAACAAAAACGAAATCGTAAGTCTGGCTGACGAAGAAGATCTTAGCAATTATTCCATTCATCTGCAAGGCATGAGAGGACGCTATTCTGACAAGCGTTTTATTGGTAAACCGGTAGATACGAACTGGACTCAAAATACAATTGGCGTATGGCAGTTGGGAGAAGAAGAAGAGGCTGCAAAATATGGTTGTGTACCGGGAAACTTCAAGATTAAAGACTATAACAATGACGGCAAGCTGACGGACGATGACTATATCATTGACGGCAAGAGAACACCGGACTGGACAGGAGGTATGACAAATATGTTCAAAATCTATGATTTCGACTTTTCATTCCACATGTATTTCCAGGCGGGAGCCACACAGTACGACCGTTTCTTTGAGAACTTCGCATTAGAATGGAACAGCCAGAACTTCAACAATCTGCGGACTAATTATTGGACGCCGGAGAATCCTTCGAATACCATGGGACGTCCCTCACAAATGGGTTCCAGAGGTAATATCGCCTATGAAAGAACAGACTTCCTGAAAGTTTCCTATATCACGTTGGGATATACTTTAAACAAGAGACTGATGTCAAAATGGGGACTGGATAACGCCCGCATCTATGTGACTGTACAGAATCCTTTCATTCTTACGAAGTTCAGAGGTCTTGATCCCGAACAGCCTGATCTTACTAACATCGGAGATACGGACGGTATGACTATGAATGCTTTACTTGGTGTTAATATTTCATTTTAAAAAAACAGATCTATGATAAACAAAAAGATATTTGAAGTATACGCTTCTGTTATTTACTTTTGGAATGACTGCTTGTTCTGATTTTCTGGACGAAGTGAACCATTCCAGCCAGTCAGCGGACAAATACTATCAGACAAAGGGTGGATATGAGAGTCTGATTGTAGGTTGCTACTCAAACTTGAAAAATATCTATAATACGACTACTTATCAGATATTTACACAACAAGGTACGGATGTTTTTACACAGAATTATCCGACGGAAGTAGCGGCAATGAATCAGTATACCACTACTTATCAGTCAAATAACGGTACTATTTATGCGATGTGGAGTTCTTATTTCAATGCATTGAATAATGTAAATGCTGCTATCGATCGTTCGAAGAGTGTCATTTTGAAGACAGACGACCCTGATGGAATAGAACCTAGTGCGTTGACGCAGCTTGTGGCTGAAGCCAAAGCGTTGAGAGCCTGGTATTTGTTTGAGATTGTGAGGAATTGGGGACAGGGACCGTTGAAAATCAACGAGTCCAAAGAGCCGAGCTATACTGTCGAGTATTCGAATGGCGCCGCTTTCTACCAGCAGATTTTTACAGATTTGGAAGAAGCCATTAGTGTTCTTCCTTGGCGTCAAACGGGTTCTAACTACGGACGCATGTCAAAAGCTGCTGCGAAACATATCCGGGCGTTGGCTTATCTGACACGTGGTTATGAAGAGTATGCCGATCCGAAGGATTTTGAAAACGCATTCAAGGATGCGGAAGATGTATATCTTAATTCCGGACATAAGCTGTTGGACGACTATGCGATGGTTCATCGTCAGTCGAATGAGATAAACGATGAAATTATTTTCCCTATTGGTTTTGCTGACGGAGCTAACTACAACACCAATATCTGGAATCAATGGTATATGATGCCTTATGCTATTGGCGGATGGCTGGGATTGGGCAAAGACAGTTATTATGGTAATGCGAGTATGCATGTGGAGGCGATTCCTACTAAATTTGCTTATATGATGTATGACTGGCAGAAAGACAGACGTCCTTCTGTGACCTTTATGAGTCCTTTGAATGGTAATGCGAGTACTTCCACAGACGGAAAGGATGCAGGCAAGAACTGGTTCCAGTGTACTACTCCTGTAGATGGAGTGTTCGCCAAAGGCGATAAGATTATCTATTTCCCGGTACCTACCGATCCTGAATATAAGTATTGGGCTGAAACGGACAAGAATGGAGTAAGATACAAAGTGTTCAACTATCCGATGGGAGAGGAGACAAATTGGGCGAATGATGATTACTACAAACACGCTTATCAGACGACGAACTCAACATCTCGTACCTGTCTTCCTATCTGGAAATTCAAAGATGGAAACGCGGAGTATAGGGAAGACGAATCCGGTTCGGGGACGCGTGATATCTATCTCTTCCGTTTGGCGGAAACTTGTCTGATTGCGGCGGAAGCGGCAGTGATGAATAACAACGATCAGGCTAATGCCGAAAAATATATTAACTACGTTGTTTCCCGTGCAGAAAAACATTCTCCGCAAGGTGGGCTTTCTCGTTATTCCAATGTCACGATAGATAATATTTTGGACGAAAGAGCAAAGGAACTCCTTGGTGAAGGATCACGCTGGAACGACTTGCAACGCACCGGCAAACTGGCTGAACGTGTGTTGAAGTACAACTGGGATGTTTCCAACATCTATGGTGGGACAATCAAGACTACCTTGACGCAAGAGTCGTTTGAGAGTAAGTTTAAATTGCGTCCGATTCCTTTGCAGTGGCTGAACTCTTTGTCCAATGGTCACGAATTGGGTAACAATCCGGGTTGGTAATCGAATGTTGAACCTTTAAAATGATATTCATATGAAAATGAAATATATACTACCGATATTATGCTTGTTGTTTACGTTTGTTTCGTGTCAGGAAGATAATACGCCTCCGCCGCCCAATCCGAACCCCAACTATACGGAAGTGGGACCTTCTATGGAGTTTGTTCATCCCGGTATTCTACACACGACAGCTTCCATTACCCGAATGCAGAACTTTGTGAATGGGAATGTTTCTCCAGCGGTGGACTGTTACAGACTGTTGCAGCAGAATTCTTTGGCCTCTGCTTCATATATAATTCAAGGTCCTTTCACAACTATTGCTCGTTTTAATCCAGATATGACTCCTCATCCTACCAAAACTAAGAGCGAGGAGGATCACAAAGCTGCCTATCTGAATGCTCTTATGTGGAATATCACCAAAAATGAAGCGCATGCTCAAAAGTCGATTGAGATATTGAATGCTTATGCCGGCACATTGCGTGAGATCGACATGAGTGATAATGACGCTCCCTTGTGCGCTGCTTTGCAGGGATTTCTTCTTGCCAATGCCGCTGAACTGATGAGACATACTTATCCTTCGGTATCAGATGCGGATGTCAAATCTTGGGAGAATATGTTCCGTAACGTATTTATTCCGGTATTGAGAAACTTCTTTGCCAAATCTCCTTATGCAAACGGCAATTGGGGAACCGCTGCTATCAAGGCCTTTATGGCGTTCGGTATCTTTTTGGATGACGAAAGTTTCTATAACGAAGCGGTGACGTTTTTCTATGAGGGGCACGACAACGGAAGTTTGACGAACTATATTATGGAGAGCGGACAGTGTCAGGAAAGCGGACGTGACCAAAACCACACGATGCTGGGGATAGGACATCTGGCAGAAGCCTGCGAAATTGCTTATAATCAGGGTAACGAAACGCTTTGGAGCGCATCGGAAAACAGACTTATGAAAGGGTATGAATATACAGCTAAGTATAATCTCGGGTACGATGTGCCTTTTGAACCTTTCACGGATGTGACAGGAGTGAGATGGAATAATATCTCTGATGACGATAGAGGAAAATTCCGACCGGTATTTGAGATTGCTTACAATCATTACGTAACTCGCAAAGGTCTGGAAATGCCGTATACGCAACAGGTTATCTCAAGAATCTCTCCGGAAGGGGACGCAATGTGGTGTGACCATCCGGGATATGGGACACTACTGTTCCGTACGGAATCGGGTATGCCGCCGAGCGAAGGAGCTATTGATGCGAAAGGAACCGAATGGAAGGTCGCTACGGCCAATGCAACGACTGCAGCAGACGGAGATAATTTGGTGGTGACACCTGCTTTGCAAAGCAATGGAAAATATAGAGGTGATATAGAGAGAAAGTCAACCTTCCACGTAGGTAATTATCCTATTGTAGCGGTAGTTATAGAAGGTCTTCCAGCGAAGAAAGCGATAACATTTGACTCTCCCGAATATGGATCTTTAATAAATGATAAAGGTAACCAGCACGGACATGGCACTTATTCTACCGTTGAGAAGGAGTATGGTACTGTTTATTACTGGGATTTGGTGACGGGAGCAAGTTACACGTTAGGTAAGCCGATACCTACGGATCAATCATTCAATATGTCTCTCAAGTTGAAGATTGCTGATCTTGAATATCCGGACGGCGTATCGCCTTATACCGTTAAATGGATGAAATCCTTTAGAAACGAAGCGGAACTGATTAAATATTTGGAAGAAAACTAATCACCTTCCAATTATAAGGTAAAAAAATAGGTAAAAAGAGGATAAAGGGAGGGTGTGTCTTGAGTTACTGTAGACTTTCGATACACCCTCTTGTTATTATATACACCATTAAAATATAGGTAAATGATAAAGAAAAGAATACTCTCTTTGTGGATAAGTTTATGCGTTATCTGTATAGCCGGTGCCCAAGAAAAAGAACTGGCTTACTGTAATCGGCAAATACATAAAACATTGAAAGCAATAGGAACTTCTTCGAAACTTCCGAGAGCTATTGAAGCCGGCAAGTCATCGTGGAATATGGTGAGTCCCCACGACTGGACAAGCGGATTTTTTCCGGGAGTCCTGTGGTATGATTACGAATACAGCCATGAACCGGAGATAAAGGAAAAAGCTGTTCATTTTACAAAATTGCTGGAGTCTCTGTCGAGTAAAGTTACCAGTCACGATATGGGATTTCAAATGTTTTTGTAGCTACGGTCATGCCTATCGCCTTACGAAAGAGAACTATTACAAAGATATCCTGCTGAAAAGTGCGGACGAACTGGCAAAACTTTACAACCCCCGTGTAGGCACCCTCTTATCATGGCCTTGGAAAGTGAAAGAAAGCAATTGGCCTCATAACACGATTATCGACAACATGATGAATCTGGAACTTCTTTTCTGGGCTGCCAAGCATGGAGGAGGGAAGAGGCTCTATGATATCGCTTTGTCTCATGCTCGTGTGACGAAAGCTAACCATTTCCGTACAGACGGTTCTTGCTATCATGTAGCTGTCTACGATACTATTACAGGAAAACTCATCAAAGGAATCACTCATCAAGGATATAACGACGCCTCGATGTGGGCGCGCGGACAGGCGTGGGCTGTCTACGGATATACGATGGTCTATCGTGAAACACGTGACAAAGAATATCTTCGCTTTGCCGAAAAAGTGGCAGATCTCTACATCCGTCGTCTGCCTGCCGACTTGATTCCTTATTGGGACTTCGATGCTCCCGATATCCCAACCGCTCCCAGAGATGCTTCGGCAGCAGCGGTTGTCGCTTCAGCTTTGTTGGAACTGTCGACGCTGGAAGACGATAAGGAGCGGGCAGATAAATATTATAAATTGGCGGAGAAGATGCTCCGCAACCTTTCTACGAAGAAGTATCAAAGCCGTGATAAGAATCCTGCTCTTCTGCTGCACTCTACCGGACACTATCCAGCCGACGATGAGATAGATGCCTCTATTATCTATGCTGATTATTATTACATTGAAGCGCTCATGAGATGGAAGAAGATACGTGCCGGACAATCTTTGTCCGAAGCGAACAAGTTCATGCATCCGGGTATTCTCCATACGAAGGAGAGTTTGGAGAGGATGAAATATTACGTAGATCATCGGATAGAGCCGGCTTACAGTTCTTACCGTTTGCTCGAAGCTGATTCTTGTGCCTTGTCCACTTATCAGATGCAAGGTCCTTTTGAGGTGATAGCCCGCTTGGGAGTGAACAAACACACCAAACGCCCTAGCGAAGACGATCATAAGGCGGCTTATCTCAACGCCTTGATGTGGACCCTCACCGGAGATGAAGCTCACGCCCGCAAGTCGATAGAGATATTGAATGCTTACAGCACCACGCTGAAACTGATAGGTCCGAACGACAATGACGACCCACTGTGCGCCTCTCTACAAGGCAGTATGTTGGCGAACGCGGCAGAACTAATTAAACATACTTATTCCAAAGTCACTCCGGCGGAGATTGCCGGCTGGGAGAAGATGTTGCGAACGGTATTCATTCCTGTATTGGACACCTTCTTCAAGGCGAAACCATATACAAACGGCAACTGGGGGGCTGCTGCTACCAAAGCATATATGGCCTTTGGTATTTTCCTGGAAGATGAGGCTCTCTACAATCAGGCAGTTCACTTCTATTACAACGGGCACGACAACGGAACGATTAAAAATTATATCGGCGAGAACGGACAGTGTCAGGAGAGCGGTCGCGACCAAGACCACGTAATGTTCGGCTTGGGTAATTTGGCAGAAGCCTGCGAAACCGCTTACAACCAGGGGGATGAGAAGATGTACGCCGCTCTTGATAACCGTCTGTTGACCGGTTACGAATATACAGCGAAATATAACTTGGGAGAATCCGTTCCCTTTACTACGTGGACTGATATTTCGGGCCGATATTGCAACTGGCAAATAATTTCGGACAAATTACGGGGAGTGTTTCGACCTATCTATGAGATCGTATACAATCATTACGTCACCCGCAAGGGATTGGATATGCCCTATACTCGCCGGGTTCTCTCCAAGATGTCAGTAGAGGGCGCTTCCAAATGGTGTGATGGCCCCGGCTATGGAACATTATTCTTCCGGACCGACATGGATGATGATTATATTCGATATGCTGATCCATTCGTTGGTACTTCCGACAACGGACATACCTTTCCCGGTGCCTGCGTACCTTTCGGTTTCATTCAAGCAAGCCCCGAAACGGGTAATGACGAATGGAAGTATTGTAGCGGATATAACTTTGCGGATGATTCCCTTATCGGTTTCGCCCAAACGCATTTGAGTGGGACGGGGTGTCCCGATCTGGGAGACGTTCTTCTATTGCCTTTCAGTGGGGAAGTGAAAGACGGAGTCTATAGAAGCAAGTTTGATAAAAAATCCGAAAAGGCGTCTCCCGGATACTATGCCGTCCGGCTGACGGATGCTGCTGTTGACGTGGAATTGACCTCCACGCAGCGTACCTCTTTTCATCGTTACGTTTATCATTCCACTGCTCCTGCCCACTTACTGGTAGACCTCCAGAACGGGATCGTTTGGGATAAAGAACGGCTGAAAACACATGTCTTGTCTGCTGAAATGGATATGCCCGACAATCATACCATCACAGGTCATCAAGTGGTAGAAAATTGGGTAAAGCGACAATACTATTATGTGATCTCTTTTGACAAACCGTATGTTGTACGTGAAGTGCTTTCATCGGCAGGAGGGGAGAAGGCGAAACGACTTATTCTTGATTTCGACCTTGCTGAAGGTGATACGTTGCAAGTGAAAATAGCGCTCTCTTCCGTTTGCCTGGAAGGCGCGAAAGCGGCGTTAGCGAAAGAGAATCCGGGATGGGACTTCGACAAGATTCGTATGGAGGCCTGCCGGCAATGGAACAATTTGTTTGATCGGGTAAAGGTGACTGGTAGTGACGAACAGAAGAAGAATTTCTATACTTCGCTCTATCACCTGTTTATCCAGCCCAACGACATGGCGGACACGGACGGACGTTATCGGGGTGCTGACGATAAAGTGTATACCTCGAAGACGGGCTCTTATTATTCCACGCTTTCTCTTTGGGACACCTATCGTGCAACTCATCCCTTGTACACCATTCTCTCCCCGGAGCGGGTGGACGGAATGATACAGAGTATGCTCGAACACTATCGCACGATGGGGTATCTTCCTATCTGGGCATTGTGGGGAAAAGAGGCACATTGCATGATAGGCAATCATGCTATCCCTGTCATCGTGGACGCCTATCTGAAAGGATTCCGAGGATTTGACGTGGAAGAGGCGTATGCCGCTATTCGTGGAAGTTCTACCGTAAGCCATCAACATTCGGACTGGGAGGTTTATGATCGTTATGGATATTATCCTTTCGACATCATCCCCAAAGAGTCGGTTTCCCGTACATTGGAGTCCACCTATGATGATTATTGTGTAGCCCGCATGGCGAAATCTTTAGGAAAAGAGAAAGATTATGCTTATTTCTCCCGCCGGGCTTCCTACTATAAGAATCTGTTGGATCCCTCAACGACTATGATGCGGGGAAAGGATTCGAAAGGAAAATGGCGTACACCTTTTAATACATTCTTATTGTCTCATGCCGCTACTTCCGGCGGAGATTATACAGAAGGAAATGCCTGGCAATATACTTGGCACGTGCAACACGACGTGGAAGGATTAATCGATTTATTCGGGGGCAAAGAGAAGTTCGCTAACAAACTGGATTCTTTATTCTTTTTAGAATCATCCGCGGAAAATACAGGGTTTACGCAAGACGTGACCGGACTTATCGGACAATATGCACATGGCAATGAACCTAGTCATCATGTAGCTTATTTGTATAACTATGCCGGACAACCTTATAAAACCCAACAACTCATTCGTGAAATTTTTGACCGTTTTTACCTCCCCAAACCGGATGGATTATGCGGAAATGATGATTGCGGACAAATGTCAGCATGGTATATATTCTCTGCAATGGGATTCTATCCGGTAAATCCGATTGGGGGAGAATATATATTGGGAGCACCACAGGTGGAAGAAGTTACTATTTCATTACCGAATGATAAAACGTTCACGATGCAAGCAAAAGGATTGTCGCATGAGAATAAGTATGTGAAGTCGGTAACGTGGAATGGCAAACCCGTTGAGAATTTCAGGATACATCATTCGGAAATTATGAAGGGAGGGGAGTTGGTATTTGTAATGACCGATAAATATTGAGTGTTTTCGATTAGCTCTCATGCACACATATCGGCTGTCTGTATTATGGGGAGTATTTGATTTTAATCAATAGTCCCCTTTTCTATTTCCTGTTTTAAAAAACTGTAGACATATATGGCTCCTTGATAATATAAGCCGGAACGTTCGTCTTCTAATTTTGCGAAAGTTTCAGAAGAATACAGTACATCCATAGATTTTTGCAAATCCCATCCGTAGTCGCTCATAAGCATTTCTATCAGTTCTTTTCCTAAAGATTCAACTAAAAATTGTTTTTCCTTATTCATAACTTTTTAGTAAATTAATTGCAGCGGGAGTTCCAAAGAAATATTGTATAGTAGGGCGGATATTATGATAATTCATTCACTAATTGTGATATGTTTATATATCCCTGAATAAATCGTCTTAATTGGAGACCTACAGTATCATCAGCAATGGGACCTATTACAATATCATAATCATGGGCTTGAATATTGGTATTATTGTTTCTATTTAATAGAATAAATTCAGCCCATTCTATGGTATATCCGCCAAACTGTTTGATTTTAATATCACTTTTACCATTTAGAATAGATTCATCAAACATAAACTTAGAAACAACAGGAACCCCTTTTCCTTGTCTGAATGTCGTTAAACTTGCCATCTTTTCGGCTTGTTTAATATCTTCACTCAGATAAAACCCTTTTCCGAAGTCTTTGCCTTTTCTTCCTTTATCAATATCTATTTGGGATATTTCTATATTTGAACCGTGGTAAAGAATCATGCTAAAGCTCCTCCATTTCGTTGACAGATTTTCGTTAAATCATCCACAGCTTCCTCTATGGAGAATGTATGTTCGATATCATAGAATTCTTCTAAGAAATCCAAGCCGGAAAAACGCTTCAGGTATTTGTATGCCTGACTGTTACTTAAGGAATATTTTTCAGCGAAAGCTCCTATACATCCCACAAAATATTCAATTCTGTTAGATAGTTCTCTGTTACTCATAATTCTTTCATTATAGGTGATGAATAAATTTGTTAGCCTTATATGAGGCTTTATTCAATCCTTAAAGACAAAGAAACAAATTAATGAGAGAACTTGCAAGTGTAGTAGATAAATTTTAACTATAACACTAAAAATAATCACTTGACCTCTACGACCGTATGATTCCTTTTGTGATTGAGGACAATGTTTGGATTGGCATAAATTCGACCATACTTCCAGGTGTAAGGATTGGCTATGGAGCGATAGTGGGAGCCGGTAGCGTGGTAACTAAAGATGTTCCGGCGATGACAATCGTAGCCGGCAATCCGGCACGAATCATCAAAAAGATAGAAACAAGCGAATAATATAATGGCTGTTTCCTGATGAGATAGGAATTATACCTGAAGAAACTGTAATTAATAAAGGTGCGTTCTAACTCTAATGAAGGTAAGGTAGTTGAAATAAATATCTTATCTTTTTCTCTTCAAATTCCTCTCACCTCTTCAACATCTTCTGCATCGCTTTGTTCATCGGTGATAGCGGGTGAAGGCCTAAGCTTCACCTGCCTTTTCATCAGGGTTTCTTTTGTTTTCAACTAGTTCCATTTTTTGTTTCATACTTTGAAACGAATGGTTTCCCATAGTGAAACAGTTTGTTTCTCGGTGAGAAACGAATCGTTTCACCGTATGAAACTTTTAGTTTCTAGCGCTGGAAACAAAAAGTTTCAGCAGGCTGGAAACTAGTTAGAACGCAGCTTTACCAATTATACTCATCCGTGTAACTGTCAAAGACTGGTTCTTCGGTGATACCTTTCCGGCGAAAAAGTTGGCGGATATAGTTTTGGTCCGCGGGGCTTAGGAAGCGTTCTTCGCGATAAAAGCGATAGTAAAGAGTTTTTCCGAAATGCCCGATCAGTTGTTGCTTGATGTTTGTTCCGTCCTTATAAGGTACGTTGTCCAGCAGGTGGCTGATACCCCATGCCACATGTATCTTTTCTGCGTTTTGGAAGTGAGGACAGTCAATGCCGGTGGCCGGAATACACATTGGGTTTACGATGCTGATGTAGGACGTGTCAGCGGTAGTGAGAAGTGCAGCCACCCGACGCAGGCAGTTACAAGCTTTCGGACATTGCTCGTTGTAGCAGCGGGCGTAGTTGAAAGGGACTGTTTTGTTTTTTAATTTATTGTCGTTCATTTTATATTGTATATTACATACATGATTGACAAAGGTAGTGCTTTTATTGTGGAAAGGTACAATTTGAAAAAGAAAGTAAGCGTCTCCGCGATTCTATATAGTGTATTAAAATAAAAAGGCTAATGATCCCTTTTTAGTCATTAGCCTTTTCCCATCTGTCAGGAAGCAGTTCCCTGTATTTTTCAATTGGTGTGTTCGGTTGCCATTCGGCTGTTCTGTTTATCACATCCGTGAGATACTCAAATAGATTCACTTTATGCATCCTACAAGTGAGTGCTATCGTATAGAGTATGGCGCCTCGTTCGGCCCCCTTATGGCTGCCGAAGAACAATGAGTTTTTTCTTGATAAGGATATGTACCGGTTCATCCGTTCAACCATATTGTTGTCCAGATAAGTGTCACCATAATTAAAGATGTCCACCACTGCATTCCACTCATTGCGAAGATAGGTAATGGCTTCCTGCAGTTCGCTCTTAGGTAACAAATCCCCCCGTTCTTCTATTTCATCAAGCACATCTTTTATTTCTCCGAGTATGTCCGGCGCATACTTTTTTTTCGATGCATAAGATTCTGTTCTACCGTCCATCCCTCAACCCCAACTTTATGCTTATGCTCGTTTTGATAAAGTGCGTTTATCAGCTCCACGATTCTTTTTGCATCCGGCTCCTTCTCACCGCAATCTATAAATTTCCGTTTTATATGTTGCAAGCACGGGATGCGTGTGATATTGGGATAAGCATCGCTTTCGAGTTTCCGGTAAGGTGAGTAGCCGTCACTTTGTATGATACCTTTGCAACTGCCTAATTCGTTAAGAATAACTCTTTCAGACCGGGAGCCGTCATCATAGAGCAAGTATATCATCCTGGTGTTTATGCCGACAACCACCCAAAGGTATCCCTTCCTGACTCCTTTTCCCTTGCTGTTCTTTTCTGGGACGAGTATTTTGTAATAGGTTTCATCGGCTGCCTTATAAGGATCGCTCAAAGCTGTCTGCCGGATGCACTTATAAAGATTTTCGAAGAGGTTTGAGGCTTTCTCTATCAACTTATGAGCCGTAGGTTTCTTCAGCGTAAAGCCATGACTCTCGAAGTAGTTGATGATTCTTTCAACAGGTAGCGATTGTATATAACGTAATTCCATCAATCCGGCAATAAATGAACCGTCATAGCTGGAATTCAAGAAGGCCGAAGCCGGTGTTTTTCCCTCAAACAGGCGACCTTCTTGCGTATAGGTGTGTATCTTGTAGACATGCTTGATGAAGCGCATGGGTACACATTCATAGCGGACGCATATTCTGGGAACAGTGGTAAACAACCGGGCCTTATTGATGTCAAAATCGGGATCATCGGGATAAACGACATGTTCTTCTTCCTCCATCTCATAATGCATGTCACGTTTGGCCCCATTGTTCTTTCTGGCTTTACGCTTATCTGCTTTTTTCCGCTTCTATCTTCTGTCGCTCCTCTTCGGATATGGCAGATTGGGGAGCCTGTTGCCGTTCGGATGTGTTGGATACAAGTTTGGCGAGTCCCTTAGTAAGGCGCTGTTGCTTGCTAAGAGATTCGCCTTTTGAAGGAGTGCCTCTTTAAGGGAAGAAACCTCCTTTATCAAAGCATCTATTTGGTCCAAGAGTCTGTTGTTGTCATCTCGTAATCCCTTGATTTGTTCCTTCAATAACTCTATGATCTCATCCTTTTTCATGGCATAAAGATATAAAAAATCAACGAATTGGCCAAATAAACCGGATGATATCTTTAGCGCAAATATCTAATAATCAGAATGTTGAATTAGATCCTAAAACGCTTTCTCAACCGTACAGACTTTAATGACACTCCATTTAAGATAAAAGACAAAACCTGATAAGAAATCTCGTAATTACCTGTATTGGGGTTAAATGTCGGTAACTCAAAACTTCCACCTTCGAGGCGCTTGTAGTACAGAAGAAAGCCATCGCCATCCCAACGCAGTATTTTTACACTTTGTCGGTTTTTACCAAAGAATAAAAAGATATCTCCGGAAACGGGAGACAAGTCCTTCATTTCCGATCGTATAATTTTGAATAAACCGTCAATGCCAAGGTTCATACGAACAAAGCCCTGGTACAGATAGTATCGATTGGCTGATGTTAGAGAATACATGGATCTCCCTCCTTTCTTTCGTAATCGCGCAACATTTTAATAACACCACCGGGTGTGGCCCGTTTGACCGAAATGGTGGTTCCACTGTTAAAGGTGATTGTGATCCCGGCAAGACTAAACTCTTCTTCCGACAACATGGCGGGTGCTATTTGAGTGAACGAAGGAGAGGAAGTTGTCGGTTGGGAGGGTTCAACGCCGCCATAATAATCACGGACCACATCTGCCTTGGCTTGTTTAACGCTATAGCCCCGTCTGGACATCCAGGAACTCATACCACCAAAAGTGGTATGCTGATCGCGGCAAACATCGGCTAAAGAACAATTGTAGTCTACTTTCAATACTTCAAGGAAATGTTTCCAAGTTTTTCCAAATCGATTTTCTGCTAAATCCATAATGCCTCATTTTTATATATGGCAAAAATATAAGAATGAAAAAAGGGCGACAAGATAGAATCGCGGAGACCACCAGCTTTCCTTCTCCACGCAAACGTACCAAATGCGTTTTGGCCGTAGTACGTGCCAAACCACACACTTCCTGAAAATCACGGCGGGTCATCATCTGATGTTCGGCAAAATATTCTTTCAACAGCATATCAATCTCCACCTCTGACACCTTCTCCGAATGACGGACATACTTGGACTGATTGGCGCGGACACCCACAAAATGTCCTTTCAGATTACTGTCAGGGCGAAATCGGACAGTTTTGAAAGCCACCTTATTAGTCTTATGCGGAGTGCTACGAGTCACTTTCCCCGTAGCAGCCAAAGTGGGATAAAAATAGCCGATCCCCTCGATATGTACTTCTTTTCCCTCTCGCAACGACTCGCCGAGAATCTTCGATAAGTTATCAAGCACATTCTTTACATCGCCCACAGTCAACGAACTGTAGTCATGAATCTTGTAACAAAGAGTATCCGTATCCACTTTTCCATTCATAAAGATACGCGGATGCAACGCCGCTTCTTCTTCCGAAGAAGCATTAGGATTTTCATACCAATCAAACACAATAGCCATTACTTCTTATCAATTTAAATGTGTAACTTCATCATAGGACAACTTTAATCGGCTATTCGGACGATTGGAATCGGCTGTTCAGTCAACTATTGTCAGCCAACCGGACAACTCCAGTCGGCTTTTCCTAAACAAGCACTAAAGATACGACAAAGTAACGATATATCAGCATAGAAAAGCTTGTTTTTCGTTTCAGAAGAAAATAAATATTTTCTTAGTTAAATACTTGCAAACCCCATATTTCATGTTATACCTTAGCGGCATCAACCGGTCGAAAAAACAACATTTATTCATTTAAAAAACAAGAAAAATATGAAGACATTAGAATATAACTCGAAACGTTTGGCAAAAAGAATACAAGCATTGATGAAAGAATCGTCAAACGTCATCGTTTCACCGAACACTTCAAAGAACGTACCGAAAATGCAAGAAATAGATGAACAGGAAGCATATAAACAAGAAGTACATAAACACCCCGTCCTTCTAACACGACAAGTGATTGACTTTTTGAAAGTACGATATGACTTCCGCTACAACTTACTCACCGAAGAAACCGAATTTCGCCCCTCCGGGCAACGAGAAATTCCTTTCTGCCGCATAGACAAGCGAGAACTGAATACTTTCTGCCTGGAAGCCCACAAAGAAGGAATCAACTGCTGGGACAAGGACCTTCAAAGATACATTTACTCTACCCTAGTGGAAAGCTACCACCCTTTCCGGCTTTATATGAACGAACTACCTGCCTGGGACGGAACGGATCGGTTGAAGCCCTTGGCGAAGCGAGTATCCGACACTCCTATATGGATAAAAAGCTTTCACACCTGGATGCTCGGACTTGCCGCCCAATGGCTGGGAGTGAATCAAACACAAGCAAACAGCGTAGCCCCGATACTTATCAGCGAAGAACAGGGACGCCATAAATCCACTTTCTGCCGTATGCTGATGCCGCCACAACTAGCCCGTTATTATTCGGATAATCTGAAACTAACCGCACAAGGCAATCCCGAACGTCTCCTAGCCGAGATGGGGTTACTAAACATGGATGAATTTGATAAATTCGGAGCACAAAAGATGCCGTTACTTAAAAATCTGATGCAAATGTCCAGCCTCAACATCTGCAAAGCCTATCAGAAAAATTTCCGGTCGCTGCCTCGTATCGCCTCTTTCATCGGAACAAGTAACCGGACTGACTTACTGTGCGATCCGACAGGCAGCCGCAGATTCATCTGCATTGAAGCGGAGCATGATATTGACTGTACCGGAATTGAACATTCACAAATCTACGCCCAACTGAAAGAGGAATTGCTTGCAGGTGCCCGTCACTGGTTCAACAAGGAGGAAGAACATGCTTTGCAACGTCATAATAGCGCATACTATCATGTCAACCCCATAGAAGACATTGTGTGCAACATATACGCGCCTGCCATGTTGGATGAACCGGATTGTCTGTCACTCTCCGCCGCTATCATTCATCAAGAATTGAAAAAGAGGTTTCCGGCTGTACTTCGTAATTGTACTCCTATCCAATTGGCGCAGATTCTGACTGCAACGGGTATCAGTCGACAGCATACGAGATTGGGCAATGTGTATTTGGTGAAGAAAGTGAAGGGCTGTGAAGAGTGAGAATGATACTACCTGTTCACATAAGATATCTGTGAATAAGATGGTTACGCCTCTGTGACGACTGTGAATGACAGCATATATCATAGCAATCAGAAAGTAGTAAACAATCAAGTCCCGAACATATTTTGATTGGTAATGATTTTATTGCAAATAATGTTATTACTAATCGAAGTATTTCTTATTTTTATATTCCTCTTTAAAGCTTGCGCCTTTTGTGCCCTGTTGCATTTTATTTTTTATTTTGTAAGTCGGCAAGGTCTGCGTTTCTGAAAAAAACAATATATTTGCATTCATAAATATCGCAAAAGTAAGTAGTTACGGTGATTTTTATAAATTTTGTTCTCTTTTTTCGCAGGAAAAGTGACAGTATGAACGATAAAATTGACATCATAGTAGCGGGAGTAAACCGGAAGGATAAAAAGATGTGGGGCGATTTCTACGATCGTTTTTATACTGCTTTATGTGTTTATGTTTCCAAGATATTGCCAGTCCCCGATGCGGTGGAAGATTTGGTACAGGAAGTTTTTATTTCTGTATGGGAGGGGAAGCGTACCTTTTCTGATATTAAAGAACTTACCAATTATCTTTATCGTGCCTGCTATAATAATGCCTTATTATATATACGTAATAATCAAATTCATGATACTATTTTAAGTTCTTTGGCGGAAGAAGAAAGTATGGTGGACGAAGATACGATTTATGCACTGACAGTAAAAGAAGAAATTATCCGGCAACTCTATTGCTATATCGAAGAACTTCCTGCCGAACAACGTCGGATTATTTTAATGAGAATTGAGGGACATACATGGGAAGAGATAGCGGAACGTCTGGAGATAAGTATCAATACTGTCAAAACCCAAAAGACTCGCAGCTATAAATTCCTCCGTGAAAGGTTGGGGGATTCCATTCATTCCATAATTCTTTTTTTATTTTTCTAAAAATAAAAAAACATTCTGATACTTCTTTGTCTTTTTATTGATTGATTAAAATTTATTCTATTTGTTAAAATCAAATCTTTTTCTTCTATATAATGACATTATGATATATTTCTACCTCTAAATTCTGATTCATTATTCTTTTATCTCAAAAAAATGTCATCTTTTTGTCACCCGTTTTTATGAGTTGTGTATATCTATAATAAAGATGAATTAAACAATTGTTTAATTAAAAAAACGCAATAAGATGAAGAAGTTCGAAAATGTATATCAAGACGCTGCTTTAATGAGAAAGGTTCTTTTGGGGGAGGCTGATGAAGTGGAACAAAAAGATCTTGAGAAACGGTTGGCAGAATGTCCGGACTTACGAAATGTATACGAGCAGTTACAGAGCGGGGAGACTTTGAAAGTCGCCTTTGGAGAATATCAAAATATTCGTCAAAGAAAGCTTATCAGTCTTTTCTTCAGAGTATCGGGCAGATGGAATCGAAAGGCCGGAAGAGTCGTTCTCGTCGGGTGGGGTGGTACGCTGCTGCGGCTGTCGTTACTTTAGCCGTTGCTCTTTCTTTCTATATGTCGAATTATATCTCATCGGAAAAAGAAGGGAAAACTTTGATTCAGCCGGGAACGCAGCAGGCACAATTGACTTTGTCCGATGGCAGCGTGATTGATGTGCATAGAAAAGAAGTAAGCGTAGTAGTAGATGGCGTTCAAGTAAAATATAAGAAAGGAGTGCTGTCTTATCAGCCTACCGTCACGACACAACATGAGGAGAAAAACATTGAAGAACAATCTGGCAAATCAAATGAACTGGTAATACCGCGTGGAGGTGAAAATACTGTAATCCTTGCAGATGGAACGACAGTACATTTGAATGCCGGTTCTAAATTGACCTATCCGGTACGTTTTGCCGGTAAACGTCGAATTGTGCGTTTGGAGGGTGAAGCTTATTTTGATGTAGCAGGAGATGAGAATCATCCATTTGTGGTACAAACTCATCTCGGGGAAATAACTGTACTTGGTACTGAATTCAACGTGAATGCTTATGCCGATACCCCTGTTTGTTATACAACCCTAGTACATGGAAAAGTGAAATTCTCTACATTAAATGCGGAAACGGTTACTCTCTCACCGGGTGAACAAGCTGTTGTATTTGCCAATAGTTCAACGAAACGCAAGGTGGATTTGGAAGAATATGTTGGTTGGGTAGATGGTATGTACATCTTTAATGACCGTCCCTTGGGCGATATAATGAAGACATTCGAACGCTGGTACGACATACAGGTTTATTACGAAACCCCTAACCTGCGCGACATTACCTATAGTGGTAACTTGAAACGCTACGGAACAATAAATTCATTCCTGGATGCACTGGAACTGACAGGAGACCTTACTTATAAAATCAGTGGCAGGAATATATTGATATATGACAAAGTGGAAGAACAGGAATGGAAAAGATAGAATATTAGAATAGTTAGAATATTAGGTACACAAAAGTTTAATTATTAATTTATGAGAGAAAAACGATGGCTGCTATGTTTTCTAGTGGCAATGTGCTGTACGTTTAGTGCATGGGCATTACCGTCACAAGACAAGACGGTGACTTTGAAACTGCACAATGTCTCTATAGAGACTGTCCTGGATGCAGTGAAAAAACAGACAGGTGTGAATATGTTATATAATTCACAAATGTTCAAGGGTGTTCCTTCGGTATCACTTGATGTGAAGAACGAGAGATGGGATACAACTCTTAAATTAGTGTTGAATCCTCAAGGGTTTGACTATGTGATGAAAGACGGTATTGTTGTCATTCGAAAACAAAAGCGTGAAAACCGTGTCCGTGGTATGGTGACAGACTCACATGGAGAGCCGATTCCCGGAGCTAGTATTATTGTTAAAGGTACTCGTACAGGTACTTCTACCAATATTGAAGGTGAATTTACTTTGGACGTAAAAAGTGATAAGGTGGTGTTGGAAGTTTCTTTTATAGGTATGAAGAAGCAAACTGTCCAAGTGGATGCTACTCGTCGGAAAACGGTTGAAATTACATTGGTGGATGATGTCAAAACATTGGAAGATGTGGTTGTGACCGGATATAGCAATGTACGTAAATCCAGTTTTACGGGTAGTTCGACTCAGATTTCGGGTGATGACTTGCGTAAGGTGTCACAGACAAATATAATTGGGGCGATCCAGTCATTCGATCCCTCTTTCCGTTTGGTAGATAACGTACAATTTGGTTCTGACCCGAATGCTTTACCAGAAATGTATATTCGTGGACGTTCCGGTTTTGGCGTTAAAGAACTGGATAAAGATCAGCTTTCAAAATCAAATTTGGAGAATAATCCTAATTTACCAACTTTTATCATGGACGGTTTTGAAGTAAGCATTGAGAAGGTATATGACTTGGATCCTACCCGTATTGAGAGTTTGACGGTTTTGAAAGATGCTGCTGCTACTGCTATGTATGGTTCACGTGCTGCTAATGGAGTGGTGGTAATTACTACTGTTGCTCCGAAAGCAGGAGAGGTTCGTGTCTCTTATAACTTTACAGGAACGTTGGAAATGCCCGATTTACGGGATTATAATTTGGCAAATGCATCGGAGAAGCTGGAAATAGAGCGTCTCGCAGGATTATTTGATAAAGGACAAGCTAACATTCCATCGACTGCGGTAGGGATGAACAACTATTATAAGAAATACGCTTTAATTCAAAAAGGAGTAGATACGGATTGGATGTCTATTCCACTTCAAAATTCTTTCAATCATAAGCACAGTATTTACTTAGAGGGAGGAACACCTAATTTGCGTTATGGTGTGGACGGTTCATTTAATATAGCAGATGGTGTGATGAAGGGTACAGAACGTAATCGCTATAGTGCAGGCTTCTCTTTGGATTATCGCATCAAGAATTTGCAAGTAAGAAACTATGTATCTTTCGGGCATACGAAATCGAAAGAATCTCCGTATGGTTCGTTTAGTGATTTTAGCGGACTACAGCCTTATGACTCTCCTTATAAAGATGATGGAACACTCCGGGAGAAACTCACATATTCGAAAATTAGCGGACGTGACAATAATAATCCGCTATATGAAGCAACTTTGGGTAATTATAATTGGAACTCTTATGATGAGGTTATTGATAATTTGAGCTTTAACTGGTACCTGAATGATTACTGGACGGTTAAAGGGCAGTTCAGTGTAACGAAGAAATATTCCAAATCAGAAAAGTTTATTGATCCGCTTTCAAGTAAGACTAGTGTTACAGGTTCAAAAGATAATAATCTTGCCGGTGATTTGTATACGACGAATGGAGAAAGTTTGGATTGGAATTCCAATGCTTTTTTATACTATACACGTAGCTTTAACAAGCAGCACAATTTGAATGTTTCAGCAGGTTGGGAAGCAGCTTCAGGTACCACTGAGAGTACCAATGCTCATTATCGTGGATTTCCGTCGGGTGAGTTTCACTCTCTGAATTATGCGGCGGAAGTATATAAGAAACCTACTCGTACTGAGAATACCACACGAAGGGTTAGCGTATTAGCTTCTGCCAATTATACGTGGAATGATATTTATTTGGTAGACGCTTCTGTACGTTTCGACGGTTCGTCAGAGTTTGGGGCGAATCAGAAGTGGGCTCCTTTCTTCTCTGGAGGTTTGGGTGTTAATATTCATAACTATGATTTCTTCAAAAGTAACGGATATATCAATAAGTTAAAATTACGTGCTTCTTATGGGCGTACCGGTAAAGTTAATTTCCCGGCTTATGCTGCAACGACGATGTATGAAACTTTATTTGATGAATGGTATATAACAGGTTATGGGGCTGTATTGAAAGCTTTAGGTAATAAAGATTTGACTTGGGAAAAGACGGATAAGCTGAGTGTTGGTATCGAAACAAAAACGTTCCATGATCGCCTGACTGTTGATTTCGAGTATTACTATAATAAGACAATTGACTTGGTGAATGATGTCACTCTTTCCCAAACTTCCGGTTTCTCTACTTACAAAGATAATATGGGACAAGTTGCCAACAAAGGCGTAGAATTAAAACTTCGTGCGGATATTTATCGTGACAGAAACTGGAATGTGGCGTTATGGGGAAATATGGCGCACAATAAGAATGAGATTCTGAAGATTTCCGACTCTCAGAAAGCATATAATGAGAGAGTGGCCGCTTATTATAAAAATGAAGCACTTTATCAAGAAACATTAGGGCTGTCTCATGGTGCGGAATATTCGGTACCACTGCCACAGTATGAGGAAGGAGCTTCTCTGACTTCAATTTGGGCTGTACGTTCATTGGGCATTGATCCTACTACGGGTAAAGAGATCTTTTTGAACCGTGATGGCTCTATAGCTGATAAGTGGAATGCTGCGCAGGAGGTTGTAGTTGGAAATACAGAACCTAAATGTAGTGGTGCTTTCGGGTTGAACCTGTCGTATAAGAATTGGACTCTGTTTGCTTCATTTCTTTATGAGTGGGGTGGACAGGAATACAATCAAACATTGGTCAACAATGTGGAAAATGCGGACTTAGTGAACAAGAATGTCGATTTACGCGTATTGACGGACAGATGGAAAAAACCGGGTGACATAGCTCAGTTTAAAGATATTAAAGACCGGGGGATGACTACTTTGCCAACATCACGTTTCGTGCAGGATAAAGCATTGGTTCGATTGAATTCATTGAATGTCAGCTATGATTTTAACCGTGACTGGATAAAAAAACATCTCCGCATGAATCTGCTTCGTCTGGAAGCTTCTACGAGTGACTTGATAAACTGGTCCTCTATTAAACAGGAACGCGGATTGAGCTATCCGAGATCTTGGAAAGTGGAATTCTCATTAAAAGCACAGTTCTAAAAAAAGAAGAAAAAATGAAAAAGATATATACAATAATATTTGTGTCATGTCTAGCAGCTATCTCGTTCAGTTCTTGTAGTGACTGGCTGGACGTGAGACCTGCGGATGAGATAAAGGAAGAATATTTGTTTGAGACAGGAAATGGTTATCGTACAGCTCTGAACGGTATATACCGGAAGTTGGCGACTTTCGATTTGTACGGTAGTAATCTGAGCTGGGGGTTGATAGATGGCTGGGGACAGGTATATGACTTGGACAAAGCCCCCGACAGCGGTGGTGGTAAAGCTATGAAGAAATTATCGAAGTTTTTGTATAAGAACTCTGAACTTACTCCTACAACAGATGCTATGTGGAGCGCAGCGTGGAATATCATAGCCAATTGTAATAACCTTGCACAGCAGGTGGCAGAGGAAGATACAATGCTGTTCTACAAACGTACGCAGGAGAAAAATATGATTTTAGGAGAAGCTATTGCCTTACGGGCGTATATGCATTTTGATTTGTTACGTATATATGCGCCGTCTTTGGCTATGAATCCGGGAGATAGGCTTTTTATTCCTTATGTGGACAAATATCCATCTTATTTATCCGATCGACAAACAGTCGGTTACTGTTTGGAACGCATCATCGCTGATTTAGTAGAAGCGCAAAAGATTTTGAAGGATGTGGATAAGTCATCAGAGTTTACTTCGGGTAATCGTTTTACTAAGTCTCCTTCCGGAGAAGAACGTTTTGTGTGGTACAGAGGATTCCATCTTAATTATCATGCCGTAACTGCGGAGTTGGCTCGTGTTTACTTATATGCAGGACAATCGGAAAAGGCCTATGAAACAGCGAAGTTACTAATAGATATTAATGCTGATAAAGGTTATTATAAGGCAGTAACAAGTAGTTATAGTGGACCTATGAATATAGAGAATGGGAATATAAAGATGTATGAAGACATTATATTTGCATTATATTCTACAGATCAGACTGATTGGGATTTGGAGATTAATCATGCAAGTGATAATGCTACCAAACCGGATGATGAAAAGTATCTGGCTTTGAGTGATGCTGTGATAACGAAATTCTTCGGTACCGAAAGCGATAAAGACTGGCGTCTTAAGTATCAGTTAGGACCGAATACTTCTTCTTTTTATCGTTCATTGAAGTATAAAAAACAAGATGAAGGTTCTGGTTTTGGTAAAGTGAATAGTACAATGGTGCCTATGATTCGTATGTCTGAAGTATATTATATAGCTGCAGAGGCTATTTATGATACAGATAAGGAATTGGCCAAGACATATCTTAAAACTGTGAAACAAGGGAGAGGTATTAGTTCTCCTGACCTTAGCAAATCGGGTACGAAGCAAGACTTTATTAATCTGATTGTTGATGACGCCCGTCGCGAGTTTATTGGCGAAGGACAGACTTTCTTTTTATACAAGCGTTTGAAACGGAACTTGGAAGGGTCGGATGAAAAGCAGTCCGTAGAATATCCGGCGATTGAAGATAATTTGGTGATGCCATTGCCTGATTCGGAAAGCAATATTTAAATTTTGAAAGATTGAAGATATATGAAAAGAATAAGTTTTTATATAGTCATTGTATTGTTGGGAGTCTCCTTCTTTACTTCTTGTGAGGAGCAAGGATTACTGACCCATACAAATGATGTGTCATATATTGCATTTGAGAAAAATATGACAACAGATACAACAGGTGTATCTTTTAAGTTTTACAATGAAGGTGAAAATGCTAAGATATTATTAGGAGTTACCATTTCTGGAAAAGTACAGGATAAGGATTTGGAGTTTACGGTCAGTGTAGATCCGAACGAACGACTTTGCCTGCTACCCAATATGAATTGCCAGAGAAGTGCGTAATTAAAGCAGGAGAACTAACCGGAGAAATATTGGTGGTTCTGAAGTATTACGAAAAATTGGATACGAAAGCTGAACTGCTGACGTTGCAAGTGAATGACGGTGGTGAGGTTCGTCAAGGTCCGAGTGTCTATTCACGTGCTATTATTTCCGTATCTAATTTGTTGTTTGCACCTGAGTGGTGGACTAGAAACGACGGTGATGTGAATAATCCCTACAACATTGTTGAAGAATGGTATTTGGGGAGGTATTCGGAAAAGAAATATTTAATGTTTTTGGAAGAATTGAAAAAAGACGGGGTGGTATTTGACGGAAAAGATATGTTTATATTGCGTAAATATGCACTGCGTCTGAAAAATAGAATTAAAGATTATAATACTCAACATCCGGATGAACCCATGAGTGATGAGTATGGTAAAATGGAAATTCCTGTTGCCGGATAATTAAAAAACGGAAGAAGTATGAAAAAGATAACAGTTTATATTTTATTACTACTTTTATTGAGTAGCATTTGCAGTTGCCTGGATGATAAAAAACAATTATGATTATACACCGATTAATGAACTGAAAGGCACTATTAGTAATATTGAAAAAAACTATAGTGTTGGGATAGATGAAGACTTAGTTATAACACCTACGTTTGAGTTTACAATTGATAAAACAGATCCGGATGTGAGTTACGAATGGAGACTAGACGGAGAATTGTTGAATGTAAAAGCACCTTCGTATACTTTCAATTCTCATAAGATCGGATTGTTTGAACTCACATTTTCCGTCATCGACAATAAAACAGGGGTTAAGTACTCTGCTTCAACAGACATTTTGGTTCGTTCTCCTTATCAGAGAGGATGGGTGGTTTTGTCTGACGTAGATGGAAAGTCAACACTTTCATTTATCAAGATTAAGACCTTGTATGGTGTGTCAGAAACTGTGAATATCTGGGGTGAGAAAGTGGTACGTGATTCTATCGCATATCATTCTGTCGAAAAGTATTTAGTCAAAGATTTAGGAACCAACCCCAAAGGTGTTTTTGAACATTTGGGTTATCCTAGTACTTTCGGACAGGTAGAGACTGTATATGATGAACTGGTAGTGATGCAAGATCGTTGGGTGGAGCTGAACGGTAATACTTTGGAGCGTGAAGTATATACAGAGGATGAGTTCTATGGGGATTTGCCGGTGGGGGGCTTCAAACCTGTAGAAGCTGCCATGTCTTACTCTGCAAAATTTATTCGTGATGAAAATGGATATATTTATATGCACACGAAGCCGGTTGCAAATGATTTTCATGCTGGAGCCTATATGTCTATTCCACTGTGGAATTATACTAGATTCAGTGCTTTATATCCTGTACAGAAGTTTAAGGACAGAAATATGGATGCGGTTCTGGCTCTCCGTGAAGAGGATAACTCATTGGTAATTATTCGAAATGGAGGTGGGGTGAAGAATAGTTCCAATGATCCGACATTTTATGATAATACGGTGAAGGATACCGGAGAAATAGTTGAATTTGAAGGAGAGGATGCTAAGAACTTTCAGAATATGCGTGATGAAAGTATTGTAACAATGAAAACTGCGTCAGTTAATGTGAATGGCGACATGATGCAAGCATGGGTTGCCTTGATGAAGGGTAACGATATGTCTTATCAATTGCGCTATTTCAGAATGAAGAATAAAAAATGGGATATATATGATTATTATGAAAATGACTTGACGTCATTGAAAAATAAAGAGTATACAGATATGGCTGTATTTGAACAAAAGCAGTATGTTGTTATTGCAATGGGGAATGAATTGTGGTATTGCCAATATGTGAAAGGTATGGCATCTGCTCCAAAATTGATTCATACATTTGACAAGAAGGTGATTGCTCTTTCATCTAATGATATATATTTGTATCCAAAATATGGAGTTTACAACGGTCAGTTAGGGGTTGCCTTGGAAGACGGAAGTTTCTTTATATATGGGGTGGAAGAGAAGGACAAGCAAGAATCAGAATTGGTTAATGATGTAAAAATAAAACAATTATACCCGAATGAGGAAAGTGAGAAGGAGGGAGATAATAATTTTGGAAAAATAGTGGATGTACTATATAAAATAGGAAATGCTAACCAGATTGTTCAGTATGACCTTTAAAATAACTTGATCTATATAGATTATGCGGGGAATCGCATTGAGTCTTGAATACTTTATGTGATTCTCCTTTGTTTATTTGAATATGAGAAAAAGAATATTATTTATAGTTTTATTTGCTTGGTCAGGCATTCTGCATGCTTTTTCCCAACAGCAGGCCAACTATGAATTGGCAAATGAATTTCAGGCTTTCGGTTTAGGGGGTAATTTTACTGCTAATAGTCTAAATCTCTGGCCGAATGAAATTAATGGAACAGATAAGTTTTGGTTTGAATTTCATACGACTGTCGGGAAGGATTACTATTTTGTAGATCCTGAACGTCGGTTAAAAGAACCATTGTTTGATAAAGGGAAACTGGCATCGGGAATTGCACAGATTACTAGGGGTGTAGTGGACAGGAATAAACTGGAGTTGAGTGATATCAAATTTTCTGAAAACCTGGCTTCTTTTTTCTTTTTCTTATAAAGGTAGGAACTATGAATATAATCGCCTGACACACCAGATTGTAGAGAAAAAGAAAGAAAAGAGTCGGTCATTATTTGATCGTTACTCATGGATGAAATATTCGCCAGACAGAAAATATCTTGTGTATGTGAAGAAACACAATCTGTATGTGAAAGGTAATGGGGAGATGGGAATGGATACGACGGAAGTGCAGTTGACCACTGATGGAGTTCGGTATTATTCTTATGCGCATGATGGAGGAACGGACGAAGAAGGAGAAGTCATGTCTGATATCTGTTGGTGCCCCGATTCAAGGCATCTTTATTTAGTACGCGAAGATGAACGTCTGCTTAGAGATTTTTGGGTGATAAATTCGTTGGATGACAGGCCTTCCCTGACTACTTATCGTTATGAATTCCCTGGTGATAAGAATGTAACCCAAAATGAACTGGTTATAGTTGACGTGATTGGGCGTACCGTAAAAAAAACAGACATAAGTAAGTGGCCGGATCAATACATAAATCCTTTGTGTGTGACAAAGGATAGTAAATACCTCTTTTTTGAACGTACGAAACGTACATGGGACGAAGTGGATTTGTGTTCTGTCAACCTCTCTACAATGGAGGTGAAAGAAATAATTCATGAAGTTGACAAACCGTATCGTGATCCGCATGCTCGTAGTGTCGCTATTTTGAATGATGGTAAAGATATTCTTTTTCGTTCGGAGCGTACGGGATGGGGGCATTACTATCATTATGATGGTAATGGAAAGTTGAAGAATGTGATGACTTCCGGTGAGTGGGTGGCAGGTCAGATAGCTTCTATTGATACTTTGGGGCGAACAGTATATCTATATGGATATGGCAGGGAAAAAGATATTGACCCATCTTATTACATGCTCTATAAAGTGCATATTGATAGGGAAGGAGTAACTCCATTAAGTACGGAAGACGGTCAGCATCAGGTTAAATTCCTGAAGTCTAATAGATACTATATTGACACTTATTCAAGAGTGGATATGGAACCTAAAATCATGTTGAAAGATAACAAGGGACAAGGGATTCTTGAATTGGCAAAGCCGGATATTGAATTAGCCTACAAAGCCGGATGGAAAAAACCGGAACGTTTTGTTGTGAAGGCTGCTGATAATATAACCGATTTACATGGAGTAATGTGGAAACCGGCAGACTTTGATTCTACTAAGGTATATCCGATTATTTCTGTGGTATATCCGGGGCCTTACTTTGGTCAAGTTCCTACTTCATTTACCTTAGAAGACAGATGTTGTACCCGTTTGGCGCAGTTAGGTTTTATCGTAATTGCTGTGTCTCACAGAGGAGATACTCCTATGCGTGGAAAGGCATACCATCGGTTTGGTTATGGTAATATGCGTGATTATCCATTAGCTGATGACAAATATGCTATTGAGCAGTTAGCTCGGAGGTATTCATTTATTAATGGTAAAAAAGTCGGTATCTACGGTCATTCCGGTGGAGGATTTATGGCTGCTGCAGCCATCTGTACTTATCCGGACTTTTATAAAGCTGCTGTCTCCTGTTCCGGAAATCATGATAACAATATCTATAATCGTGGGTGGGGAGAATGCTATAACGGTGTGAAGGAAGTGGAAAAAGTAGTAAAAGATAGTTTGGGTAATGAGACAAAAGAGTATGGATACAAGTTCAATGTGAAGCCGAATACGGAGATTGCCAAGAATTTGAAAGGACATTTAATGCTCGTCACCGGTGATATGGACAAGAACGTGAACCCTGCTCATACTTATCGCATGGCGCAGGCATTGATTGAAGCCGGCAAGGATTTTGATATGCTGGTGATTCCGGGTGCCGGCCATGGATATGGTTCTGCTGATAAGTATTTTGAGAAGAAGATGTACCGTTTCTTTGCCAAGCATTTGCTGGGTGATACTCGTGCAGACTATTGGGGAGATATTAACCGTAACAAATAAGACAATAGATAAGATTTTATGAAAAACTCTCTCTTTAGATATGTGTGCCTGGTGGTTGCATTGTTGATATGTAGCTTTGCCGATGCACAGCAGAAAGCGAATTATAAGTTAGCGGAAAAGTTCCGTCTGTTAGAACAGAATCCTATAATAAAGTATTCAACAGAAGTCAAGCCAACGTTTATTAATGGTACGGACTGTTTTTATTATTCGTTTACTACACGTGAAGGAAAGAAGTATTATTATGTAAATCCGAAGAAAAAGGAAAAACGTCTTCTGTTTGATACGGCTGAATTATTGAGTAAAATTGCAGTATATACCAAGAAAGCCTATTCTTCGGCAGATCCATATTTGTCTTTCACTTTCATGAAGGATAACGAAACGATTCGTATTGATTTTGACCGTGGACTTTATACGTACAATATTCATACGAAAGCACTGAAGCAGCTTAATGAGAAACCATCTTATGGAAATAGTGATCCGTATTGGATGAAGTATTCTCCAGATAGTCTTTATTTTCTTTATGCCAGCAAGGATAATTTGTATTTTGTTGGGAATCAAAAGAAAGGGCAAGATACCATTCCTGTACAACTGACAACGGACGGTGAGCCGAATTATACATTTAACCGTGAAGATGAGGGTAAGCTGGAAGGACGCTTCGGAGCCGAATCTACTCATTGGATTCCAGGTAGCCATCGTTTTTATGCTGTTCGTGAGGATAACAGGAAAGTGCGTGATTTATGGTTAATCAATTCGTTGTCTACTCCATATCCGACACTGAAAACTTATAAAGCCGAACTGGCAGGCGATAAACATGTCACCCAATATGAATTGTTGATTGGAGATGTCGATACCCGTGAAGTGAAGAAAATCGATATTAATCGCTGGCCTGATCAGTATATTGACATATTGTATATTTCAAAGGACGGGAAGCGTTTGTATTTCCAACGTTATAACCGTCCATGGAACCAGTCGGATATTTGCGAGGTAGACGTAGAAACCGGAAAAGTGCGCGTAGTGATTCATGAAGAAAACAAACCATATCTCGATTATCAGATGCGTAATGTTTCTTTCCTGAATGACGGGAAAGAAATCCTTTTCCGTTCCGAACGTAATGGTTGGGGACACTATTACCTGTATGACACAGCAACGGGAAACTTAAAGAACCAACTGACCGATGGAATATGGGTAGCTGGTCCGGTTACCAAGATTGATACTATCGGGCGTAAGATGTATTTCTATGGTTATGGTCGTGAGAAAGGCATTGACCCTTATTATTACATTCTTTATGAAGCTCAACTGGATCGTCCGAATGCTGTTCGTCTGTTAACTCCGGAGAATGCGTCACATGATGTCAGTATCTCTCCGTCTTACCGATATATGGTAGATTCTTATTCTACTGTTTCGCAGGAACCGGTGAATGTGGTTCGTAACCGGAATGGAAAGGTGATTATGACGTTGGAAAAGCCCGATTTGCAGCCTGTCTATGAGATGGGATGGAAAGCACCGGAACGCTTTAAGGTAAAAGCTGCCGATGGAGTGACCGATTTGTATGGCGTGATGTGGAAGCCTGCCGACTTTGACTCGACAAAGGTTTATCCTATCATTTCGAATGTTTATCCGGGATCGTTCTTCGAATATGTGCCGACACGTTTCACGATTAATGATGTTTATAATACTCGTTTGGCTCAACTGGGGTTCATTGTAATCACTGTGGGGCACAGAGGTGGCACTCCGATGCGCGGAAAGGCTTATCATACCTATGGATACAACAATATGCGTGATTATCCGTTGGCGGATGATAAATATGCTATTGAGCAACTGGCTGCCCGTTATCCGTTTATTGATGCCACCAAAGTCGGTATTTACGGCCATTCCGGTGGAGGGTTTATGTCGGCGGCTGCCATTTGTACTTATCCTGATTTCTATTCGGCTGCTGTTTCATCGGCAGGTAATCATGACAATCGTATTTATAATAAAGGCTTTGTTGAGATTCATTTCGGTGTAGATGAGAAGGTGAAAACGACTAAAGATAGTTTGGGAGTAGAAAGTACGATGTATGATTATAGTGTCCGTGTACGTCCGAATCAAGAGTTGGTAAAGAATTACAAGCACGGCTTGTTGCTGTTTACCGGTGCGATGGATAAAACTGTGAATCCTGCTAACACATTGCGTCTGGTGGATGCATTGATTAAGGCTGATAAGGATTTCGAAATGTTTGTATTGCCGAAATGTACACATGGATTCTTCGGTGAGTCTGAGGATTTCTTCGAGCATAAGATGTGGCGTCACTTTGCCCGCTTGTTATTGCATGACAACTCGGCTGATTCTGATGTCGATTTGAATAAGGATATGATTAAAGATGACAGGAGAAGATAAGATGAACCGGATATTTGTATATATAGGGATTATAGCAGGATTGTTGCTGGGGGGAAGCTTGTCTGTTGAGGCTCAAAAGAAACCGTTGGATATAGAAGCATGTACATCTTGGAAACGTATTGATGCACCGGATATTTCACCGACAGGCAGATGGGTGACTTACCGTATATCGTTGATGGAATATAATCCGGCTAGCAAGGAAGAAAAAAAACTGCATTTATTCGATTCCCGTACGCGGAAGGAAATATTGCTGAATGGCGATATAGAGCGTCTGGAGTTTTATAATAACGACCAGGGAGCTTTTTATCGGTTGGCAGACTCGGCAGGAGTAATGAAAACATTTTTGTTGTCATTGCCTTCGGGAGTAAAGACCGAATGGAAACATAAAGAGGCTTTTCGTCCTGTGGAAGGGACCCCTTACTCAATCTCTGTAACTAATGTGTCGAAAGATACGGTAAATCATGTTCCGGCTTTTAACAGGCTGGTGGTACGTCATCTGAAGACAGAAGTTGCTTTTCATATTGACAGTATCGGCTATCATACATTATATGACGGAGGACGTTCTATTCTTTTCATTCGTAAAAAGTCAGACAGGAACGAGCTATGCTATGGCCCTTTAGCTGGTCCATATAAGACTCTTTATCAGAGTTCTGTAAAGAGTGAACCCTCTTCTTATAGTTTTAATGAAAAGAGATGATCGGGGAGTTTAGCGTAAATGATTCTTTGTGGTATGCTTTTTCATTAAAGAAGCCGGGTTGTAACTTGCTTTTTTGACCGGAAAGAAATTGTTTTGCCTGATGGTATGTCTGTCGGACGTATTGACTTGTCTAAAAGCCATAATTTTTTGATACTTGAACTTCGGGACTCACAGCAGATTTCCCGTAGAAGGGAAGAATCGGAGAAGAAACCGGACAAGAGTTTTGAATTAGAGTTGTGGACGTGGAACGAAATGGAAGTTCCGACTTTACAAAGGGGCGGACGTTATAGGCAGGATAAGTCGGTGACGTATATTTATGATATTTTTTCTAAGAAGCTCACAGAAGTTGCTCCATTTACCGTAGATTTACTCTTACCATCGGGAGCAGAGAATTTGAACTATGTGCTTTACACAGATGAATCTCCTTATAAGATGCAGCGTGAGTGGTTGGATCGGTTGCCGTTCGATATATATTCAGTGAATGTGCATACAGGTGCAAAACGGTTGATCGGACGTAGTTATCGTACAGCTCCCAAATGGTCGGTAAATGGCAAGTGGGCAGTAATGTATGATCCGATTGCTCAAGTCTGGAATAAGTTTGATGGTGCTACCGGTAAGGTTGTTAATATATCTGATGCTATCGGTTATCCAATGTTCATGGAAAGTTATGATAAACCGGCTCCTGCTCCCGCTTATGGAATAGCAGGGTGGACGGCTGACGGGAATAATGTGTTTCTGTACGATGCATATGACTGGTGGAAGATTGATTTGACAGGAGAACGTCAGCCGGAGTGCCTGACTAAAGGATATGGTCGCAAGCATGGCAAATCTATTCGTAAAATGACGAGTAATATAGATAAGGATGTTTTTCAGAAAGACGAAAAAGTCATAGTTAGCCTTTGGGATAAAGACACGATGGATGAGGGTGTCTATCAGCTTGATA
>VOFB01003559.1_pt1 | contig 167911 bp, 186 predicted proteins | sample 5384141 | NCBI WGS metagenome assembly VOFB01 (sample SAMN12384721, study PRJNA508395) | human gut metagenome | isolation source: healthy gut A | host: Homo sapiens
GTGCTGCAGGGTCTCCATTCCGTCCCCGGCCAACCTCGCCCAAGGGCTGCAAGTTCCATACCCGCTGCCCCTCTATGCGAATCGAGCGCTGCAAGACCGAAGCGGGCCGCAGCAGCGTGAGTAGTGGTGAACCCGGCCACTATGTTGTGTGCCACCCGTACGAAAAATGAAGCATAACGAACCCTTTGAGGATGACGGCCGCACCGTGGCCGATATGAGTGGCATTGAGCACGACAGTATCTGGCTGCCGCGCCGCCGCAAGCAGTGGGCCATACCCCTCGCGCAGCAGCCCCAACAGGCTGCTGACCGTCCCTGGGAGGAAGACCCCCAGCTGACCGGTAAGGAGCGCCTGTGGGCGATCCTGGGTGCGCTGAAAGCTACCCTGCTGATTTGTGGCGTCTACCTGCTTGGCCTGCTGGCCCTGCTGGCGCTGCTGTTTACCCTCTGGCATTAAAAAATACCCCCGCCTTTGTTTTGGCTGCGTGACAGCTGGAATAAGGACGGGGTGTTTGGTTTTGTGGGGGAAGGGCACTTGCCCGGTAAGGGGGGGCACCCGACCCCCGCCGAGAAACGTAAATATTTGCTGCAAACCTACAAACATTTGTAGGGGACGATGCTGCATCGTCCCGCGGATGAGCTGATGCGGTGAATTTTGTTAATGGTATTCGGGACAAGGTTTCGGAACGGTCAAGACTGTTCCCTACAGAAGCTTTTTTAGCATGTGGTGGATGGTTTATGTCCTCAAGGACGGATGAGGGCATCCCACCCTACAGTGCCTAAATAAAAGTACAACACAAAAGCGCACCGCACACCCTATCCAAGGGGTTGCGATGCGCCTTTTATTATTCATTGCTTTCTTGATGGAAAATAATATTATTGTGTTATATTATTAAGGCAATACCGCATAATTCTAAGTGCCGATACGGCGAGCGAGGTGCGGCAGCTGCTAGGCCAAAAGCGCAGATAATACTGGATGTCTTATCGAGCATTTTGGCAACGCAGATGCCGTGCCGCAGCCGTCGGAGCGGTGCTGCCGTAAGGCGGGAATTGTGCGGTGTTGCCTTAAAGCTTCTGCTTCCTTCTTTTCAAAGAAGGAACAAAAATCCCCGTAAATCAATGCAGATGCAGATGGCGGGGCACGCCGTCGATGTAGATGGGGTCAGCTCGGCCTGGATGAGGGGCGGGCATAGTGATGGAATGCTTCGGTCACATGCATGCCGTCCGGGCTGATCCAGTCATCCGGCACGCGCTTTTCCAGGTTGGCAACCTTCTGCACATCTACCATCTCGGTTTCGGTGCGGTACGGCATATCCGAAATGCGGCGGATGGCGCACATCTTACCGGTTTCGCCGCGGTAAGCAGCTTCCACCGAAGCACCGCCCACTTGGTATGCCTCGGTAATGTCGGTGCGGCTTGCCAGATGGGAGGCACAGCGCTGCAGGGTAGAAAACTCGATCGCGCGGGTCTTGCAGCCCAGGCGCACATGGATCAAATCCGCCAGGTAGCGGCTGGTGCCGGACAAAATGGCTTTATGGCCAAAAGCATCCAGCTGGCCTGCTGTGGATACCAAATCACACAGGAAAACGCCATCCTTGTTTTTACGCCCTCGCTGGCCGCAATGATGACATTGTGGCGGTCTTTTTCCAGCTGGGCTACTTTTTCCAGGAACACATTCTCGTCAAAGGGGCGCTCCGGCAGCAGAATGATGTCCGGGCCGTTGCAGTCAGCCCCGGCAGCCAGGCTGGCGGCACCGGCCAGCCAGCCGGTATGGCGGCCCATGATCTCGGCCACCGTTACGCTGCGGATGTTATACACGCTGGAATCACAGATGACCTCTTTCAGGATGGTGGCAATGTACTTGGCGGCACTGCCGTAACCGGGGGTGTGGTCGGTGTACATCAGGTCGTTGTCAATGGTTTTGGGCACGCCGATAAAGCGGATCTCGCTGCCCTTGGCAGCCCCGTAAGCGGAAAGCTTGGCAATGGTGTCCATCGAATCATTGCCGCCAATGTAGAACACGGCCCCAATGCAGTACTTGGCAAACAGCTCAAACAGCTGCACAAAGGGGCGTTCGTCCGTGGCGGGGTTGGGCAGCTTGAACCGGCAGCTGCCCAGGTAACTGGACGGCGTGCGCTTGAGCAGCTCAATTTCCATCTTGTCGTCAAGGCGGTCATCCAGGTCCACAATCTTGCCCTGCAAAAGCCCTTGAATGCCATACTCCATGCCGTATACATGGGCGGCGCCCAGAGCTTTGGCAGCTTCATACACACCGGCCAGGCTGGAATTGATCACAGCAGTCGGCCCGCCGGACTGGCCGACCAGTACATTTGTTCCCCAAGACATAAGAAAGCCCTCCTTATTTTTGCAGCCATCATGCTATCTTAATATGATACACCCTAGTGTACACGAAAGTACGACTTAAAGCAAGTACTTTGCGCACCGGAGGTTTTACAGCTTCACGCCCATTTTTTCCAGCGCAAACAGCGCTGCGCCCAGGCTGCCGCACAGTTGGCTGTACTCGCTGACCTCCACCGGGGCTTTCAGGGCGGTTTCCAGCTCTTTCACAACGCCGCGGTTGCGGGCTACACCGCCTGTCATCATAAAGGGGGCCACGCCGCCGGTGCGGCGGGCCAGGGCAGCAGTTTTGCCCGCAACAGATTTGTTCAGGCCGTGGATGATATCCGCCGGTGCGGTGCTGCGGGCAATCAGGCTGACGACCTCACTTTCCGCAAACACGGTACACATGCTGGAAATGGTCACATCGTTGTGCCAGTCAGGCCAAGCTCGCTCATCTCCGGCAGCTTCATCTGCAGGGTGCGGGCCATCATCTCCAAAAAACGGCCGGTACCGGCGGCGCATTTGTCGTTCATCGCAAAGGTTTCAACAGCGCCGCTTTCGCTCAGGCGGATCACCTTGGAATCCTGCCCGCCAATGTCGATCACGGTGCGCACGGCGGGGTCCAGATGATGAGCCCCGCGGGCATGGCAGGTGATCTCGGTCACGGCTGCGCCGTCATCGCCCAGGAACTCGCGCCCGTAGCCGGTGTATACCTTGGAACCCAGGTCGCTTTCGGCAATGCCTGCCATCGTCAGGGCCTGTTCCAGTGCCTGGCGGGCGCCGGTTGCAGCCCCGGCGCCGGTGGGCACAATGGCCCAGCCGCAGATCTTTCCGCTGCGATCCAGGATCACGGCATCGGTGCTGGCAGAGCCGCTGTCGATGCCGGCGGCATATTGTGCGTTGGTGTTCATGGCGGGGGCCTCCTTGTTTTCGGTATCGGGAACGGCGTTCAGGCTTTCGGCAAATGCGCCCAGGCGGGTGCTCAGCTGCCCGCCGCCGCTGGTAAAGGTCTGGCGGGAACAGTCGGTTTCAATTTTTAATACCGGCAGATGGAACTGCTCCGGCGCGGTCAGGCCGGGGGCGTAATAATCACAGAACTGCACGGTGTGGTACACAATGCCAACGGTCTGGCCGTCCACCAGGGCGGCGCGCTCACTGACCGGGGCATCCATCCGCATGCAGGGTATCTGGCCCAGCAGGGCGGCGGCGTAACCGGGCAAAAAGTCCTCCAGTGCGGCGGGGGCAACATCGGCAAGCTCACGGTTGCCGGTGCAGGTAGCATCCACCACGGGCAGGGCAAAGGCTTTCTGCACGGTATCATACAGCACGCTGCCGCCATGGGCACCCAGCAGGGTCAAATGCGGACCCTCGGCGTGGGGGGTGTGCACAAAAAAGGCGTGGGCGCGCTGGGCGTCGAATTCCTGCCCGGTGTACCGCTGCAGGGCATCCGCCAGCCTGCGCAGGTCCCGCGCAAAGCGGGCGCGGGTGGCCGGGGTGCTCTGGTGGGGGACGGGCAGCAGCTGCAAAAATTCCATCTTACCACTGGCAGCCAGCACATCGTAAACGCGCAGCATGGCATCGCAACAGTTGGTCAGCACCAAAGCCCGGATGCCGGATTGCTCCACCTGTTCCAGCACAGCCTTGGCGTAACCGCACAGGTTGGCGTGGGCGCAGCGCTCCGCGCAGGAAAAACTTTCCGCCAGCGGATCCAGCGCCGAGAAGGTGGCCCCATACCCGGCAAACAGCTCCAGCGGGGCATATTTGCAGGCATAATAAATCGTTTTGCTCATACCAGCGCCTCCTGTTTGCTGTGCAGCATCTCCAGGAAAGCATCCAGTCGGGTGGCGGTCTGGCCGTCCATCGTGTTGGCGCGGTCGCAGCCATCGCCGTCCAGCAGCAGCACCGGGTAGCCCTCGGCTTCCAGTGCGCTCTTGAACAGCTGTGCGGCCCCCATCGTCTGCTTGCAGCCCCATTGGCAGAAGTAGACCACCCCGTCGATCTGCTGCATGCGGCACAGCTCCAGCGCGCGCTGGATGCGGTGCTGGGCGCTGCCGTTAAAGATGTTGTTCACCAGCCGCGCGGCCATGCTCTCAAACGGTTTGTCCGGGTCCATGTAGCAGCCTAAGGTATCGGCGTTCATATCGCAGGTAATAAGCTGGTTTTCTGCCGAGAAATTCAGCCGCTCCCGCACGGGCGCCTGATAAAACGGCACGGCGTGCGCCCACAGCAGCCGGGTGCCGCCACCCATGGGGCTGGCCTCGATATCCGCCAGCAGCTTGCGGGCGTACTGTTCAGCCTGCGGGGTGCCCAGCATGGTGTGGGTCACAAACACTTCGTAAAATTCGGAGGTGACATCATTGTGCAGGTTCCGCCCGGCCTTGGCGGCCTGTGCCTGCTGCAATAGTTCCAGCGTGCGGCCGCTGTGGGCGACTGCCTGCTGCAGGGCCGCTTCGTCCAGCTTCTGGTGGGTCGCATCCTCCAAAAAGGCGGCGAACTCGCAGGCGGTCGGAAACTTCGGCCACAGCGTACTCGTCGTGGTCATAGGGCACATCCAGATAAAAGTGGGGGATGCCGTAATGCTGCGCCAGCCGCCGGAAGGTCAGGTTGTTGGCATCGCAGGCAATGGAGGTGCAGGCGGTGAACAGCGGCTTGCCCGCCGTGCCGGAAAGCCCCATGCCCAACAAAGCCTTGTGGTAGCTGCACAGCGTGGGGCTGATGCCTGCGCTCTCGGCATAATGGATAAAGCCGCGCTCGGCTGCGGCACCGTTCAGGTAACAGGCGGTGGCTTCGGCAAACATCGGCAGCAGGTGGAAGGCGTGCAGCAGTTCACAGGGCATAAAGATATTGACCAGCGCCGCCCGCTGCGGGTGGGCCAGGGGCGCAATCATGGCGTCCATGGCAATCTGTGCCGCATACTGCCGCGCGGGGGTGAGCTCTTTTTCCGGGGCAAGCAGCAGCTGCACATCCTGGCGCGGTAGCCCAACAGCAGCAGCTGGCGGGCAAGCTCCGGCTTGGGAATGGCGTCATCCACCAGCTGGCCAAAGCGGTCAACGATATTTGGCATAGGGGGTTATCCTTTCAACACATAGGTTTCAATGGCCTTGGCAACGCCGTCATGGTTGTTGTCGTCCGTTACATAGCGGGCGGCGGCCAGAACATCCGGTGTGGCGTTGCCCATCGCAATGCCGTACCCGGCGGCCTGGATCATGGCAAGGTCGTTGCCGGAATCGCCGCAGGCCATCACCTGGTTCATCGCCAGGCCCAGGGTATCGGCCAGCGTTTTTAATCCGCTGCCCTTGGTCACGCCGGGGGCGTTGATCTCCATGTTGTTGGGAATGCTGGAAGTAATCTCAACATTAAACCGGCTGGCAACAGCCTGCCAGGCGGCATCGCGGGCGGCATTGTCCCGATAGGTGATGCTGAACTTTTCCACCTCGTGCGGGTGGGCGGCGAACACTGCGTGCATGTCATCCACCACAATGCGGCTGTCGCGCAGGTAGCGGCGCAGGGCAGGGGGCATCAGGGCAAGGCCGTCATTGGCACCAAAATAATCGGTGTAGGCTTTGCCGCCGATAAAAATGCCCATGGCACCGCCCGTTGCGGCCACGATATCATAAATGTCGCTGGCAAGGGCAGCATCAAACGGCAGGTTGACCAGCGGTTTGCCGGTGGAAAGCTCCACCACGCTGGCCCCGTTGGAAGTCAGGGCATACCGCACGCCGGGAATGCGCAAAAACGCTTCCGGCACACCCGATGCCACACGCCCCGTTGCGGGGATGACATCAACCCCTTTGGCAATGGCAGCGCGGATGGCTTCCAGCGTGCGGGGTGTGATCTCTTTTTCATCATTGAATACGGTGCCGTCCAGATCCAATGCAACAAGACGGATATCGGGCATAACGGACCCCTCCTTTGTTATATTTCACCAAAGATTTTAGCGCATTTTTCGGTCATTTTGCAAGGGTGCCTTGCATTTGCTATGCCAAGTATGGTAAAGTGACATCAGCCCTTTGCATATTGGCACAGGGCAGGAAGGGGAACGCGATGCAAACCGAACAACAATCGTTGCGTGCGGCAGCCGGGCAGCGCTTTTTGGCAGATCGATGCCCTGCGCGGGCTGGCGCTGCTGAATATGCTGGTTTACCATGCCATGTATGACTGGGTGTATATTTTTGGCCATGCCAGCGGCTGGTACGATATCTGGTCCACGCACTGCCATGTGTGGCAGCAGTATATCTGCTGGAGCTTTATTCTGCTTTCGGGTTACAGCTTTACCCTATCCCGCCGCCCGCTCAAGAACGGCCTGCTCACAGCGGCCTGCGCGGTGGTGCTGACCGTGGCAACCGCCGTTGCCATGCCGGAGGAAGTCATCTGGTTCGGCGTGCTGCACCTGCTGGGCTGTGCGCCCCTGCTGACCTGTCTGCTGCACCCCGCGCTGGAAAAGCTGCCCCCTGCTGGCAGGGGTTACGGGCAGCGCGGTGCTGTTTGCCCTGCTGAACCAGCTGCCGCAGGGCTGGCTGGGGTTTGAGGGAACGCACCTGGCGGCCCTACCCGCCGCCTGGTACAAGCCGAATCTTTTCTGGCTGGGTCTGCCAGATCTGACGGTGTTTTCCTCATCGGATTATTTCCCGCTTTTGCCGTGGGTGTTTTTTTGTATTGGGTGGGGTACTTTTTGCGCGGTGGTTCCGCGCCCGCTGCACCGCGCAGCCCGGCCTGCCGCCCAAAGCCCTGCGCCCCCTGTGCGCTGTGGGCAGCCGCACGCTGCTGATTTATATGCTGCACCAGCCGGTGATTTACGGCGCTTTGCTGGGGCTGCACGCATTGGGGTTGGCATAAAGTTTGGGTAAAGAAAAAAGAAGAAAGAATAATGAATAATGGATGTGTGCCGCCCACGGCGTCACATTTTAACCAAGTCAGTTGCTCGGCAAAAAGCATTCCAGCCAGAGCAGCCAACCTATTTTATTTGCGCCGCTGCGGGCGGCGCACCAGCATTATTCTTTATTCATTATTATTTATTATTTTGTATAAACTATTGCCCATACCCCGCATATGAGGGCAAAAAACTGAACTTTTTATGAAATTTCAAAAAGTGGGCCAGAACGCGTAAAATCGTGGTTGACAGGAGCCTATAAAGTATAGTATAATTTCAGTTACTGGTTGATTGTAATTTTGATTGACCGGCAAACTCCTGTCTCAGACCAAGGGAGGGAAAAAGATGTCGGAGATCCGTGTCAAAGAGGGCGAATCCCTTGAGAGCGCCCTGCGCCGTTTCAAGCGCAGCACTGCCCGCAGCGGTGTTCTTGCTGAGGTGCGCAAGCGCGAGGCTTATGAGAAGCCGTCTGTGCGTCGCAAGAAGAAGTCCGAAGCCGCCCGCAAGCGCAAGTTTAAGTAATCCGGAGCCATCGCAGCGGCTATGCCGCCGTTTTCGATAACCGTGTTTACCCAAAGGAACGGCAGAACAGGTTCGCAGAGATGCGGGCCTGTTCTTTCTTTATATCTAAGGCAACACCGCATAATTCTAAGTGCCGATACGGCGAGCGAGGTGCGGCAGATGCCAAGCCAAAAGCGCAGATAATACTGGATGTCTTATCGAGCATTTTGGCAACGCAGATGCCGTGCCGCAGCTGCCGGAGCGGTGCTTAAGCCGCAAGGCGGGAATTGTGCAGTATTGCCCTAAAAACCGGGGTGGCGCTTGCCCGCTGCCCCGCGCTTATAATAAGGTAGTTTGTCTATGCTTCTTACCCCTGAATATATTTTCCGTGCCATTGAGGCCATCACGCCGGAGTTCCTGCGCCAGCACGGTATCACCGCCCTGGTGCTGGATGTGGATAATACCTTGACGGGGGATGGCAGCCAGCAGCTGGATGCCACCGTGCAGCAATGGCTGGATACTATGCGTGCCGCGGGTGTGCGGTTGACGATTGTTTCCAACAATACCGCCGCCCGCGTGCGCCCCTTTGCGGACCGTGTGGGCCTGGCTTGGGTGCCGCTGGCCTGCAAGCCGCTGCCGGTCGGCCTGGCCGTTGCCCGCCGCCGCCTTGGCGTTCGCAAAAATCAGATGGCCATGGTGGGCGACCAGATCTTTACGGACCGCCTTGCCGCGGGGCTGTACGGCATCTCCTGCCTGTATACCATGCCGCGTGGGGGCGACCACCAGCGCGGTGTGCAGTTCAAGCGCAGGTTTGAACCCTACTGGCTGGACCGGTATTACCAAAAAGGGGGCCGCCTGTATGAGTGAAGCACCGCGCTTTGGCACGGCTGGGCTTTCGGACAGCTACCGTGTCCGCAGCTTTGACCCGCAGGCCATGGCGGAGTATACGGCTTCCTTTGGGCTGACGGCGTTTGAATACCAGTGTGGGCGCGGTGTGCGCCTGGGGCTGGATAAAGCCGCCGCCTTAAAAAGCGTTTGATGCAACAGGCATCACTTTCTCGGTCCATGCGCCGTACTACATCAGCATGAGCAGCCTGGAGGAGGACAAGCGGCTGAACAGCGTGAACTACCTGCTGCAAAGCTGCGCACTGGTCAAGGCACTGGGCGGCCGCAGGGTCATCTTCCACGCGGGCAGCTGCGGCAAGCAGAGCCGGGAAGCCGCACTGGAAAAGGCGCTGGACACCATGCGCCGCGCCGTTCAGGCCGTGGATGAAGCCGGTTATGGCGACTGTATCCTTTGCCCTGAAACGATGGGCAAGGTGAACCAGCTGGGCACGCTGGATGAAGTGCTGGCCCTTTGCAGTGTGGATGAACGCATGATTCCCTGCGTGGATTTTGGCCACCTGTATGCCCGCAGCCAGGGCACCGAGCTGAACGATGAGACCGCCCCGGCAGATTACGCCGCCATCCTGGATGCCATTGCCGCAGCCTTGCCGGGGGAGCGGGCCAAAAAGTTCCACGCGCATTTTTCCCGCATTGCCTACACCAAGGGTGGGGAAAAATGCCACCTGACTTTTGCGGATACCGAGTTTGGCCCGCCGCCTGCCCCGCTGATGCAGCTGCTGAAAACCCGTGGCCTGGCGCCCACCATTATCTGTGAATCCGCCGGAACCCAGGCCGAGGATGCGGCGGCGCTGAAAAAACTGTATGAACAAGGCTGAGAAAGCCCAAAACAGCCAACAAAAGCCGAAAAAAACCAAAAATATCACCCGAAAATCCCGCTAACCTCTTGCAATACTGGCGCTTTTCGGGTAAAATACTTACAGGTATGACAATGCAATGGCATTGCTTGATGGGCGGCAGGGCCGCTTTTTCAAACAGGCCCGATTCTAAAATTATGGAGGAGTTCCTATATGATCTCTGCAGGCGAATTTCGTAACGGTGTAACTTTTGAGCAGGACGGCCAGGTCCTTCAGGTCGTTGAGTTCCAGCATGTTAAGCCCGGCAAGGGCGCTGCTTTTGTGCGCACTAAGACCAAGAACGTGATTACCGGTTCCGTTGTTGAAACCAGCTACAACCCGACCGCTAAGTTCCCCCAGGCTTTCATTGAGCGCCGTGAGGTTACCTACTCTTACGAGGATGGTGACCTGTACTACTTCATGGATAATGAAACCTACGAGCAGATCCCCGTTGCCGCTGCCGATGTGCCGGAAAACTTCAAGTTCTGCAAAGAAAACGAAATCTGCAAACTGCTGTCCTACAAGGGCAAGGTTTTCAGCGTTGAAATCCCCAACTTCATCGAGCTGGAAGTTACCGAGACTGAGCCTGGCTTCAAGGGCAACACCGCTACCAACACCCTGAAGCCCGCTAAGGTTGAGACTGGTGCCGAGATCCGCGTGCCCCTGTTCATCAACGAGGGCGACAAGATCCGCATCGATACCCGCACCGGCGAGTATATGGAGCGCGTCTGATCTTAAAACAAATGGCCGGGCCGTGGTTTTGCCGCGTCCCGGCTTTTTTGAAAATTGCAAAAACAAACACCCTGTTTACAGTGCGTGAAGGAGGTTTTCCCTTATGGCTATGGATCTGAATGCAAAGGCCGCTTACATCCGCGGTATGATGAAAGGGATGGAGTTTGACCCCACCACCCAGGAAGGCAAGATCATTGTTGCAATGATGGACCTGCTGGAAGAGATGGCCGATGTTGTGAGCGAACATGACGATGCCCTGGATCAGGCTTTTGACGAGCTGGACGCCATTGATGAAGATATGGATGATCTGGTGGACAGCATCTTCGGCGATGACGATGAGGACGAAGATGAGGACGAGGATGACGACGGCGCATTTGAAACCAGCTATGAAGTCACCTGCCCCAACTGCGGCACCGTCAACATTGTGGATGAAGACACCCTGATGGACAGCGATAAGATCGTCTGCGCAGAGTGCGGCGCAGCTTTCGATGTGGAAGTTCTGCCCGACGATGCCGAGATGCCCGCCGATGCAGAAGCCGAAAGTACCGATGTGACCATCGAGTAAGCGGTTAAGTGCACAAAATAGAATAACAGATAGAAAATCACCTCTGTGGCCGGATTATTCTGGCCGCAGGGGTGATTTTTTTGATTATTGGGGAAGAAAGGAATTTGCAGCGAGGTTGCAAACGCTGCCATAAACCTGTAGACGATGTGTAGGGGACGATGCTTGACCGTTCCGAAACCGTAAGACAATATATCATTATAAAATTTGTGATGCTCGATGATGTAAAAGCTCCGGCGTGGTCAGGCAGCAACGCCCTGCGGCACAGGGATGAAGTACAACAAAAACAGCCCGGTCCAAACGGACCGGGCATTGTGGGTTCCTGTTTACTTTTTCTCGTTCTTCAGCTGGTTGCGCAGCATGATATCGCCAAAGGTCAGGGCGTTGAACAAACCGCCGGCCTTGTTGGCCTGGCGCACAATGCGCGCCGGCAGAGGCTTGCTTTCATCGGTGGAAAGCAATACAATGTGAACCTTATCGGCCACGTCGGCATTGCCTTCCTTTTTGGTGGTCAGTACCTGCAGGTACACAACATAGGGGTCATGCATAGAACCATAGTAAATATCGTTGCCGCAGCGCACCAGCGGGCGGCCCTTATAGGTCAGACTGGGGGTAAAAGCCATCTCTTACAACCTTCTTTCGCTGTTGTTGTATCCGAAAAGCCGAAAATATAGCCTGTTTCTACAAACACAGCCGGATTTTGCGTTAAAAGTCCTTGGAATCCACAAAGGATTCCGGCGGCTTTTGCCTTAAATCCGTCTTGCGTTTGCGAAATATGCGTCATTTTCTTTGTTTTCAGCTACACCTTAATCAATAAAAAATATTATACCATACAAGATAGGGGATTACAAATCTAATTTTTCGCGTTCGACCTTTTCTTCGTTCAAGGCAACGCGCTGGGTCAAAATGCGCACCTTGCTGTCCAGCTGACTGAGCCGGATGGACATAAAAACTGTTTGGCCAGCAGCAAAAGATGATGACGATATAAACAAAATTGATGGGGCTCTGGAACCCAAGCAGATACGCCGCCCAGTAGGCAATGCCGGGAAAGATGGCCAAAATCAGCAGAATGCCGCTGAACAGAAGCCAGAAAATGGTATCTTCGATCTGCACCTTAGCCAAACGCACGCGGCGCAGAATATAGGTTGCGGTGATCAGGCTGCCCAACACAAGGCATACACGGATAATTGGCTGATCAAACATGGCTTACAGGCTCCTTTCCGGGTAAGGCGTTTCGGTGTCCCGCTTGCGGAACCACTGAATCAGCAAAATGGAGATGGACATTTTGACCATATATTCAATGCTGCGCCAAAAGGTCAGGTAGCTTTGACCGGCCTCGCGCTCGCCCATCGTAACTTGTACTTCGCGTACCACAGCGCCGTTTTTGATCAGGTAACTGATGGTATCCGGCTCCGGGCCATAGTTCAAATTTTGGGCAAATTCTTCCACCATGGCGCGGTTGAACAGCCGCATGCCGCTGGTAGGGTCGCAGATGGCACGGCCGGTGGTCAGCCGGATGGACCAGCTGATGATGTAGCTGCCCAGCATGCGCAGGCTTTTGGGCTTTTTACCGTCAAAAAGCGGCTGCCAATCACGATGTCGGCCCCGCTTTCCAGCTCTTCCAGCATGGCGGCGATATATTCCGGTCGGTGCTGGCCGTCAGCATCCAGCTGCATGGCGCAGTCATACCCGTTTTCGGCGGCATAGCGCAGCCCGGTCTGGAATGCACCTGCCAGCCCCAGGTTGACCGGCAGATCGATCAAGCGGAACCCATGTTCCCGGCAGATGGCCGCGGTTTTATCACGGCTGCCATCGTTGACTACAACATAGTCATACTGCGGGTAGTTCTTGACAATGCCGTTGACGACCTTGACAATATTGGCTTCCTCATTATATGCAGGAATAACAATCAGCAATTTTGACATAACAAATGTTCCTTATCCACTTGCCCAGCAAACACCGGGCAGATGTCAGCTTTGGTTTATGATCCCCATCATTTTATCAAATACGGCATCCCATGTAAAGTGCGCGTACACATTGCGGTACGCCGTCTCGGCACAGGCATGGGCGCGGGCGGGATCATCCAGCAGGGTCTGCAGCCCGGCGCGGATGGTTTCCACCGTGGCGTCCTGTGGCTGGCCGGGCAGCACAATGCCGTGGGTATCGTCCGGCAGCAGCTCCTCGGTTCCAGCGGTACGGGTGCACACGATGGGGCAGCGGCAGGTCGCGGCTTCCAGCAAGGTGGTGGGAAAGCCCTCGGCATACCGGGTGGGCAGACAGTATACATCTGCCTGCCGCAGCAGCTGAACCACCGCATCATGCGGCAGGGCACCGGGGGTAACGGCCCCAAGGTCTGCCAGTTCCTGCTGCTGCGGACCGCTGCCAGCCGCCACCAGAACAACGCCCGGCAGCTGGGCCACGGCCTGGGCTAATAATCCGGCACCCTTTTCGGGAATCAGGCGGCCCACAAACAGCACGATCTTACGGTCGCCAAGGTTCAGCTTGGCGCGCCAGTCTGGCGCGTGGGCGGCTTCCTGTTCCAAAGCAGCGGGGTCAATGGCGTTGGGCATGGTTCCTGCAGCCGTAATGCCAAAGGTGTGCAGCCAGCGGCAGGCAGCGGCGGAAACGCCATAGAACGGCGCGCCGGTGCCGCGCACCAGGCGGCAGGCAACCTGCTCATACAGCCGCCCGCAGGCCCCCAGCAGGCCGTTGCCCATCGGCATGTATCCGGTGGAATGGTCAATGACCAGCATGGGGATACCGCGGCGCTTGGCCGCGCGGGCAGCCCAGACGCTTTGGGTGTACATGCGGGTCTGCACCACGCAGAAATCGAGCTTTTGCGCCCAGATTTGCGCGGTCAGCGCGTGAAAGCGCGCCCCCGGCTTGATGACAGGAAAGCGCCCGTTCATGACAGGCCAGACGGGCAGGCGGTAAATTTCAATGCCATCCCCGTCAATTTCGTGCTCCGGCAGGTTGGGCAGAGCACTGGTAACCACAATGGCGCGGTGCCCGGCGGCAACAGTGCGGCGGGCAAGGTTCCAGGTGTAGCGCTCCACACCACCCACCGTGGGCAGGTACTGCGCAGAAAAATAACAAATCGTCATCGGGCAATCACCGCAAGCATGGCGTTCAGCAATACCCCGGCGTTGACTACGCACAGGCAGCAGACCAGGGTGCAGGCGGACTGTTTGCCGCTGGCAACCTGGACCCGGCGGGGCAGGCAGGTAAGCAGGAGCAACGGCAGCACGGGCAGAAGATACCGCCCCTGGAAGCCGTAAACGGTCTGGTAATAGGTCGGGGTCCACACAAGGCAGCCGGCAAAGGCCAACGCGGCGCACAGCAGCGCGGCCAGCGCACACCACACCCGGTAGCGCCCCTGGGGCAGCCCCGGCACGGGAACATCCTGCGCCGGAACGGCGGCATACCACAGCAGCAGGTAGAGCGCCAACACCCAGAACCAGGCCAGGTCCAGCGAGCTGTAGCTTAAGCTGCCGCCCACAAGGCCGCGCACCCAGTTGTCGGCATCCTGCACCACGCTGCGTACCAGCAGCATAGCCACGGCGGGCAGATTGTGCAGAATGTAACCGGGGGTAAAGGTGGTCTGGTCTTCCTCGCTGGGGGTGCTCTGGCTGTCCCGCACGGTACGGACAGCTTCGATCTCTTTGATCAGCACATTGCGGTCCAACGGGTAGCGGTCATCCTCCACGCCGGGGTAGATCTGGCAGGCGGAAAGCAGCTCTGCACATTCATCACTGCTGAACATGGACTTGAAAAAGTCTCGGCGGTCAGCATTGGCCAGCCGTTCCCGGCACATTTCGGCGTCGGTGGTCATCAGGTCGCGGTCCAGGTAAACCAGGGAAGCCGCACTCATGAATTCATCATCGGTCAAGCTGGAATGCTCCACTTCCTCCGGGCTGAAGAAAAAGCTCTGGCCCAGAACGGCGGCGGTCACATCACCCTCCTGCAAGGCCTGCACCCAGAATTCCAGCTCCTTCTGCGGGATCTCGGTCACGCCCTCCACGCAGTAATACAGGCGGCGCACAAAGTTGGAAGCCGTGTTTTCGCGGTACTCGGCAGGCATGTTGGCAAACCGGTTGGAGGTTTTGCCGTCACCCGCGGCAGGGGCGGCATGCAGGGTACGATTGTCAGCTGCCTCTGTTGCTGTATAAGAAACCGCGGCAGCCGGGGTAGAACCCTGTGCGGAGGTGGTTTCCGCCTGGGTAGTCTGATTTTCAAACCCGGCAGAACCGGCCACCGAGGTGACCAGCACAGCGCGGTTGATGCTGAGCGCCAGCAGCACGCATCCGGCCAGATAAGCGGCTTTTTTGGTTGCGGCGCTCTGGCCAAAGCGGCTGTTGGGAATCAGCAGGAACAACGCTGCCAGCGGCAGGTAAACCAGTTTGGCCGGTGCCAGCAGGATGCCGAACACCGCCAGCGGCAGCCACAGCCGCACCGGCAGCACCGTGCCGTCCTTGCAGCCAAAAATCGCCTGCATGCACAGCGCAGTAAAGGCAAACGCCAGCCCCAGCAGCAGGGAATCCCGGCTGAAAGAAGCCGCCAGATGCAGCGTCATGGGCAGCAGGGCCGCCGCAGCGAATACCCGCCTGCCAAACGGCGCGGCTTTAACGGCCAGCGCCGCTAACAAAGCGAACACAATTAAATTTGCTGTGCGCCCCAGCATCAGCGCCGGAACAAAGCCAAGGTGAAAAACATATGCCAGGAACACCGCCGCCGCGCTGAACAGGTACAGCGTGGGATTGCGGTCAGTCTGCAGTTCTTCCAGCGCAGTGTGGCTGTCAAAACTGTCAGGGGTGGTGGTGAACAGGTTTTCGCTCAGTTCCTGCCAGCTGAACACGGTGGTCTTTTCGTTTTGCAGCAGGGGGTCAAAGTCGTGCTCGCGGCGGTAGGTCATATCCAGCGGCACATTGCCCATCCGCCATTCATCCGGCGAGAGCATGTTGGCCCATTTGCAGGCTAAAGTAAAGGACTGGTTGATGTGATATTTTTCGTCCGGCGCGGCATAGGGCGGCAGCACAAAGCTGTACAGTATGCCAAAGCAGAGCACCAGCACAAACACCAGCCGGTGCAGCGGCATGCGGCCCCGCATGGCAAAATAAATGCCAAGGAACACCACAACGCTGGCCAGCAGCCCGACCAGCAAAAAGAACCGGGTCAAAAATCCGCCAATCTGTTTGTAAGTCACCAGCAGCGCCAGCGTGCCGTCCACGGCTTCGCCGTTTACGGTAAAGCTATCGTTCCACAGCACAGCGCCGTTGCTGCAGCCCACGGTCAACCGGCCGGAACCGGTATACTCCGGTTTCAGGGTCACGCGGTAGCGGCGGCCTGCGCTGCCGGTCACGGGGGTATCCAGCCCCATGCCGGTGTACTGCCCGGCCACAATGTTCGCCATATCGCCGGTGGAGCGGGCCAGCACCTCGCCGGTGTCGGCATCGGCAAGTTCCAGGTGCAGCTCACCGGTGGGTTGGCCGTTGCTGGTGCCAAACACAAAGGCCATGGCCAGCAGGTCATTGTCGGTATCAAAGGTCTGGGCAGCGCCGTTGGCTTCGTCCAGCTCGGCGCTGTACTGGCTGTAATCATCGCTGATGCGCTCCGACAGGCTCTTGTCATTGTTGGGGCGCACCGCGGCCAACCAAACCAGCACCACGGCCAGCAGGCAGGCAGCAGCGGCGCACAAGGCGGTGCCCAGCGGGCTTTTCAGAAAATCCTTTATTTTGCTCATACGGGCTCCTCCCGGTTTTGGTGGTTCAGCGTTCAGGGGGTGTCCAAAACAAACACCGGAATATTTAACGTTTCAGCCGCACCCATCAAATCTTTGCGCCAAAGGCTTTTTTAACGGCGGCAGGCAGGCGGCCGTCCCGCAGCAGGATCTCTTCCACCGTGCCGCGCACAGCGCCCTCGCCGCCTTTTTTGGCGGCAGATGAAATCCGCCCGCCCCAGCACAGGGCCGGCGGCATCGGCCGGGCAGGCCACAAAGCCGCACAGGGCCATGGCGGTCAAATCGTTCAGGTCATCGCCGCAATAGGCAACATCCTGCTTGGTCAGGCTGTGCTCAGCCATAAACCTGCTCAAAAAGGCGGCTTTGTCGTGTACGTTCTGGAACAGATAGTCAATGTGCAGGTCCTGGGCACGGCGGCGCACGGCTTCACATTCGCGCCCGGTGCAGATCATAACCTGCATCCCTGCCGCGCGGGCCAGCACGATCCCGGCCCCATCCTTGATGGCAAACTTTTTCAGCTCGTTGCCGGTGGAATCATAGTACACGCCGCCGTCTGTCATGGTGCCGTCTACATCCAGAACCAAAAGTCGAATCATGGGCAAACCTCGTTATTTTGCGTATTCGCTGGGGGTGATAAAGGTCACATCCAGCCCGCAGGCTTTGATGGCACCTGCCATGGCGGTGTTGAACGCAGCTCCGCGCCCGGTGTGAGCGTGCAGCAGGCTGTCGGCATAGGCGGGGGGTACCGGGCTTGTAGCCATCGGCCCCGGCCAGCAGCACAGCCTTGGCACCGCACAGCCGCAGCAGCCGCAGCAGCATCAGTACACTGTTGCTGCCAAGGGATGCGTTCTGCACATCCGGGGCAGCCAGCCGGTCATAATTGACCGCCAGAGCCCCCTGCGGCAGCGGCCGCAGGTTGGAGGTGAGCACAACAGGGCAGGGCAGGGAAGCAAGGTCCAGCTTTTCAAACCGCTTGCTGTTGGTAAAAAATGCGTAATCCGGCTGGCAGAATTCCGGGCAGAAATTGGCTGAAACAATGCAGTCCGCCTTGGCGGCGGCCACAGCGCTGCGCCCGGTTTCGTCCGCCAGGCTGGCACCGGGGGCCAGCACCAGCACGGTCTTGCCGCTAAACGCGGTGCGCAGGGTATCCAGCGCGGCGGTGTCGTCAATGGCGCGGTTCTGGTATTCGCGGTACAGGCGGTCGGCATAGTCTTTATCGTATGCGGTGGCCTTGCTGCGGTCAAAACCGGCCAGAATATGGTTGATGTCCCGGTTGGTCAAATCGCCTTTGTCCAGATAATGCTCGGCGTAATCGCGGTGCAGGTTGTACCGTGCGCTCAGGAAGTAAGCCGGGGTGTAACCCCAGGCTGTCTCGCCTTTCAGCGGGGCGATATGGTCCTGGATGGCGTCCATCATCTCGTCAATGTCATAATGGCAGCCAAGGGTCTCGTTCATATAGTCGGCAATCAGCTCAATGGGCAGGTTGCCGGGAATGCGCCCCATGCCCATCAGGCTGCCGTCCACAGTGGTATCGCGGCCCAGGTGCTTGTCCAGAAATTCCTGCGCCAGGCAGAAAGAGAGCGCCATGTTCTCATGCAGGTGCAGCCCCACGCGGATATCCGGGGCCAGGTTGTGGTCCACCAGACTGACGATGCGCTCTAAGTCACGCCGCCGCATGCTGCCGAAGGTATCCACAATGGAGAACTGGTACGGGTGAATCTCGTTTACCTGGTCTAAGATCCACAGCAAGTCTTTGTCGGCATAGCCCATAATGTTGATGGGGTTGATGGACAGCTTGTACCCGCGGGCCTTGACTTCGCGGGCAAAATCCATGCCTTCGCGGATATCGTAATCGTGGGCGGTAATGCGCAGCATCTCAATGCCGTGCCCCTCATAAGGGGACAGCTTGGCAATATCATAATTGGAGCGCATGGCCATGCCGCTGTACATGGTGCTGCCGGTGTGGGCAGGCAGCAGTCTGTTCAGCTCTTCAATGGTGTTGCAGACGGTCACATCGGGGTTGTAGCCATCCACATTGCGCAGAAAGCCCACTTCCACAATGTCAGTCCCGGCACGGGTCAGCGAGGCGATAATATCTTTGGCTGCAGCGAAGCCCCAGTTCCAGCTGTTCACATAGCCGCCGTCACGCAGGGTGCAGTCCAACAGTTTAATATCGGGCATTTATTCTTTTCCTTTCAGGATTTCGCTCACAAGGGCAAGGTCCTTGGGGGTGTCAACGCTCACAGTCTTGTACGGGCTGACGATGGCATGTACCTTGTGGCCGTTTTCCACAAAGCGCATCATATCGTTCTCTTCGGCTTTTTCCAGAATGGACTTCGGTGTTTCGTGGTAGAACGCCAGCGCCCGGCGGGAGTACAGCTGGATGCCGGTCACCTTCTCGTATTCAAAATCCAGCGTGCCTTTGGGGTAGGGAATGGGGCTGCGGGAGATCATCAAAATTTCCCGTGCGGCGTTGGTCACGACCTTCTGGTTGGAAAAATCGATCACATCCGCGGGGTGCTCCATCCGGTTGGTCAGCACGGCAACATAATACGGGTCCTCCGGCAGGGTATCCGGCAGAATCAAATCAAACGCTTTTACGTTGATCAGCGGCTCGTCACCCATGATCTGCAGATACAGGTCGGCTTCTACTTTGGTGGAAACCTCCCAGATGCGCCCGGTGGGGGTGTCATGGTCGGGGCTGGTCATGCAGTATTCCATGCCGTAGGTGCGGCAGGCTTCGGCAATGCGCTCATCATCGGTGGCGATAAACACATCATCGAGCTTTTTGCACTTTTTGGCTTCCTGGTACACCCACCAGATCATGGGCTTGCCCAAAATATCCGCCAGCGGCTTGCCCGGCATCCGCGTGCTGGCATAACGGGCGGGAATAACGCCGATAAGTTTCATAGTAAGCAACCTCCTAAAAGAAGCATTGGCTCCCCTTTGAGGGGAGCTGTCCGCGCAGCGGACTGAGGGTGGTTCCCTAAGAAAGAGTTATAGGGCAATACCGCATAATTCTAAGTGCCGATACGGCGAGCGAGGTGCGGCAGATGCCAAGCCAAAAGCGCAGATAATACTGGATGTCTTATCGAGCATTTTGGCAACGCAGATGCCGTGCCGCAGCTGCCGGAGCGGTGCTTAAGCCGCAAGGCGGGAATTGTGCGGTGTTGCCATAGATTGTTATGAAAATCTATTTGGATATCCGCATCAGAATCGTACGCTCAATTTCGGCTGCAACACCCTCCAAATTGAGAAGAATGTCCCGGTTGGAAAACCGCAGAACAAAAATACCAAACGCCTGCAAATAAGCAGTTCGGGCAGCATCCTGCTGCTGCCCCTGCGGTTCGTAATGCTGTGAACCGTCAATTTCAACTGCCAACTGAGCAGAAGCACAATAAAAATCAAGGATATAGGGCCCAACGCTCTTTTGGCGTGTGAATTTGTAGGGGCAGGGACGCAGATATTCATACCATAATTTGCGCTCCGCATCGGTCATATTTTTGCGCAGAGAACGAACATAGGCAAGATTGTTGGAATTATGCGGCAGGCGCATAGAATGGTACGTCCCCTTCCGGCTTATCATTTAGGCGGCAGTAAGGGAGCCACCCCTCCGACCTCGCTTGCGCTCGGCCACCTCCCCTCAAAGGGGAGGCATTACCCTGCACCAACTTTTTTCTGCCTCTTCCAGCCCCACAAACACCTTTTTCTTCCGCGGCGGTAAAGCCGCGCAGGACCCAGCTTTGCACGGTGACGGCGCGCTGGAATTTGAAGGGCAGGCAGAAATTGAGAACCTCGCTTGGCATGGTGCGGGGCAGGATAACAGCAGTAGGGAACAGCTTGGAATAATCCGTGGTATCCCGCGGGTGGGTTTTGATAAACAGCGGTTCTGTGCAGTATTTCTTGGCAACAGCCGCAAACATGGCATCCTGGGTGGGCTGATCCATCAGGCCGTCCAGCACAAAGCTGCGGGGCAAAAGCAGGCAGGCACCCTGCACATGCTCCGGCAGGGGAACAGCCAAAAACACCCGGCGGATGATGGCTTTTTCTTCCTCCATCAGGCTTTCCAGTAGCTGCGCTTTGGATACCGTTACCAGCTTGTCTACGCCAAAAATGCTGCACCGCGCGGCGTCTTCGCTTTCCACCGTGCGGCAGCAGGGGCTGTCGCCCCAATAGCGATAGGGGCCGCGGGGGTTAGCACGCTGCTCGTCCAGCAGGTGCTGGTCAGGGTCCAACGTGCCGCCAAAGGTATCTTCGCACAGGGTATAAACCCGGCGCTCCCGCTGCAGGTAGCGCCCTAAAGCGCTCCAGTCATTGCTGATGTACACATGCCCCTTGGGCAGCGTAAAATACGGCTTGCGGAACGGGTGGCGCAGGCGGTAAAAGTCGCTTTCGCTATTCTGTGCGTCCAGCTTTTCCTCGTCCACGATCAAAACAGCGTCCCACAGATCCGGCGCGGCGTCCAGCAATTTAGCGCGCAGGGTTTCGGCTTCTGGCACACAGGTGCTCAGCACAAGGGTGGACTTGCCGGGGCGGCTGCGCAGCGCGCGCACCAGCGCGATTAACACATGATACAGCGTGTGGCAGATGAAAATATCACCCATCGTATCCATTCTCCAACACTTTGACCGGCGGGAAGTGGATGCGGCCCCAGCCCGGTGCCCATTCCGGCATGGTCAAATCGCCGGAGGTTACCTCAAACGCAAACTCGGTCACTGGCTTGTCCAGGCAGACAGCCTGGGTCAGCACGCCGTCAAACACATCCACATAGAAGAAATACTGGCCTTCGCCCAGCAGGCTGGGGTCAAACTCAAACTCGGTGGTATACAGCTTGCCGGGCACGGCGGCGCCCAGGTTGACCGGGTGGGTAATGCCCACGGGGGTCGAATCCCGGAAATGCAGGTTCAGCTTTAAGTGTACCCCGGCAAACGGCTCCGAAACACGCCAGGTAATGCGCACCCGAATTTTTTCGGTGTCCGCAAACACACTGGATTCCTTGCCCACAAAGTCCAGCGTTTCCAGCCGCATCCGCTTGCCTGCGCTGGCGTTCATGCGGGAAGCATCCAGCAGGTCATAGTGGACCACGTTCACATCGGTGGTTTTCCATATACACGGCAATGGCCTGTTCTACATCGCCGTCAAAGATCACGCGGCCCTGGTCCAGCACCACGCAGCGGGTGCACAGTTGGCGGATGGTGCTCATGTTGTGGCTGGCTGACGTACAGGACGGTGCGGCCCTCCTGCCCGGCAACATCGCTCATTTTGCCCAGGCATTTCTGCTGGAACTTCATATCGCCCACGGCCAGCACTTCGTCCATTACCATGATCTCACTGTCCAGGTGGGCGGCAACGGAAAACGCCAGCTTGACGAACATGCCGCTGGAATACCGCTTGACGGGGGTATCAATAAAATCTCCGCACTCCGAAAATTCAATGATCTGGTCGATCTTGGAATCGACCTCGGCGCGGGTCATGCCCAGAATAGCGCCGTTCATGTAGATGTTCTCGCGGCCGGTCATCTCGTTGTTAAAGCCGGTGCCCACTTCCAGCATGGAAGCCACCCGCCCGCGCAGCCGGATCTCGCCCTCGGTGGGGGCGGTAATGCGGGACAAAATTTTGAGCAGGGTGGATTTGCCTGCGCCGTTGCGGCCGATAATGCCCAGCGCTTCGCCTTTGTACACGGTCAGGTCCACACCGTTCAGCGCCATAAAGGTTTTGCCAAACAGGCGGGCATCCGTGCCGATCACGGTGTTGGGGTCCTCTTTGCCGCGCACACGGGCCCACCAGCTTTGCAGGTCATGCGTCAAAGTGCCGCCGCCGATCTGGCCCAGTTTGTATTGCTTTTTCAAGCCCGATACCTGAATGACGGGTACGCGCTGGTTTTGTGCATGTGTCTGGTTTTCCATCTGCGCCCCTCCTTACACGGTGTCCATAAAGGTTTTTTCAATGCGGCTGAACAGCACCACGCCCAGCACAAGGGCGGCTGCGGTAACAATCAGGCTGTAGATCAGGCTGCCCACTTCCACGGTGCCGGTGCCAAGGGTGCCCATGCGGAACACTTCGATCGGTGCAGTCATCGGGTTCAAACGCATCAGTATCTGCAGCCGGGGGGATTCCTCCAAGCTGGAAAGGGGATAGACCACAGGAGAAATGTACATCCACAGCTGCACGCCAAAGCTCACAGCAATGGCAAGGTCACGGTACTTGGTGGTCAGGGCGGAAACGATAATGCCCACACCCAGGCCCAGCAGCATGACTTCCAGCAGCACCAGCGGCACGGCAAACGCCCAGGCCGTCAGGTGTACACCGGACCCGGTCACGGCAAAGTAGACCCAGAACAGAATGTACATGACAAACTGGATAAAGAAGTTGATCAGGCTGGTCAATACCTGGCTGATGGGGGTGGTAAGCCGTGGGAAATACACCTTGCCGAACACCTGGCTGTTGGCCACAAAGGTGTTGGCCGTGCCGTTGATGCAGGAGGCAAAAAAGGTCCACACCGTATTGCCTGCCATGTAGAACAAAAAGCTCGGCGTACCGTCCGTAGAAAGCCCGGCAATGCCGCCGAACACCACGTTGAACAGCACCGTGGTGATAAGCGGGTTCAGAATGATCCACAGCGGCCCCAGGATGGTCTGCTTGTACATGACGGTAAAGTTGCGCTTGACGAACATGACAATCAGGTCACGGTAGCGCCACAGCTCTTCCAGGTCCACATCAAACCAGCCGGTGCGCGGCCGAATGATGGTGGTCCATTGCGTGTTATCCCCGGCAGGGGTCTGGTTGCGTTGCTCTGCCATAAAAAGCCCTTTCAAAAATAGATATTTCAGGGGGATCCCCGATACATACTTATAGACAATTCATTGTACCATAATCCGCGGTAAAAAACAATGTTTGCACTGTGCAGAAAGCGCTGCCAAAACAAAGACCGTCCTGCAGGCCCGGAACAGGGGATGCAGAACGGTTCAAAAAGTTTATTTTGCGGTCAGCCTGCGCCAGCCGGTGCGCAGCAATGTCCAGCAGCCAAGCAGCAGCAGGGAAAGCAGGATGTCCCACCCAATGCGGTAGGGCAGCGTGAACAGAAGGCGGTCTTTTTGCCAGATGGCACTGGTAAACACATCCATATGGTGCACAAAGAACAGCCACAGGCTGTGCCGCCCCAAAAAGCTGAGCGCCGGCCGCAAAGCGTTATTGGCGTTCAGTTCACGGCACAGATGGCAGAAGATCCAGATGCCGCATACACTGATTGAAGCGCACAAAATGTAATTGGAGTATGTGCGGGAAGCAAGTTCAATATAAATGCCCTGCTGGCAGCACCATGCCCAGGGAATCAGCATGGCAAGGAAAAGCGGGACCCGGTAACGATCCAACAGTGCCTGATGCTGGCGGAACAGCTGCCCCAATGTGAGGTACATGACAACGACCATTGCAACATCCAGACATTGGGGAAGATACTGTACCTGCCCGATGTATGCCCCGAACAGCATGACAATGAAACTGACGGCAAAATCCCCTTTGGGGAACAAAAGCCCCAGCAGCTCCCAGATCAGCTTGCCCCAGAACAGTGCAAACAAAAACCATGGCATGCCGCAGCTGGGAATGCCGTCGGCAGGGTTACCGCTGGCCCAGAACAGGGTGATGGCATTGTAGCGGGCAATATCCCACAGGTTGGTCAGGCTTCTGTCATCAGAAAGGAAAAAGTTCAGCAAAACGTTGAACACCTGCACCACACCCAGCACGGGAACGATCAGTGCAACAAAGTCCTTCCTGACCCGGCGGGCAAAACCCTGCCAGGTATCCGGGCGGCGGGCCGTATAGCCGGTCAGAAAGAAAAAGGCCGGCATGTGGAACGAAAAAATGAAATTGCGCATCAGGTTGCCGTAGGGCAGGGTGTGCCCCACAATCACCAGAATCATGCACAGACCTTTGGCGGTATCAATCCAGTCAATGCGCTGGCGTACGGCAGGGTGCGGAGCGGCGGATTGTTGAACAGCAGTCATACGGCGGTCTCCTTCGGTCTGGACATCACTGCTGCTTGGGCGGGTTCTTTTTCTGTTTGTCATTGCAGTGTTCCTGGCAGCTGGCGCAGTTGCCGGTGCAGCCGCCGTGCCAGCCCTTTTCGCTGTTGGCAATAAAACCGATGGCAACGCCGAGCAGAACAAAAATAATAACCAGAACAAGGATACTTTGAAGTGACATGGAAAAAACCTCCCTATGGGTTAAGCGAAAACAAAGTGACAGGTGAATACGCTGCCCTTATGCCAACCCCAGCAAAACCCCTACACAGTGCACGGCAAACGCCACAACCCAGGCAATGGCGCACTGCATCAGTACCACACCCAGTGCAGCCCGGCCACCGCCCAGTTCCCGCTTGACAGCGGCAATGGCTGCAACACAGGGGGTATACAACAGCGTAAAGATCAGGAAAACCAGCGCAGTAAACGGGGTGAACAGCATGTTCAGCGCGCCGGTATCGCCGCCCAGCAGGACGGTCAGGGTGGAAACAACGCTTTCCTTGGCGGTAAAGCCGGTGATCAGCGCGGTAGAAACACGCCAGTCGCCAAAGCCAAGCGGCTTAAAGATGGGGGTGATCAGGCTGCCAACCAAAGCCAGAAGGCTGGAATCCGGGGTGGCAGCAACATTCAGGCGGGTGTCGAACGTCTGTAGGAACCAGATCACGACGGTTGCAACAAAGATAATTGTAAAGGCACGCTGAATAAAATCACGGGCCTTTTTCCCAAATCAGCTGGCCGACGCTTTTGGGCGAAGGCAGGCGGTAGTTGGGCAGCTCCATCACAAAGGGTACCGGTTCACCGCGAAAACAGGTCTGCTTGAGGATCAGCGAATACAGTATACCACACAAAATGCCGAAAAGATAGAGGAAAATCATGACCGGTGCACGCCATACCCGCGGGAAAAACGCGGCGGTGAACAGCGCATAAATGGGCAGCTTGGCGGAACAGCTCATGAACGGGGTCAGCAAAATCGTCATGCGGCGGTCACGCTCACTGGAAAGGGTGCGGGTTGCCATAATGGCGGGAACCGAGCAGCCGAAGCCCACCAGCATCGGCACAAAGCTGCGGCCCGAAAGCCCAATGCGGCGCAGCAGTTTGTCCATAACAAAGGCTACACGAGCCATATATCCGGTATCTTCCAAGATGGACAAAAAGAAGAACAGGATAACGATCGTGGGCAAAAAGCTCAGCACGCTGCCCACACCGGCAAAAATGCCGTCGATCACAAGGCTGTGCACCACCGGGTTGATCTGATACGCCGTCAGGGCGCGGTCCACAACGCCGGTAAACCAGTTGATGCCAAGGGTCATCCAGTCCGAAAGGGTGGAGCCCACTACGCCAAAGGTCAGCCAGAAAACAAGCGCCATAATGCCCGCAAAACAGGGCAAGGCAGTGTATTTGCCGGTCAGGATCTTATCAATGGCAACGCTGCGCTTATGCTCCAGGCTTTCGCCCGGCTTCACCACCGTGGCGGAGCATAGCTTTTCAATAAAGGTAAAGCGCATGTCCGCAAGGGCGGCTTCGCGGTCCAGCCCGGTCACGGTTTCCATTTCAGCAATGGCGTGGCCCAGTATATCTGTTTCGTTGGGGTTCAGCTGCAGGGCTTTTTCAATCAGGGTGTCTCCCTCCACCAGCTTGGTAGCGGCAAAGCGCAGCGGCAGCCCGGCGGCAGCGGCATGGTCCTCAATCAAATGTCCGACAGAATGGATGCAGCGATGCACCGCGCCCCTGGGGTCTGCTGGGTCACTGCCTGCCGTACAGAAGTCGATGCGGCCCGGCAGCTCCCGGTAGCGCGCCACATGGATGGCATGTTCGATCAGCTCGTCAATGCCCTCATTTTTGGCGGCAGAAATGGGAACAACCGGAATGCCCAGCATTTCTTCCAGCTGGTTTACCATGATGGTGCCGCCGTTGGCGCGCACTTCGTCCATCATGTTCAGCGCCAGCACCATGGGGGTATCCAGCTCCATCAGCTGCATGGTCAGGTACAGGTTGCGCTCAATGTTGGAAGCATCCACAATGTTGATAATGCCGGATGGGTGCTCGCTCAGGATAAAATCCCGCGTGACAATCTCCTCGTTGGAGTAAGGGGACAGGGAATAAATGCCCGGCAGGTCCGTTACGGTGGCTTCCTTGTGGTTGCGGATCACGCCGTCCTTGCGGTCCACCGTCACACCGGGAAAATTGCCCACATGCTGGTTGGAGCCGGTGAGCTGGTTGAACAGCGTGGTTTTGCCGCAGTTCTGATTGCCAGCCAGGGCAAAGGTCAGCGGTGCACCGGCGGCAATGGGGGCGCCGGCTTTGCGCTCGTGGTAGCTGGCGGCTTTGTCCAGCTCGCCAACGCCGGGGTGGGCTACCACCTTGTGGCGCTCTTCGCTGGGGGCGGCGCGGTCCGTTGCGTGCACGCTGTCAATTTCAATTTTCTGCGCATCGGCCAGGCGCAAGGTCAGCTCATAACCACGCAGCTCCACTTCAATGGGGTCCCCCATGGGGGCCGTTTTGCGCAGCGTTACTTCGGTGCCGGGGGTCAGCCCCATATCCAGCAGGTGGTGGCGCAGCTCGCCCTCACCGCCTACCACGCGGATGATTGCATCCTGCCCAATGTGCAGGTCACCTAATGTCAGCATATTGATTCCTCTTTTTTTTGTACGGCAAGGTAATGCAAGCCGGTTTATTTCGACTGAATGGCATGAATTTCGCTCATGAACGCGTAAAGTTTACCACGTTTAACTTACGGCGTCAATATATCAGGAAAAACTGTGAAATGCAGGCTTGAAAAATGCACAATTTCTGGTGGGGCGGGCAGCCATCTTGCCGCAAAATGCTGAATCCAATATTTATGCATTGACTTTGAATATTTATGTATTATACTAGAATTTATCCTGATGCAGCTTCGGAAAGAGGGAAAGTTCCGCCGCTGCGCCAGGGTGTATCTGAAAAGTCGAAAGTATCGTCTATTTCTACAAACGCAGCCGGATTTTGCGTTAAAAAGCCTTGGGCAATACCGCATAATTCTAAGTGCCGATACGGCGAGCGAGGTGCGGCAGCTGCTAAGCCAAAAGCGCAGATAATACTGGATGTCTTATCGAGCATTTTGGCAACGCAGATGCTGTGCCGCAGCCGCCGAAGCGGTGCTTAAGCCGTAAGGCGGGAATTGTGCGGTGTTGCCGCAGGAATCCAGAAAGGATTCCTGCGGCTCTTTGCCTTACATCCTGCTTGTGTTTGCGAAATGTCCGTCATTTTCCTTGTTTTCAGATACACCTTGAAAATCAGAGAACCATGAACAAAGAAGGTATATTGTAATGAAAAAAGCATTGTCTTTGATGACTGCCGCTGCCTTGGTCCTGAGCCTGGCTGCCTGCGGTTCCACCGCTTCTTCTGCTGCATCTTCCGAAGCCGCTTCCCCCGAGGCCGCTTCCAGCGATGCTGCATCTTCCGAGGCTGCTTCCTCTGAAGCAGCCAGCGAGACTGAAACTGCTGAGCTGTCCACCGTTGAGCCGGGCAAGCTGATCATGTCCACCAACGCAGCTTTCCCCCCGTACGAGATGACCACCGATTCCGGCGAATTTGAGGGCATCGACATTGAGACCGCACAGGCTATTGCTGACAAGCTGGGCCTGGAGCTGCAGATCGATGATATGGACTTTGACGCTGCACTGCTGGCTGTACAGCAGGGCAAGTCCGATATGGTTATGGCTGGCGTTACTGTTACCGACGAGCGCCAGAACGTGATGGACTTCACCGATTCTTACGCAACCGGCATCCAGTCCATCATCGTCAAGGAAGATTCCGATATTGCCAGCGTGGATGACCTGGCTGGCAAGAAAATCGGCACCCAGCGCGGTACCACCGGCTACCTGTACTGCTCTGACGACTTTGGCGATGAGAACGTTGTTGCTTACGACGACGGCCTGACTGCCGTGCAGATGCTGAACAACGGCCAGGTTGACTGCGTTGTTATTGATAACGCTCCCGCTAAGGAATTTATTGCTGCCAACCCCGGCCTGAAGCTGCTGGACACCGCTTACGTGGAAGAAAGCTACGCAATCGGCATTGGCAAGGGCAACACCGAACTGAAGGATGCCATCAACACCGCTCTGGAAGAGCTGAAGGCCGACGGCACCCTGCAGGCTATCGTGGACAAGTACATCACTGCTGAATAAAGCAGCTTTTTCACAAGTGCCACAGGGAGGTGGCCCACAGGGGCGCCTCCCTTTGTTGGCAAGACCGTAAAATAAACGCCCGGTGCCCTGGTGCCGGAACACAGGAAAGGTGTGGAATGCGGATGGCCGCACAATACGAAATGCTGACCCAGCTGGCGAAAGCTGGTACAAAGCTGGATTTCGGGCAGGATCTGTTCGTCAAATTCTACCAGGCATTTATTGCCTCAAACCGCTGGCAGCAATACCTCAAAGGGGTCATCCCCACGCTGTATGTAACGGCAATTGCTTTGACGATCGGCGTGGTGCTGGGCAGCGTGGTTGCCCTGGTGCGTGTTGCGCATGACCAGCAGCGCCGCGGCCACCACGACCCGGCTCTTGCCGTTGCCAACGCTGTATGCAAGCTATACGCCACTGTGATCCGCGGCACCCCCATGATGGTGCAGATGCTGATTATGAGCATGGTTATCTTTGCCAACAGCCGCAACTTTACCATGGTCGGCGCGCTGGCACTGGGCATTAACTCCGGTGCGTATGTTTCGGAGATCATCCGCGGCGGTCTGATGGCCGTTGACCCCGGCCAGATGGAAGCCGGCCGCAGCCTGGGCCTGAACTACATGACAACCATGGTGCTGATCGTGATTCCGCAGGCCATCCGCTCGGTGCTGCCTGCCCTGGGCAATGAGTTCATCGTCCTTCTCAAGGATACCTCGCTCATCACCGTTATTGGCGGCAAGGAGCTGCTGTACGCTGCACAGGGCATCATGAACCGTACTTACGAGCCGATGTTCCCGTTGTTCGGCGTAGCGCTGATGTATCTGATTCTGGTTATGATCTTTACCTGGCTGCTTGGCAAACTGGAAGGGAGGCTGGCGAAGAGTGATCGTCGTTAAGGACTTAAAAAAAGAACTATAACGGTCTGGATGTGCTCAAGGGCATTGACCTGACCATCAATAAGGGCGATGTTGTCTGCCTGGTTGGGCCTTCCGGCTGCGGCAAGTCCACTTTTCTGCGCTGCCTGACCCGCCTGGAAGAACCGGACGGCGGCACGGTTATGCTGGACGGCAAAGAGATCACCGAACGCGACATTGATGCCACCCGCGCCCAGATGGGCATGGTGTTCCAGCATTTTAACCTGTTCCCCCACCTGACGGTGAAAAAAAACATCACGCTGGCTCCGGTGCGCCTGGGCCGTATGAGCCAGGCTGCTGCCGACAAGCAGGCCATGGAGCTGCTGGAGCGCATTGGCCTGGCCGATAAGGCGGATGTTTACCCCAACATGCTTTCCGGCGGCCAGAAACAGCGCATTGCCATTGTGCGTGCACTGGCCATGAACCCTGAAGTGCTGTTGTTTGACGAGCCCACCAGCGCGCTGGACCCCGAAATGGTAGGCGAAGTTCTGGAACTAATGAAAGAACTGGCCCGCGATGGCATGACCATGGTGGTGGTGACCCACGAAATGGGTTTTTGCCCGCGAGGTTGCCAACCGTGTGATCTTTATTGATGAGGGTGTTATCAAGGTCGATAAGCCCCCGCAGGAGTTCTTTAAGGACCCCGACAATCCGCGCCTGAAAGCGTTTTTGTCCAAGGTACTGTAAATCAAACTTTTGTCCGCCCCGTTTAGAATGGTGAGAGCTGTTCTGGATGGGGCAGATTTTTTTAGTTAGGAGGGAGGAGTTTTCGGCAGCAATTAGAAATTAGTAGTTAGTAATTAGGAATTGGAGGTGGGGTGGGGGCTTTTTAATGAATAAAGAATAATGGTGGTGGGCCGCAGCGCGGGGCACCGCTGAAAAATATTAGGGCAACACCGCATAATTCCCGCCTTACGGCTTAAGCACCGCTCCGGCGGCTGCGGCACGGCATCTGCGTTGTCAAAATGCTCGATAATACACAAAGTATTATCTGCGCTTTTGGCTTAGCAGCTGCCGCACCTCGCTCGCCGTATCGGCACTTAGAATTATGCGGTATTGCCCTAAAAACATTTGTAGGGGACGATGCTTGCATCGTCCCGCGGAACCCTGCCGCACTGCGAACTTTTGCACCAAAATCCCAGACTCCAAACTGATCCCCCGCAAAACCAAAGGCATGCGGACCCTCGTATCTACCGAGAATCCGCATGCCTATTTCTTAGGGTGTATCTGAGAAGTCGAAAATTTAGTCTATTTCTACAAACACAGCGGGATTTTGCGAAATATCCGTTATTTTCTTTGTTTTCAGATACACCTTAGCTTATGTGATTTATGCGATACCCATTAAAGTCTTTCGCCAAGGCCTTTTTCAAAAAGGCCGGAAAAGTCCCGTGAGGAATCACTCCAGTTCGAAATCCCCCGGCAGCAGCAGGTCCAGCGCGGCATCAGCATCCGCAACCAGGCGCTTGGACTGGTTCAGGATGGCTTTTTCCAGCGTGTTACGGGCCATGCGTCCGTTGCCATTTTCGGCGGCGTTCTCTGACTGGCGGCGGTCGAAGAATGCCACCAACGGCATCGCACAGGCATCGTCCAGGCGGTACCCCTTGCTTTTGGCAATGCTCTGGGTGATCGCCAAAAGCTCAGCGCCTGTGTAATCCGGGAATTCAATCTGGTTCGGGAAGCGGCTGGCCAGGCCGGAGTTCGCCGTCAGGAACAGCGCCATCTCCTTGCTGTACCCGGCCAGGATCACCACCAGGTCATCGCGGTGGTCCTCAATACCCTTTACCAGGGTGTCAATGGCTTCCAGCCCAAAGCTGTCCTCGCCGCCGCGGTACAGGCTGTATGCTTCGTCGATGAACAGCACGCCGCCCAAAGCGCTCTGGATCACCTGGTTGGTCAGCGGGGCCGTGTGGCCGACATAGCGGCCCACCAGGTCGGCACGGGTCACTTCCACCAGCTGGCCGCCGCGCAGTGCGCCGATGGCTTTCAGATACTTGGCCAGAATGCGGGCAATCGTGGTTTTGCCGGTGCCGGGGTTGCCGGTAAAAATCATGTGCATGTTCACATCGGCAACTTTCAGGCCCTGGGCCTTGCGCTTTTGCTGGGCCTGCACGTTCTGGGCAATGCCGCGCACAAAATCCTTTACTTCGTCAAGGCCCACAATGGCATCTAGCTCCGCTTCCACGGCATCCACATCGCCGCGGTACTGGCGGGGCAGCAGGGCCAGCAGGTCAAACGGTTCACCGCTGCCAATGGCGGCCATCAGGCGGCTGCCGTCCACCGTCAATTTGGCGGGCGTTCCGGCGGTAGGAATGTCGTCCGCATCCAGAACGTACTCTGCAAAGGCGCGGTAGATGCTGTCGACATAATCGCGCATGGCGGTCATGCCGCTGGTTTTGCCGTACTGCGCGGCAACCAGGTCCCGCACATCGCTGCCCATGGCAAGCACAAGGCCACACTGCGCCTTGACCCGCTGGGCCAGGTGGTTCAGCTCCCGCGCGGCAATGGCGGCCAGGCTTTCGGGGGTAAACACCTGGGTGCGGCAGATGTCCCCCTCCAGCGCGTCCACGAACCGCGCGCCGAACTTGTCCGCCAGGGCGGTTTCGTCCCGGTTGGAGAAAAATACAAAATATTTGCCGGCAGCCTGCAATTCGCCGATCGCGCCGGGGGCCAGGGCGGTGCCCACATCCACCAGAATGCCGCGCTGCAATACATAGCGGCTGGTCAGCGGCAGAGTGCCGTCAATGGCCAGCGTTGCCAGCATGTTCAGGTAATTGGATGCACAGCTTTCGTAATGGTCAAAGGCCAGAACCTCGGCGTCAGACTGCAAGGCGGCATACAGGTCCTGCAAAAACAGCTTTTCCTGTGCGGGGCCGGGGTACAGGGCCAGATCCATCGTTTCAATCAGGGCGCTGTGCAAAAGTCCGCGGCCTGCCATCTCGTCCACAATGCAGGTCAGGGCATAGTGCCGCCCGGTACCGGTGGGGCCGCACAACAGCATGCTGCCGCGGGCATGGGCGGTATCGGCGGTGCCCATCACAAAGGGGCGGCGGAACGCCTTGACCACCTGCCCCACAAAGGCATCCTGCCCCAGCACCTGCTGGCGCACCCGGTCGGCCAGGCCATTAAAGTTTTCCGGGCCGGCTTTTACCGGTTCTGCTGCGGGGGCAGGCTGTGCGGTTTTGCCGCCCAGCAGGCCGTCCTGGCGCAGGCTTTGGGTCAGCTCGCTGCTCATGCGGCGCACACTGTCCGCGGTGGCGGCGCTGGCGCGCTGCACGGCGTTCAGGGCATCCGCGGCAGATTTCTGGCGTTTTTGGCTTTCGGCCAAAGCGTCCAGCTGGGCCTGCATGGCGTTCAGGCTGTTTTGCGCGGCATCGCGGTCCTGTTTGGTAGCGCTGTGGCGGCCTGTACCGGTCACACTTCGCACCCAGGCATCGTATTGATCTTCCAGGCTCATGGCTTTGCCCTCCGTTATATCAGTCGGCTTTTTTCACGGTAATTTTATAAAAGTTTTTGGTACTGCACCCGGCGCGGCCGCCGCCCGCACACGCGCAGGCGCATGCACAGCTGGAAACACAGGCACACGCACACGCGCAGCTGGAATGGTTGGAGTGATCCGAACCGCCGCTGCGCCGCCCGGCACCACCGCCGCGGGTCTTTCCGCCCCCGGCCTTGAAGTTTGCGGGTGGGGGAACGCGATGGTAGCCTTCTGGCGGGGGCAGATTACGGGCAACATGGATATGGGTGTGCCCGTTGGAATACCAGTACCAGTCGTCGGGATCATCCTCGCCAAAACCACCGTTCCAGATCCCGTTTGTGCGGGAAACGGAAACCGTGATCAGAGCAATCACGATAATGACCAGAAGGAGCACGAAGAAGAAAACCAGTACCTGGTCACTGTCGTCATAATACATTTCGCTGTCCGTTGCGGCAGCATCGGGGGAGTAGTTTTGTGCTGTATGGGCGGGAACGCTGACATGCACCGTGGCGCTTTCGCCATGGTCCAGCGGGCCAAAGTTCCACACAAGATAGTTGCCGTCCTGGCTGTCGTTATCGGCCTGGATACCGTCCAGCGCCACCCAGCGGATGGTCAGCTCATCCACACACAAATCATCGAACCAGCCGGGGGTAAAGCTGTAGTCGGCGTTGCCGTCCTCGTTCAGCAAAAACAGATGGGACTGGTGTACCTGGAACGCAAAGTGTACGCTGCTCTGTGCGCCGATGGTGGCGGCAATATCCGGCGGGAAGTAGGCGTTGATAAAATCAACCTTGGCAAAGGAACCGCCGTCATCCACGGAACTTACGTTAAGAACTGTATCCGGCGTCAGGTTGACCAGGCTGTCGTTGTGGCTGTTGGGCAGGCCGATGCGCACCCAGGTCAGCGGTTCATCCAGGCTGCCGCCGATCACGTTCCAGTCCAGCTCATAGGTGATATCGGCGGAGCCATCGGCGCGGGTGTCCACTGTTACGGTATAGTGGGTGATCTCATCCATGTCGCCGTCATCCGCATGGGCAGGCAGGGCGGCGGCAACAAACAGCAGCAGAACGGCCAGCATAGCCCACAGCTGCGCGGCAAAGCGTAAAACGGATTGTTTCATCACAAACCTCCCTGTGCGGGAACGGTTGTGCCAAGCTGGCAGATGTGTTCCATTTTCGCACTTTCTTCCCGCACACAGCGGCAGGCGGGGGCATTCCAGATCTTGTGCCAGGGGTCATGCAGGATGTTGCCCAGGCCAGCGCCCTCCCGCAGCCAGCTCTGGCAGGGCAGAACGGTGCCGTCCGGCGCAACGGCCATGTTGGAAAGGCAGGCCCCGCAGCTGGGCACCTGGGTAAAGCCAAGGTCCAACAGTACCGCGTCCGGCAGCCAGCCGGGGCTGGTAAAGTTGATCTCCATGTGGTTTTGTTCAGCATAGGCCATCGCGGGGCGCAGCACGGCGGTCAGTGCTTCCGGCGTTAAGCGGGTGGCCTTGCTGGGGTCGGTTTCGGCCCCGCCGGTGGGAATTAGCCCGCTGCAGGTGGCATAGCGCACGCCAAGGGAGTTGGCCAGCGCCAGCGTTGCGGTGTAATCCTGGTTCAGGCTGCACAGCGGGGTGTTGATGCTGACATTCAGCCCCGCCTCCACCGCATTGCGGATGCCGCTGATGGTGTCCGCATAGCCGGGGGCACCCACCAGCGTGTTATGGATCGCTTCATCCGCCGAATATAGGGTGACCTGCACGCTGTCCAGGCTGGCGTCCGCCAGTTCCCGGCAAAGGGCGCTGGTCAGCATGCGGCCGTTGGTGTTCAGCCGGGTAACAAACCACTGTGCGGCATGCACCAGGCTGACCAGGTCATTGCGCATGGTGGGTTCGCCGCCGGTAAAGGTCAGCTGCGGAATGCCCGCCGCGCGGCATTTTTGAATAACAGCCAGCCATTGGTCGGTATCCAGCTCTTTCACCGCGCCAAGGGGCTGGTTGGCGGCGTAACAGTGCAGGCATTTCTGGTTGCAGTGCCAGGCACCGTCCTTTTCCATGGCGCTTACCATCAGGTCCATACGGTGGGGGGCTGCCATATAGCGGGCGTAAGCGCCCAGGTCCATCGGCTGCACATGCACGGGCGGTTCCTGCCCGGCGGTCAGCGCGCGGAAGGAGGTCAGCATGGCATTTAAATCCGCACGGATCTGGTCGGGAGCCGTTTTCGGGTAAACAGCAGCGGCGGTTTCCACAGCCTGGGCGGCAATGCCGGCCCACTGGTCCTCGGTGATCTCCTTGCCCTCAAAAGGCTGCAGGGCGTCCATCAGCCCTGCCAGCAGAATGGCCCAGGAAACGCTGAGCGGCAAAATATCCTGCCCGTTCAAAAAGTGCAACAAACGGCACATTGCGCCGTGCTTTTTGCAAGGGAGCAGGTGAATGCGCAGCACACCGGGGCCCTCCGGGTCCAGGGTGACATGGCGCACAACGCTTAGGTGCTGGTGCAGATAAGAGGACTCTGCACGCGATAAAAACATCATCTAAAACACTCCAAAACAGATTTAGCGGCCAAACACATAAAAGCAGTGCCGCTGCAGTGGTTGACTATTAAATAATTCTCCCAAATGTGTTAAAAATAGTACAAAGAGATAATTCTGCCCCATTATACCATGTTAAGCAGGTGAATACAATCTACAACCCCAAAAACCTGACGATGCAAAAACAAAACCCCAGGCAAGCCAGCGGCGCTGCCTGGGGGAAATGTACTGTAATACCAGAGAGAAAGCAGGCTGCGGTTCAGCCGCGCTTCATGCGGCCCAGCAGCAAATAATACCCCGCCCAGTCCAGCTTGCCGAACAGGGGGCTCTGCGTGCGCGCAGCTTCGGACAACATCCATAGCAGACGCAAGCTGTTCCAGCGGCAGGGCAGGTAATAGGGGCTGTAACAGTGCTCATGGCGCATTGTATCCAGCAGGCTTTTCAGCCATGGACTTTGCAGCGCGGTGCGGGCTTTGGCGCGGCGTGCGGGCATGGCGTCGGGGTCCCGCCGCAAAATGTCCGCGGCACCCTCCGCCAAAACCTGCAATTCCGCGCGGTGCAGCGGCAGCATATCCTGCGGCGGGCAAGCAGCAGCGGTGCAGGCGGCGTTCAGCTTGGCAAAATGCTTGGGCCAAATTTCGCAGTAATTGGCGTGGTACTTGGTGGAAAGGGTGCCGGTGCGGCTGCAATCGTAAAAGGTCAGGGCGCTTTCCAGCACAAGGTAGCTGAAATCCGGCTGGCAGCGCCCCAGCAGAGCCAGATAATCCAGCACAAACTGCAAATCTTCGCCAAGGGTATAAGCCTGGTCAAAGGCAAGCTGCCGGGCGTATGTGCGCCGGTAAAGCTTGTTCCACGGCATGGCGATCAGGCAGTCCAGGTGCAGGCGGGCCAGGTCGCTCTGTTGGGCCGGGTGGGCTACTGTGGTTACAGGGGTGGTATCGTCCGGCTGCATGGTGTAGTGCCAGAGCACAAAAGCGTTGGGGGCAGCGGCCTGTGCCGCAAGGGCGGCGGCCAAAGCGCCGGGGCGCAGGGCATCGTCACTGTCCAAAAATACAATATACTCGCCGGTGGCGGCCCGTAGCCCGGCATTGCGCGCGCCGGAAACCCCGCGTTCCCTGCGGTGCAGTACCATCACACGGGGATCCTTTGCTGCGTAAGCGTCACAAATTTCGCCGCTGCGGTCTGGACTTTGATCGTCCACCAAGATCAGCCGCAGCCCGCCCGGCAGCTGCTGGGTCAGCACACTTTCGATGCAGCGGGGCAGGGTGGCTTCCGCCTTGTATACCGGAACAATCACACAGATGACGGGCTGTTCCATAGGTGACCTCCAAAATCGTACACAATGCGTACAAAATCATCATAAAAGCGTGCAGAAGAATAGCGCTGTGCCGTCTTTGCACCGGCGGTGCTCATCTGGGCGCGCAGATCCGGGTGTTCGTACAGCATGCGGATGGCAAAGCTCAGCTGCCCGGCTACATTGCCGTCACGGTCCACCAGCACGGCCTGGCTGCCGTCCAGATATTCCGGCATACCGCCGCTGCGGGTGGCAAAGCACCGGTCGGCCGCAGCCCATGGCTTGCACCGCCACAAGCCCGGCGGCTTCCTCCACCAAGGTGGGCACGCAGACAAGGTCCGCCAGGCGGTAATATTCCGGCATCGAATCATTGGGCACATAGCCAGTAAAGCGCACCCGGTCGCCAAGGGTCTCGGCCTGCTGTTCCAACTTGCGCAAAAACGGGCTTTGCTGGGTACGGCCAAAAACGGGCTGCCCACAATCAGCAGCTTGATGCGCGGGTCATGGATGTTCTCCATCGCTTCCAACAGCTTGTGGATGCCCTTATCCGGCTCCAGGCGGCCGCAGAACAGTACAACAAAATCTTCCGGCGCAAAGCCGAGGGAAGCCCGCAGCGCAGCATCCGCCGGGCCAGGCACAAAACGGGCGGTATCAATGCAGTTGTGCAGGATGTAGGCATGCTTGCGGTCCAGCTCGCTGGTTTTGAGGTAATCATCGCGGATAAACTCGCTCAGGGCCAGAATACCGCCGTAAATGGCGTCCATCTCATGGCTGCAGCTGGTCTGGCCGTGCAGGTGAGCCAGGCAACGCCGCTTGCCGAACATTTTGCTGATGGCGCTGCACTGGGTCAGGGTGCCGCCCTCCGCCACAATCAGGTCCGGCGTGGGCAGCTCCAGTGCAAGGGAAAGCTGAACCTTTTGATACCACGGGTCATACGGGGCGGCAACGCCAAAGCAGCGCTCCAGAAACACCATGGGGTAATACCGGCGCACGCCGCGGGGCTTGGCAACGTACAGCATTTTGGTGTGCTGCAGCCCTTGTGCCTGGGCGGCGGCTTCCGGGTCGGGATGCTGGCGCACAGCAGGTCCAGCTTGCCCGCCCGTTCATTTTCACGGATCAAGTGGGTGACAAGGGTTTCCACCGCGCCGCCCTGCACAGCAGGAACCGGCAGCTCCGGCGGCGGAACCAGCAAAATGCGCGGTTTGCGCGGTGTATTCGGCGAGCGCAGCGGCAAAATGGACAACCCCTTTTTTCGTTGGTTTGAAAGTTTGGTGTGGACGGAGGAATAGTTAGGAGGTAGGAGTTAGAAGGTTAATTAGAAATTAGGAATTGGAGATGTTTTGGGGGATGTGCGGAACAGATAAAATATCTGTAGGGCGCGATGCCCTCATCGCGCCGGGGAAAAACGCAAAATGGTTATCGCAAACCTAAAAATTATTTGTAGGGGACGATGCTTGCATCGCCCCATGGCCGTTTGTCCCATATACAATCCTTGAAAAAACGCTATGGCATTATCCAATCCCTATTTTTATTCTTATATTCTATTATATTAAAGTTTATTATATTAAAGTTTTTTCGCCGAAGCCTTTTTTTCAAAAAAGGCTGGAAAGCTCCCGTAAACAATCACTTTGCCGGGCAAAGGCTTTCGGCGGGCATCATGGCCCAGCGGGCAGCGGAAAGCTTTTCGGTCATCTTCATGTGGCGGCAGTTGGGCAGGTAGCTGATCAGCCCCTGCATCAGAAACTGCTCCTTGCTGATGGCCTTGACCAGCTGCGGCTCCGGGTTCTGGCGTACCTTGGCGCACAGGAAAAGATACCGCCGCCAACAGGCAGCATAAGCCGAATCAATCACCGAACGGTCCGCGCCGTTCTCGACATAAAAGCGGTACCGGTCAGCCAGGCCGTCCACCGCGTCAAACGCGCCGGGTTTCAGGCTGGTGCGCATAATGCTGCCGGAACGCAGGCGGTAATTGTACAAAACATCCGGCAGGCACACCACTTTATCGCACCGCCAGAACAGCCGGTGCGCCACAAAATCATCCTCGTGCAGACGGCCCTCCGGGTAATGCAGCAGCTTCCACACCTCGGCGCGGTAAAGCTTGTTCCATGCAACGGTGTAATAAGTGCCGTTGGGGGCATAAAAATCATTCAGCAGATCCTTGCCGCGGAACACACCTTCCTGCGTGGGCGGGGTGAACACCGGCTCCGGCAGGGGCTTGCCGTTCTCCTGTACGTCCTCCACTGCGCAGATCGCCATGTAGGCGTCGTGCGCTTCGCAGGCTTCGTACATCTTTTTCAGGTACGCCGGGCGCACCACATCGTCGCTGTCAATAAAGGCATAATAGCGGCCGCGGGCCATATCAATGCCGGTGTTGCGCGCGCCGGAAAGCCCCTGGTTCTCCTGGTGCACCACTTTAATGCGGTTGTCCCGCTTGGCAAGGCGGTCACACAAAGCGCCGCTGCCATCCGTTGCGCCGTCATCGATCAGCAGCACTTCGATCGTGCCGTAGCTGGCCGGGAAATCCTGGTCCAGAATGCTCTGCACGCACTCTTCCAGCCAGGGCTCTGCGTTGTAAATGGGAACGATCACACTAACTGCAATATGTTCCATCTTGTTTTTCCCCTCATTCCTCAGTCCGTTTTGCTGCCATGCAGCTTGCCGCGGGCGTGTGCCAGCGTGTAGGTCAGTCCCGGTGCGGCGCAGAACAGCACAGCGCGCGCTTTTTCGGCACCGGGCACATGCGGGCAGCGCAGGATGTCCGGCAAAATGCTGTCCAGATGCTTTTTGTGCTTCAAAAATTCCGGTTTCAGCTTTGCCATGGCTCCGGCCTCGCTGGCCTGGCACCAGAACAGGTAAAACACCTTCCAGTACCATGCCACGGCCCATTCATAATAACCTTTATATTCGGTTTTGTCCGGCTGCGCGGCAAACCAGCCCAGCCAGTTCCAGTACATTTTCAAATCATCCAGCCGCCGCGGCGGAAACAGCACCTCGGTCATCTGGCCGCCGCGCCGCCGGTAGTGGTACAGCACGCGCGGCACACAGTAAACATACTCGCCGTCATACACGCGGTGCAGCTCGCTGGCGTCATCGCCAAAGAACATGGTTTCGTCAAAATGCACGCCTTTATCGCGGAACAGGCGGATGTCAAACAGCTTGTTCCAGCACAGCAGCCCGTAAAAGCCGCCGGTTTTAAAGGTATCCAGCAGCAGCTCCATGGCCATGTGCCGCCCGGCAATGTTGATGTTGACCCCGGCCCCCGGCACGGGCTTTTCCTGTTCGTCCACCGCGTCGGCATTGCAGGAGGCAATGCGCACATCATTTTCGCGGATGGCATTCAAAAGTGTTTCGTAGAGATCCGGATCCACCAGGTCGTCCGAATCCACAAAGCCGATGTAATCCCCGCGGGCATTGTCCAGCCCAACGTTCAAAGCGGAGGCCGGGCCGCCGTTTTCCTTGTGGAACACCCGGATGCGCGGGTCGGTTTTGGCAAGCTCATCACACAGCTCGCCGCAGCCGTTGGGGCTGCCATCCTCCACCAGCAGCAGCTCAAAGTCCGTAAAGCTCTGGGCCAGAATGCTGCGCACCGTGCGGGGATGTAATCCTTGGCGTCATATACAGTTGTCACAATGGAGATGGTCGGGTTCGGCATGCAAAACGTTCCTCTCATAAAAAGCGGTTTTTCAGCTGGGTATAAGCGGCCAATAGCCAGGCGCTGTGCAAAAATACCCCCAGCCGGTAGGGCAGCGCCAGCAGGCGGTTGGGGTCCGCAGTCAGGCGGGCGCGCAGGACCGCGCGGGCATCAGCATCCTGCAAAATGCGGGCAAACAGCTGCCGCCGCTGGGCAAACGGCATGCGGCCGGGGCAGCCGGTCAGCAGCCCATATTGATTTAACGCGGCACGCACCCGGCTTATTTGCACCAGGCGGTCAATTTCTGGTGCAGGCAGCTTGGCATCCGTCAAGAATGCTTCCAGCACGGGGCGGGTCACAGCCTCGGCGTCCAGCAAATCCCCCCGCAGGGAGCGGGACAGACTGCCCGCAAGCATATCATTCTGATTATAGTATACACCTGCAAGGCAATAAATGGCAGAGTTTTTTTGTAAAAAAAGCAAAAACCGCAAATATTGAAGATTAAACAAAACATCTTCATTGATTTTTAAGCGTGGGTCAAACCGCAGCTTGTTCCGGCGGATCACATCCAGCCGGAACAGCTTGGGGTAGGGGGCGGCGAGGTAGCCGCTTTCAAACAGCAGCGGGTCCAGCGCATCCTCCAGCGCGGCGGGGCCGGCATAGCAGCCGGGGGCCAGCGGATTGGGGGCAGGGCCGCTGGCGCGCACCATGCCGTACAAAATCAGGCCCGGCTGCGCATCAAATGCAGCGGGCAGCGCCTGCCACAGCCCCGGCAGCAGGGTATCGTCCGCATCCACAAACAGCACCCACTCGGCACCGCTGCGGCACAGTGTATCCAACCCCGCGTTGCGCGCGGCGGATGCCCCGCCGTTGGGCTGGTGCAGTGCGGTAACGCGGGGGTCCTGGGCGGCAAGGGCATCACACAACGCGCCGGTGCCGTCCGGGCTGCCGTCCTCCACCAGCACCAGCTGCAAATTGTCCGGTGCACCCTGCAGCACGCTTTCAACCGTCTGGCGCAGCGTGTGCTCGGCCTTATAGCAGGGGATCACCACCCCAATGGCGGGCAGGCTCACAGTGTTCCCTCCCTTTGCAGGACTTTGCGGTAAATTTCAATCATCTGTGCGGTGTTTTTGGCCGCGTCATGGGTCACCCGGGCGCGGATCTGCGCGGCGGTGCCCAGCGCCGTGCCGTGGTCCGGCAGGGCAAGCAGCTGTAAAATGGCCGCGCTCAGGGCGGCATCATCCCCGGCGGCACCGTACAGCATCCCCTGCACGCCGCTTTGCAACATATCCGGGATGCCGCCTGCCGCGCTGGCCACGCAGGGCAGGCCCAGCAGCATGGCTTCGCCCAGACTGTTGGGGCTGTTCTCGCTGTAAGACGGCAACAGGAAGAGATCGGCATCCAGGTAAGCCTGCCGCATGGCGGCGGCATCCAGCGGGCCGGTGTACTGCACATGGTCCGCCAGCCCCAGGCGGTGGATCAGCTGTTTGCACCAGGTCTGGTAGGGGAACATCCAGTCAATCACCGGGCGCAGCAGCGGCCCTTTGTCCAGCGGGGGCCAGCCCGCCACCCGCAGCACCGCGCCGGGGTACTGCGCCAGCACGGCGGGCAGCGCTTTGAGCACGGTATGCAGGTTTTTGAGCGGGTAGTTGCCCTGGCTGAGCAGCAGCACCGGCGCTTCGCCAAAGGTGCGGGGGTGCCACACCGGTGGGGTGTAAAACTCCGGGCGCAGCGTTTCGTTGCAGGGTAATAACTGGCCTGCGGGGCCAGCTTTTTGAACGGCGGAACGGTCAAAGCTGGTGCGCCCGGTCACATGGCGGGCGTTGGCCAGCACGGCGGCTTCGCTCTGGGCAAGGGTGTCAAAACGGGCCTGGTTCACGTCCAGCAGCCCGCCCGGCACATGGCGGTCAATCAAATGCTGCGCTGCGCAGGAGTGCAGCAGCCGTGCTGGCACGCCGTCATTCAAGTGCAGGGCACAGTCAACCATCACGCCCTGGATGCCCACCAGCACCGGTATCCCCGCCGCTTGGGCCGCCTGCTGTATGGTGCGGGCGGCAGCGTACTCGGTGCCCCAGATATGGACAAGATCCGGGGCAATCTTTTTGAGCAGGGCAGAAAAGTTTTCCACACTTCCGGTGGGAACCAGTGCAAAGCTTACGCCGTTTTTGCTGCAAACGGTTAAAGTTTCCGCGCGGGCATCCACGCTGGCAACGGTAATGGCCGGGGCGTCCGGTGCGGCGGTCATGCCGCCCAGCGCGCCGGAAAGCCAACCCCCGCCGATCTCTTTTGCCTGCAAACCGCAGGCATCCGCGGCAGCAGGGATGGTGATGCTGACAAGCCAGAGTACCTTCACATTAGCCACCTCACAAATTCAGCCGCAACCGCCTGCGGCACCAGCTCAGGGAAGAGGTCACACACTTCCCCAAAAGGGCAGCTGTTTACCGCACACTTCACCCAGCCAGCGGTGCAGAATATCCGCAGCATCAGCCTGGCCTTGGTGCAGCACCAGCGCCAGCGGATAGCGGGCCAGATAGGGCAGGGCAGGGTCGTTTTCAATCACGCAGAGGTGCAAAACTGGCTTGCCCGCAGCAAAGTAGTCAAACAGTTTGCTGGGCAGCTGGTTGTCTACCGCGTTGCCAAGGTTCAAAAGAACATCGGCCTGTGCCTGCATGGTGCGGGCGGTTTCGGCGGGCACGGGGCCGGGCTGTTCAAACTGTTCGCCCAATACAGCCTTGGTCTGGGCAGCGTCCGCGGCAAAGTATTGCCAGCCGCCGCCTGCCATCGTCAGGGTCCAGCCGCTGGCCGGGCCCAGGGCGCGGAAAAGTTCCAGCGCAAAGCCCGGCTCCCGCAGGCCGGGATACAAAGAACCGCAGAACACGCAGCGCTTTTTGCTGTCTGCTGCATGGTTCGGCACTGCCGCCGGGGGCACCAGACTGGGGAAATCCAGCACATGAACTTTTTCCGCCGCCGCGGCCAGCGGGGCGCCGGGGGCGTAATCCCCAACGGCCTGCCGGGTGATAAAGGCGGCGGCCAGATGGTTCAGCAGCTCCAGCTCCCGCGGGTAGCCGCCGGGGGCCTGATAATCCCGGTTGGAAGCATAGGGGTCCAGCTGCCAGATGGCCTTTTTGGCCTGCACCTGCGCGGTTTCCAGCGCAAACGCGGCGCGGTAGGGCGCACAAACAGCGCAGATTACATCAAAATGGAACGCAGCATCCAGCTTTTTCCAGCTCCCGGCGGGTATCCACCACCCGGCGCGGGGCGTGCAGCACCAGCTGGCGGAACGCCGCCGCCACCGCCGTGGGGTGGCAGCAAAGCCGCGCCAGCCGCACCGGAATGGGCGAACCGCCACTGCGGCCGTTTTCCAGCGCGGCGTTCATCAGGCGCTCGTCCGCAAAGGCAAGGCAGTGCACGGTGCAGCCGGGCAGCTCCGGCTGGGGATGCAGGCCGTCCCATAGTTCCAGCAGGTGTACGGTGTGCCCGGCAGCACAAAAGCACCCCTGCCAAACGCTGTGCCATCAGCACATTGGCAGAGGTTGGGTTTTCCACACTATCCAGTATAAATAAAATACGCATGGTGTTTATCCTGTGCAAAAGGAGTCAGCGCCGGTCTTTTAACATGGTACGGCACACTTTGCGCCACAGCACCGGGCAGTTGATGGTTGCCCACGCCGCCGCGCGGATGGAAAGCGGCAGCCGCGGGTTGCGGCCAAGGTTAGGGTCCTGCAGCCCGGCGCGGATGCCCACCCCCAGCTCGTTGATCTGCACGCGGTAGGCGGCGGCATCGTCCCGCCGCAAAATCATGCTGGCAAGGTAGACCAGCTTTTCGTAATAAAAGGCGTTGGCGCTCTGCTGGATGGCCGGGCTGGCATGCTCGCGGATGAACACGGCGGCCTGGCGCTGCTGGTCAATGCTTTCCGGCGGCAGGGCACGGTGGCTGGCCGAAGCCGCGTGCTGCCGGTAATGGTAGCCTGCAAAATCCACATAGGCACAGCCGTCTGCCACGCTGAAAATCTGCCAGTCGGCCACAAGGTCTTCGTTGTAGGCAAGGCCGTTGTCCATGATCTCGGCGGTGATCAGCTCGTGGGCGTACAGCTTGTTCCACAGCCCAAAGTCCACCCGGTGGTCATGTAGCAGGGCATCCAAATGGGCGGGCGGCTGAAACACCGTGGTCTGGCTGGGCGGCGGGCTTTCCGGAGGAATATCCTCGGTAAAGCAGTCATACCGGCAGCAGGCAATCTGGCAGCGGGTGGTTTGGGCAGCGCGGTACAGCGCATCCAAAAACTGCTTGTGGTAGCAGTCGTCCGCATCACAAAAGGCAAACCACCGGGCGTTCAGGTTCAGCCCCGCGCGCACCCCGGCAGCGCGGGCGGCGGCAACACCGCTCTGGCGCTGGTGGATCACAACAAACCGGGCGTCCCGGCTTTCCCACGCGGCGGCAAGCTCGGCGCTTTCATCGGTGGAACCGTCATCCACCACAAAACAGGCGAAATCGCCAAAGGTCTGCGCAGCCAGGGATGCTAGACACTGCTGCAAAAACGCAGCGCCGTTATGTACCGGCACCACCACGGCAATGGCAGGGCCTTTGAACTGGGGCTCGGTTTCACTCATGGCTGCACCTCCTTTGTATATTTCTGCGTCTGCTCCAGGTAAAATTTTTGCAGGATGCCCGCGCTGGTGTGTACATCAAATCCGGCGGCAATGGCTTTGGCCTGGGCGTTGGGGTCACGGGTCAGGTCCGCCGCGGCAATGGAATCAGCCCAGGCGGCTTCATTCTGCAAGGGCAGGTAGTGGATGTTGCCGGCAAACGCCGCGCCGGGGTCCACCGTATCGGCCACAAAGCAGGGCAGGCCGGCGGCCTGGGCTTCCACCAGCACAACGGGCAGCCCCTCAAACAAACTGGGCAGCAAAAATACATCCATGGCGTGGTACAGCGCGGCCATATCCTTGCGCACCCCGGCAAAAATTACCCGGTCGCTCAGGTTAAGCTCCTGGGCAAGGGCACGGGTGGAATCAACCAGCTCGCCGGTGCCGATCAGCACCAGCCGGGCGTTGGGCATGCGGCGGCTGACCCCGGCAAAAATGCGCAGCAGCCCGGCATGGTTTTTCTGCTCACAAAAACGGCCCACATGGCCAAACAGAATTTCGCCTTCCTGCACGCCAAGCTCAGCGCGCAGGGCGGCGCGGGCGGCGGGATCGTGGAGGGCGAACACATCGGTCATAATGCCGTTGGGCAGCACGGTGAACGGGTGTTTGCCGTACAGCATCTCCCCGGCGCGCTGGCTGCAGGCAAAGCGGTGGGTCAGGTCGTGGTCAAAGCGGGAACTCATCAGCCGGTCCAGCTGGCCCACCAGGTTGTGCTCATAGGCAGTGTTGTGGCTGTGGCCTGCCCGCACCGGCACCCGCAGCGGCGGGCTACGGCATTATAAAACATGCCAAAGCCGCTGTAATGCCCGTGGATGACCTTGTATTCCGGGTGCGCGGTAAAAAAGGCGCGCAGGTCATGCAGGTATTTCGGAATATTATTGTCCTGCCGCACCGTCAGCTTGGTAATGTGCCCGCCCAGGGCTTCAATTTCAGCATCATAAAAGCAGGGCTTATCATAGTGGTACAAAAAGTCAAACTGTACCTGGCTGCGGTCCACGGCACGGTAGACATTCATGACAAAGGTTTCCATGCCGCCGGCGTCCATGGCGGGCATGATTTGTAATACGCGGATCGGCGGCAAAGTGCGCCCCTCCTTTTGCGGCTTGCCGGGGAACATCCACCCGGCAGTGTTTGGCATTATTCCTGTTCCAGCGCTGCCTTGCAGTTCAGCAGTTCGGCCTTTGCATCGTCCGAAAGCACCGGGTATTCGTGGCAGCTCTTCTGCAAAGCATCCAGTACAATCTCGCTGACCAGGTAGCGGGTGTACCATTTCTGGTCAGCCGGGATGGCATACCACGGGCTGTGCTTGGTAGCGGTTGCGGTGATGACTTCATCAAAGGTATCCAGATATTCGTCAAAACGCATCCGCTCTTTCAGGTCGGAGCAGGAGAACTTCCAGTTCTTTTCCGGGCGGTCAATGCGCTCTAAAAAGCGCTTTTTCTGTTCGTCCTTGGAAACGTGCAGAAAGATTTTGACCACGCGGTAGCTGTTCTCGTACAGGTATTCTTCATAGCTGCGGATCTGGCGGTAGCGCTTTTCAAAAAGTCCTTCTTGCTGTCTTCCAGCACGCGCGGGGGCCATCTGGTAGGTCTTTTGCAGGTCATGGACCTGCACCACCAGAACGTCCTCGTAATAGCTGCGGTTGAAAATGGCAATGCTGCCGCGGGGCGGCAGAGCTTTGTTCACCCGCCACAAAAAGTCGTGGTGCAGTTCCTCGCTGGTGGGCTGCTTGAAGCTGGTTACCTGTACACCCTGGGGGTTCAGGCCGCCCATCACATGCTTTACGGTGCTGTCCTTCCCGGCAGCATCCAGCGCCTGCAGAATGATCACAAGGCCCTCGCGCCCATCGGCGTAAAAGGCGTCCTGCAGGGCGGCCATCTTTTCCAGGTTTTCGGCAGTTTTGGCCAGGATATCTTCTTTCTTTATATGGTCATCCTTGCTGTCGCAGGGCAGCTTGCGCAGCGCGCATGGGTGGGAACCATCAAACAAATAGCGGTCAGCCTTCATCCGGGTTGCCTCCTTTCTGCAAAAGGACAAAGTTATACTCTCTCAGTATACCCGCTTTGGCCCCCATGTGCAACCGCAAGATGCAAAAAAGGCATTGCAGACGCGCGGCCCGCAATGCCTTTTTTCATAATGACAAAACAAAATCAGAACGTCAGGTTGCCGAACTCGGAAAGCTTCAGCTGTTCGTTGTGCTGCTCGGCCCAGTTGATGCTCCACGGGCTGCCGAACAGCAGCAGGTGGTTGCCCTTCAGGTCCTCGATGCAGCGGGTGTCGCTGGTCAGGTCCAGTGTTTTGGGGTCCAGCTCGTCCGGGTCGTTCATGATCCAGCGCAGGTGCTCATACGGCAGGGTCTGCATACGGATGTCAACGTTATATTCGTTGCGCAGGCGGTATTCCAGCACTTCCAGCTGCAGCACGCCGACCACGCCGACGATAACTTCCTCCATACCGGAGCCAAGGTCGCGGAAAATCTGAATCGCGCCTTCCTGTGCGATCTGCTCCATGCCTTTCACAAACTGCTTGCGCTTCATCGTGTCCACCTGGGTCACGCGGGCAAAATGTTCCGGTGCAAAGGTGGGGATGCCCGCAAACTGCACATGCTGCTTGCCGGTGCACAGCGTATCGCCAATGGAGAAGATGCCCGGATCAAACAGACCGATGATATCGCCGGCATAGGCTTCGTCCACGATGGCGCGGTCGTCAGCCATCAGGCTGGTGCCGGTAGCAAGCTTGATGTTCTTGCCCTCCTGCACATGGAATGCTTCCATGCCGCGCTCAAACTTGCCAGAGCAGATGCGCAAAAACGCAATGCGGTCGCGGTGATTCTTGTTCATATTGGCCTGGATTTTGAACACAAAGCCGCTGAACTGCTCGCTGCAGGGATCCACCACATCGCCGGTGGGGGCATCCTTGCGGGGCAGTGGCGGCGGGGTCAGGCGCAGGAACTCTTTCAGGAAAGGTTCCACGCCAAAGTTGGTCAGCGCGGAACCAAAGAATACGGGGCTCAGCTGGCCGTGCTGCACAGCGTCCAGGTCAAACTCTTCGGCGGCGCCATCCAGCAGCTCAATGTCGTCAGCCAGCTTCTGGTGGTTGGCCGCGCCGATCAATTCGTCCATTTCGGGTGCGCCCAGCTCGGCGGTGATCTCGTCCACCATCTTCACGCCGTTGGCGCGGCCATCGCTTTCAAAAGCCAGCACCTTGCGGGTGCCGCGGTCAAACACGCCCTTGAACTCTTTGCCGCAGCCGATGGGCCAGTTCATCGGGTAGGTTTTGATGCCCAGGATCGTCTCAATGTTTTCCATCAGTTCAAACGGGTCGCGGGCTTCGCGGTCCATCTTGTTGATGAAGGTGAAAATGGGGATATGGCGCAGGGTGCAGACCTTGAACAGCTTGATGGTCTGGTTCTCCACGCCCTTGGCGGCGTCGATCACCATCACGGCGGAATCCGCCGCCATCAAGGTGCGGTAGGTATCCTCGGAGAAGTCCTGGTGGCCGGGGGTATCCAGAATGTTGATGCACTTGCCCTGATAGTTGAACTGTAAAACAGAGGAGGTAACAGAGATACCGCGCTGTTTTTCAATATCCATCCAGTCAGAAACGGCATGTTTGGCGCTCTGCTTGCCCTTGACGGAACCGGCGGTCTGGATGGCTCCCCGTACAGCAGCAGCTTTTCGGTCAATGTGGTTTTGCCGGCGTCCGGGTGCGAAATGATCGCAAACGTCCGGCGGCGCTCGATTTCTTCACGCAAAGTTGCCATGAAAGTCAATACTCCTTTATTCCATTGCAATGTGACTTTTTACGGTTGTCTGCTTCCGTCACATGGGGAACACTCCTCTATCACTCTGGTTTTCAGGCGGCACCTGAACTATTACAAGAAAGGTTACAAGACATACCTTTCTATTTTACTATGATTTTTAAGGGATTGCAACGCCTGATACCGGATTTTTAGCCGGTAAGGGGAGAAAAAAGCAAAATTTGATGGAAAATGCGTGGTGGGGGGGCCATCATCCCGCCGGGGGAGAAAGGCAAATGTTTGACTGTACGCCACAGATTCTAAGGCAATACCGCATAATTCTAAGTGCCGATTACGGCGAGCGAGGCGCGGCACTTAGAATTATGCAGTATTGCCCTAAAAATTTGTGTTGTCCCCTGCAAAATAAAATCAAAGAGCGAACATACTCGTCAGGACTTACTTGTTCGCCTCCGCATGGGCGGTGGCTTCCGCCACATACCCTTCGGCATTTTTTTGGTTGGCTTCCACCAGGGCGGGGCTGGCGGCTTCACGCACCTTGGCGGGCACACCCATGGCCACCATGCCGTCCGGAACCACGGTGTTTTCCAGCACCAGCGCCCCGGCGGCCACCACGGCATTTTTGCCCACCACGGCGCCGTTCATCACCGTGGCGTGCATACCGATCAAAGCGCCGTCCCCCACCGTACAGCCATGCACCACTGCACTGTGGCCGATGGATACATTTTTGCCGATCGTTACCCCCAGGTTTGGCCCGGTGTGCAGCACGGCGTTGTCCTGGATATTGCTGTTTTTGCCAATGCGGATGGCGCCGGTATCTCCGCGCACCACCGCGCCGTACCACACGCTGCTGCCAGCGGCCAGCACAACATCCCCGGCCAGGGTGGCGTTGGGGGCCACAAAGGCTGCACTGCCAACATCCGGCGTTTTGCCGTATACTGTGATAACTGCCATAATTTTACCTCCCTGCCCGGAATAATTCTACCGCCGGGCACTGTTAGTTAAATTGAAAAACAGGCCTGTGTTTGTTATACTTTTACTATATTAAATAATATATTACGTTGCTTCAGGAAAAGCAATCAGGGGAAACAAATATGATAAAAATGGTTTGCAGCGATCTGGACGGCACCCTGCTGCAATATGGGAAAAAAGCTCATTGAGGGCGAAATTTTTGATGAGATCCGCGCTTTGCATGACCGTGGTATCCTGTTCTGCCCGGCCAGCGGGCGGCAGTATACCAGCCTGCGCAAACTGTTCGCCCCTGTGGCGGACGATTGCATCTACCTGTGCGAGAACGGCGCGGTTGTCTACCGCGGTGGCAAAGTAATCGCCAAAACGCCGATGCCCCGCGCCCTGGCAGAAGAAATCGCCTGGGATTTCTGGAACAACACCGAGGACTTAGGCGAAGTGATGCTTTCCGGCGAAAACATGTCCTACCTGATGGAGCGCGGGCACGGCGTGGTGGACCGCATCAAGTTCATTGGCAACAATTATACGGTCATCACAGACCCCGCCCAGATCCCGGAGGATATCGTCAAGGTGTCCGTCTATTTGGTGGACGGCGTGGAGCCGTTTGTGGAGCGCTTTGTGCCCAAATGGCAGCAGGCCAACTGCGCCGTGGCGGGACCCAAGTGGATCGATACCACCGTGGCCAACAAGGGGATTGGCGTACAGAGCATCTGCCGTGTGCTGGGCATTGACCCGGCGGATGTGATGGCCTTTGGCGATAACTATAATGATGTTGCCATGCTGGATTTGGTAGGTCACCCTTACATTATGTCCACCGCTGCAGCGGAGCTGCGCCGGCGCTATGCAAACCATACCCCCCGGCCGGAGGATACCCTGCGTGCCTTCCTGGCCAGGCAGGAAAACTGAGTGAATCCACAATATTGTTAAAAACATTTTGTTGATTTTGTGAAAGTTTACAAAAACGACAGGGTGAAATGCAGTATTTGCATTGACTTTGCTCAACATTGCTGGTATAATCAAATTGTTAAATTCTCCACAGGCTTGTTGAAAAGCTGTGGAACAGAGAGGAAGACGCATCTATGAAGCAGTTTGATTATACCATTCAGGAAGCAGTTGGCATCCATGCCCGTCCGGCCGGTTTGCTGGTCAAAGAGGTCAAAAAGTATAAGAGCACTGTTACCGTCATCAAGGGCGATAAATCCAGCAACGCGCTGAAACTGATGGCTTTGATGGGTATGGGCGTTAAGTGCGGCGATACCGTTACCGTTACCGTGGAAGGCGAGGACGAGGATACCGCAGCACCGGCACTGGAAGCTTTCTTCAAAGAGCATTTGTAATTGAATCCTTTTGTTTGCGGCACCTGCCCCAGCAAGGCCCTTACCCGGCGCTGGGGCAGGCAGCCGCATTTTGTTTTCTGCTGCATTTGGTTGTATAAAATAACCAGTCAGGATCCCATTGAACACCAAAGAAAGGACGCTTGTTATGATCAGTATTCAGGGCAAGGGCGTATCTTCCGGCGTTGGCGTTGGCCCGCTTTATTTCTATCACCGCACCAAAACCGAGATCCCCCGCTATACCGTGACCGATCCCGATGCCGAGTGGCACCGTTTCAAGGGTGCGCAGACCGCCGCCATTGAGCAGCTGGGCGAACTGGCCGAAAAGGCCCGCGCCGAAGCCGGCGATGAAGCCGCCATGCTGTTTGAGACCCACCAGATGATGGCCGAGGATCTCGATTACGAGGAAGCCATCTCCGACCATATCAACAATGAAAAGATGAACGCCGAAGCCGCGATTTCGGATACCGCAGTTCAGTTCGCCGCCATGTTTGAATCCATGGACGATTCCTACATGCAGGCCCGTGCGGCAGATGTGCGCGATGTATCGGATCGCATCCTGGGGATCCTGTCCGGTGCAGTGCAGGGCGGTATTGCTTCGGATGTGCCGGTGCTGCTGGCTGCGGACGACCTGGCACCTTCGGAAACTGTGCAGCTGGATAAATCCAAGATTTTGGGCTTCATCACTGCGGGCGGTTCCGGTTCCAGCCACACGGCCATTCTGGCCCGCACCATGGGCATTCCCGCCATTGTGGGCGTGGGCGATGCCCTGAAGCCGGAGTATGAGGGCCGCTCCTGCATTATTGACGGCGCTACCGGCAATGTGGTGATCGACCCGGACGATATGACCCGTGATTACCTGCTGAAAAAGCGGGAAGAGCAGCTGCGCCTGCAGCGCCTGCTGGAAACCCTGAAAGGCCAGCCCAATGTGACCAAGGATGGCAAGAGCATCCGCATTTACTGCAACATTGGCTCCCCGGACGACGTACATGCCGTGCAGGTCAACGATGGCGGCGGCATCGGCCTGTTCCGCAGCGAGTTCCTGTACCTGAACAGCCCGGATTACCCCACCGAGGACCAGCAGTTTGAAGCCTACAAAAAGGTTCTTGCCGATATGGGCGGCAAGGAAGTTATCATTCGCACGCTGGATATCGGCGCGGACAAGCAGATCGGTTACTTTAACCTGCCCAAAGAGGATAACCCGGCTATGGGCATGCGCGCTCTGCGTATCTGTCTGAACCGCCCGGAAATCTTCAAGACCCAGCTGCGTGCCCTTTACCGTGCTTCCGCGTTCGGCAAGCTGGGCATCATGTTCCCCATGGTGACCAGCGTGTGGGAAGTGCGCGAAGCCAAAAAGTACTGCGAGGAAGTCAAGCGCGACCTGAAAGCTGAGGGCATTCCCTTTGCGGAGGATGTGCAGGTCGGTATCATGATCGAAACCCCGGCAGCGGCCATCATGAGTGACCGTCTGGCCAAGGAAGTGGATTTCTTCAGCTGCGGCACCAATGACCTGACCCAGTACACCCTGGCCTGTGACCGCCAGAACAATGATCTGGGACGTTTTTATGACCCGCACAACCCGGCAGTGCTGCGCCTGCTGAAGATGGTGACGGAGAATGCCCACAAGAACGGCATTTGGGTTGGTATCTGCGGCGAGCTTGGCGCGGACCTGACCCTGACCGAAACCTTCCTGGCGATCGGTGTGGATGAGCTGTCCGTCAGCCCGCGCGCGGTGCTGCCCCTGCGCAATGCCGTGCGCATGACCGATACCCGCGAAAGCGCACCCCGCCTGCTGGCCGCCATCGATGCCGAGTACCCGGAAACGCTGTGAGAGGCTTTACGGAGGATTTGTGTTCCTTCTTTGAAAAGAAGGAACCGAAGAAATTTTAGGCAATACCGCATAATTCTAAGTGCCGATACGGCGAGCGAGGTACGGCAGATGCTAAGCCAAAAGCGCAGATAATACTGGATGTCTTATCGAGCATTTTGGCAACGCAGATGCCGCAATGCCGCAGCCGCCGGAGCGGTGCTTAAGCCGTCAGGCGGTAATTGTGCGGTATTGCCTTTAGTATAATAGAACACAAAAGATAAATAAAGGCGCATCACACAAAACCATCGTGTGGTGCGCCTTTTGATGTTGGCTTTATAGAAATTGGTACAAGTTGAAAAACACTCTGTAAGGAACGGTCTAGACCGTTCCTTACAGAGCATTTTATAATGTGTTGCAAACCAACAAAGCATCTGTAGGGCGGGGTACCCTCACCCCGCCGCGGAGGAACCATGCCTATCGCGGTAAACGCTGCAATTTATTTGTAGGGGACGATGCTTGCATCGTCCCGAGGAGCGTGTAACGGTAAAAATCTACCGCGCACCATCACCCCATCACCCGAATTACCCCCAGCACCAACAAATGCACCGGGTAAAACAGATAGAAAAACCAGTGCGAAAATTTCTTTCCCCGCGCCGCCCGCTGGCCATTGTACAGATACAAGATCACAAACCCGGATGCAGCGATCCCTGCCATGCTGCCGCAGGTCATCAGCAAACACTGTGCGGTGGGGTAAAGCCACACGCTGCTGGTGTAATTCAGCCAGCCAAACAGCGCGGCAGAAAGCGCAAAACTGAACCGCAGTCGTTTTTGGTCCTGGCCGGACCAGCGGAAGAGCAGGGTGAACACCGGGGCCAGCAGCGCCCAGTCACAAAACAACGAACCAAAAATCAGCAGTACGATCAGCACGCCGCGCAAGAAACGGTTCCGGATGGTTTCGATACACAACAAGATGCAAAAACACAGGAACAGCGTGAACATCATGTTGAAATCCTGAAATTCCAGAATGTCGTTTTGGGCAAACGCCATCGAGAACGGCACCTGTGAAACCACACCGAACCCGAACAGCCGTAAGGCATACTGTTTGCGGCTGTGGGTGTACCGGAAGCCCTCTACCAGAAAATAGCACATGGTAATGGCGGTAAAGTAGCCGATATCCACCAGCACCTCGTACCAGAGGGTGCCCGGCACCAGAAAAATATTGGCGATGTGGTTCAGCAGCATGGCGGTCATCGCGATGTATTTGATCACATCGCGGTTCAGCACCCGCCAGCCGGGGCTTTGTGTTTGCTGTTGCAGCATTGGCAGCACTTCCTTTTTGGGGCTTCACAGCGGCAGCGGTTATTTTTCCCGCTTAATGACAAAGCAGGGCAGGGGAGCGGTATCGGCCCAGTTGGCAAATTCGCAGATCAGCACGGTATAATCGGCCAGCGGCAGGCTGCGGAAAAACTCCGCCGCAGCCTTTTTTCTCCGCATTGCCGATCACCTTGCCGCTGTACAGCACCGCGGCAAGCACGCCGCCGGGCTTCAGGGCGTCCAGCCCGGCCTGCAGCCCGGGCAGGGTGGAATCTGCCGTGGAGTGTACATCGTGCGCGGCACCTGGCAGCCAGCCAAAGTTGAACATCACGCAGTCCGCACTGCCCGGCGGGGCAAAGCGCAGCAGCTCCCGATGGTCGCAGCATTCCGCGCGGCCAATGGCAGCCATGCCGTTGGCGGCCAGCAGCGCATTGGTGTTTGCCGCGGCCTGAGGCTGGATATCCAGCCCGATCACCCGGCCATTTTCCCCGGCAACGCTGCATAAAAATAGGGTATCGTGCCCGTTGCCGCAGGTGGCATCCAGATACAGTCCGCCCGGTGCCAGTGTGCTGCGCAAAAAGCGGTGGGTCAGCTCCACTGCCGTCAGGTCCGGCACGCGGCGGCGCACCAGCAGCCCGCCGCGCGGCACAAAACCGAACTTTGCCGCCAGCGCCTGCGCAGCGGTATTGCCGGCATCCGGCAGTGGCGCGGTGAATTCGCTGGGGGCAGTCCGGTCAAAACCGCCGTTCTGGCGCAAAACCTCCCGCAGCAGATAGCTTCCGTACCCGCGGCTCTGCCATTCCGGGGCAATTTCCAACGCTTCAAAACAATCGGCACAGGTAACGGCATGGCCGATGCAGCCTTTCTCTTTATATAACGAATAGACACAGCGGTTTTGTGCGTCCAGTGCCGTTTTTTCAATCCGCATGGGCAAGCTCCCCCTAATGTTTCAGTCTGCAACTGATTGTACGGCATGGGGCGGATAAAGTCAAACCACGGCCCAAACTGACCGGATTTTTGGAGATTTCACATTTCTTTCACGCAGTCGCGAAACTGTTTTCACAATTAGCGGTTATACTGTAGGCACAAGCTTGAGGGAAGCAAGAAAGACAAAGCAAAAGCTTCCGCCAGACCGTGTATCACCGCCCGGCGGCCCCAAGCGCCGTGCGGCAGAACAAAGGAGAGATTTTTCATGAGTGAATATGATTATTCGGGTCTTTATAATAATGGCGGCCCGCAGAATAATAACGGGCAGCCAGCGGGCACTCAGCCGGAACAGCCCCAGGCAGAGCAGTCCGGTTATCCCAATGTGGGCAGCAGCGGCATGAACACCGCCAACACCGCACAGACAGATTATTCTAATTCCAACCAACAGAACAGCAGCTATAACCCCCAGGGCCCCGTTGCAGACAATGGCGGCAACGGTGGCAACGGCAATAACGGCGGTTACAATGGCTACAGCTATTCCAGCAACCCACAGCCCCCGCAGAACGAGCCCAAAAAGAGCCACGGCGGCAAAAAGGTTTTGCTGCGTGTGGCGGCCTGCATCGGTGTGGTAGCCCTTGGCTTTGGCGGTGGCCTGGCAGGAACTGTGGTTGCCAGCCGCACCGGCTTGACCGGCGGCCAGGTTGTGGTCCAGCAGGTCCAGCGTGACACCAACACGGATTCTGTATCCCAGGGCAGCACCAACGGCACCAACCTGTCGATTCAGGATGTTGCCGCGCTGGTACAGCCCAGCGTTGTGGCCATCACCACCGAGCAGATGGTCAGCACCAACACCTGGTTTGGCGGCAGCTATGTGCAGAGCGGTGCAGGCTCCGGCGTGATCATCTCGCAGGATGGTTACATTGTGACCTGTGCCCATGTGGTTTCCGGCGCAAATAACATCACGGTACAGCTGGCAGACGGAACAGAGTATACCGCAACGGTCGTTGGCCAGGATTCTACTTCGGACGTTGCAGTCCTGAAAATCGAAGCCACCGGTCTGACTCCGGCTGTGATTGGCGACAGCGACAGCCTGGCTGTTGGCGAAACCACCATTGCCGTTGGCAACCCGCTGGGTACCCTGAGCAACACCGTTACCAATGGTATTGTCAGCGCCTTGAACCGTGAAGTTACCGTTCAGGGCAACGATATGAATCTGATCCAGACCAGCGCTTCCATCAGCCCGGGCAACTCCGGCGGCGGCCTGTTCAATGCAAACGGTGAGCTGATCGGTATTGTCAACGCCAAGAGCAGCTCCAGCGATGCAGAGGGGCTTGGCTTTGCAATCCCCATCAATACCGCCATGGAAATGGCAAAACAGATGATCGAAAAAGGGTTATGTTGCCCGCCCGGCCATGGGTGTTACGGTCATCACCATCAATGATGCCCAGACTGCTATGCAGTACGGCGTCAGCAACTATGGTGTGTATATCTACCAGATCGCATCCGGCAGCGGTGCCGAAAAAGGCGGCCTGAAGCTGGGTGACCGCATCATCTCCATTGATGATGTGGCAGTCTCCAGTGCATCTGATGTACAGAAGTATTGCCAGAGCAAGGAAGTTGGCGATACCGTTACCCTGCAGGTAGAGCGTGATGGCAAGGTCATCAGCTGCGAAGTGACCCTGGGCGAAAGCACCCAGTCCACCGCAACGGCTGAAAGCGGGAACTAAGTTCTTTATGGGAGTTTTTTGTCCCTTCTTTGAAAAGAAGGGACCGAAGAAACTTTAGGCAATACCGCATAATTCTAAGTGCCGCAGCCGCCGGAGCGGTGCTTAAGCCGTCAGGTGGGAATTGTGCGGTATTGCCTTTAGTATAGCAAAACAGAAAAAATAAAATTAAGGCGCATCACACAGAGATTGTGTGGTGCGCCTTAATTTTATTTTATGTGATAATATGATTAAAGTTTCTGCTTCCTTCTTTTCAAAGAAGGAACAAAATCCCCCGTAAAAACCTCACATATCATGATTCTCAATCAGCTTGCGGCCCATCAGAACGCCCATGACGGAGGCCATCATCAGGCCGCGGGTCCATCCGGAGGAATCGCCCAGGCAGTGCAGGCCGGAAATGTTCGTTTCCAGGTCGGTGTCCATCTTGACCTTGTTGGAATAGAACTTCAGCTCCGGGCTGTACAGCAGGGTTTCCGGTGCGGCAAAGCCGGGGGCAACATGGTCCACCATCTTGATGAACTCAATAATGCTCACCATGGCGCGGTACGGCATGGCGGCGGTAATGTCGCCCGCAACGGCATCTTTCAGGGTAGGGCGCACATTGGAATGTGCCAGCTCCTTGGCCCAAGTGCGCTTGCCGTCCAGAATATCACCGTAGCGCTGTACCAAAATGTGCCCGGCACCCAGCATGTTGGTCAGTTCGCCAACCTTCTGGGCATAGGCAATGGGCTGGTTGAACGGCTCGGTAAAGTTGTGGCTGACCAGAATGGCCAGGTTGGTGTTGCCGGATTTCAGATCCTTGTAGCTGTGACCGTTGACGACCGCCAGGTCATTGTCATAGTTTTCCTGCGCGACAAAGCCGCCGGGGTTCTGGCAGAAGGTGCGGACCTTGTTCTTCCACGGGTTGGGGTAACCGATCAGCTTGCCTTCGTACAGAACCTTGTTGATGGTCTCCATGATCTCGTTGCGGCACTCCACACGCACACCAATATCAACGGTGCCGGGCTTGTGGGCAATGTTGTGCTCGGCGCACAGCTTTTCCAGCCAATCAGCACCGCGGCGGCCGGTGGCAATCACAACCTGGTCGGCGCGCAGCTCGCGGCGCTCACCCTTTTCGGTGATCACAACGCCCTTGCACTCGCTGCCTTCCAGCAGAATGTTGTCACATTCGGTGTTGAACAGCATCTCCACACCGCGGGCCAGCAAATAGTTCTGGATGTTCAGGTACAGCTGCTGGGCTTTTTCGGTTCCAAGGTGGCGGATGGGGCAGTCCACCAGCTGCAGGCCGGCCTGGATGGCGCGCTTGCGGATCTCCTTGATCTCGCTGCCCTCGTAAATACCTTCCACATGCGGGTCAGCGCCAAATTCCAGATAGATCTTGTCAGTGTAGTTGATCAGCTCCTGGGCAAAATCCTCACCGATCAGCTCCGGCAGCTCGCCGCCAACCTGATAGGAGAGGGACAGCTTGCCGTCCGAGAACGCACCGGCACCGGAAAAGCCGGTGGTGATGGCGCAGGTGGGCTTGCAGTTCACGCAGTGGCCGGTTTTATCTTTTGGGGCAGTGGCGCTTTTCTACCGGTTTGCCCTTTTCAATCAGGCAGATGCGCGGGCCGGTCGTTTTGCTGCTTTTGCGCAGCAGTTCCAGTGCGGTAAAAATACCGGCCGGGCCGGCGCCAACGATAATCAGATCATAATTGTTCATGTAGGGTAATTGCTCCTTGAATTTACAAATAAGCGCCGGTTCAGCGCAGGGTAACATCAGGTTGCGGCATCCGCTGTGGGCTCTTGGTCGGGTTCCGGTGGTTCGGTGGTCAGCTCCGGGGCTGGCACATCGGGCAGGTCCGTTTCGGCAGATTCTTCTGCAGCGGGTTCAGCCGGGGCAGGGGAGGGGGCTTCGGGGAATGGCTCCGGTGCGGCAGCGGTTTCCATTTCCGCCTTGGCAGCATCCAGCCTGTCCAGCGCATGGAACTCCATCGCAATATAAATGGTGCAACACAGGTTCAAAATGCCCTCTGCCAGTAAAAAGATGCCGGACAGCAGCAAAAGATCCACGTTGCGGTTGTTCAGCAGCTGAGAACACGCCAGCAATGCCCCGCACAACAGCGAAACAATGCTGAGCAGCAGCACCACCCACCACTTTTGCCCCCTTGCGCTTGGCAAGGGCAAAGGAAGACTGTGCGCGCACCACGCCATCCACCAGCAGCATCAGGCCAAACAACAGCGGCAACAGCCATTCAAAGGTCATGGCGCTTTGTACGGTACACAATAGTGCCCACATGCCCAGCGCAATGGTGGGCAGGCTGAGCAGCAGGCTGACGGCGGCTCGGTTGCTGCCGTTATCTTTCTTAAAATAACCGTACAGGCTTTGCAGCCCGCACAAAACCACCAACAAGCCCAGCGCAATGCAGAACACATCGGCAACCGCCTGCGGGGCAAGCAGCAACAGCAGGCCAAGCAGAATGTACAGCACACTGAACACCAGCATGCCCGGTTTGATATGGCGCAGCATACAAGCCCCTCCTTATACAGCGGCAGCCGTTTTCTGGCCGGCTTCCATTGGCAGCAAAATGTCGCGGTGGCACTTGCGCATAAACACAGCGCACAGCGTAACGGCAACCAGCTCTGCAATGGGAAAAGCAAACCACACGGCGTTTACATTACCGGTGTGGCTCAGCAGCCAGGCGGCAGGCACCAGCACAACCAGCTGGCGGATCACCGAAACCAACAGCGCCAGCGTGCCGCGCCCCAGCGCCTGGAACGCGGAGGAAGAAATTATGTTGAAACCTGCCATCGGAAAATGGATGGCAATAATGCGCAAGGCCAGAATACCCATGGCCAGCATGGTGGGGCTGGCGTTGAACACACCCAGCAGCACATGTGGGAAAACTTCGGCCAGAATCAGGCCGCACAGCATAATGCACTCGGCAAAGCAGACAGCCAGTTTGATGGTTTGGGTAATGCGCTTGGGCTGGCGGGCACCGTAATTGTAGCCGATAATGGGCACCATGCCGTTGTTAATGCCAAAATAGGCATGAATACAAAGCTTTGCAGCTTGAAGTAAACACCAAACACCGCAACGGCGGTGCTGGAAAAGGCAATCAGGATGTTGTTCATCGCAAAGGTCATCACGCTGCCAATGGCGTTCATGGCAATGGAGGGGATGCCCACCGCGTAAATGCGCTTGATGGTGGACCCCGCCGGGCGGAAGCCTTTCAGCGTTAGGTTGATGTCCTTATTGCACAGCAGGTTCATCGTCAGCCCGGCAGCTGCGCCGATCCACTGCCCGGCTACGGTAGCCACAGCAGCACCGGCTGCTTCCATGCGGGGCACGCCGAACAGACCGAAGATGAAGATGGGATCCAGCGCAATGTTGACCAAAGCGCCAATCAGCTGGCTGGCCATGGCGAACGCACTGCGCCCGGTGGCGACCAGCAGTTTTTCCAGCATGCACTGCAGGAACAAGCCCATGCACCATAACGTGCAGATGGAAAGATAATCGGCACCGTACTGCATGATCTGGGCATCGGTGGTCTGGGACGCAATGAACGCCCGCGCACCCAAAATGCCGAACACCAGAAAGGCGATGCCGCCGCAGAACGCTAAGAACAGGCCGTTCATCGCCGCGCGGCTGGCCTCGGCCCGGTTGCCCTCACCCAAACAGCGGGAAAGATAGGCGTTTACACCAACAGCAGTGCCCACGGCAAAGGCAATCATCAGGTTCTGGATGGGGAACGCCAGCGAAACGGCGGAAAGCGCCGCTTCGTTCACACGACTGACAAAGATGCTGTCCACAATGTTATAAAGTGCCTGAACCAGCATCGAAATCATCATAGGTACTGAACACGAAAGGAGCAGCGGGCCTATCGGCGCGCTGCCCATTCGGGATGCAGAGTATTTCTGTACAGAATCACTCATTCCTGATTAGCTGCCTCCATTGCTTTTGCAGCCTGAACAATCAGCTGGGCACAGGCATCCTGGCCAATTGCTGCATTCAGGCAAAGATCATAGTTTTCGCTTCGCCCCAGCGGTTTTCAGTATAATAGTTGTAATAGCTTGCGCGGGCGCGGTCATGCTTGGCCAGATGGGTCTCCCATAGGCGATCGGGCATATCCTTGGCATCGGGGCGCACTTTGGCGTTGGCCACACGGATATCAATGGGGGCAAACACAAAGGTGCGCAGCACATTGGGGCGGTCGCGCAGAACATAGTCACCACAACGGCCCAAAATCACACAGGAGCCCTGGGAAGCAACTTCTTTAATGACATTGGACTGCAAAATGTACACCTGGTCCGCCAGGGGCATGGTGTTGCCCATCATGTAAAGGCTGTAGATCAGGCTGCCGCTGCGCTGGGTCTCGCTGGCGGCAATGGCTTCTTCCGTCAGGCCGCTCTTTTTTGCGGCGATGGTGATCAGCTCCTTGTTGTACAGGGGAATCCCCAAAAGATCAGCAACTTTCTGGGCAATCGCTGCCGCCGGATGCATATTCACGCGCCATCGTAATAACCAGGGGTCCTTCATTGTCTCCACCTCACAAATAGTAATAGTGATGGACATAATAGTCCTACTATAATAAGTATAAACGCTGGTGGAACAAAACGCAAGAGCAAGGTTAAACAAAACAAAACGGTGCCGTTGGGGTAAACTGCATAGCAAAACCGGGCAGTAGGCAACACCGCACAATTCCCGCCTTACGGCTTAAGCACCGCTCCGGCGGCTGCGGCACGGCATCTGCGTTGCCAAAATGCTCGATAAGACATCCAGTATTATCTGCGCTTTTGGCTTAGCATCTGCCGCACCTCGCTCGCCGTATCGGCACTTAGAATTATGCGGTATTGCCGGTATTTTTGCCCGCTTTGTGCATAAATCCAATCTGTCCGCGCAACACTAATGGCATACACAACACGAACGGTGCGGTTAAAAATTCCGGGCGGCAGGTTTTGCGCCCGATGTTTTGGCCGTACGGCAAGCAAAGGACGGGGGAAGATGAACAGCATTAAAGCATTTTTGAAGGCAAAAGGGCTATATCTTGTCTGCCTTGCGCTGGTGTTTGCAGCAACCATTACCGGAATTGCCGCCATCCGCAGCGTGGTGCGCGGGGTCGAGGACCTGACCCGCATCCAAAAGCAGGCCCTGGAGGAGGGAACAGACGTATGGGATTCACCGGATGCCGCCGTAAACCAACCCGCACAGGATGTTCCTGTGGCGACAGCGCAGCCATCGCCCGCGCCGTCAGCTGCGGGGTCTGCATCGTCATCCTTGCAGCAGGGGGCTGGGCAGTCTGGCAGCGCCTCCGGCGGGACTGGCGGCTCTGCTGCTTCGTCCGCGCAGCAGGGAACCTTGCCGCACGCTGGCTGGAACGGTAAAGTCAGCCAGGCGTTCAGCGGGAATACGCTGGTGTATAACCCCACCCTGGGGGACTGGCGCACCCACAACGGCACGGATTATACCGCCGAACAGGTAACGGCGGTGGCCGCCGGTACCGTGACCGCCATTGCGGATGACGCTCTGTGGGGCCGCGTGGTGGAAGTGACCGACGCGCAGGATCGCGTGTGGCGCTACTGCGGGCTGGAAGAAGTTGCCGTGACCCAGCGCGAAAAAGTAACCGCCGGGACCCGCCTTGGCACCACAGGCAACGTGCCCGCCGAAGCCCAGCAGGGCAGCCACCTGCACCTGGAATGCCGCAAAGCCGGCGCCTGCCTGGACCCGGAAAAGAATTAACACAGGCAATGCCGCTGCACCGTGGATGGTGCGGCGGCATTGCTCTGCCATGAATTCGGACAAGCTCTTAAAAATATCCTGCTTGCCAGCAAATCCCGTTGACAAATGCACGAAACATGTGTATTCTTATGGTAAAGATATCTTACAATGTCTTATTTTATAAATTTTCTTACAACTCATTCCATACAGAAAGGAGCCCGCCATGACACGCCAGCGTGCCTTGATTTTGGAAATTTTACAGCACAGCCCCAAACATCTGACGGCGGACGAAATTTTTGCCATTGCCAGGGAGAAGATGCCCGGCATTGCCCGCGGCACCGTGTACCGCAACTTAAAGCTGATGGAACAGGCCATGGAAATTGCCCGACTGGAAATGCCGGATGGCCCTGACCGGTTTGATAAAACCTCCAACCCGCACGGCCATTTGTACTGTGATTGCTGCGGCAGCCTGCAGGACCTGCCGGTGATCGGCCTGGTGCGCGAAATTGAAAATGCCATTGGAACCGAAGTGCGTTCCTACCAGCTGACCATCCATTACATCTGCCCTGAATGCCGCGAAAACAGGCTGAACTTTAACAGCGGAGAAATACGCCACAAACTGTGCTTCCCTGATTATATTTAGGGCAACACCGCACAATTCCCGCCTTACGGCTTAAGCACCGCTCCGGCAGCTGCGGCACGGCATCTGCGTTGCCAAAATGCTCGATAAGACATCCAGTATTATCTGCGCTTTTGGCTTGGCATCTGCCGCACCTCGCTCGCCGTATCGGCACTTAGAATTATGCGGTATTGCCTTAGGGAGCACAGTTTTTTATTTTGTCATCATGCTCCGAAGCGTCAAAAAGGCTGCCGGACAGCCCTGCAGATGAGCAGGACGGGCGATATTTTATAAAATCAGGCATAGTGGCATAGTATTGAATATTAATATGTAAATGGTGCGGGAACATACAGGATACTCTGCTGCCGGGTGGAACATATGAAATGCGGGTACAGCACTGTGACATGGCGTTGCAGGGAAAAATGCAGCCGGAATGGGCGTAACATACAAAAACAGAACACAAAGATGCTGCAATATGCCGAATACGTACAAAATTCTGCAACTATTTTAGTTAAAATGCGCCTTGCTTTTCCTCCGGTTTTGCTATACCATAAAAACAATGAGCGGGAGCGGAAGAAGCGTCCCGACCTATAAAGAAGGAGAACCATTATGAAAAAAACATTAGCGTTGACCTTGGCAGCTGCAATGACCTTGAGCCTGGCTGCCTGCGGCAGTAGTGCATCCAGCGCCGCAACATCCACGGAAAGCACATCTACCGATACTTCGGCAGCTACCTCTACGGCTGCTGAAAGCGGTACCGTTGAAAATAAGGATAAGCCGCTGGTGTGGTTTAACCGCCAGCCTTCCAACAGCACCACAGGCGAGCTGGATACGGAAGCGCTGAACTTTAACGGCAATACTTATTATGTCGGTTTCGATGCAAACCAGGGTGCTGAACTGCAGGGCAAGATGATCGCAGATTACATTAAAGCACATGCTGACACCATCGACCGCAACGGCGACGGCGTTATCGGCTATGTTCTGGCAATCGGCGATATCGGCCATAATGACTCGATTGCCCGTACCCGTGGCGTTCGTAGCGCTTTGGGCACCGCAGTGGAAGGCAGCAGCGGCATTGTTTCTGATCCTGTCGGTACCAATGCAGATGGTTCCGCTACCCAGGTTCAGGACGGCACCATTGATGTGAATGGCACGACTTTCTCCGTTCGTGAGCTTGCTTCTCAGGAAATGAAGAATTCCGCCGGCGCTACCTGGGATGCCGGCACCGCCAGCAACGCCATCAGCGCCTGGGCTTCTTCTCTGGGAGATTCCATCGATATCGTTATTTCCAACAATGACGGCATGGGCATGGCAATGTTTAACTCCTGGTCGCAGGAAAATGGCGTTCCCACCTTTGGCTACGATGCAAACGCTGACGCAGTTGCTGCCATTGCCGACGGTTACGGCGGAACGATCAGCCAGCACGCTGACGTGCAGGCCTACCTGACCCTGCGCCTGCTGCGTAATGCGCTGGACGGCGTGGACATCAACACCGGTATTGCCACTCCGGATGCTGCAGGCAATGTCCTGAGCAGCGATGTTTACTATTACAATGAGGACGAGCGTTCCTACTATGCTTTGAACGTGGCAGTCACGGCAGACAACTACACGGACTTCACCGACTCTACCAAGCCGTATGGGCCTGTTTCCAACCAGCTGGATGCCACTACCAGCCCGGAAAAGAGCGTTTGGCTGGATATCTACAACTCCGCAGATAACTTCCTGAGCGCTACTTACCAGCCCCTGCTGGAGAAATATGATGATCTGCTGAACCTGAAGATTGACTACATCGGCGGCGACGGCCAGACCGAGGCCAACATCACCAACCGCCTGGGCAATCCCAGCGCATACGATGCCTTTGCCATCAATATGGTTAAGACCGATAACGCTGCTTCGTACACTTCTCTGCTGAACCAGTGATCCAACGGCAACAGCAATAACTGACAGTTAAGTAACGGCAACGCTATTAGGGAGAATGTATTTCTCCATAGGGGAGAATGAAGTTTTCTCTAATAGCGTTTTTTATGAAAACAGGTGAGCAGCCGTAGGGCAGTTTGCCAATTTGCAAGACGGGAGTGACGAGAATGGCAGAAGCGAAAGACGATATTGTCTTGTCAATTCGCGGTATGTGCAAGTCGTTTGGCCGCAACCGAGTACTTGATCATATCAATCTGGATGTAAAACGCGGTACAGTTATGGGGCTTATGGGCGAAAACGGCGCCGGAAAGTCTACCATGATGAAATGTCTGTTCGGTACTTATCAAAAGGATGAGGGCAAGATTTTCCTCAATGGCAAGGAGATCAGTTTTTCCGGCCCGAAAGACGCGCTGGAAAACGGAATTGCAATGGTGCATCAGGAACTGAACCAGTGCCTGGAGCGCAGTGTGATTGATAACCTGTTCCTGGGGCGGTACCCAGTCAACTCTATGGGCGTGGTTGACGAAGGGCAGATGAAGAAGAAAGCAGCCGATCTGTTCCGCAAGCTGGGCATGACTGTCAATCTGACCCAGCCCATGCGCAATATGTCGGTTTCGCAGCGGCAGATGTGTGAAATTGCCAAAGCCATCTCTTACAATGCCCAGGTCATCGTTCTGGATGAGCCGACTTCTTCGCTGACGGTGCAAGAAGTGAATAAACTCTTTGAGATGATGCGCATGCTGAAAGAACAGGGCATTGCGCTGATATACATCTCACATAAGATGGACGAAATTTTTGAAATTTGTGACCAGATTTCGGTTCTGCGTGACGGCAACCTGGTTATGACCAAGGACAGCAAGGACACCAACATGGGCGAGCTGATCACCGCCATGGTTGGCCGTTCGCTGGAAAGCCGCTTCCCGCCGGTGGACAATATCCCCGGGGATCCGATCTTGTCCATCCAGCATCTGTCCACCAAATATGCGCCTTATCTGCAGGATATCAGCTTTGATGTGCGCGAGGGCGAAATTTTTGGTTTGTATGGCCTGGTAGGCGCGGGACGCACCGAGCTGCTGGAGACCATCTTCGGCGTGCGCACCCGCGCGGCGGGCCGGGTCTATTTCAAAAACCGCCTGATGAACTTCAACAATGCCCACGAAGCGATCGAGCATGGATTTGCCCTGATTACCGAGGAACGCAAAGCAAACGGCCTGTTCCTGAAGAGCGATTTGACATTCAATACTACTATTGCCAACCTGGACCAGTACAAAGGTGGCCTTGGGCTGTCAATGCCCAAAATGGTAAAAGCCACAAGCAAGGAGATCAAGGTCATGCACACCAAGTGCATGGGACCTGACGATATGATCACCAGTTTGTCCGGCGGCAACCAGCAAAAGGTCATTTTTGGCAAATGGCTGGAACGCGAACCCCAGGTCTTTATGATGGATGAACCTACGCGCGGTATAGACGTTGGCGCAAAGTACGAAATCTATGAGCTGATCATCAAGATGGCCAAACAGGGAAAGACGGTTATTGTTGTTTCCTCTGAAATGCCTGAGATTCTGGGTATCACCAACCGGATCGGCGTTATGTCCAACGGACATCTTTCCGGCATTGTGAATACCAAGGAAACAAATCAGGAAGAGCTTTTTGAGACTCAGCGCAAAATACCTGTAATGGGGGATAATGATCTATGGCAACTGCAACACAAACTTCAAAAATTCTTTCGGCGGAGCAGGAAGCCAAGCTTCGCCAGCCAATCGATGAATATGTTGGGAAAATCCAGGCGCAGATCGATGAACTTCGTACTGACGGTACTGAAAAAGCTGTCAATATCCAGAATGAGCTGGATAACCTGAAGCGCGACCGCATCTATACCGCGCAGGAAAAAACGGAACGTGAGACCAAACTGAAGGCTGAATTGGCAGCGGCCAAGGCAGTTGAAGAAAAAAACAAGGGCCAGATCAACAAGCTGATCGCTGATGCCGAAGCCTATTTGAAAGCCCATTATGACAGCGACTATTACCAGGCGGTGGTGGCCAGCTGCAAGCAGGAAAAGGTACAAGCCCAGCAGAAATATCAGGCAACTGTAGAACAGCTGAAAAAGGAACACGAGACGGCGCTTTCCAAGCTGAGCAATCAGCAGGAAATCAAGGACGAAAAGTATGTCCACAAGAACCGCCTGTTCGATGCCAAAATGCAGTTGGATAAGGACTGCCAGGCAATCAAGGACCGCCGGCATGCTGCGTTTGATTACAAATATCACCTGATCGATATGCTGCGCCTGTCCAAGTTTACGGTTGGCGAGTCTCTGGCGCAAAAGTGGGAAAACTACAAGTACACATTTAATCGCCGTGACTTTTTGCTGCGCAACGGTCTGTACATTGCAATCGTTATCATCTTTATTATACTGTGCCTGATTGCCCAGTTCGGCAAGAAAGTGCCGCTGCTTACCGTCAACAATATTTTGAACATTCTGCAGCAGGCTTCGCCGCGCATGTTCCTGGCTTTGGGCGTTGCCGGGCTGATCCTGCTGGCCGGCACGGACCTGTCCATTGGCCGTATGGTTGGTATGGGCATGACTGCCGCTACCATCATTATGCACAAGGGAATCAACACCGGTGCGGTTTTTGGCCATGTGTTTGATTTTACCGGGCTGCCGGTCGTTGCACGCGTTATTTTGGCGCTGCTTGTCTGCATTGTCCTGTGCACAGTCTTTACCACCATCGCAGGTTTCTTTACAGCCAAGTTCAAAATGCACCCATTCATTTCTACGATGGCGAACATGCTGGTCATTTTTGGCTTGGTCACCTATTCAACCAAGGGTGTTTCCTTTGGCGGTATCGAAGGCAACATCCCCAGCATGATCATCCCCAAGATTGGCGGTTTCCCCACCATTATCCTGTGGGCTATCGCAGCTGTGATCATTGTGTGGTTCATCTGGAACAAGACGACCTTTGGTAAAAACCTGTTCGCAGTCGGCGGCAACGCCGAAGCTGCTGCTGTTTCCGGCATCTCGGTATTCCGCGTTACGGTAGGCGCGTTTATTCTGGCAGGCATTCTGTATGGCTTCGGCTCCTGGCTGGAATGCATCCGTATGGTGGGCTCCGGCTCCGCTGCATATGGTCAGGGCTGGGAAATGGACGCCATCGCGGCCTGCGTTGTGGGCGGCGTTTCTTTCACCGGCGGTATCGGCAAGATTTCCGGCGTGGTTGTCGGTGTGTTCATCTTCACCGCGTTGACTTACTCTCTGACCACTTTGGGTATTGATACGAACCTGCAGTTCGTGTTCTCCGGCATCATCATTCTGGTTGCTGTTATGCTGGACTGCCTCAAGTACGTTCAGAAGAAATAATCTATACCAGCTGTACGGCAAAAATTCGGCTGTGTTTATAAAAAACAGGCTGAATTTCCGGCGCTCCGGTGCCTCCCGGCATAAACCGCAGCGTATCATCAGATAACACAAAAGCATGTGCATGACAAAACGAATCGAAAATTTTGGGTTTTCGAGGAGGGCGGGTGCACATGCTTTTATTTTTGACCCGCAAAATCTTTGCCGTATCCTCAAAACCGCTGCCTGTATGCAAGGCATTTGCCTTTACCCGGCGGTATGGTATAATTTGAGGAAGAAACCGGAAGGGAGGAGAGAGATGTGATTTATCTTTCGGAATTTTATTTTCCAAGCCAAAACAGCGAGGCTAACTACCTTGCCGAGTCGCCGCGAGCCAAAATGACCTGCTACGATTCTTTCTACCCCTTTGGCCTGTTTGCGGGCCGGGGCTTGAAAGCACTGGACCTGGCGGATGTGACCATTTTGTACGGCGGCAACGGCTCCGGCAAAACCACAGCGCTCAACGTGATGGCGGACGCTTTGCGCCTGCAGCGCGGGGCACAGTATAACCGCAGTGATTTCTTCCCGGATTATGTCTCCCTGTGCCAGTTCCACACCCCCTGCACGCCATCCCGGCGGGCAGCCTGATTTTGACCAGCGACGATGTGTTTGACTATATGTTGGATGTGCGCGCCATCAACGATAACATTGATACCCGCCGCGGCAGCCTGTTTGATGAATACACCGAGACCCGCACCGCCAAATTCCAGATGCACAGCATGGAGGATTATGACCGGCTCAAGCAGGTCAGCGCGGCACGGCGCTATTCCAAATCTCAGGTGGCGCGCAAAACTTTGTCTCCCAACATCCGCACCCACTCCAACGGCGAAAGCGCCTTTTTGATGTTCCAGGAAAAACTGCGCGGGGATGCCCTTTATCTATTGGATGAACCGGAAAACAGCCTTTCCGCCGCGCGGCAGATCGCTTTGGCGGATTTTTTGGCAGATTCGGCCCGGTTTTACGGCTGCCAGTTTGTGCTGGCCACCCATTCGCCGTTTTTGCTGGCAATCCCCGGTGCCCGCATTTATGATCTGGACAGTGACCCGGTGCGCACCCGCCGCTGGACCGAGCTGGAAAGCGTGCGGGATACCTTTGAGTTTTTCCAACAGCACAAGGAGGAGTTTTGATGGCGGAACGCCGATTTTATCAAGGGGAGACCTTTGCCAATTATGACCCCGGCGAGCTGCTGGAAAACGCCGAGTTCGAGGACTGTGTGTTTGACCACTGCCGCTGGCTGGGCACGCGGGTGCAGAACTACCGCTTCAACGCCTGTACCTTTGACCACTGCAATTTTTCCGGCGTGGTGTTCAGCTTTACCACCATGAAAGATGCCTGGCTGCTGAACGGTGCGTTCCGCTCCATGGCGTGGGGCGGGCTGCAGGGCAAAAGCGGGGTGTTCCAGCCGTTTGGCAAAATCAAAAACTGCGCGTTCCGCTACAATGATTTTTCCGGCATGGCACTGAACGGCTTTGACTGGACCGGGGCGGAACTGCAGCAATGCACCTTTGATGATACCCGCCTTGCCGGGGCCAGCTTTTACGGCGTGCGGCTGGGCGGAACCCGGTTCACCCGCTGCGATTTGCAAAAAGCCGACCTGCGCACCGCCGAAGAATACGCCATTGATTTGGAGACCAACAAGTTGAAAGGCGCAAGGTTCAGCTTTCCTGATGTGGTAAGGTTACTGGATGGAACGGGGATTGTGATCGAGTGAGGCGCTTAAAATGACCCAACGTAAGGTGCTTTGATGAAAACCCCAAATAGGAAATTGGCTTCCCTCTGAGGGGCGGTTCCCTATGCAGCGCGTAGTAATGAAATTGTAAAAAGTGGGCCTGATATGCGGGACGATGCAAGCAGCGGCCCCCTACAAATCAGGTTTTAGGGCCATCATGAATCTGCAATGTGCAATAAGGCAAATCTGCGGCGGAGGGAGCACCCATCTCCGGCTGGCCTCTGAAATGCTCTGTGGAACGCCCATTGTGCGCCCGCTAACCTGACGGGATAACGATTTTTAGAAAATGATAAACCGGGTAAAAACCCAAAAACTCGCCCTGAATTTTTACAATTCGAAAATGGCGAAAATGTTGTGGAATTTTTGGCGTGTGGTATAATAAATGAAATTGCGGTTTATGGTTGATTTTTCGGCCCGGCCGCATTTGATTAAAAAGCAACGCGCGGCCGAACAGGCTGCCGGGTGCAGCCGGAAAATCCCCGGGTACGCCCATTTATAAGGAGGAACGAACGGAACATGCAGAAGAAAAAAATCACCGCATTCCTGCTGGCGCTGGCAATGGTGTCCGCTATGGCACTGCCCGTTTTTGCACAGGAGCCGAACCCGCAGGCTGAAACCGCTGCAAGCATTGCAGTGGTGGAAACTGCTACCCCGGAAACCGCAGCCACCGAGGAACCGAAAGTTGACGCTGAACCGGCAGAGGACAACGTGAAAGAGGACGCCGCTACCTATGATGCACCGCCGGAGAACGGCTGGTATCAGGAATACCCCGGCGGCCCCTGGTATTGGTACGAAAACGGCGTGCGCCAGGGCACCACTGGCCGCGGCAAGGAAATCTATGACCCCAAGAGCGATGCCTGGTACTGGCTGGATGCTGTTCAGGGCGGCGCTATGACCACCAATAAGGACGTCTATCAGGACTCCAACGGCGGCAAGTGGGTGCGTTACGATGCCAACGGCCATATGGTCAAGGGCTGGAATACCAACGAGAAGGGTACTTACTACTTCGATCTCGTGACTGGTGCTATGGTAAAGGGGATGTGTACGATAGACGGTATTCCCTGCGCATTTGATACCACCACAGGCATTGGCCTGAATAAGCAGTGGGTCAACATCAACGGCGACAAGTTCTGGTACGAAGGCGGCAAGCGCCAGGGCACCACTGGCCGCGGCAAGGAAATCTATGACCCCGCTTCCGATGCCTGGTACTGGCTGGATTCCGTCAATAACGGCGCAATGGCTGTCAGCAAGGATGTCTATCAGGACTCCAACGGCGGCAAGTGGGTTCGCTATGATGCCAACGGCCATATGATCAAGGGCTGGAATACCAACTCTCAGGGTACTTATTACTTTGACCTCATCACCGGCGCTATGGCAAAGGGCACCGTTGTGATCGACGGCATTACCTGCGTGTTTGATTACAACACCGGCATTCTGCAGTCCACCAACGTGGATGTGACCAAGTACCGCGAGATCAAGCGCACCAACTACTATGCTGACGGCAGCGTGATGAATACCCTGACCACCGATTACGATGCACAGGGCCGCCTGCTGAAAGAGCAGCGCCGCGATAAGTCCGGCAACCTGCAGGTTCAGGACGACTTCTATTATGAATACAACGGCATGGTGACCAAGCATACCCACCGCGAGTACGGCAACGACAACTACTCTTACGAGTATCGCTATGAGTATGATAACAGCAACCGCTTTGCCAAGATCTCCGTTTACCGCTACAATGGCGGCTGGTACCTGTACAGCTACTGGACTGCCAAAGAGTGGGACAGCCTGGGCAGCGTTTCCAAGTTCTGGGAATACAACGGCCAGAACAAAGTTACCTGCATCGTCAACCTGACCAGCAGCGGCAGCCGTAACCGTTACACCAAGATGACCATTGTGAACAGCAGCAACAAGACCGTGCGTACTGACACCTGGAGCTATGACAGCAACGGCCACCTGGCCGGCTGGACCAACAGCGGCAACTCCAACGGCTATTCTAACGTGCTCAGACTCTCCAGCGATAACAATATTGGTGCTGGCAACCCGCTGTTCGACCGTCATTGCGGCAAATTTGTCACCGATGACAAGATCACCAGCGCTTCCATCAAGTTCCAGAACGATGAAGTTGTCGAGATCCGCCAGAACAACCAGCGCATCTCTTACACCAACCAGGAAAGCATGGGTATGAACAGCAGCAACAATCTGACCCGTACCTTTGCTACCTACACTGATGGCGGCAACTTCCGTTACCGCACCCTGGTTGAGTACTTCAAGTACAAGAACTAAGGCAACACCGCACAATTCCCACCTGACGGCTTAAGCACCGCTCCGGCGGCTGCGGCACGGCATCTGCGTTGCCAAAATGCTCGATAATACACAAAGTATTATCTGCGCTTTTGGCTTAGCATCTGCCGCACCTCGCTCGCCGTATCGGCACTTAGAATTATGCGGTATTGCCCTAAGCGTAACAGCTTAGCTTGATGTTGGCTTAACCCTAAAACCACGGCCCCCGGCAGAGTATTTTACGCTCTGCCGGGGGCTTTTTGTGTATTGCCGCCCATTTGCGGGCATACTGAACAAAGAACCCCAATGACGAAAGGAGCACTGTATATGCCTGCAAAAATGAACCCCTTTGAGGTAAAAACCAAACCCGCCGACCGCTACTATATGGATTGGCAGAAACTTTACCCCCGCCCCTATGACAAAAACGAGGTGGACCCCTACACCCGGCTGCGCATTATTTTAATGAACGGCACCGAGTACGAGGCTAACTGGTTCTCCCATCAGTTCCACCGCCACTGCACCAACAACGACCTGCGCCGGGAACTTGCCGTGCTGCGCCGCACCGAGCAGCAACAGCAAAAGCGCATTGCCTGCTTAAAGCCGATCAACGAAAGTATTCTGGAAACCACCATCGGGTACGAGCAGCTGGCCGTGGACCTGACGGCTATTCTGGCCCAGCGGGAGCCGGACGCCTATGTGGTGCAGGTGATGAACTTGGCTCTGCTGGAGGATTTTGACCACCTGTACCGCTATGCGGACCTGCTGGAACTGGAACGCGGCATCCACGCCGAGCGGCTTGTGGGCAGCTATACCGAGATCATGCCCGGCCGCCCCACCATATCGGAGCACCGCCACCCGCGGGACAGCGTGCGCAAGCCCATCAGCGCGGCCACGGCGGCCCCCATCACCAAGCTGAACGCCGCCATTATCACCGCCGCCGAACAGCAGACGATGAACTATTATATGAACATCGCCGCGTTTTACAAAAGCGACCGCGGCCGGAAGCTCTACCAGGAGATCGGCATGATCGAAGAACAGCATGTGACCCAGTACGGCGCTCTGCTGGACCCCGGCATGACTTGGCTGGAAAACCTGCTGCTGCATGAATATACCGAGTGCTACCTTTATTGGTCCTGCGTGGAGGATGAAACCGACCTGCATATTAAAAAGATCTGGGAGCAGCATTTTGAGCAGGAGTGCAGCCACCTGCATGCCGCCGAAGCCCTGCTGAAACAGTACGAGGGCAAGGAAGCCTGCCAGATCATCCCGGATGGGACTTTCCCGGAACTGCTGCGCTTTGGCCCCCAGAAAGAATATCTGCGCAAGGTGCTCAAAACTACCATTTTGAACACCGCTGTGCAGGATGACCCCGCCATTCCGGTGGAGACCCTGACCAAAGATGCACCCTACTATGCTTACCAGGCTGCCGTCTGCCCGGACGCTGCCCGCGTGGCCAGCCACCAGGTGATTGAAGAGCACATTGGCACCAGCGGCAAGTACTACCGCTTTGAAGAAAAGCCCCATCCGGTTGAAGCCCTGCGCGACCGCACCCAGGATAATACCACGATTGCCCGAGGCAAAATCTGAACCACCCGAAGGGGCAGAGGATGGCAAACCGCCATCCTGTACATGAAAACAGGCTGTTTTTTGTAAAAAATGCCGGAGTGGATGGGAGGGCCTGCCCTCTTGAACTGCTGTGCTGGGGAACGTATAATAATAACATTGCTGCGTAAGCAGCCGGCAGTGGTTACCGGGCGTTGAAAAGTGATGTTGCGCGGGGGTGATGGGAGCATGATGTACGCCCGCTGACCGCGCCCCAACAATGCTTTTTGACATGCGGCAACTACCTGCCGCTGCTTACAATGAGGGAGGATGTTGAGATTGAAACGTGAATCATTTGCTTCACGCATTGGCTTTTTGATGGTCAGCGCAGGCTGCGCCATCGGCATTGGCAATGTGTGGCGCTTCCCAACCGTAACGGGCCAGTATGGCGGCGGCGTATTTGTGCTGTTCTACCTGCTGTTCCTGGTTTTGATGGGAGCACCGGTGCTTACCATGGAGCTGGCTGTTGGCCGTGCGGGCCACGGCAGCGCGGGCACAGCCTACCGTGCGCTGGAACCCAAAGGCAGCAAGTGGCACCTGCACGGCTGGGCCTGCCTGATTGGCTGCTGCGTGCTGATGATGTATTACACCACCGTCAGCGGCTGGATGCTGGCCTATTTCTTCCGGTTTGTCAAGGGTACATTTACCGGCCTGGCCGCCGATGCCGTCAGCGGCGTGTACGCCGACCTGCTGGCCGACCCGTTCGAGCAGATCGTCTGGATGGCCATTACCGTGCTGCTGGGCTTTTTTGTCTGCAGCCGCGGTTTGCAGAACGGCATTGAACGCATTGGCAAATGGATGATGGGCGCGCTGTTTGTGCTGATCCTGGTTCTGGCTGTGCACAGCTTTGTGCTGCCCGGCGCGGGCGAGGGCCTGGCGTTCTACCTGCTGCCGGACTGGAACCGTGCCGCCGAAATGGGCATTGGCAATGTCATTGTGGCTGCCATGAACCAGGCGTTCTTTACCCTCAGCCTTGGCGTTGGCGCTATGGAAATCTTCGGCAGCTACATGAACCGCGATTATACCCTGGCGGGCGAGTCTCTGCGCATCTGCGCGCTGGATACCTGCGTGGCCATCTGTTCCGGCCTGATCATCTTCCCGGCCTGCTTCTCTTACGGGGTCAGCCCGGATGCAGGCCCCAAGCTGATCTTTATCACCCTGCCCAATGTATTTGCCAATATGGCGGGCGGCCGCCTGTGGGGTACACTGTTCTTTGTATTTATGACCTTTGCCAGCTTTTCTACCATCATTGCTGTGTTCCAGAACATTCTGGCCTGCCTGCAGGAAAGCTTTGGCTGGAGCCTGAAACGCGCCTGTGCCGTTGGAACGGTGTTCATCCTGCTGGCCAGCGTGCCCTGCATTCTGGGCTTTAACCTGTGGAGCGGTGTGCAGCCCATGGGTCCCGGCAGCACCGTGCTGGATGCTGAGGACTTTTTGGTCAGCAACCTGCTGCTGCCCATTGGCAGCTTGATCTACCTGCTGTTCTGCGTAACCAGGTGGGGCTGGGGCTTTGATAACTACTTAACCGAAGCCAATACCGGCAAGGGCCTGCGCCTGCCGCGGTGGTTCAAGCCGTATTTCAGCGTGGTGCTACCGCTGCTGCTCGTGTTTATTCTGGTGCAGGGCCTGTAAAATAAAGCCGTACCGGAACCCGGCAAACCGCAAAAAAAATACCTGCCTGCTGCAAACTGCCCAAAAGGCACGGCGTGGCGGGTGGTATTTTTTTGAGGGATTTTGTTAATAATGTGTCAAATACCCCTTGCGCAAACCGCAGATTCTGCGTATAATATAGGCAGGGCAAAAGGGGCTGTCTGCCCCCTGTGCCAAACAGTACCAAAGCACAAGGCTAATATAAATTACCGAGAGGAGTTTTTTACCATGGGTTTGGGCAAAAAGACGATTGATGACGAAAACTACGCTGGCAAGCGCGTGCTTGTCCGCTGCGATTTCAATGTCCCGATGAAGGACGGTGTGATCACCAACGACAACCGCATCAATGCGGCTCTGCCGACCATCAAAAAGCTGATCGCTGACGGCGCAAAGGTTATCCTGTGCAGCCATCTGGGCAAGCCGAAGAACGGCCCCGAAGCCAAGTTCAGCCTGGCTCCCGTTGCTGTTCGCCTGAGCGAAAAGCTGGGCCAGCCGGTTACCTTTGCTGATGACGACAACGTTGTTGGCAACCAGGCCAAGGCTGCTGTTGCCACCATGGGCAACGGCGATGTTGTTCTGCTCCAGAACACCCGTTTCCGCAAGGAAGAAACCAAGAATATCGACACCTTCAGCGAAGAGCTGGCCAGCCTGGCTGACGCTTACGTTGACGATGCTTTCGGCTCCTGCCACCGTGCACACTGCTCCACCGCAGGTGTGACCAACTATGTTAAGGATACCGCTGTTGGCTACCTGATGGAAAAGGAAATCAAGTACCTGGGCAACGCCGTCAACAACCCGGAGCGCCCCTTCACCGCTATTCTGGGCGGCGCTAAGGTTGCTGATAAGCTGAACGTTATCTCCAACCTGCTGGAAAAGGTCGATACCCTGATCATCGGCGGCGGCATGGCCTACACCTTCCTGAAGGCACAGGGCTATGAGATCGGCAAGAGCCTGGTTGACGATTCCAAGATCGACTACTGCAAGGAAATGATGGCTAAGGCACAGGAAAAGGGCGTTAAGCTGCTGCTGCCCGTTGACGCTGCCTGCGTTGCTGACTTCCCCGATCCCATCGACGCACCTGTCGAAGTTAAGATCGTTCCCGTTACCGCAATCCCGGCTGACATGGAAGGCTGCGATATCGGCCCCGAGAGCATGAAGCTGTTTGCTGATGCCGTCAAAGCTTCTAAGACCGTTGTCTGGAACGGCCCCATGGGCGTGTTCGAAAACCCGACCCTGGCAGCCGGCACCCTGGCTGTTGCCAAGGCTATGGCTGAAAGCGGCGCTACCACTGTGATCGGCGGCGGCGATTCTGCAGCTGCTGTGCAGCAGATGGGCCTGGGCGACAAGATGACCCACATCTCCACCGGCGGCGGTGCTTCCCTGGAATACCTGGAAGGCAAAGAGCTGCCCGGCATTGCCGTTATCCAGAACGCATAATTAAAAAACCGCAGGAGCGCGGCGGCTTAGCCGCTGCGCTCTTTTTGTTATGTAGCCCGCATGGTAGACAACAAAGAAAATCCACGCAAGCAAATAAGTAGTTAATAAGAAGGAGTTTTTATCATGGATAAACAGAACCGTAAGGCAATTATTGCCGGTAACTGGAAAATGAACAAGACTGCTACCGAGGCTGCTGAACTGATTGACGCCCTGATCCCCGCTGTTAAGGATGCAGGCTGCGAAGTTGTGATCTGCGTGCCGTTCACCGACCTGGTGACCGCCGTTGCCAAAACCAAGGGCACCAACATCCATGTTGGCGCTGAGAACGTTCACTTTGAAAAATCCGGCGCTTTTACCGGCGAGATCAGCGCCGACATGCTGACCGACCTGGGCGTTGAGTACGTTGTGGTTGGCCACAGCGAGCGCCGCCAGTATTTTGCTGAAACCGATGAAACCGTCAACAAGCGCGCCAAGGCTGCACTGGCCGGCGGCCTGAAGCCCATCATCTGCGTGGGCGAAAGCCTGACCCAGCGCGAACAGGGCGTGACCGAAGAGCTGATCCGCATGCAGGTCAAGATTGCTCTGAACGGCGTGACCGCTGACGAGCTGAAGAACGTTGTTATCGCTTACGAGCCCATCTGGGCCATCGGCACCGGCAAGACCGCTACCGCTGACCAGGCTGAGGAAGTCTGCGCAGCCATCCGCAAGGTGGTTGGCGAGCTGTACGGCGCTGAAGCCGCCAAGGCACTGACCGTTCAGTACGGCGGCAGCATGAACCCCAAAAACGCAGAGGAACTGCTCTCCAAGCCCGATGTTGACGGCGGCCTGATCGGCGGCGCATCCCTGAAAGCAGACCAGTTTGCTGTTATCGTGGAAGCTGCTACCAAAGGCTGAGAATGAATGAGCAATTAGGAATGAGAAATTAGGAATTGGCTGAACAGGAAAGGCTTGAGCCGATGGAACCACCTTTCAGTCTGCTGTGCAGACAGCTTCCCTCAAGGGAAGCCAAGTGTGGCACCAAAATGGTATCTATTATTCTGTGCGCCCCTACGGTGGGATGCGTAACGAGCCTTTGTCCACCGCAAACTCCTAACTTCTCCCTCCTAACTTCTAAGGCAACACCGCACAATTCCCGCCTTACGGCTTAAGCACCGCTCCGACGGCTGCGGCACGGCATCTGCGTTGTCAAAATGCTCGATAAGACATCCAGTATTATCTGCGCTTTTGGCCTAGCAGCTGCCGCACCTCGCTCGCCGTATCGGCACTTAGAATTATGCGGTATTGCCCTAACTAAAACTAAGGGAGAACCAATCAATGGCAAAGAAACCTGTAATGCTCTGCATCATGGACGGCTTCGGCTGGACCCCGGACGAAACCTATGGCAACGCCGTTGTTGCTGCCAACAAGCCGCATCTGGATGCACTGATGAAAAATTACCCTATGACCACCATCAACGCATCTGGCATGGCTGTCGGCCTGCCAGATGGCCAGATGGGCAACTCTGAAGTTGGCCATACCAACATGGGTGCTGGCCGCATCGTGTATCAGCAGCTCACCCTCATTACCAAGTCCATCAAGGACGGCGAAATGCTCCAGAACCCGGTTCTGGTCAAGAACATGAAGGCCGCCATCGATGCCGGCAAGGCCATCCACCTGATGGGCCTGGTTGGTACCGGCGGCGTTCACAGCCATGCCGATCACTGGTTCGGCGTGCTGGAAATGGCCAAGCATATGGGCGCAACCAAGGTTTATCTGCACTGCATCATGGACGGCCGTGATACCGACCCCCATTCCGGTAAGGGATTCCTGGCTGACCTGCAGGCCAAGCTGGACGAGCTGGGTATTGGCACCATCGCCAGTGTCAGCGGCCGTTACTATGCTATGGACCGTGACAACAACTGGGACCGTGAAGAAAAAGCTTATGCCGCTTTTGTTTACGGCGAGGGCAACCATGCCGCCAATGCACAGGAGGCCATTGAGGCTTCTTATGCGGACGGCAAGACGGATGAATTCGTGATCCCCGCCGTTACCTGTGAGGGTGGCCGCGTGGAGGATGGCGATACCATCATCTTCATGAACTTCCGCCCCGACCGTGCCCGCCAGATGACCCGCATTTTCTGCGATGATGCCTTTACCGGCTTTGAGCGCCGCGGCGGCCGCAAGCAGGTTCACTATGTCTGCATGGCCGAGTATGATGCTACCATGCCCAACTGCGAAGTTGCCTACCCGCCGGTTGAGCTGAGCAACGTTCTGGGCGAGTATCTTTCCAAGAACGGTAAGACCCAGCTGCGCATTGCCGAGACCGAGAAATACGCACACGTGACCTTCTTCTTCAACGGCGGTGGGGAAGCCCCCTATGAGGGCGAGGACCGCAAGGTGATCCCCAGCCCGAAGGATGTGCCCACCTATGACCTGAAACCCCAGATGAGCGCCCCGGAGGTTGCTGACGAGTGCAAGGCCCGCATTGAGAGCGGCAAGTACGATGTGATCATCCTGAACTTTGCCAACTGCGATATGGTCGGCCATACCGGCGTGTTTGATTCCGCTGTCAAGGCTGTGGAAGCTGTTGATGCTGCTGTGAACGAGGTTGTGACCGCTGTGCTGAACGCCGGTGGCTGCGTGTTCCTGACCGCTGACCACGGCAACGCCGAAAAGATGAAGAACCCGGACGGCACCCCGTTTACCGCCCACACCACCAACGCGGTGCCGTTTGTGGCCATCGGCTGCGGCGATGTGAAGCTACGCGAGGGCGGCTGCCTGGCAGATATTGCCCCCACCATGCTGCCTTATATCGGCCTGCCGGTACCCTCGGAGATGACCGGTAAGAGCTTGATCGTTGACTAAGCACTCAAATAAAGTAAAAGAGGCCCAGAACTGTCGAAAAGACAGTTTTTGGGCCTCTTTTTGTGCAAAATGGAAATAATGAAGAAAAAATTCAATATTAACATATGATAATGAAATGCGGAAGTCATATGTGTTATAATACCAAATATGTTGGCTATGAACAAAAACGAAGAAAACAGGAGCGTATATTATTTATGGGGGGGGTAACACTGTCAGCAAGTTGTGGGCTGGCTGTGTGCCCCGGATGTGAAGAGAGAAAAAAAGATATGCCTGAAGGGGAGAAACACACATGGAGAAAGCACTGAATGTTGATATCCGGCAGTTCTACCGGGAAGATCTTGGGGTCCATTCCGAAGAACTGTTGGATAAGCTGGAGGCGGTATCCCAGGCGGTAACGCTGCAAAAAGGGGAGATCCTGAATAAAAAGGGGAACGCCAGACCATGCTGCCGTTTTTGATCGAAGGCATGATGCGCTGCGTTACCTTGGATAGTGAGGGCAAAGAGAAAACCCTGGGCTTTACCATGAACCGCGGCGATGTGGTGCTTTCCAACATGGACCTGACCGGCTGCCATATCAGCACGGACCAGGCACTGGTTCCATCAACCCTGATTTTGTTGCCCATTGATTATGTGTTGCAGAACATGAAAGATGAGCCGGAGGTGATCCGCGTCTATCAGGAGCAGATCGTCAAGTGGGGTATGATCTATCAGTCCCGCGCCGTGAGCCTGAGCCAGGGGGACGCGACCGAGCGGTTCGAATGGTTCTGCAAGGAGTATCCCGGCATGGTAGATATGGTCAATAACCGCTATATTGCATCGTTTTTGGGCATTACCCCGGTCACTCTCAGCCGCCTGCGCCACGGCGTTGCCACAAAAGTGGGCCGCGAAAAGCGGACAGACGAAGAATAAAGAAATAATAATCCTGATATGCAGCAGCGCCCGCACCGGACTGTAAGGATCCGGTACGGGCGCTGATTTTTCTTTATGTGGTTTTGCCTGTGTATATCACTGGATCAGTACGCCGGTGGTTTCATCAAAGTGGTAGGCTTGACCATCAATGGTGCTCCAGCCCTTGTACATGGCACCGGTGTTCAGGTCGTAATACCAGCGCTTGCCATCCTGGGCGTACCAGCCTTTGATCATAGCGCCGTTGGCGTCATACCGCACCCACTTGCCGCCGTTGGAATCCTGATATACTTCCTTGCTTACGGCTTTGGCACCCTGCTGCACGCTGTCCAGCCAGTACCAGGCACCGCTGGCGGGGTCATAGATCTCTTTGCCGCGGTAGTTGGCGTTGCTGGGCTGCCAGCCCTGGCGCACCCAGTTTTCGTACCAGTAGCTCTTGCCATCAATCGTGTACCAGAAGTTGCCCGGCGTGCCGCTGGTCATTTTGCCGTAAACGGGGTCGAAGTAGTACAGCTGGTTGTTTACCGCAACGGAACCATACTGCATAATACCGGCCTTGGGGTCATAGTACACCTTGCGGCCATCCGGCAGGGTCCAGGGGCCTTTGATCATGGTACCGGTGACCGGCTCAAAATAGTACCACTTGCCATTCTGGCAGTCCTCACCTTTTACCATGTGGCCGTTGGCATCATAGCGCACCCATTTGCCGCCGTTGGATTCCTGATAAACGTCTTTATTCACGGCCTTGGCACCGCCCTGGTTGGCATCCAGCCAGTACCAGGCGTTGCTGCCGGAATCGTAAATTTCCTTGCCGCGGCCTGTGGTGCCCTGCTTTACGCCGTTCTCATACCAGTAATCGCGGCCGTTCTCGCTGCGCCAGCCGGTGTAGTAGTTGTTATTGCCGGGATACTCGCCAAACCAGTAGTTCAGGTCAACATTGGCATCCACACCGGGAACCGTACCTTTGTTGCTGTACTGCCACATGTTGCAGCTGCTGCCGTCATAGCTTACGCCGGAACGGTAGTCGGCCATCCACTTGTACCATCCGGAATTGCTGAACCGAGAGTCCGTCAGGTAATTCTGGAAGAAATAATAGTAAGAGTAAATGCCCACGCGGTAGCCGGCGTTGGAAACCATGTTGCACCAGGTCTGGGCAATATCGCCGTAAGTAGAGTTGCTGGCGATGGGGTTGCCGTTACGGGTGTGTTCAATGTCTAGAAATACCGGCAGGGTGGGGTTGTGCCCGCTCAAAAGGCTCAGGGTATGGCGGGCCTCACTGGCGGCCATATCGGTATTTTCAGCGTAAGAGTAAAGGTACACGCCATAGGGGATGCCAAGCCGTTCACACTCGCTTACGTTGCGGTACCACTGGGCGTCATCCTGTTTGTTTTCGCCCACGCCGTCGTATTCGCTGCCAATGCCGCAGCGAATCATGACAAAATCAATGCCGGAATTTTTAACGGCGTCCCAGTCAACGGTGCCCTGATGGTAGCTGACATCAAAGCCGTTATAAGTAACGCTGCAGGTGGCAATGCCGTTGGAACTGTAGGTGGCAGCGTCCTGTTGGACAATATCCTCCCACTCGATGGCGGGCACGGAATCATCATAGATCGGCACGCCATCTTTGTAGCGGAAGCTGTTTTCCAGCCCGTTTGCCACATCATACGGTACGCCGGAATCTTTCTGTGCGGTTTCCGGCGTGCTGGTTTCGGCCGCCGCAGGCAGCGCCGCAAACAGCCCTGCTGCCATAACAGCTGCCGCAGCCAGGCTGGCTGTGCGCAGTTTTAGGGTCCCTTTCAAAATTTATTCCTCCTTCAAAGTGAACATCATTAACTATCATCATACCACAACCGCATAGCCTTGGGAATGGTTACATATGTAAAATTTGAAAGCAATACCGCATAATTCCGCGCGTCGATGCCCCCATCGACGCTTGAATTTGCAGGGCAGGGAAGGTTTGGTGCAGCCCAAAAGAAAAACGTGCATTCTGACGTGTCTTGCGCTGCGCGCTACTTGCCAATGCAGGCAAAATCGGGTATGATAACAATAAGTAGAAATATTCTGCCGGACACCCGGCAGATTGGGTAAGAAACAGCAAAGGAGAACCTGTTATGCGTTATTGCAAAAAATGTACCATGCCGGACACCCGCCCCGGTATCACCTTTGACTCTGAGGGCGTTTGCAGCGCCTGCCGCCATTACGAAAACCGCAAAAATGTGGACTGGGACGCCCGCTTTAAGGAGTTTGAAGCCTACTGCAACAAGTACCGCGGCATGAACGGCCCCGGCGGTTATGACTGCGCTGTTGCTGTTTCCGGCGGCAAGGACAGCCACTTCCAGGTTTGGATGCTGAAAGAAGTCATGCACATGAACCCCATCCTGTTCAGCGTGGAGGATAACTTCCCCATGACGCAGGCCGGCATCCATAACCTGAAAAACATCAGCGAGGAATTCGGCTGCACCATCATCAGCTGCAAGCCCAACATCCGCGCCCAGAAAGTGCTGATGCGCAAGTTCTTTGAAAAATACGGCAAGCCCACCTGGTATGTGGACCGCCTGATCTATACCTTCCCGCTGCACATGGCAGCCAAGTTCAACACCCCCATGCTGTGCTATGGCGAGAACGTCAGCTTTGAATACGGCGGCTGCTCCGATAAGGAGACTTATTCCGCCATGGATCAGATCGAAAATGGCGTGGCAGTCGGCTTCCCGATGGAAGAGCTGGTGGGCGACGGCGTGACCGAAAACGACCTGTCCCTGACGCTGGCTCCCTCTGCCGAAGAGCGCGCGAAGCTGGACCCGTTCTATATGAGCTACTTTGTGCCCTGGAACAGCTACAAGAACTACCAGATCGCCAAGGAGCACGGCTTCCATGACCTGACCCATGAATGGGACCGCACCCACCATGCCGAAAACTTTGACCAGATCGATTCCCGCGCCTACCTGGTGCACTCCTGGCTCAAGTACCCCAAGTTCGGCCATGCCGCTGCAACCGACTATACCGCCCGCTATATCCGCTATGGCATGATGACCCGCGAGGAAGCCATTCCCATCATCAAGGCCCGCGATGGCAAGCTGGACCCGCTGTGCGTGCGTGATTTCTGCGATTTCTGCGGCTACACCGAGAGCGAGTTCTGGGCGATCATGGACAAGTTCTATAACCGTGACCTGTTTGAAAAGAACGACTGCGGCGAGTGGGTGCTGAAACACCCCATCTGGGAGGAAAACAAATAATGGTACGTCATGTTATTTTGTGGAAACTGAAAGAGATGCCCGCCGCTGAACAGGAAACCGTCAAGGCGGATATCAAAGCCGGGCTGGAAGGTCTGGCCGGGCAGATCCCCGGTTTGACGGAGATCCATGTTTACACCAGGCCCTGCCCAGCTCCGCCAATGCGGACCTGATGCTGGATACCACCTTTGTGGATGAAGCCGCCCTGAAAGGCTATGCCATTCACCCGGCCCATGTGGCTGTGGCTGATGGCAAAGTGCGCCCCTATACCGCCGTGCGCACCTGCCTGGATTTTGAAGTATAACAGGGTAAGCTATTAAGCTGAAAAAGGATCAATCAATGATGCAGAATACAGAACATACCGCCGCGCCGCTGCTGGTGCGCGGGGCCGGGTTCATGATGCCGTTCACCCGGAACCACAGCAGATCGACCTGCTGCTGGAAAACGGCCGCATTGTTGCCATGGGGCATGAACTGAACGTGCCCGCCGATATCGCCGTGCTGGATGCTGCCGGGCTGGATATTTTCCCCGGTTTTGTGGATGCGCACACCCATATCGGCCTGGATGGTTATGGCATCGGGTACGAAGGCTGCGACTACAACGAGATGAATGACATCTGGACCCCGCAGCTGCGCGCCATTGACGGCATCAACCCTCGTGATCCCTCCTTTGCCCATGCACGGGAAGCAGGCATTACCTGCGTGTGCACCGGGCCGGGCAGCGCTAATGTGCTGGGCGGTACCTTTACCGCCATCAAGACGGTGGGCGAGCGTGTGGACAACATGATCGTCAAGGAAGCCGTTGCCATGAAATGCGCCTTTGGCGAAAACCCCAAGCGCTGCTATAAAGATAAATGCGATTCTACCCGCATGTCCACCGCTGCGTTCCTGCGCGGGGCGCTGGCTTCCGCCAGGGATTACGGCGCCCGCAAGGCTGCCGCCAACGGCGATGTGACCAAAATGCCCGCTTATAACCAGAAGCTGGAAGCCTTGCTGCCGGTGCTGGACCACACCATTCCCCTGAAAGCCCATGCACACCAGGCCAACGATATCTTTACCGCCATCCGCATTGCCAAAGAGTTCGATGTGGGCCTGACGCTGGAACATGTGACCGAAGGCCACCTGATCGTGGACGAACTGGCCAAGGAAAGCAATATCCCCATGGCCGTCGGCCCCAGCCTGACCTTTGCCAGCAAGTTTGAACTGCAGAACAAATCCTGGGAAACGCCGGGCGTTTTGGCAAAAGCGGGCTGCCATGTTTCCATCATCACCGATAACTCGGTCATTCCGCAGCAGTACCTGCCGCTGTGCGCCGGTATGGCGGTCAAAGCCGGCATGAATCCGTTTGCCGCGCTGCAGGCCATCACCATCAACCCGGCCAAGCACATCGGCATTGCTGACCGTGTTGGCTCCATCGAGGTCGGCAAGGATGCAGACCTGGTGCTGACCGATGGCTGCCCGTTTGAGGTTATGACCAACGTGAAAGCCGTTCTGATCAACGGCGCAGTGGTCAGCCAGAAATAAAAAGCACTGCACCGATGTAAAAAATAGGCTGGCATCTTGCAAACAGCAGGGTGCTGTGCTATAATATCCACAGAACAGCAAAGGCGCTGTCCGATAGCATTGCTATACGGACAGCGCCTTTTGGTTCAATAGGAATTACCACGGATGGAATGAGAGTGAGAAATATGGAAAAGAATCCTCGTTATGTCGAAATCGATTACGCCAAATACGCGCCCGATATCCCGGAGGATCAGCTGGAAGCTTATTACGGCCTGCCCAAACATGTACAGTTCTGTAATGAATGCGTGATGAGCAACCAGAAGCCGAACTCCTGCTATGAATTTGAACATACGATCAAGTCCATTAAAAAGACGATGGTCATTCAGGACGACGGCACCTGCGATGCCTGCCATGCCTGCCACAATAAGGCTAACGGCCATATCGACTGGGCCCTGCGTGAAAAAGAGCTGCGTGAGCTGTGCGATGAATACCGCAAAAATGACGGCAGCTATGACTGCCTGGTGCCCGGCTCCGGCGGCAAGGACAGCTTTTATGCCGCTCACATTCTGAAATACAAATACGGCATGCACCCCCTGACGGTGACTTGGGCACCGCATATCTATACCCCCTTGGGGCTGGGATAACATGCAGGCCTGGATCCACGCCGGGTTTGATAACTACCTGTGTACCCCCAACGGCATGACCCACCGTCTGCTGACCCGTTTGGCGACCGAAAACCTGTTCCACCCGTTCCAGCCGTTCATTTTGGGCCAAAAGCAGCTGGCCCCCAAGATGGCCGCCAAGTTCGGCATTCCCCTGGTGTTCTATGGGGAGAACGAGGCCGAGTTCGGCAACCCCATTGCGGATAACAACTCTGCCCTGCGCGACGAGCACTTTTTTGCCGTCAATGATTACGACCATATCTACCTGGGCGGCGTCAGCCTGCGCCAGCTGGAAGAGGATTATAAGGTGGATAAAGCCGACTTGGCCATCTACCTGCCGTCCGAAACTTCCAACCTGGAGAAAAACCATGTTCAGGTGCGCTACCTTGGCTATTACGAAAAATGGCATCCGCAGGGCGCCTACTATTACAGTGTAGAACACGGCGGCTTCCGCCCTGCACCGGAGCGCACCCAGGGCACCTATTCCAAGTATAACTCCATCGATGATAAGATCGACGACTTCTTCTATTACACCACCTACATCAAGTACGGCATCGGCCGCACCACCTATGACGCTGCACAGGAGATCCGCAACGAGGAAATCACCCTGGAAGAGGGCAAGGCGCTGTGCAAAAAGTTTGACGGCGAGTATCCCGACCGCTTTGAAAAAGAGATCTTCCAGTATCTGTCCCTGGACCGCCAGCACTTCCCGTGGGCCAGCCAGCTGTTTGAACAGCCCAAAATGGACCGCGAATACTTTATGCACCTGGCCGACCGTTTCCGCAGTCCCCACCTTTGGAAATGGGAGGACAACATGTGGAAACTGCGCCACACCCCCTACGAGGGCGACAGCGAAGTGCTTTGGGGCGACCCGAAGGGCACCCACCACGAAATATAAGGCCAAGGGCAATACCGCATAATTCTAAGTGCCGATACGGCGAGCGAGGTGCGGCAGCTGCCGGAGCGGTGCTTAAGCCGCAAGGCGGGAATTGTGCGGTGTTGCCCAAGAGCTCTGGAACTGAGGAATTTTTTATGGCTAAGAAAAAAATCCGCCTGATTGCACGGCTGGATGTCAAGGATACCAACCTCGTCAAAGGCATTCAGTTGGAGGGCCTGCGCAAGCTGGGGATCCCAACCTGTTTGCACGGGAATATTATGAGCAGGGCATTGACGAGCTGCTGTACATTGATATTGTGGCCAGCCTGTATAACCGTAACAACCTTTCGGATATTGTGCGCAAAACCGTGGATGATGTGTATATCCCGGTCTGCGTGGGCGGCGGTCTGCGCAGCGTCGAGGATGTGCGCTACATTCTTTCCATGGGGGCGGATAAGGTTGCCATCAACACGGCGGCCATCAAACGCCCGGAGCTGATCACCGAGGTTGCCAACGCCTTTGGCAGCCAGTGCATGGTGCTTTCCATCCAGGCCAAGCGCAACCGCACCTGGCCCGGCAAGTGGGAAGCTTATTATGACAACGGCCGCGCCCATTCTGGTTATGATGTAGTGGAATGGGCCAAACGCGGCGTGGCGCTTGGGGCAGGGGAGATCCTGCTGATGAGCGTGGACAACGAGGGCCTGCAGCGCGGCATGGACCTGGAACTGATCGAGGCTGTGACCAAGGCGGTCAATGTGCCGGTCATCTGCGGCGGCGGTGTTGGCTGCGGGGATGACATTGTGGACGGTGCCAAAGCCGGTGCCGATGCTGTGGCCTGCGCCGCAGTGCTGCACTATAAAAAAGAAACCGTGCAGGAACTGAAAGATGAAATCCGCGCAGGCGGGGTGGAGGTGCGCCGGGTATGAAAGTAACAGTGATCGATTACGGTCTATCCAACCTGCTCAGCGTACAGCATGCGTTCGCTCATTTTGGGGCAGAAGTACAGGTGACCAGCAGCCCGGCAGATGTTCTGGCAGCCGATGCCCTGGTGCTGCCCGGCGTGGGCGCTTTCCAGGACGGCATGCAGGGGCTGGAACAGCTGGGGCTGATCGAGCCCATCAAGCAAAAGACGGCCCAGGGTACCCTGTTGCTGGGTATCTGCCTTGGGATGCAGATGCTGTTTGACGAATCCGAAGAATTCGGCCTGCACAAGGGCCTTGGCCTGATTCCCGGCCGCGTGGTGCGCATCCCGGATGTGGACGCGGACGGCAGCCCCCAGCGGGTGCCGCACATCAGCTGGAACCCACTGTACCCGGCGGGCGGCCGCACGGATTTTTCCGGTACCGCCTTGCAGAATGTGCAGCCGGGACAGGAATGCTATTTTATCCACTCTTATGAAGCAAAGCCCGCAGCGGAGGAATACCGCCTGGCCGATACCGTGTATGGCGGCCGCAAGGTGTGCGCCGCTGCCCAAAAGGGCTGCGTGATCGGCACCCAGTTCCACCCGGAAAAATCCGGCCCGGTGGGGCTTGGCATTATCAAAGCCTACCTGGACCTGTGCGCCCAGGCAGAATAACAGGGAAATAAAACGGATTTTCAAACGTAAGATAATCAATGCCAGGGAACGTTCTGCGCGAGCGTTCCCCTTTTTGTTGTTGGTTTTGCTAAACTGATGGGTGAATTTTGGGCGGAGTTGTACAATTTGGTGCAAATTTGCCTGCAAAAATGGCACCAAAAGTCCATAAAAGTCCGAAAAATGGTCATTTATCTATTCCCAAGGACAAAAAGTTTGGTGTATAATAACACCTGTAGCTTGGTTAATTAAATGACAATCTTTCTGGAGAGGTGTCTGTGCATGAAAAAGCTGATATTGGTCACAAGCCCGCCGGCCTGCGGAAAAACCTTTATTTCCAAGCAGCTGGCAAAAGCGCTGAACCACGTTGTCTATCTGGATAAGGATACCTTGATCCCTTTGTCCAAGCAAATCTTTGCGGTGGCGCACCAGCCGTATGACCGCAGCAGCATCTTTTTTGAAAAATATATCCGTGACCTGGAATATCGTGTGGTTCTGGACCTTGCTATGGAAGCGCTGGAGTACGATGATATTGTGCTGATTAACGCCCCCTTTACGCAGGAGATCCGTGACCTTGACTATATTACCACCTTGCGTGCCGAGCTGAAAAAGAAGCAGGCGGAGCTGGTTGTGATTTGGGTAGATACTAACCCCGAAGTGTGCCACCAGCGCATGATCGACCGCGCCAGCGACCGTGACATGTGGAAGCTGAACCACTGGGACGAATATATCCTGGTGTCAACTTTAACCCGCCGCTCAGCTTAAAGCTGGAGAACCAGCCCGATTCGCTGCTGATCTTCCACAATTCTTCCGATGAAGAGTTTGAAGAGAGCATGAAAACCATTGTTGCCCAGTTGGAAGCCGCTGTGGCCAACCGTGTGGAGATCCCGCGCACCCGGTATTGATACTGTCTGTTTTTTATTCCCATTGTGCCGCTTTGGCATGATGGGATTTTTTTATTTGCTGTCTGAAATTGCTTTAATTGCTTTTACCGCCGGGGTATGGTATAATCTATTCTGTATCAATCTGCAAAGCAGGGCGCTGCTTTGCGGCAAAAATCAACAGCAAAAGGGGCAGGGCATATGGCAAAGGATCTTCTGGTCGGTTCCACCGGTTTTGTGGGGGGCAACCTGGCGGCAAAACATGCGTTTGCCGCGGTATGCCATTCCACCGATATTGCCGCGCAGTTCGGTGCCAAGCCGGATCTGTGCGTGTACGCTGGGGTGCCCGCCGCCATGTTTTTGGCTAATGCAGACCCGGATGCCGACCTTGCCGTGATGGCCGCCGCGCGGGAAAACCTGCGCCAGATCGCCCCCAAACAGCTGGTGCTGATCTCCTCCATCGCTGTCTATGCCGACAGCAGGGGAAAGGACGAGCAGAGCCCCATGACACCGGACGGCCTGCCCGCCTATGGCCGCAACCGCCTGCAGCTGGAACGATGGGCGCGGGAGGATTACCCCAACGCGCTGATTGTGCGGCTGCCTGCCCTATACGGCATTGGGCTGAAAAAGAACTTTTTGTTTGACCTGCACACCATCACCCCGGCTATGCTCAAGCCGGAAAAATATACCGAACTTGCACAAAAATCCCCCCTGGTACGGGATGGCTATACCCTGGCAGATAACGGCTTTTATAAGCTCAACGGTGCGGTGGATGCCGCGGCCCTGCGGGAATTTTTTGCGGGCAATGATTTTAACGCCCTTGCCTTCACGGATTCCCGCAGCCGTTACCAGTTCTATCACCTGGCCCGCCTGTGGCAGGATGTGCAGACCGCGCTGCAAAACGGCCTGACCACCCTCAACCTGACCACCCCGCCCGTTACGGCGGCGGAGGTTTACACCACAGTGACCGGCAAAGCCGACTGGCAGAACGAGCTGCCCAAGCCCCCGTTTGATTATGACCTGCGCAGCCGGCATGCTGCGCTGCTGGGCGGGGCGGACGGATACCTGTGTACAAAACAGCAGGAGCTGGATGAGATCTGCGCCTTTATGCGCGCATGGAGGAACTGAGGATGTCCGAACTGAAACTTGCAATTTCCAATATTGCGTGGGATAAAGCGGATGACGAAGCTGTTTACGCTGCCATGCAGCAGAACGGCTTTACCGGGCTGGAAATTGCCCCCACCCGTATTTTCCCGGAATATCCGTATGAAAACCTGACCGGAGCCGCTCTGTTCGGCGGCTACCTGCTCAACCGCTGGGGGTTCCATGTACCCAGCATGCAAAGCATCTGGTACGGCCAGACCGGCAATATTTTTGACCCCGTGCAAGCCGAAGAATTGCTGGATTATACCGCCGAGGCGTTCCAGTTTGCCCACACCATCAACTGCCCCAGTCTGGTGTTCGGCTGCCCCAAAAACCGACGCCTGGGCCCGCCGCACACCGCGGCGGAGGGCGATGCCTTTTTTGCCAAGGCCGGTGCACTGGCGTCCCACTATGATGTGGTGCTTGCCATTGAGGCCAACCCCCCGGTATACACCAACTACCTGAACAATACAGCCGATGCTTTTGCCATGGTCAAACGGCTGCAAAGCCCCGGCCTTGCGGTTAATCTGGACCTTTCCACCATGATCTCCAACGGCGAGCGCCTGCGGGATTTTGTGGATGATATCAAATACGTCAGCCATGTTCATATCAGCGAGCCGGGGCTGGAACCCATTGTTCCGCGCCAGGAACACAAAGAACTTGCCATGCTGCTGAAAGCCGTTGGCTACAGCGGCGATGTTTCCATTGAGATGAAGCGGACGGATGTGGAAACCGTCCGCAAGACCCTTGCCTATATTGCGGAGGTGTTTGCATGAGCCTGCAGCCAGTGCCGATCCAGAATGTTCCCGGCGTGCCGGATTATACCTGCACCGCCTTTTTGCCCAAAAGCAGCGATTACTGCCTGCTGATCCCCGTCATCAATGAGGGCTCCCGCATTTTGACCGAGTTGGGCCGCGCCCAGAAAGCCGGGGTGGACCGTTTGGTGGATATTGTCATCTGCGACGGCGGCTCCACCGATGGCAGCATGAACCCCGATACGCTGGAGCTGTACGGGGTGAACACCCTGCTGGTCAAAACCGGCCCCGGCAAACAGGGTGCCCAGCTGCGCATGGGCCTGCATTTTGCCCTGACCTTTGGCTATAAGGGCGTGCTGACCATTGACGGCAACAATAAGGATTCCATCGAGGATGTTCCGGAATTTGTTGCCAAGCTGAAAGAAGGCTATGACCTTGTGCAGGGCAGCCGGTTTATCCCCGGCGGTCATGCCATCAATACGCCCAAAACGCGCTATGCGGCGGTACGGCTGATCCATGCGCCAATCATCAGCGCGGCAGCCCACCAGTGGTTTACCGATACCACCAACGCTTACCGCGCCTACAGCCGCGAATACCTGACCCACCCCGATGTGCAGCCGCTGCGGGATGTGTTTATGGGGTACGAGCTGCTGGCCTACCTCAGCATTCGTGCCACTCAGCTGGGTCTGCGCGCCTGCGAGGTCCCCGTGACCCGCGCATACCCGGCATCCGGCAAAACGCCGACCAAGATCAGCGGCTTTAAGGGCAACAGCAATCTGCTGCAGGTGCTGTTTGCCGCCGCAACGGGCAAGTATAACCCGTAATCGGGCAGGGGTGCCCGGCATAGTAATAGATTATCGGAGGTCCTGTGCATGACAGTGGATAAAATCATTATTGGTGCTGGCCTGTATGGCCTGTACGCAGCCCAAAAGTGCGGCGCGGCAGGCCAGCGGGTACTGGTGCTGGAGCGGGACCCCGCCCCGTTCATGCGCGCGACCTATATCAATCAGGCCCGCGTACACATGGGCTACCATTACCCGCGCAGCTACTCCACGGCCATCAAGAGCGCACATTACTTCCAGCGCTTCTGCCGGGATTATGATTTCTGCCTGCACACAAGCTTTGACCAGATCTATGCCACCAGCGCACATTTCAGCTGGACCAATGCGGCCGAATTCCGCCGCTTCTGCGCCGCGGCCAAGATCCGCTGTGATGATGTTGCCCCGGAGCGCTACTTTAATAACGGTATGTGCGATGGCGCATTTTTGACCACCGAGTATACTTATGATGCCCAGGTGCTGAAAAACTGGTTCCTGGAACAGCTGGCAAAGCTGCCCAATGTGCAGGTTCTGTACAGCCATAAGCCGGACAAAATTGAAAAAGCCGGCAGCGTGTGGCGGGTAACGGCAGGGGATACCACGGTGGAAGCACCGTTCATCCTGAACGCAACCTATGCGGGCGTGAACGATATCCACGCCATGCTGGGCCTGCCGCCGTTCAAAATCAAATACGAAAAGTGCGAGATCATCCTGTGCACGGTGGATGAGCGGCTGAAAAATACCGGCATTACCGTGATGGACGGCCCGTTTTTCAGCCTGATGCCCTTTGGCCAGACCGGCCTGCACAGCCTGACCAGTGTGACCTTTACTCCCCACGAAACCAGCTATGATGCGGTAGCGACCTTCCCCTGCCAGCAGCAGAGCGAGGGCAAATGCAGGCCGGGCAGCCTGTATAACTGCAACGAATGCCCGGCTAAGCCGCAGAGCGCCTGGCCCTACATGAGCCAGCTGGCCCGCAAATACCTGAAAGAAGAGTACGGCTTTGCTTATCAGGGCAGCCTGTTCAGCATGAAGCCGATTTTGAAAGCCAGCGAAATAGATGATTCCCGCCCCACCGTGGTGCGCGTGATGAACACCGAACCGATGCTGGTCAGCGTACTTTCCGGCAAGATCAACACCGTGTATGACCTGGACGAGGTATTGAACGTATGAGTGTGACAAATAAAGAAAAGAATTTTATCTCGGCTGTGGTCTACCTGCACAACGATGGTGCCCAGGCCGTGCGGTTTTTAAGGCGCTGAACGCCGTGCTGGACCAGCACTTTGAACAGTATGAGCTGGTTGCCGTGGATGACGCCTGCGCCGATGATACCATCCCCACCCTGCGGGACTGGGCCAAAGCGCTGGAAAAGCCGCTGACCATCCTGCACCTGAGCCTGCACCAGGGGCGCGAGACCGCCATGAACGCGGGCCTGGATGCCGCGATCGGCGATTATGTGTATGAGTTTGACTCCACCCAGACACCGTACCCCATTGAGCTGGTGTTTGAAGCTTACCGTGCCGCCATGGCGGGCAGCGATATTGTATCCGTCTGCCCGCGGTCCACGGCTGGCAGCAGCAAAATGTTCTACCGCGTGTTCAACGGCAACAGCCATTCGGCTTACAAGCTGCGCACCGATGCGTTCCGCCTGGTCAGCCGCCGCGCCATCAACCGCGTGCATGCTTCCAGTGAAACGCTGCCCTACCGCAAAGCGGCCTATGCGGCATCCGGCTTAAAAATGACCGATCTGGAATTTGATGGCCGCCTGACTGATAATTCCGGCGGGCGCTTTGCCCTTGCCATGGACAGTCTGGCGCTGTATACCGATGCCGGGTATAAGCTCAGTGCAGGCATTGCCATCGTGATGATGTTCCTGGCGCTGGCGGAGCTGGCCTACACGCTGATCATTTTCTGCGCCGGGCACCCCATTGAAGGGTGGACCACCATGATGTTTGTGCTGACCCTTGGCTTTGCCGGGCTGTTTGCTGTGCTGACCATCATCATCAAATATCTTTCGCTGCTGGTGGACCTGGTGTTCAAAAAGCAGAACTACCTGATCGAGAACATCGAGAAAATCCAAAAGTAAACCCTGCACAGGCGGGGAAGGGAGGGAGCCACCGCATTGATGCAGCAATATGACCAGCGCCGCCTGCGGCTGTTTGCGGTGGTGCTCTTTCTGGGAATCATGGCGGCCAACCTGGGGCGCTATCTGATCTTTGACGGCCTGTACCTGTGGGATGCCCGCCTGCGCTGGCAGGAGTGTGCCTATGTGCTGCACGGGCTGAACCCCTTTGATGTAATGCACAGCCGCGTGCCGTCCATCGAATCTATCGGCTGGCTGGATGCTTCCCTGGGGGGCACAGTGCCCTGGGCCTATGTGCTGGGCAATGTAATCAACCCCGGCTTTTTGCCGTACAGCGCGATGTGCGTGTACATTCTGGCGTTGGATTTTATCGCTCCGCTTGTCACGGCGCTGTGCATGGGCCGCTTTTTGCTGCGCCACCGCTATGTGCAGGATAAATACATGGCCGTGCTGGCATCGCTGCTGGTGTTTGCCCCCAGCATGTGGGCCAATGCGGTGCTGTTTGGCAACCAGAGCGGCATTGTGTGCTGCTGTGTTATCCTTTCCATGTGCGTGCTGGAGGACAGTGAGACTTTGGCGGGCCTGCTGCTGGCTGTTGCCATGTGCAAACCGCAGGTGGCGTTTGTGTTTTTGTTCCCGCTGCTCTGCAAAAAGCACTGGAAAGCAATAACCGTTACCTCCGGCACTGTGCTGGGGTCCTGGCTGCTGGCGGCCATTTTAACCGAAAGCAGCCCCATCTCCATGCTGACAGATATCATGGACCAGGGGTTGAGCTATAATACCTCTTATTATGGGCTGTTCAACTTTTTGTTGGGCTTTGGCATCTCCACCAAGGTGGTTCTCCTGCTGGATGTCGCTGTGGGCGGTGGGATTCTGCTGGCTGCTGCGGCCTGGATGTTCCGCAAAAAGCTGGATAATGACTGGCTGCTCTGGTACGCCGTTACCGCGGTGGTTTCCGTTATGTGGTTTTATAAGCAGAGCCATGATTATATCATTCTGGCGCTGCCTGCCATCGCTATTTTCTGCCTGCCGCATATCAGCCTGCCCGCATGGGGCAGTATCCTGATTTTGCTGGTGGATGTCATTGCCTTTGCGGTACCCAAAGTCTGCACCCTGCTGTGCGGCCTGCCGAAAGATGTGGTTTCGCCCTGGGCTAAACTGCTGGAAACGGTGGCCATTATGGCAACACTGTACTATGTGTTCCAGTCTGCCAAGCGCCATGCGGCGGCATTGCAGCAGGCAAGCCAGAATGGATAATTCCATAGGGGCACACATTGTGCGCCCGCTGCCCTGGCTGGAATAAACGCCTTGCTTAGAAAACGAAACACACGGCAAAACACCCGCGGGCAGACCGGCCCGCACCCCTTGTGATGCCATAAAGGAGGCCGTGACCCGGCATGCCGAACCTGTTATCCCGCCTGCGTGGGCTGCGGCCAGCGCTGACCCGCCGCGCATTCTGGCTGTGGGCGGTGCTTATCACCCTGCTGCGCTGCGCAGTCACCCATTTTCAGCTGGCCTATATGTGGGCTGGCGGCGCCCCGCTGGACGATGAACTGATGTTCCGCGCGGCCAACGCCATCACCAGCGGCCAGTGGCTGGGGGAATACGACTATTTAACGCTTTCCAAAAGCATGTTTTTTGCCGTCTGGCTGGCACTGCTCAACAAACTGCACCTGCCCTACCTGTTGGGCGGGGCACTGCTGTGGTGTGCTGCAGCGCTGCTGGCGGCGTTTGCTCTGCGCCCGCTGTGGCGCAAAAGCCCGGCGGGCCAGGCTAGGGCCTTGACCCTGCTGCTGTACGCGCTGCTGGCATTTCTGCCGTCCAGCTGGGCGTCTTACACGCTGCGCGTTTACCGGGATAATATCTTCCCGGCGCTCTGCCTGCTGTTTTTTGCCGGTATGGCGGGGGCGGCGCTGCGGGCTGTGTTTTATACCCGCCAGCAGGCACCCATTTGGCCGTGGCTGCTGGCAGCGGGCGTTGGCCTTGCCTGCGGTTACCTGAACCGTGAAGATGCCGGGCTGTTTTTGCTGCCTTTTGCCATTGCGGCTACCCTTTGCATGCTGGTGGTGCTGCTGCACCGCCGCCGCTGGCTGTGCGCCGCGGCGCAGGTGATTCCATATGCGGTTCTGGCGGCAGGGGTGGGCATTTTCTGCGCGCTGAACCAGCACTGGTACGGCGTGTGGGGGCTTTCGGATTTCAGCGAGGGCTCTTTTGCCGATGCGATGGGTGCCATGACCCGCGTGGCGACGGATTCGGACGAGCCGCTGCTCAGCGTGCCCGCCGATGCGCGCGAAAAGCTGTATGCCGAGATCCCGCAGCTGCAATGCCTGCAATACTGGCTGGAGGAGGACCCCAGCTGCAAAATGATTTCCGCGACCCGGAACTGGACGATTACCGTGCGGGCAGCTTTTATTGGGCAATCCGCCGTGCCGCCCAGTATGAGGGCATTTACGCCGACGCTGCCACCGCCGATGCCTATTGGCAGAGCGTAGCCGATGCCATCAATGCTGCCTGTGATAACGGCACCCTGCCCGCCCGCAGCGGCAGGCGCAGTGCCACCAGCCAGCCCATCCGTGCGCAGTATGTACTGCCCGCAATCCGGGAAGCTGCCAAGAGCGCCCTCTGGGCCCTGACCTTCCAGGATTGCCCGGCCTATTACCAGACCCTGCGCTCTATCGGGACCACCGAGGACGTTGCCCAATGGTCTGCCTACCTGCACTGTAACTTTAATAATGCCGCTGAAGCGGGCAAGGATACGCCCTACTATGCGCCGCTGCAAAAGCTGGCCTACCGCGCGCTTGGCGTATTGCGCTGCGTGTACGCGGTGCTGCTGCCGCTGGCCTTTGTGTGGGCTGTGGTGCGGCATCTGTGCGCATTGCCCATGGTTCTGCGCCGCCGCACGGCAGGGGCAGCACTGCCTTGGCTGCTGCTGTTTGGCCTGTTGGCTATGGCAGCCCTGCGCTGCGGCATGATCGCCTTTGTTGAGGTTTCCAGCTTTGGCATTGGCACATCCACCATGTATCTTTCCACCGTGCACCCGCTGCTGCTGCTGTACACATACGGGTGCCTGATCTGCTACCGCAATAAAGGAGTCATCACCGAATGACGGATCTGTTGATTATTGGCGGCGGTGCGGCGGGCCTGATGGCCGCCGGTTCCGCCTGCGCACGGGGGCTGACCACCGCCGTGGTGGAACACAACCCCAAAGGCCCCGGCCAAAAGCTGCTGATTACCGGCAAGGGCCGCTGCAATGTGACCAATGATTGTGATGTGCGCGAGTTTTTGAACTATGTGCGCCATAACCCGCGCTTTTTGTACTCCGCGCTGTACGCATTCTCTCCGGCAAGCGCTATGGAGCTGTTTGAATCCCTTGGCGTGCCGCTCAAAACGGAACGCGGCCGCCGGGTGTTCCCGCAGAGCGACCGTGCCGCCGATGTGCTGGCCGCCCTGCGCAGCTATGCCGCCGACGCCAAATTTGTGCATGGCAGCGCCAAAGAGCTGTTGATTGAGGATGGTCGCTGTGTTGGCGTGCGCACCTCGGATGGCAAAAACCACCGCGCAGCCCATGTTCTGGTTACTACCGGCGGCACCAGTTACCCCGCCACCGGCAGCGATGGCTCCGGCTATAAGCTGGCACGGCAGGCGGGCCACACCATTGTGCCGCCCCAGCCCAGCCTGTGCAGCCTGGTCAGCCCGGATCCGGCCTGCCGCCAGATGATGGGCCTAAGCCTGCGCAACGTGACCTTGACCCTGCTGAAAGACGGCAAACCGCTGTTTACTGAGCAGGGCGAAGCACTTTTCACTCACTTTGGCATCTCCGGCCCGCTGGTGCTTTCGGCTTCGACCTATATTGATGATGTGCAGCTGCACCGCTATATTGCAGAGTTTGACTTGAAGCCTGCCCTGGATGAAAAAACACTGTATGACCGCCTGACCCGCGACTTTTCGGCCCTTGGCGGCCACAGTGCCCAGGGGGCACTGGAAAAGCTGCTGCCCAACTCGATGCGGCCGGTTGCCGTTAAAAAGTGGGGCGTTGACCCCGCCACCCGTGCCGCCCAGATCACCCGCGAACAGAAGATGGCACTGGTACACCTGTGCAAGCACTGGCAGGTGCCCATCAGCGAACTGGGCGATTTGCAGCACGCGGTGATTACGGCTGGCGGCGTGGATACCAAAGAGGTTGACCCCAAAACCATGCAGAGCAAGCTGTGCCCCGGCCTGTATTTTGCGGGCGAAGTGCTGGATGTGGATGCCCGCACCGGCGGCTACAACCTGCAAATTGCATGGGCCACCGCACAAGCTGCGGTGCGCGCGATAGGAAACGATACCTAGGGTGTATCAGAAAAGTCGAAAATATCGCCTATTTCTACAAACACAGTACTATAACGGAAGGAAGTTTTTCTGATGATCTCTGTTGCAATCGATGGCCCGTCCGGGGCGGGCAAATCCAGCCTTGCCAAACGCCTTGCTGCGGATATGGGCTTTACCTATGTAGATACGGGTGCCATGTACCGCTCCATCGGCCTGTACGCCGTGCGCCAGGGCAAGGACCCGCATGATGCCGCTGCCGTGGAGGCCCTGCTGCCGCAAATCCACCTGGATACCAAGCTGGAGGAGGGCACCCAGCACTTTTACCTGAACGGCGAGGATGTCTCCTCGGCTATCCGTGCCGAGGAGATCGGCATGGCGGCTTCCGCTGTGGCGGCGATTCCGGCTGTGCGCACCTTTTTGCTGGATGCCCAGCGCACTTTGGCCGCCAGCCGCGATGTGCTGATGGATGGCCGCGATATCGGCACTGTGGTGCTGCCCAACGCAACGATAAAAATCTTCCTGACTGCCACCCCGGAAGCCCGCGCAGAGCGCCGCTATAAAGAGCTGCTGATGAAAGGCGAAAAGCACGACTACCAGAATGTTCTGGCCGATGTCCGCGCGCGCGACTATCAGGATACCCACCGTGCAGCAGCCCCGCTGCGCCAGGCCGAAGACGCTGTGCTGGTGGATACCAGCGAGCTGAACTTTGACCAGAGCTTTGAAGCCCTGAAAAAAGTCATTCAGGACCGCGCAAAATAAAAGCCGCGCTGCGAGCAGGGGAGAGCGTTGCACCTGGAAATAGGGGAAAGCTGCCCCAAAAACACAGAACAACAAACATTTAACCAATTACTAAGAAATGGTGGAAAACTATGCTGCTTTTATTGGATCCTGCTGCCGATCGTCTGGCCGCTGCTGCATATTTTGTGGCGCATTGAGGTGGTCGGCAAAGAGAACATCCCCCGCGGGCGTGCCCATGTTATCGCATCCAACCACCTTTCGGACCTGGACCCGGTCTATATTCTGGAAGCGGTGTTCAGCTGGAAGCGCTATACCATCCTGGCCAAGCAGGAGCTGTTCAAAATCCGCTGATAGGCTGGTTTTTGAGCTGCATGGGCGCGGTGCCCATTGACCGCGGCAAGGGCGATATGGACACCGTTAATAAAGTGACAGACGAATGCAAAAACGGCACGCCGATCCTGATCTTCCCTGAAGGAACCCGCAGCAAGACCGGCGAACTGCTGACCTTAAAAAGCGGTGCTTTCCTGATTGCCGGCAACGCCGATGCCGACATGGTGCCCTGCCGCATTATTTACGATACGCCGGATAAGCGCATGCACATGTTCTGCCGCATCCGCATCTGCTTTGGCACCCCCATCCCGGCAGAGGAGATGAAGGTAGAGGACCCGCGCCGCTCGGTACCCAAGCTGCGTGCCCTGCGCACCCGCCTGAAAACCGAACTGGAACGCCTGTACGAAGAAAATCACTTCTAAAACGCGATGCAGGGAGAAATAACCATGCAAATTATTCTTGCAAAAACCGCAGGGTTCTGCTTTGGGGTAAACCGCGCGGTCAAGCTGACTTATGAATTGCTGGAGCAGGGCCGCCCGGTGGCAACCCTTGGCCCGCTGATCCATAACCCGCAGGTGGTGGAGGATCTGGAAAGCAAAGGTGCCATTACCTGTGACAGTGTGGACGATGTGCCGGACGGCTGCGAGGTTGTCATCCGCAGCCACGGCGTTGGGCAGAGTGTGTATGATAAAATCTCAACACGCCGCCTGGTGTATCATGACGCCACCTGCCCGTTTGTTACAAAAATCCATAAAATTGCTGCGCGGGCCGGTGCGGAGGGCGCCATGCTGCTGGTGGCGGGCGATGCCAAACACCCCGAAGTACAGGGAATTGTGGGCCATACTACGGGAAAAGTGGAAGTGTTTGCCAACTTGGCAGAGCTGGAAAAACTGCTGCCGGAACTCACACAACAAAAATCTATTTTTGTGGTAGCGCAAACCACTTTCAATGTCCAAAGCTGGGAAACTTGCAAGGAATTTTTGAAAAACCAGTGTACAAATGCCAAAATATTTGATACAATATGTAATGCAACGTGGGCGAGGCAACAGGAAGCGGAAGACCTCAGCCAAAAATGCGATCATATGGTCGTCATTGGTGGTCATCATTCTTCCAATACCCAAAAGCTGTTGCAGGTCGCGGCCCGGCATACCAAAGCTATCAATGTGGAGACAGCTGATGAACTCGACAAAGATTGGCTTAACGGTGCCAGGATCGTGGGCGTAACAGCCGGGGCTTCAACGCCTTCGTCTATAATTGAGGAGGTACTTAACTGTATGAGTGAAGAAATCCGTGACGACATGAGCTTTGAGGAGATGCTCGCTGCATCCGAAGCAAAGCCCCTGTACGCAGGTAAGATCGTAAAAGCCAAGGTCATCAGCGTTTCCCCGACGGAATGTGTCGTCGGTATTGATGGTTCCAAGCACACTGGTATCGTCAAGCTCAGCGAGATGAGCCATGACCCCAACGCCAAGATGGAAGACCTTGTTAAGGTGGACGACGAGCTGGATTTGGTTGTTGTCAAGACCAATGACCAGGAAGGTGTTGACACCCTTTCTCGTGTCCGTTTTGAAGCCCAGAAGGGCATGAAGGATGTTTCGAGGCTGCCGAAAACGGCACCGTTATGGAAGGCGACGTCATGGAAGCCAACAAGGGCGGCGTTGTTGTCAACGTCAAGGGCGTTCGTGTGTTTGTTCCCCGTTCTCAGGCTACCATGCGCCGCGACGAGGACTACACCAAGCTGGTTGGCCAGCACGTTAAGCTGGTTATCACCGAGTGTGCAGGCCGCAAGATCGTCGGCAGCATCAACAAGGTTACTGCTGAAGAAAACAAGGCAAAGCGCGATGAGTTCTGGAAGAACGTTGAAGTTGACAAGCAGTACACTGGCGTTGTCAAGAGCCTGACTTCCTACGGTGCCTTTGTTGACATCGGCGGCGTGGATGGCCTGTGCCACATCAGCGAACTGAGCTGGAACAACATCAAGCATCCCTCTGAGGTCGTCAGCGTTGGCGATACCATCGAAGTGTATGTTAAGAGCTATGACCCCGAGAACCAGAAGGTTTCCCTGGGCTACAAGAAGGAAGAGGACAACCCCTGGGAGAAGCTCAAGAACGAGTATCCCATCGGCTCTGAGTTCGAGGCTCCGGTCGTTTCCATCACCAAGTTCGGTGCATTTGTCCGCATTCTGCCGGGCATTGACGGTCTGGTCCACATCAGCGAGATCAGCAACGAGCGCGTGAACAAGGTTTCCGACGTTCTGAAGGTCGGCGACATGGTCAAGGTTAAGCTGATCAATGTTGACTTTGATCGCAAGCGCATCAGCCTGTCCATGAAGGCTTGCCTCAACGAGGCTGCCGAGGACGCTGAATAATCCCCGAATTGCAGCAGGGGCCTGCCTGGCAACAGGCGGGCCCCTTTTGTTATATGCCAGTGTGCACTGTTGGCGTACACTGGCGAGCAGCGCTGCAAACCTCCCTGCGCTGTGTGGTAAAGGATAAACTGCATGGAAAAATTAAAGGCTTTTATTAAAAAATATTATGAGGGGTTTGCCTACCTGTTTTTTGGCGGGCTTGCCACGCTGTTGAACCTGGTGCTGTTTGCCGTGTTCCAGGCTGTGCTGGGCACGGGCTTTGCAACCGGCATTGGCAATGTGCTGGATAATATCATCTGCATTCTGTTTGCCTACTGGACCAACCGCACCTTTGTGTTCCGCAGCAAAAACAGCGGCCAGGCTGCTCTGGCGGAGTTTGGCCAGTTTGTGGCCTGCCGTATTGGCACCATGGTCATGGACCAGGTCATCATCTGGCTGGGCGTCAGCGTGCTGGCACCGCATGTGGCATTTGCCGCAGCCAACGCTGACCTGTGGGCCATGGGTGTTAAACTGTTCAGCCAGGTTATCGTGATTGTATCCAACTATGTGTTCAGCAAGTTGTTTATTTTCAAAAAGAAATAACAACACAGAACAGATAGAAACCCGAAACAACCAAACCGACGATGATAAGGAGGGCTTTCTTATGACAAACAAAATCCGCGGCGGTGCATTCCGTCTGACCGGCCTGATCCTGGGCATTGTGGGCGCAACGGTCAGCCTGACGGCCATTGTATTTTCGACCATCGGCCTGCACCAGGCGCACCTGTGCAAGACCTGTAAAAAGGAGAAGAATTCAAATGAAATACACCAAGGAGGAAATCCTTTCCAAAGTTGACCACACCCCTGTTGAAACCGGAGGCTACCTGGCCCCAGATTCAGGCCCTGTGCGATGATGCCATCAAGTATCATACTGCATCCGTCTGCATCAACACCTGCTATGTCAAGCAGGCTGTGCAGTATATGGCGGGCCGTGTTGCGGTGTGCTGCGTGGTCGGCTTCCCTCTGGGTGCAATGGATACTGCTTCCAAGTGCTTTGAAGCAAAGACCGCTGTGGAAAACGGCGCCGAGGAAGTGGATATGGTCATCAATATCGGCCGCCTGAAGAACAAGGAATATGACGCTGTGCGCGAGGATATCGCCGCCGTCAAGCGGGCCGTGGGGGATAAGGTGCTCAAGGTTATTATTGAAACCTGCCTGCTGACCGATGAAGAAAAAGAGAAGATGTGCGATATCGTGGTGGAAGCCGGTGCCGACTTCATCAAGACCAGCACGGGCTTTTCTACCGCAGGTGCAACCTTCCATGATATTGAGCTGTTTGCCCGCTGCGTGCGCGGCCGCTGCAAGATCAAGGCAGCCGGCGGCATTTCCACCGTTGAGGACATGGAAAAGTTCCTGGATCTGGGCGCAGACCGCCTGGGTACCTCCCGCGCTGTTAAACTGCTGACGGCGGAATAATTTTGCCGTAACGCAGGGTACACACAAATAAACCAAAGACCTCCATCCCAAGCACAGAACCGTGCAGGGATGGAGGTCTTTAGTTAATTAAAAAAGAATAAAGAATAATGAATAATGGGTGTGTGACGCCCGCGGCGTCACATTTAATCAGGTTAGCCGCTCCGGCAAAAAGTATTCAAGCCAGAGCATCCGACTTATTATATTCGCGCCGCCGCGGGCGGCGCACCGACATTATTCTTTATTCATTATTATTTATTATTTGCGCAAAAATATGCCTTGCCAGTTTTTAGTGCCAACAATATCCGCAGCTGCGCTTACAGCAGGTACGCTTCAAACCGGTGCAGGTCATCCACCTTTACGGTTGCCTTGTAATACACGCCGTTTTCGCGGTATTCTTCAGCCAGAACGCTGCCGCGGGTGCGGAACACATCGGCCAGGGCCAGCTTGTCATAGGGCAACAGTACCTCAATGGTGCGCACACGGTGTGCCAGAATCTCGTCAATCTTGGCCAGCAGGCTGTCCAGCCCGTAGCCGGTTTTGGCGCTTACCAGCAGCACATCCGGGTCATAGGGGGCAACACCGGTGCGGTCGCACTTGTTGTAGACCGTCACCTGCGGGATATCCCCGCAGCCCAGGTCGTTCAACACTTCATCGGTCACGCTCAGCTGCTCGGCGGCTTCGCTGTCGCTGGCGTCGGCAATTTTCAAGATGATGTCAGAGCAGGCAGCTTCTTCCAGTGTGCTCTTAAAAGCATCCACCAAATCATGCGGCAGGCGGCTGACAAAGCCGACTGTATCCACCAGGATCACTTGTAACCCGCTGGGCAGCGTGCATTTGCGGGCGGTGGGATCCAGCGTGGCAAACAGCATGTCGGCTTCAAAATTTCTGCGCCGCACAAAGCGTTGGTCAGGCTGCTTTTGCCCACGTTGGTGTAGCCCACCAATGAGATGACCGGAACACCGTTTTTCTGGCGGGCGCGGCGGGTTTCACCACGGCGCTTTTCCAGCTCTTTCAGGCGGCTTTCCAGCTTTTCAATGCGGCTGCGCAGGTAGCGGCGGTCCAGCTCCAGCTTGGTTTCACCGGCACCGCGGCGGGCACCGCCACCGCCGCCGCCACCGCCGCCCTGGCGGCTCAGCGCCTCGCCAAGGCCCTGCAGGCGCGGCATGCGGTATTTCAGGGTGGCCAGCTCAGTTTGCAGCTTGCCCTCGTTGGTGGTGGCGCGCGCACGGAAGATTTCCAAAATCAGCATCGTGCGGTCCAGCACTTCCACCTGCAAAGCCGCGCTCAGGTTGCGGATCTGGCTGCCGGTCAGCTCGCCGTCAAAGATGGCGGCCTCGGCATCGGTATTCAGGCATACCAGGCGCGCTTCCTCCACTTTGCCCTCCCCCAGAAGGGTGGCGGCTTCGGGGGTGCTGCGCTTCTGGCACACGGTAGCAACGGCCTGCATGCCGTTGGCTTCCGCCAGGGCGGCAAGCTCATCCAGGCTGCGCTGGGCGTCAAACTTGCCCTGGTCCAGCGCCAGCAGCACAACGCGCACCGGCGGGCGCTCGCTGTCCAGAGCCTTCTGCCCAACAGGGGCGTCCTCTGCCGGGGCCTGGGTAGCGGTAAAGTCCAGGGTGATGGGGTCCTTTATTTCGTCCATAGGGGTCCTTTCTGGCCGTATTCGGCCAGGTCAGCAAAAGTATGGGGCAGGGGAGTGAATGTCAGACGGTTGTCTCGGCATTCTCCGCTGGTTCCGTTGGTTCTGCCTGTACAGCGGGGGCAGCGGCTGCCGGTTCATCGGTTTCTGGCAGCCGGGATTCAGCAGGTACCAGGCCAGGCAGGGCACCTCGGTGCCGTCAAAGCGGTGCAGAACGGTATCGTGGTCATAATGGAAGCCGGTCTTGGCCAACACGCGGCTGCTTGCCACATTCTGGCTGGCGTGGAACCCGGCCAGCCAGGGCGCACCTACCATGCCAAACCAGTAATCGCGCACGGCAGCGGCGGCTTCGGTGGCATAGCCCTGGTTCCACCACTTTTTGCCCAAGGTGTAACCGATCTCATACATGCCGCCCAGCAGCTCGGTTTTCACGTTTTTCCAGGCATAGGGCTTTTCACGCTCACAGGATTCGGCGGGGGCAATGCTGATGCTGCCCATCAGCACACCGGTCACTTTATCGCAGATGCCCCAATCATAAAAATCCGGGCGGTCATATTGTTTGACAATCTCGTTCAGATATGCCATCGTTACCACCCAGTCACGGTGGGGCTCCCAGCGCAGGTAGCGGGTCACTTCCGGGTCATTGGCCCAGTTGCCAAACATCATTTCGCAGTCGTCGGTTGTCATACGACGCAGGACCAGCCGCTCGGTGGTCAACTCTTGTGTGCCGCAATGCTTCATCTTGATATACAACCTTTCCTTTGCAGTAGTTATGCTTGGCTGTGCAGCAGATACCGCCGCACAAAGCCCATAAAGATCTGCCACAGCTTGTACAGCTGGGCACGGTAAATGTTACAGTAAATAAACAGGATTGCTGCAGTTAAAACAAACTTGATGATAAAATTGTGGGCGAACACCACGCCGATCACGGCCACACCCACCGCCAGCAAAAAGCCGCAGATCGTCCGGCTGAAGCTGGGGATGGTGCGGTAGTAATACTGCCCGGTCACAGTGCGGTACAAAAACATCGTTGCATTGGCCGCTACCAGGCCGACCGCGGCACCCATTACGCCAAAACGTGGCACCAGCACGGCGCACACGGCAATGTTGGCCGCAACGCCCACGGCGGTTCCAATCGTATCCTGGAACGGCTTGCGGGCAATGGTGTTGCCGTACACCGTGCCTTCGCACAGGATGGAGAACACCACGGCCAGCATCATCAGCGGAAAGTAGGGCAGGCAGGCCGATTTGGCCGGGAAGATGATGAAGATGATATCCTCAAACATGACCAGCAGACAGAAAAAGCCGAAGATCAGCAGGTTCAGCAGATCATGGATGCGGCCAATGCGCGCCTGCTCGGTGCGGTAATGCGCGTAGACATAGGGGCCCCAGTAGGTGGAAAACCGGCCTGAATGGTGGTGACAAGCTGGGCCAGGGTGTAGGCGAAATCAAACGAACCCTGCTCCGCCGCGGGGGCGTAATTGCCAAAAAAGAAAGGCAGATGGCGCGGTACAGCGGGATCAGGATGGCCGCAGGTGCCAACACAATGCCATAAGGCAGTGCCGCCCGGTAAATGTGGGCATAGGGGCGCAGGCCGCGCACAGGGGCCTCTTTCGTTTGACCTTTAGAAGCCCGCCGCCAATAGAACACTGCGACCCCGCAAAGCTGCACACCGCACCCAGCACAAAAGCGCGGGCGTCCTGGGTAACAAAGCCGGGCAGCAGGTAGATCAGGTTCAGGCAGGCCTGCATCCACAGCGTTTCGGTGGTGTAGGCGCGCACATTGTTTTCCAGCCGGAGCAGCACGTTGAGGTAACGCACCAGCATGTACAGAGCAGCGTTCAGGAACAAAAACGGCACTAGCCCGGCACCGTTGGCCCCAAGGCCAAAGGCCGCCGCCAGCGGCTTGGCGAAAAAGATGCTGCCGATGCCGCCCACCAGCAGCATGACCAGCACCGAAAGCCGGGTACACGCGGCAAACATGCTGCGCCCGGTGGAACCGGCAGGCGGTTCGTGGTAAAAGCGTAGCAGGCTTTGGTCCAGCCCAAGCATGCCCACGTTCATCAGCGACATGGTGTATGCCATGAAGGAAGCAGGAACGGCGTAGCTTTCGGCGGGCAGGACGCCCTTGATGATAAGCGCTGCGCCGGAAATGCCAAAGCCAAGGTAGGTGGCAATGGAGTATTTCATCACATTTCCGGCAAAGCTTTCAGTTTTTTTCGGTTCAGACATGGCAGGCTCCCATTTGCAGCGGGCGCACCGCAGCGCGCCGGAAAAACAACTTTATTTTACATATGGCCGGATGCGCGCTTCCATGCGCTGGATCTCCTCCGGCGGGATATAGGCTTTGTCCACATAACCGTAAATGCGCTGGGCAAAGTTGGCCAGCGGCGGGCAGAAGGCAAACACCCGTTTGGGTTCCCACTTGTGGCGGTACAGCATGTGTACCCCCGCCAGTGCGCAGAACTTGAGCAGGTTGAAGTGCGGCGTAAAGCCGGGCCCCATCGGTTCATCCCGCGGGGAATTTTTGTACACTTCCTCCAGCAGGTCGGCCATCCGCTTGTAGGCCGGGGCAGGGGAGGGGTCAAAATAGCCCTCAATCACATCCCGTGCAATGGGGAACGGCGGGTTCGGCTGCGCCATGGCAGCGGCAAACTCCGGGTAGCTAGTCACATAGTGAGCATCCTTGTAGATGACGGGGTCATACTCGTGCTCGATGGGCACCGGGCGCAGGATATGGCAGCTTTTGCCAGCCATGTATACTTCGGCCACAGCGGTGCTCATCCAGATGGAGATGGAATCCGCCGCCACAATCCACTGCTTGACGGAATCCGCAAAAATCACATGGAAGTTGGGGCGTTTGGCGGCCAGCTCGTCCAGGGCTTTGCATTTCCATTCGCTGGGGTGGCGGCGGTATACCAGTTCCACCTCCGGGTGGTCACTCAGGTAGCGGTCAAACCAGGCCAGCGTTTTTTCCATCGAAACGCGGTTGGTGCGGGCAAAGCCGGAAAAATCCGTTCCCGCCATTTTGGAAAGCTCGGCCACTTCCTGGTCGGTCATGCTGGCATAGCCAAAGCTGGAAATGTACAGGTGCAGCTGTTTGGCGGGGTCAAGGCCGAATTCCTTGCACAGGGTTTCCTTATCCTTAAAGTAGCCCTTGAACTCCGGCCGCAGAAAGTCCATCATCACAGCGCCGGTCACGGGGTGTTCTTGGCATCCATGCCATGGGCCTGTAACCGCTGGGCAGTGCGCTGGCCCCAGCAAGTCTGCACGCAGCGCTTGGCGTTGCCGTTCATGTTGAACCAATCGCCCTCCTCCTGCGTGTCGGAGAGCATCTGCTCCCAGTGCAGGTTGACGATCTTGTTGCATCTGCCAATGTTGTTGTACACATGGCTGTTGATGGCTTCGTTGTCATACATGCAGCTGGCAACCAGAACTTCCGGCTTGTCTTTGCCAAACAGGCGCAGATCTTTGGCATCCAGCAGCTGGCGGATGCGCACGGTGTAGCCGCGGCGCTCCAGCTCCAATTTGAGCAAAAGATCGCTCTCATATTCCCGAACGGTGTGTTCGTACAAAATCAAAAAGTCCAGTGCCACAGGGAACCTCCTTTTTGGGGTGGGGCAGCATCAGCGCTGCATATCATCAAACAGTTCGGCTGTCCAGTCCGGCAGGCCGTATTTTTCGTCCAGGTGGAACCCGTCAAAAAACTGGGTGTCATCATCGGTAATGCAGCTGGTGCCCCATTCGTAATTCAGCACAGTAAAATTCTGCTTTTCCAACAGCGGCAGAACTTCGTCCTGCATCACGGCGGTAATGCCAAAGGCATCGCATACCTCGGTGCGCACATTGGCGGCCATGGGAGGCAGCACAATGGTCAGCTCCACGCCGCGGTCTGCGCAGCGCTGGGCCATAGCCAAAAACTCCGCCAGCTCGGTTTCGTTCAGTGTCCAGTTCTGGCAGCGGGTGGTGATCAGCGCCGGGTACTCATACAGCTTTTTGTGCAGCGGAATCGTGTTCCCGGCATCATCCAGGTAATCCGCCGCGGTCCAGTCGCCGGATTCAATGGTGTCCGGCGTGCCCTTTACGGTGTCCATAAACACGGTCAGGGCGTTCACGTTGTATTCCAGGTTCAGACAGTAGGCCAGCGGGTTGCGCAGGGTAGCTTCCAGCGCCGAAAACGGTCGGTGTTATAGCTGCTGTTTAAGGTGTAGAACGAAAGCTCGAACAGAATGCGGTCCACCTGGTTGCCGGAATCCAGCACATAGTTGGCAAGGTCCACACATTCCTTCAGGGAAGCACCGCCAAAGGCCAGGTTCTGCCAGCTTTGCCCGGTCAGGGAATCCACAAGGTCCATATCAAAGTGGGCCAGGCGGCTGTCCCCGATGATCAGGTTGGTGCCGGGGCTCTGCTCATAGGCGCGCACACGGGCCACCGGCTGGCTGGAAGAGGCTGTTTTTTTGATGCCAAAATAATTGGTTGGCTCAAACGCCACAAAAAAGGCAAACCACAGATAGACCGGCACGAACAGCAGCGCCAATTTTTTGATGATATGCTTCACGCCGGAAATCTCCTTTTTCCCATAAGATTAAAACCCTGCATAGGGGCCGAACGCGTTGGCGTTAAAGCCGCCGCTCTGCATGATGTACCCCACCAGGATAAAAACGATCAAAACAACATACAGCGCATTGCGGTGCTTGGCGCTTGCCAGGGCAACCTCAGCCGGTTTGTTTTTACAGGCAAAATTGCGCCGGTGATCCAGCCAGATGCCAAGCGCCAGCGCCAGCGCAGCGAACGCCCAATAAGCCGCTACCATAATGGTATTGGCGTAAAAGCCGGTATACGCTGTGCTGTACAGCTCCCCGGCAAAGCGGGCGGGGGACCAGCTGTTCATCAGGCAGCGGCCCAGGTAGGCGAAAGCATCGCCAACGCCCAGGTTTTCGGCCATGCCGGAAAGGTTGCCGGACCCCACGCGGAAGAACACCATGCTGATGGTCCACAAAACAAACACCACAACCCGCTTGCCCCACAGCACACGGGCCGGGGTGCCGCGCTTTTTGGGTTTGCCAAAGCGGCGGTGCAGCAGCTCTTCGCCCACGCGGTAAACCGCCTGCAGCAGACCCCAGATGATGAATGGCGCGGTGCTGCCGTGCCAGAAGCCGGAAGCAAAGAACACGCAGAACACGCACAGCTCGGTGGGCAGGCGGCCAAAGCGGCCAAGATCTGCCCAGGCCAGCGGCATAAAGAGATAATCCTGCAGCCAGGAAGAAAACGAGATGTGCCAGCGGCTCCAGAAGCCAGAAAAGTTGGTGGCGTAAAACGGGGTCTTAAAGTTTTCCGGCAGGTCCAGCCCCAGCACAAGGCCGGTGGCACGGGAAATCTCGGAATAGCCGGAAAAGCTGAAATACAGATAAAAAGTGTACATCACCGCGGTCAAAATCAGCATGGGGGCGCTGTAATCCGCATAGTGGGGGAAAACCGTATCCACCACCATGTTCAGCACATCCGCCACGGCAATGTATTTGAACAGCCCCAGCGCATATAGCCGCAAAGCGCGCACCGTGCGGGCGGCATCAAAGCGGTGCTCGGCGCTCAACTGCGGCAGCAGCGCACCGGCGCGGCAGATGGGCCCCTGGGTGACGGTGGCAAAAAGTTGAGGAACAGCGCCAGCCGGATAAAGCTGGTTTCCACCTCGCAGTCGCCGCGGGCGGCGTCGATCAGGTAGGCGATTGCGGCAAAACTGGTAAAGCTGATGCCCAGCGGCATGGCCACCACGCGCCAGCCGTGCAGCACCCCGCCCAACAGGCCGTTATACTTAAAAAAGGCCAGAATGCCCGGCATACCGATCACGCCAAGGCGCAAAAAGGCGGTTTTGTGTGCGCCGCCCCGCCAGGCAAGGCCGCGGCCGCACAGGTAGGTGAACACCGCCAGTGCAATGGTGACCGGCAGCATGGCCGGCATGGCCAGCGCATAAAACACCCACGAAGCTCCCAGCAGAAACACCGACTGCATGCGCACCGGCAAATGCAGGTAAACGGCAGCCACAACCACCAAAATGCACAGTATTGCAGGCTTTGCAGTCCCATGAGCGCAACCTCCAGACCTAATAGGAGCGGTACCGCACAACGCACGGCGTGCCGCAAAAATCCACAGGCAGCAAGGATAAAATAAGACCGCCTGCACCCGCAATATGGCAAAATGGCACAATATCACAGATTAACTAAACTATTATACCTGTTTTGCCTACTAATGTAAAGTGGGCCGCCTGGCAGGGACAAAATACGCACGAAAAAACGTAAAGAATACTGTTTGCACAGCGGCAACAAAAGCGGCGTTAAAATGTGATAACAAAGAGCAAAACGCGGAATAAAAAGCAAGCCTACTAGGTGTGATAAGTTTCCTGGAACGGTTGCACTGAATACGTGAAAATGATATACTATCATAGTAATAAAAAATAGGCTGGGTGTGTACCAAACTGTCCGGCGGTTGAAATGCTGGTGGGACGGACAGTTTTTGCGGGACTGCAAGCAGGGTTCCGCTGCAGGCTTACGGGAGTGAAAAATATGAAAGTTGTAATTCTTGCCGGCGGCTATGGCACGCGCATTTCGGAAGAAAGTAAGTTCAAGCCGAAACCGATGATCGAAATCGGCGGTATGCCCATTTTGTGGCATATCATGAAAGAGTATTCTTACTATGGCTTCAATGATTTTGTGATCTGCGCCGGGTATAAGCAGCATATGATCAAGGAGTGGTTTGCGGATTATTTCCTGCATACCAGTGATGTGACCTTTGACTTCACCCAGGGCAACGAGATGATCGTGCATGACCAGCACGCCGAGCCGTGGCGCGTGACGGTGGTGGATACCGGCCTGAACACGATGACGGGCGGCCGCATCAAGCGGGTGCAGAAATATATCGGCAACGAAACCTTTATGATGACCTATGGTGATGGCGTCTGCGATGTGAACATTGCCGAACTGGTCAAGTTCCATAAGCAGCATGGCAAGCTGGCAACCCTGACCGCCGTGGTGCAGGAACAGCAGAAAGGCGTGCTGGATATCGGCCAGGACAATTCGGTTCAGGCGTTCCGTGAAAAAAGCGTCAACGATGGGGCTATCATCAACGCGGGCTATATGGTGCTGGAACCGGAAGTGTTTGATACCATCAGCGGTGATGATACCATTTTTGAGCAGGCCCCGCTGCGCGAGCTGGCAGCCAAAGGCCAGCTGATGAGCTATGTGCACCGCGGATTCTGGCAGTGCATGGATACCGAGCGCGAAAAAAGTATGCTGGAAAAAATGTGGGCGTCTGGCCGTGCGCCCTGGGAAGTGTGGAACCAACAATGAACTTGGAATTTTACCGCGGCAAACGCGTGTTTGTAACCGGGCATACCGGTTTTAAGGGCAGCTGGCTCTGCCGCATGCTGGTGGGGGCCGGTGCAGTGGTAACGGGTTACAGCCTGGAACCGCCCACAACCCCTAACCTCTTCTCTCTGGCAGGGCTGGAAGGCAAAATGACCAGCGTGATCGGCGACATCCGCGATTTTGCCAGCCTGAAAGCGGCCTTTGATGCCGCTCGACCGGAAATTGTGCTGCACCTGGCGGCCCAGCCCATTGTGCGGGACAGCTACAAGGACCCACGCTATACCTATGAAACCAATGTGATGGGCACCGTGAACCTGTTGGAATGCGTGCGCACCGCCCAAACTCCGCCGCGCTCTGTGCTGAACGTAACAACGGATAAGGTGTACCAGAATAATGAATGGTGCTGGGGCTACCGCGAAAACGAACCGTTGGACGGCTTCGACCCCTACTCCAACAGCAAAAGCTGCTCGGAGCTGGTGACCCACAGCTATAAAAACAGCTTTTTTGCGGATGGCAGCGTGGCCATCTCCACTGCCCGCGCAGGTAATGTGATTGGCGGCGGCGATTTTGCCAATGACCGCATCATCCCGGACTGCGTGCGTGCCATGGCAAAAGGGGAAAGCATCGGTGTGCGCAACCCGTATTCCACCCGCCCATACCAGCATGTGCTGGAACCGCTGACGGCGTACCTGCTGATCGCCCAGCGCCAGTATGAGGATAACCGGTACGCCGGCTATTATAACGTCGGCCCGGATGACTGCGACTGTGTGACGACCGGCACCCTGGTAGACCTGTTCTGCCAGGCGTGGGGCGATGGTGCTGCATGGGAAAACCGCGCTGAGGCAAACGCCCCGCATGAAGCAAACTTTTTGAAGCTGGATTGCAGCAAATTGAAATCCACCTTCGGCTGGAAACCGCGCTGGCATATGGCAGAATGTATGCAAAAGACCGTTGCGTTCAGCAAGGTATGGCTTTCCGGCGGGGATATCCCGGCGGAGATGGACAAAGAGATCAAGGAATTTTTGAGTGAGTAAGGGAGCAGACGATGGCAAATTGGAGCAATGAGGCCGAAGCCCGCGAGCAGATCAAGGCGCTGGTGGCAGAATATTACCATGACTTTAAGGAGAAAAAGGCGGATTTCAAGCCCGGCGACCGCGTTACTTATGCATCCCGCGTGTTTGATGAAAAAAGAAATGTGCGCCCTGACCGATGCAACGCTGGATTTCTGGCTGACCACCGGCCGCTTTGCGGATGAATTTGAAAAAGAGTTTGCCAAGTGGATCGGCGTAAAGTTCGCCAACCTGGTCAACTCCGGCTCCTCCGCCAACCTGATTGCCTTTATGGCGCTCACCGCCCCGGAACTGGGCGACCGCCAGATCAAAAAGGGCGATGAGATCATCACTGTGGCATGCGGGTTCCCCACCACTGTCACCCCGGCGCTGCAGTATGGCGCTGTGCCGGTGTTTGTGGATGTGACCGTGCCGCAGTACAACATTGATGTGACCAAGCTGGAAGCCGCTCTTTCCCCAAGACCAAGGCAGTCATGATCGCCCATACCCTGGGCAATCCGTTTGACCTGTCCGCCGTCAAAGCCTTCTGCAATGCCCATAACCTCTGGCTGGTGGAGGATAACTGCGATGCCCTGGGCACCCAGTACACCATCAACGGCGAAACCCGCTTTACCGGAACCTGGGGCGATATCGGCACCTCCAGCTTCTACCCGCCGCACCACATGACGATGGGCGAGGGTGGCTGCGTGTATACAAACAGCCCGCTGCTGAACCGCCTGATCAAGAGCTACCGCGACTGGGGCCGCGACTGCATCTGCCCGTCCGGCCATGATAACTTCTGCGGCCACCGCTTTGACGGTCAGTATGGCGAACTGCCCGCAGGCTATGACCACAAGTACGTTTACAGCCACTTTGGCTATAACCTGAAAGTGACCGATATGCAGGCCGCCATCGGCTGCGAACAGCTGAAAAAGTTCCCCAGCTTTATCGAACGCCGCCGCCATAACTGGGACCGCCTGCGCGCAGCCCTGGAACCGGCCGCCGATAAGCTGATCCTGCCGGAACCGGCCGCCAACAGCCGCCCGTCCTGGTTCGGCTTCCTGATTTCGGTCAAGCCGGAATCCGGCCTGGACCGCAACGCCGTGACCCGCTATATTGAGGATCACAATGTCCAGACCCGCCTGTTGTTCAGCGGCAACCTGATCAAGCACCCTTGCTTTGACCAGATCCGCGGCACCGACGCCTACCGCGTGGCAGGGGAGCTGACCAACACTGACTTTATCATGAACAACACCTTCTGGGTCGGTGTGTACCCCGGCATGACCGATGAGATGATCGACTATATGGCAAAGATCATTATTGAAGCGGTGAACCAGTAAAAAGCGCTGATAAGATGAATCAATAAGAAAAAGCAAAGCCGTGCTGATAAGAAAAAATGGCTGCTGCACTGCGGTAAATTATCAATACAGGCTTTGCTTTTTGATTGCTTATAAAGAATAATAAAGGAACGGGATCCATGCAAAAAATGTTGGCACTGTTGGGAGCAAAAAGCAAAGAGGAATTTGTTGCGCTGCTTGCACAGTTTATCAAGTTTGGCCTTGTTGGCGTAAGCAACACGGCGGTATCAATGGCGGTGTATTATATCTTTTTGTGGATCAGCCCAGACCTGTATATGGTAGGCAGCGTTCTGGGAACAATTCTGAGCATTGCCAATGCCTTTTTTTGGAACGATAAGTTTGTGTTTACCGGGAATGCAAACGATTGGCGCAGTAAACTGAAACGCCTTGGAAAAACATATGTCAGCTATGGCGGCACATCAATCCTTTCTAATGTTTTGCTTTGGATAGAGGTTACGTTCTTCAGCGTCAGCAAAACGATTGCGCCGATTGTAAATTTGCTGGTCACGATTCCGCTGAATTTTATCATCAACAAGTTGTGGACATTTAAGGAAAGATAAACGACAAAATCTTTCCCGTCAACGATGTGGAGCTTATCCGGCACGGAAAAGTGCGGTATCGGGATCCCTAACCATCATCCGACTCAACGAGGTTGGTTGGCGGTGCTTTATTGTTGAAAATAAGACTGCAAAATATATCGGTAAAAAAAATATGGGAAACCAGGGAATATCTGATACATAACCGGGAACAGAAATAGGGCAAGGCTGTGTATGGACAACATGACAACAAATAACGAAAATAAATCTGGTATCAGCATTGGATTAGATCAGCTGTTGCCGGAAGATAACAAATCGGTGCAGCTGGGACTGAATTATGGCCAGAATGAATGCAACAGCCAGCGCGTGCTGAAAGAGAATAACGCGAAACGGGGAAAAGGCCTTTTTGGTAAAAAAGGAAGAGGGAGCAATCCGTTCTGGAAAAAACGGCCAAAGCTGTACTGTGTACTCAGCGCAGTGTGTGCCATTGTGGTTATGGTAACGCTGTATGTTACCCATGGTGATTTTCTTTCGTACTTTTTATACCATGATACACTGGATGCCGGCATGGATTTTTTCCATAGCATTGAATATGTTCGTGGACGCCAGCCGTATGCGGTGTTTGACACACTGTATCCGCCCTTGGCAAATTTGTTCTTTTATGCCCTGTTTTTACTGGTGCCTGCTTCGGTATCTGATAACTGGACCTATGACTTTGAGGCGTCAGTTGCCATGCGCGGCACAGAAACTGATTTACGCACAACACAGTCGTGCTTTTTTGCTATACGTCTTTTTTGTGGTGCTGGCGGTTCTTTTGCTGGCGGTTTTGCTCCGTGACGTGATGCAAAATGCCCAGTGGGCCAGGGCCAGTACGTTTTTTGCCTTGTTCAGCTTTGGTGTGCTTAATGCGGTAGACCGCGGCAATATTATTTTGCTGGCGGCGGGGCTTTCGCTTTTTTTCGTCATGTATCACCGTTCAAAGCGCGCATGGGTGCGGGAACTGGCATTGGTTGCACTGGCAGTAGCAGCCGGACTTAAAATTTATCCCGCATTCTTAGGTGTTATGCTTTTTAAGAAACCGGGATTTCAAAGCAGCAATCCGCACGGTGTTTTATGGCATTGCAGCGTTGGTGCTCCCGGCGTTTGCCTTCCAGGAGGGCGTGTACGGCTTGCAGCTTTGGCTGAAGATTTTGTTCTCTTTTGAAGTAAAAGTAAAACACCTTGGGCAGGTAATGGCATCAACAGCATGCTCGCACATGGGGCGCATCTGGTGGACCTGATTGCCGGAACCAGCAATGCAACGGTATCTTTTTTTGCAGCAGCCTTTGCTGTGGCGGCGGTACTGGTTGTGTGTGCTCTGCTCTGCCGCCAGGAATGGCAGGCGTTGCTGCTGATTACCGTGGCTATGATGTACCAAAGCCAGGGCAACTATATTTACTGCATGGCGCTGATTCCGCTGGCGTATTTTCTTGCACAGGAAAAGGTGATGACACGTCAAAATATATTGCCTTTTGCGGTTTTGATGGCATTTAATCTGCCGCTTCCAATCTTTGAAGAGCGTAACTCTTATATTCGCAACACCATTGTACAGTTGGCAATACTGACAGCTATCATCTGGGGCGTTGTACAGGCAGTAAATTGTGTGTTGGCAGCGCTGAAAACCAAAAAGCCTGAACAATCAAAACTAGATAAAAAAGCTGCACGCAGCACGCTGGTTACTTTCGGCGCTTCACTGGGGGCATTGGCAGTTTCCCTTGCCGTTTTCTATGGCGTGTGGGTGCTGTATAATGCGCCGTCTATTACCATGCAGCTGGGGGATGGCATTTATAACACAGAATATTATACTCCTGAAAACTCCAACAAAGAGCTGCCGTTTTACTGGTGCAAGAAAAGTGCGGAGATCAAACTGGTAAACCCGCAGCTGAATACGGAAAGGTACACCTTTACCTTTACAGTGGGGGATTATTTCTTTGATATTTCTGACCGCCCCAGCATTACCATTACCTTCGGTGACAGTAGCCAGACCTTTGTGGTCAGCCAGGAAAACATGAAAATCCGCTATACTGCGGATATTCCTTTTGGTGAAAGTACAATCGATATTAGCTACAGCGGCAAGCGGGTCGATGCCCCGCAGGATTCCAGAACTTTGTATTTTGTAATGGTTCAGCCGCAGCTTGAACGGATTAAATAAAGGAGGACACCCCCAATGAAACAGCGTCTGGCCGATTATGTGGCCGATTTTCTTGCGGCGCACGGCGTTACGGATGTGTTCAGCGTGGTGGGCGGCGGCGCCATGCATCTGAATGATGCACTGGGCCACCACCCGGCGCTGCATGTTACCTATAACCATCACGAGCAGGCAAGTGCCATTGCGGCGGAAGCATACGCCCGCATTGATAACAAAATTGCCGCCCTGTGCGTTACCACCGGCCCCGGCGGCACCAACGCCCTGACCGGTGTGGTGGGCGGCTGGCTGGATTCTATCCCTATGTTTGTAATCTCCGGCCAGGTTCGGTACGATACCACGGCCCGCTATGCCGCGCAGTTTACCGATGGCCTGCCCCTGCGCGCGGTGGGCGACCAGAATACGATATCACCAAATCTGTTGCCCCCATGACCAAATACGCCACCATGCTGGAAGACCCGAACCAGATCCGCTATGTGCTGGAAAAAGCCTGGCACCTGGCAACCACCGGCCGCCCCGGCCCGGTGTGGATCGATATCGGTCAACTATCAGGGCGGCTACATTGAAACCGACAGCCTGCCCGGCTATGACCCGGCGCAGGACGATGCCCGGCTGCCGCCCCCGGTGGACGATACCACCGTGCAGATGGTGCTGGAAAAGATCCGCCACGCCAAGCGCCCGGTGTTCCACGCCGGATACGGCATCCGGCTTTCCGGCGGGTACGCAGCGTTCCGCGCCGTGGCGGAAAAGCTGAACATCCCCATTGTGACCTACTGGAACGCCGTGGACCTGATCGAGGACGAAAACCCGCTTTACTGCGGTCGTGCCGGCAATATGGGCGACCGCCCTGGCAACTGGGCCATCCAGAACGCAGACCTGATTCTGGCTGTGGGCACCCGCATTTCCATCCGCCAGGTGGGCTATAACTGGAAAACCTGGGCCCGCGCGGCGGAAGTCATCATGGTGGATATTGACCGTGCTGAGATGAAAAAGCACACCCTGCATGTGGAGCACCCCGTGTGGGCGGATGCCAGGACTTTCTGCAAAAGCTGGATGCCGCCGCAGCGCCGCTGACCCCTGTCAGCCAGGCAGCGGACTGGCTGGCAACCTGCCAGCGATGGAAAAAAGATTACCCCGCCGTGCTGCCGCGCCAGTGGGAAGAAAACGGCACCACCGCCAATGTGTACGCCTTTGTGCGCTACCTCAGTTCCCGCCTGCCGGAAAACAGCCTGACCGCAGTTTCCAACGGCGCCTGCTGCGTGGTGGGCAATCAGGCGTATGTCATCCAAAAAGGCAGCCGCATGGCCAACAACAGCGCCATTGCCAGCATGGGTTACGGCCTGCCCGCCGCCATTGGCACTTGCATTGCAGGCGGCCGCCGTACCACCATCTGCCTGGAAGGCGATGGCTCTATCATGATGAACCTGCAGGAATTGCAGACCATCCTGACAAATAAGCTGCCGATCAAGATTTTCCTCATCAACAATAACGGCTACCACTCCATCCGCCTGACCCAGAACAACCTGTTCAAAGACCATTGCAAGATCGGCATTGGGCCGGAGAGCGGGGATCTGTCCTTCCCGGAGTTCCGCAAAATTGCCGAAGCGTTCGGCTACCCGTATTCCTGCGCACATTCCAACGCTGAGATGAAACAGGTGGTGGATGCCGCCCTTGCCGCAGAAGGCCCGACTTTCTGCGAGATCTTTACCGATACCCAGCAGGTCTGGGAGCCGAAGAGCGCCACCAAGCGCCTGCCGGACGGCACACTGGTCAGCCCGCCGCTGGAGGACCTGGCACCGTTCCTGCCGCGGGAAGAGCTGGAAAAGCAGATGTTTATCCCCCTGGTGCCGGAGCAGTGAATGATGATAGAACGTAACATTAAAACCGTAATCGTAACCGGCCCCACCGGGGCCGTGGGCACAGCATTGTGCAGCCGGCTGCTGCAGGCCGGGTGTACCGTGGTGGCGGTCTGCCGCCCCGGCAGCCCGCGGGCCGTAGCGCTGCCCAAGGATGCAAACCTGTATGTAGTTGCCTGCGATGCCGCCAACCTGGCGGATTTGCCGCAGTGCATGGCCGCAGCCGGGCTGCCCGTGCAGGCGGATGCCTTTTTCCACCTGGCGTGGGCGCACACCATTGGCGCGGGTCGCAATGATGTGCCGGCTCAGATTGAGAATATCCGCTATACCATTGATGCCGTGCGCACCGCGGCGGCAATGGGCTGCCGTGTGTTTGTTGGTACCGGCAGCCAGGCAGAGTATGGCCGTGTGGACGGTGTTCTGCGGGCCGATACCCCCACAAACCCCGAAAACGGGTACGGCATGGCCAAGCTGTGTGCAGGCCAGATGAGCCGTACCGAGGCCGCCGCCCTGGGCATGGACCATGTGTGGGCGCGTATCCTTTCGGTTTACGGCCCGCATGACGGCCCCAACACGATGATCTCCGCCACCATCCAAAAACTGCTGGCCGGGCAGTGCCCGGACCTGACGGCAGGGGAGCAGAAGTGGGATTATCTTTACTCCGCCGATGCTGCGGATGCACTGTACCGCATGGCCTGCCATGGCCGCAGCGGTGCCGTGTACCCGGTGGGCAGCGGCACCGCCCCCCCCTGCGGGAATATATTGAGACCCTGCGTGATGCCATCGACCTGGCCCTGCCGCTTGGCCTGGGCAAAATCCCTTACGGGCCGCAGCAGGTCATGTTTTTGCAGGCGGATATCACCCAGCTTGCGGCGGATACCGGCTTTGCGCCGCGCACCGCCTTTGCCGATGGCATCCGCGCCACCATTGCGTGGGCAAAAACGCAAAAGCAAACCAATTAAGCCAATAAGGAATAACCCCGTCCGTGCGGGCAGGACCCGCATGGACGAACAGGAGCCAGACAGTATTTATGCAGTTGACCTACCAAAAGTTAAAGCCGTTTGCCTTATCCTATCTCACCGCGCCGCTGGCGGTGTTTTTTGCGGGTATCTCCGCGCGCCGTTTGCCGTTGCGGGCCTGGCCGTGCTGGCCTTTGCCTGGTGGTATGCGGTGTGCAAAACGTCGCAGGTTAAGCAAGTGGGGCAAAGAAGAGCAGGGCATTACGCTTTCGGTGCCAAAGCTGGTGCTGCTGTTTGCCCTGATGCTGTTGTGGGGCTACCTGGGCGGTCAGACGGGCTTTTTTTACCAGAACTCGGACTGGGGTTACCGCAACGCCATTTACCGGGATCTGATCACAAACAGCTGGCCGGGGTATTACCCGCAAAAGGATACGGCGCTGGTGTATTATATCGGGCACTGGCTGGTCCCGGCGGCGCTGACCAAACCGGTATACGCCCTGTTTGGGCTGGATGCCGCCTGGATGTTCGCCCGTATGGCCCTTTGGGGGTGGACGGCGCTGGGCACCTATCTGGCGGCGCTGAATTTGTTGGTCTACCTGCGTGCCGATACCGGCAAAAAGCAGGGGATCGGCCTGCTGTTTTTGATTTTCTTCAGCGGCATGGATATTCTGGGCGCGCTGTACAGCAGCCGACTGCCGGACCTGCTGGCCTATGACGCTATGCACCTGGAATGGTGGACGAATGATTTCCAGTTCAGCTCCCTGACGACCTGCCTGTTCTGGGTGTTCAACCAGACAGTGGGGGCATGGCTGGCAACCGTCTGCTTTTTGCAGGAGAAAGACTGCCGCAACTACCTGCTGCTGGGCACGGCCTGCCTGATGTGCGGCCCCTTCCCATTTGTGGGGCTGGTTATTTTTATGGTGGTGCGCGGCATTGTTCTGCTGGCACAGCGCCAAAAAGGCGTGCTGCAATCGGCGTTCTCCCCGGCCAATGTGCTGGTGCTGGTTGTGGTGCTCAGCATTACGGCCAGTTATTTTTGGCCAATAACGCCTTTGGCTACAGCGTTCTGGGCGAAACTGTCGCCGGGAACCAGGCAGCGCAGCAGACTTTTGGCCAAAACGTTCTGACCAGCCTGCAAAAAGGCATGCTGGTATTTTACCTGCTGGATGCCGGCATCTATCTGCTGCTGCTCTGGCGGCAGAACCGCCGCAGCTGGCTGTTTTATACCTGCGACGTGTCGCTCTTCATCATTCCGTTCTTTAAGGTGGGACAGGGGTGCGATTTCTGCATGCGGGTGTCCATCCCGGCTATCTTTATCCTGATGACCCTCTGTGCCCGGTACTTTATCGCCTTGGTGGGCACCAAATGGCGGGACGGTACGCTTGCACAGCATGCCGTGACCATTCTGCTGGCGGCAACGCTGCTGATCGGTGCCTGCACCCCGGCCATGGAAATTTACCGCGGCATCTGCCACATTGCCAAAGAGGGGACTTTCTGCCTGGAAAACGAGGAGCCCTACACCCTGGCGGACCGCCCTGTAAGCCTGAACTTTGAAACGCAAAACTGCGAAAATAAATTGTTCTTTACCTATTTTGCAAAATAGTGTATAGTGATAAGGGTCTGCCCGGCTATTGCGGCAGTGGGCCAAAGACTAAACTTAAAGGAATGAAATCTGCATGAGCGAGAAGAAAAAAGTCATCTCTGTTATGATCCCTACCTATAACGAGGAGGAGAACGCCCGCCCCATCTATGAGGCGGTGCGGGATGAGATTCGGAAGGACTGCCCGGATTATGACTATGAGATCCTTTTTATTGATAATAAAAGCCAGGATCGTACCCGCCGGATCATTACGGACATCTGCGCGCAGGACCCCAAGGTCAAAGCCATTTTTAACAGCAAGAACTTTGGTCAGTTTAACAGCCCCTATTACGGCATGATCCATACCACAGGGGACTGCACCATTACCATCTGCGCGGACTTCCAGGACCCGGTGGAGATGATTCCAAAGTTTGTGGCTGAATGGGAAAAAGGCTACAAAATTGTAATCGGCAAAAAGACCACCAGCCAGGAAAACCCTGTCATGTACTTTTTGCGGGACTGTTACTACAAAACCATCAAAAGATGAGCAATGTGGAAATGATCGAGCAGTTTACCGGGTTTGGCCTGTACGATAAAAGCTTTATCCAGACCCTGCGTGATTTGCACGACCCCACCCCGTTTTTGCGCGGGATTGTGGCGGAGCTTGGCCCCGAGCGCAAGGAGATTGAATACACCCAGCCCAAGCGCCGGGCAGGCAAGACCCACAACAACTGGTACAGCCTGTTTGATGCCGCCATGCTCAGCTTTACCAGCTACACCAAGATTGGGATGCGGATGGCGGAGTTCTTCGGCTTTTTCTGCGCGGCGGTCAGCTTTATCCTGGGGCTTGTGTTCCTGGTGGCAAAGCTGATCCACTGGAATACCTTTGCTGCGGGTTATGCCCCAATGATCATTGCTGTGTTCTTTGTGGGTGGTGTGCAGCTGACCTTTCTGGGATTTTTGGGCGAGTACATCATGGCAATGAACGCCCGTATTATGGACCGCCCCCTGGTGGTGGAAGAAAAGCGGCTGAATTTTGAACCAGAAACGCCGGAAAGTGATGTTGTCCGCGCCCAGTGATAACGGCCGGATGGTTACAATAGATTGCGAGTTGACAGTAAAACAATGATTCCTTTTAATATTCCCCCGCAGGTTGGTACAGAGCTGGACTATATGCGCCAGGCCATGGCCAACAATAAGATCTGTGGCGATGGCCCTTTTACCCGCCGCTGTGATGAATGGATGGAACAGCGGTTCCATGCGGGAAAGGTGCTGCTGACCACCAGCGGCACCACCGCGCTGGAAATGGCTGCCCTGCTGTGCGGCATCCAGCCCGGTGATGAGGTGATCCTGCCCAGCTACACATTTTCTTCCACGGCAACGGCCTTTGTTTTGGCTGGGGCCAAGCTGGTGTTTGTGGATATCCGCCCGGACACCATGAACATTGACGAAGCAAAAATTGAACCCGCCATTACCGAAAAAACCAAAGTCATCTGCGTGATGCACTATGCCGGTGTGGCTTGCGATATGGACACCATTATGCAGATCGCCCGCCGCCATAACCTGAAGGTGGTGGAAGATGCCGCCCAGGGCGTGATGGCCAGCTATAAGGGCAGGGCACTGGGCACCATCGGTGATTTTGGCTGCTACTCTTTCCATGAGACGAAGAACTTCTCAATGGGGGAGGGGGGCGCGCTGGTCATCAATGACCCCGAAACCGTGACCAAGGCCGAAATCCTGCGGGAAAAGGGTACCAACCGCGCCAGTTTTCTGCGCGGCCAGGTAGATAAATATACCTGGGTTTCTTATGGCTCCAGCTACCTGCCCAGTGATCTGAATGCCGCTTACCTGTGGGCACAGCTGGAACAGGCCGATACCATCAATACAGACCGTACCCACAGCTGGGATTATTACGCACAGGAGCTGGCACCGCTGGCTGAAGCAGGCCTATTGGAGCTGCCCACCGTGCCGGAAGGCTGTGTGCATAACGGGCATTTGTTCTATGTCAAGCTGCGGGACCTGGAACAGCGCACCGCGTTCATTGCCTATTTGAAAGCCCACGGTGTGGCATCGTCTTTCCATTATGTGCCGCTGCACAGCGCCCCGGCGGGCATCCAATACGGCCGCTTTGCCGGTGTGGATGAGTACACTACCAAGGAGAGCAACCGCCTGACCCGCCTGCCGCTGTACTATGGTCTGACCGAAGCCGACCGCGCAGCCGTGGTGCAGGTGGTCAAAGACTTTTTTGCACAGAAATAACATGCCCAGTGCATGAAATCAGCAATATAACAAAAATCCGTATCCCGAATGCCAAGCAGGGCAGAAGGATACGGATTTTTCTGTTTGTTCTTTTAAAATTAAGCGAAAGTTCTCCACGGAACAATGAGGTCAGAGCACGGGGGACGAAACGCTTGCCTGTTTGTATAAAAAACCAAGGGCAATACCGCATAATTCTAAGTGCCGATACGGCGAGCGAGGTGCGGCAGATGCTAAGCCAAAAGCGCAGATAATACTGGATGCTGCAAAGGTGAGCGCCGCCAGTGGCGGAAACAGCGAACCGAAGCAGGGGCAGCGGTCGCAGAGTGCGAGGGGCTTTTGCCCCCGAAGCACGATGTGGGTACCGCAACCCGACATTATCGAGCATTTTGGCAACGCAGATGCCGTGCCGCAGCCGCCGGAGCGGTGCTTAAGCCGCAAGGCGGGAATTGTGCGGTGTTGCCCAAGGTTTCTACAGGGGAATAATGCCGTTCACTTTCCCCACCCGCTGCTTTGCACCATGGTTTCATCGCTCAGCATCCACAGGGCTTCCACATCGTTCAGCTGCTCGATCAAAGCCTGCCCTTTTTCTACCGGCATGCAGAACACACCGGTGGAAAGCGCATCCCCAGGCCGCTGTCACTGCTTACAATGGCAACGCTGTTCATGTAGCGGGCAGGCTGCAGGGTGGTCAGGTCGATCAGGTGGTGGTAGCGTACACCGTCCACGGTAAAGTAACGCTGGTAGTCCCCGCTGATCACAAGGCTTTGCCCCGGCTGCAGCTCCACGGTATCCACATAGCTTGCGGTGGCGTATTGGCCGTCCTGATCCGGCCAGGGGTTATCGACCCCGGCAACCCAGGGCCCGCTGTTGGGCTTGGTGCCAATGGCGCGCACATTGCCACCCACGTTCAACAGGGCGCTGGTCAGGCCGCGGGCTTCGGCTGCCTGGGCGCATTGCTCCACCGCATAGCCTTTGCCAATGCTGCCAACGTCCAGCTGCAATTCCGGGTCTGCAAAATACACCGTCCCGGTATTCTGGTTCAAAATCAAATCATCCATATTGCAGTGGGCAGCCGCAGCCTGCAGGTCGGCGGTTTTGGGCAGGATATCGGCGCTTACCTCGGCTCCATCGCCCGCGGCGGTGCGGGCATCGTGCCAGTAGCGCAGCACCGCCCCGGCAGCGGCATTGCAGGAACCGTCCGTTGCCTGGTACATCTCCTGCGCGAAGGTCAGCAGGTTCATAATCTCATCCCCAACGGCAACGGGGGCAGCGGCGGCTCCGGCGTTTACATCCGCCAGGTTGGTCATGCCGTCATAGTGGTTGTAAATATCATACAGCTGGTTATACCGCAGCAGGTCTGCATGCAGGGCGGTCATCTGGGTGTTCCAGTCGGCTTCACTGTCGGCATAGCCGCTGATGACAGTAACGGTGTCAAACACATCCCACCAAGTTACGCTGTAGCGCTGGGGGCTGGTGGTTCCAGTTGCCGCACAGCCGCTCAGCAGCAGGCAGAGCGCCAGCACCGCACAGGTCAGGCGGCGCTTCATGCCTGGCCTCCCACGTGTTCATGCTCGCGGTTCAGTTCGGCCAGCAGGGAAGCAAGGGTCCAGCTGCGGCTGGTGGGGGTTACCATGGCGCGCAGCGGGATCACCGCCCCGCCGCGGCGCACTTCATCCACAAACTGGCCCAGATCGCCGTTGTCATGCCTCAGCCCGCTCACAATCATGGCCGGGCGCTTCGGTACATCCGGGGCGGGGGCGGCTTCACCGCCAGTGTGCCGCCCGGTGCAAAGGGCTTCCACGGTGGTGCCCAGGTCGGCGGCGGTCAAAAGGCGGACTTTCAGGCGGCTCAGGCGTGCAGCGTGTTCCACCGCGGCGTGCTCGGCACTGCCGGGGGCAACCTGCCACAGCAGCACACAGCGCGGTTCCTGCTGGATTCTGGCTTTCATAACAATACCTCGTTATGCCTGCCCGCAGCCGGGCAGGCAGCAATCATAAAATCAAAATGTGCGGCGCAGGGGTCAGCCCCGCGCCGCACGGTGGAAAAGGTTCAATTACAGGTCAGGGTGATACTCTTTGCAGGTGCATTTTTTTCCATTTCAGGCCGCTGCCGCAGGGGCAGGGATCGTTGCGGCCAATCTTGGTCACGCGCACAGGGGTGGCACCCTTGGCACCAGCCTGAGCCGGTGCGCCTTCGCCGGTGGGCTTGGCAACCTGTTCGCGTTTCGGCTCCTGGTTCTGCTGGCGCACTTCAATGGTCAGCAGCATGTGTACGGCATCCTCGCGGATGGTGGCGATCATCTCGTCAAACATGGCAAAGCCTTCAATGCGGTATTCCACAATGGGGTCGCGTTGGCCGTAACCGCGCAGGCCCATGCCCTGCTTCAGCTGGTCCATGTTGTCAATGTGCTCCATCCACTTGGAGTCAACATTGCGCAGCAGGCAGATACGCTCCAGTTCGCGCATCATGGGGGCACCGTACTTCTGCTCCTTGCTTTCCAGAATGCTCATGCCGCGCTCATACAGTACCTTGGCAACATCCTCGCGCTTCAGATCATTCAGCTGCTCGGCAGTGTAGTTAAAATCAGTGGGCAGGCACAGCCAGTTCAGGTAGTGGCGGCGCAGGGCAGCAAAATCCCAATCATCGGCGGTTTCGCCGCTCAGGAAGGACTCGCAGGTCTCGTCGATGGACTGCTTCATCATCTCGTGCAGCTTGTCGGAGATATCCTCGCCGTCCAGCACCATCTGACGCTGCTTGTAGATGATCTCGCGCTGCTGGTTCATGACATCGTCATACTGCAGCACCTGCTTACGGATGGCAAAGTTGGAAGCTTCCAGCTTTTTCTGGGCGCTCTCGATCGTGTTGGTGATCAGCTTGTTCTCGATGGGCATGTCCTCGTCCAGGCCCAGGGTATCCATCAGGCCCTGCACGCGCTCACCGCCGAAAATGCGCATCAGGTCATCTTCCAGGCTCAGGAAGAAACGGATGCACCGGGGTCGCCCTGACGGCCGGCACGGCCGCGCAGCTGGTTATCAATACGGCGGCTTTCGTGGCGTTCAGTGCCAATGATGAACAGGCCGCCAGCTTCGCGCACAGCCTCGGCTTCGCGCTTGACTTCCGGTTCATATTCTGCAACCAGCTCGTCAAAGCGCTTGCGGGCAGCCAGAATATCAGCATCCTGGGTGTCGGCATGGCCGTCGCACTCGGTCATCAGCATTTCAACTTTTGCTTCATAGGCTGTGTCCGGGGCAGGGGGGGATGGGCAGGCCCTGTGCCTTGGCGCGGGCTTTGGCGTGCTCGTATTCGTCCTTCAGCACTTCCAGGTCGGCATTCATCTGGCGGGTCAGCTCTTTGCGCAGGGTGGCCTTTGCCATATAGGTCACGTTGCCGCCCAGCATGATATCGGTGCCGCGGCCAGCCATATTGGTGGCGATGGTCACAGCGCCCTGCTTACCGGCCTGTGCAACGATTTCGGCTTCGCGCTCATGCTGCTTTGCGTTCAGCACATTGTGCTCAATGCCGCGCTTTTTCAGCAGCTTGGAAAGCGCCTCGCTCTTTCTACGCTGACGGTACCAACCAGAACGGGCTGGCCCTTGGCGTGGCATTCGGCAACCTGCTCGATCACGGCATTATACTTGCCGTTGATGGTCTTGTACACGCTGTCCGGCAGGTCCTTGCGGGCGCGGGGCTTGTTGGTGGGGATGGATACGATCTGCAAGCCGTAAATTTCGCTGAACTCGTCCGCTTCGGTGGAAGCCGTACCGGTCATGCCGCCCAGCTTTTTGTACATGCGGAAATAGTTCTGGAAGGTGATACTGGCCAAAGTCTTGCTCTCAGCAGCAACGGTCACGCCTTCCTTGGCTTCAATGGCCTGGTGCAGACCGTCATTGAAGCGGCGGCCATACATCAGACGGCCGGTGAATTCATCAACGATGATGACCTCGCCGTCTTTTACGATATAGTCGGTATCACGGTGCATCACACCGCGGGCCTTGATGGCACCGTCAATATAGTGGCGCAGGGTCATGTTGTCGGCATCGGCCAGGTTCTCAACATTGAACCATGCTTCGGCTTTCTTAACGCCGCTTTCGGTCAGGGTGCAGGTCTTGTGCTTTTCGTCCACAACGTAATCACCGTCAACCTGTTCATCGGCTTCCACTTTGTCGTCCAGTTCAACGATGACAGACTTTTTCAGCGTTTTGGCAAAGTCATCCGCGCGCTTGTACATCACGCTGGAATCTTCGCCCTTGCCGGAGATGATCAGCGGGGTACGGGCTTCATCAATCAGGATGGAGTCCACCTCGTCCACGATGGCGTAAGCATGGCCGCGCTGCACCATGCTGGCCTTGTAAACCACCATGTTGTCACGCAGGTAGTCAAAGCCAAACTCGTTGTTGGTGCCGTAAGTAACATCCGCCAGGTAAGCCTTGCGGCGGTCCTGCGGCTGTACATCATGGATAACCAGACCGACCGTCAAGCCAAGAAAGCGGTAAACCTTGCCCATCCATTCGCTGTCGCGCTTGGCCAGGTAATCGTTGACGGTAACAACATGCACGCCTTCGCCGGTCAGGGCATTCAGGTAAACGGGCATGGTGGCCACCAGGGTCTTGCCTTCACCGGTCTGCATCTCGGCAATGCAGGAACGATGAAGCACAATGCCGCCGATGATCTGCACCGGGTAGGGCTTCAGGCCCAGCACACGCCAGTCCGCTTCGCGGCAGACGGCGAACGCTTCGGGCAGGATATCGTCAAGGCTGGCCCCGTTTTTCAGCTTTTCTTTCAGGTACGGGGTTTTGGCCTGTAATTCTTCGTCAGTAAGTTTCTGCATTTCGGGCTCAAGTTCCAGCACCTTGTTGGCAATGGGTTTGATGCGCTTGAGCTCTTTGTCGGAAAAATTACCGAACAGTTTTTCCATAAAAGACATAAGTAAACACCTGTATTTCTGCCGCATGGCGGCGAATGGATCAGCAGGGGAACCCCTGTTGGATACAATGCTATACTTTAATATAATACACCCGCGCAGGGTACTGTGTCAAACCTGCGCGGGTGTAAAATGCAAATATTAAACTGTTTCAGCTGCTCTTGTTGAAACTTGGCCGGTTATCATGCGCTTGCAGCGCTTTTTGGCCTGCTTTTCGTTGCTGATGAACAGCAGCACCAGCATCAAAAAGATGCAAACAAAGCCGATGGCGTCCCACACGGTAAAGGGGGAACCGAGCACCAGCGTGCTGATGATGGCCGCCGTAACCGGTTCCGCAAAGCTGAACAGGCTGGATTTCTGCGGCCCAATGTACATGACGCCGCTCATGTAGCAGCTGAACGCCAGCACGTTGCCGATGAGTACGACCGCCGCAATACCGGCAATGCCGGCCGCGTTGGGTACGTAGTTCATCCGCCACGGGCGGAACACCAGTGCAAAGAAGGTGCCGCCCATCAGGAATGCCCAACCCTGCAGCATAGGTGTGGGGTACTGTTTTTGCAGGTTTTGGGGCCATATGGTGTAAATAACAACGCAGAACGCGCTGATAATACCAACGACCAGCGCAGCGGGCGAAACCGCCATGTTGGTCAGGCTGCCGTGGGTGGTCAGCATAAATACACCACCCAGCGCCAGCACAATGGAGAACACCTCAAACAGCCGCGGCGCACGCTTTTGCTGGATGCAGACCACCAGCAGAATCAGCACGGGGGAAAGATCCTGCAAAATGGTGCCCACACCGGCGCTGGAAAGCTGGATGGTCAAAAAGTAGGTGAACTGGCAAAAGCTGACGCCAGCCAGGCCATAGATCACAAGGTCGCGCGCGTTGCGCCAGCTGCGCCAGGGGTTCACCAGTTGGCGCCAGTTGCGCACACCGTAATAGATGCACAGAATCACACCGGCCAAAAACAGGCGGATGGGCACCAGCCAGGTGGAATCCATGCCCTGGCGGGTAAACAGATACTGCCCCACGCAGCCGGAAACACCCCAGCACATGCCGCCGAACATTGTCAGCAGAGCGCCTTTTACGCTATCCGTCATTCGTTATGATCTCCTATCCCAAAACTTGTTACAGTTCGTTCAGGCAATACTGCGCAGCGGCAAAACATCCGGCACAACGGGGGCACCGGTGGCACGCAGCTGCTGTGCGCTCTGATGCCCAGCGGTTTGCAGCACACACCGCACGCCCAGCGCCTGGGCAACCTCAAAATCGTGGACAGAATCCCCGATCATAATAGCCTGCGCCGGTACGGCACCGCGCTGCTTCAGTTCAGTCAGATAAGCCAGGCCGACTTCCACTTTGCTGCGGGCGTAAATATTATCCAACCCCAGCAGGCGGTCAAAGTAGGGGCGCACTCCGCGCTCCGTGACCTGCTGTTCCAAAACCGGCAAGTTGGAAGCCGAAAGAATGACCTGCTGCACCCCGGCACCTTTCAAAAGGGAAAGGGCGGGCACAGCACTTTCTGCCAGCGGGCAGGCTCCGGCGCGGGCCAGGTAATCCTGCATGTAATCATCGGCAAGCTCTTTGTAGGAGTTTTTGGAAAAATCGAACCCTGCGCGAATATAATAATCTTCAATCGGGAAGCCAAAAATCTCACGGTACTGGGCAAGGCTGTATTGCTGCGGGTAATGATAGATGCGGAGCAGACGGTTGAGCGCGTCCACACAAAGGGCAACATCATCCAGCAGGGTGCCGTTCCAGTCCCATAAAACAAGGCTCGGTTTCATGGCAGCTCCTTTTAATGAATACAGGGAAAGCGGTTATTATTCTGCAAAAATTTTGTTCAGGGATTCGTTGCTCTCGATCAGCTTGACCAGGGCAACACCCAGCACACAGCAGCTGATGATCTCACCAACGCCAACAGCAACGGCGTTGAATACCGCCATGGTGGCCGTGGGGCAGAATCCGAGAAGAACACAGTGATTTCAAACGCGCCAACGATCAGTGCATTGGCGATAACAGGAGGGAAAGACGCCGGAATTGCCAGCCCTTTCCAGCGCACATTGCGCAGGGCATAGGTGGCAAGGCAGGCAATCAGGGTGGCGGCGGTGCCAAACACCACATCCACCATGGTGGAACCCAGCAGGTTTGCCAGCAGGCAGCCCAGGGTAACGCCCACAATGTATTCGGCCCCAAACACCGGCAGCAGGCAGAATGCTTCGGCCACGCGCACCTGTACCGCGCCGTAAGAGAACGGCTGCAATACCAGGCAAAGCACGGTGTAAACTGCGGCGATCATGGCGCAGCGTACCAGGGTTTGATCGGACAGTTTGTTTTTGCTAGTAGACATAAAATTACACTCCGGCGGATAGATTTTGACCGCGCCCAAGACCGCCAGGCTTGGGTGGGTTTGCGCCTGAAAACCAGGCGGAGCCTAAAATCCTAAGTTGCTCAACAAATTGTTATTATAACAAATGAAAATGGGGGATACAAGGGGGAAAGGGGCATAATATTGCAGCAAAAGAGCAAAATACTGCCTTTGCAGACAAAAAATCCCGCACCGGGCGGGCTGCCGGTGCGGGGGAAAATGATAGAGAGGTTTGTTACCAGGGCGCGTTATCCAGCGGGCAGTGCATGTCTGTGCGGGCGGCGCGCATTTCCACATAGCAGCCGCACTGCATGCAGGTCCCGGCGTTAAGGCTGGGGCAGGTGCGGCAATGTTCCAGCCGGGCAGTGTATTCCGCATCCGGGGTGCGCACACGGCGGGGCATGGTGGCGCGGTAGCGCACCACGCTGGCGTAATAGTCGTTTTCGTCCGCCATATCCTGCAATAAGCAGCGGCGGCAGCGCTTGGGCTGGGCTTCCATTACTGGTTCACCACAAAAGCGGCTACGCTGCACGGCGGCAGGGTGGCGGTAAAGCCGTCCGCCGTCAGGCTGGTGTTCAGTTCCGCGGGGACAACCTGCTCCGGCGCGGCAAAGGTGTTGTGGGCGGCGGGGGCACCGGCCAGCACGCGGGCTGTTACACCGGTGGGCTTGGCCCCGCCCAGCATGCAGGTAACAGGGATAGCTGCCGTATCGTTCAGGTTGGCCGCAGTGACCAGAATACTGCCGTCTGCCTGCTGGCTGGCACTGACATGCAAATCGGGCACCGCCTGGTCATCGTGGTTCAGCAGGGTGGTCTCCGCATAGCTTTCCAGCTGCTTGGCACCCTGGTGGCCCTTGTACATTTCAAATATATGATAGGTCGGGGTCAGCACCATCTTGCTGCCTTCGGTCAGGATCATGGCCTGCAGCACGTTGACCATCTGGGCAATGTTGGCCATGCAGACGGTATCACAGTGGTTGTTGAAGATATTCAGGTTGATGGCTGCCACCAGCGCATCGCGCATGGTGTTCTGCTGGTAAAGGAAGCCGGGGTTCGTGTCCGGTTCCACATCGTACCAGGTACCCCATTCATCCACAGCCAGGCCCACTTTGCGGTCACCCTGATACTGCTTGATAATGCGGGTGTGGTTCTCCACCAGCTCTTCCATCTGCAGGGTCTTGTGCAGGGTGGTATAGTATTCCTCATCGGTAAAGTCTGTGGCCGAGCCCTTGTGCTGCCAATCCTCATGGGGCACGGTATAGTAATGCAGTGATACCGCATCTACGGCCTGCCCGGCGCGCTCCATCACGGTTTTGGTCCAGTGGTAATCCGCCACGTTGGCGCCGGATGCGATCTTGAAGATTTTGTGCTCCGGCGAGTAGTTGCGCAGGTAGGTGGAATATTGGCGGCACAAATCGGCATAATACTCGGCACGCATACTGCCGCCGCAGCCCCAGGCTTCATTGCCAATGCCCCAGTATTTTACGTTGAACGGTTCGTCCTGCCCGTTGGCGCGGCGCTCTGATGCCATGGGGGAAATGCCGCCCATGTTGCAGTATTCCACCCAGTCCGAAAATTCCTGCACGGTGCCGCTGCCCACATTGCCGCTGAAATATGCTTCGCAGCCAATCTGGCGGCACAGCTCCATAAATTCATGGGTGCCAAAGCTGTTATCCTCGGTCACGCCGCCCCAGTTGGTGTTTACAATGGTTTTGCGGTTCTCCTTGGGGCCAATGCCGTCGCGCCAGTGATAGGTATCGGCAAAGCAGCCGCCCGGCCAACGCAGCACGGGCACATGCAGGGCTTTCAGCGCGGATACAACATCATTGCGCATGCCGTTGGTGTTGGGAATATCAGAAGCCTGACCGACATAAATGCCCTGATAGATGCAGCGGCCCAGATGCTCCGAAAACTGACCGTAAATGTTGGGGTTGATGGTGCCGACCGAACGGTTGGCGTTCACAAAAATATATGCCATAAAAAAACACCTCACAAAAAGTAAAAAAATACCATAAAAAGCAACATGAAATAGGAACCTAAAAGCACTATAACAAACTCCGTTCGTTATGTCAATCTCCTATAAAAATAAACCCTGCATTCCGGCAGAAGCACAAAATGCAGGGCAGATAAAAAGCAAACAAAGAAGCAAATAGAAAGCAAGAATAAGCAAATTTACAAGAAAAAGCAGTTGACAGGAAGGCTCAGCCTGCATACAATGCTCCTAAACTAACCTAACTCCTAACTCCTAACTCCTCTAACTCCTAACTCCTAACTCCTAACTCCTAACTCCTAACTCCTAACTCCTAACTCCTAACTCCTAACTCCTAACTCCTAACTCCTAACTCCTAACTCCGAACTCCGAACTCCGAACTCCTAACTCCTAACTTTATTCCCACTTCTCCCAAACCTCCGGCCGGTACCCCACTGTGGCGGCGCGGCCATTGCGTACAATGGGTTGGCGCAAAAGCTGCTGGTTTTCAAACAGTTTGTCAGCCTGCTGGCTTTCGTCCAGCCAGCGCAGCAGGGCAAGGGTATCCTGGTCTTTGGCGGTTTCGTCCACCAGGGCCTGCCAGCCGCCCACGGCCTGGCACACGCGGTCAAACTCACCGCGGCTCAGGCCCTTTCTTTCAGGTCCACCATCTGGAACTTGATGCGCCGCTCTTTGAACCAGCGCTGCGCCTTTTTGGTGTCAAAGCTTTTGTTGGTGCCAAAAATCTGGATGTTCATGCGTTTTCCTCCCGCCATCAGTCTGCCTGCGGGACATCCTGGCTGGATGCCACCATGTTATTGACCCACACGCCCTTTTTGACCAGAATAAACCCGATGATGCACTTGAGCAGATCCACCCCGTTCACAAACAGGTAAACGATGGGCAGCGGCAGTGCCGTATAGCGGCTGAGGACAAAGGCAATGGGAAAATTGATCAGCCAGGTATAGCAGCTGTCAAAAAAGAAGGTGATCAGCGTTTTGCCGCCGGAACGCAGCGTAAAGTAGGCAGCGTTGGCAAAGGCGAACAGCGGCATGCACAGCGCCGCCGTGCGGATCACGCTGGAAGCGAGCTCCCGGATGGCAGGTTCGGTGTTGTAAATGTGGGGATCAGCGGGCTGAACAGGGCCAGCAGCGTGCCCATCACCGCGCAGCTGGAAACACTCAGGGTGATCATCCGCCATGCGGTGCGGCGTGCACCGATCATGCGGCTGGCACCAAGCTCCTGCCCAACCAGAATGGCCGTGGCATTGCCCAGCGAAAGGAAAACTTCGTTAAAAATCTGGGTGATGGTGTTGGTAATGTTCATGGCGGCAATGGCCTGGATGCCGCGCACGGAATAGCATTGCAGCAGCATGGCCTGGCTCATGCTCCACAGGCATTCGTTCAGCAGAAGGGGGAAACCCTTTGATCGCCACCTGGCGGGCTAGATTGCCGTCAATGTGGAAATTGCGGAACACGCCTTCCATGAACGGGTAGCGCTCGGCACTGCGGTGCGCCCCGCTGACCACGATGACAAACTCCACAAAGCGGCTGAGCGAAGTGGCAATACCGGCACCCACTACGCCCAAAGCAGGAAAGCCGAACAGGCCAAAGATCAACAGGCTGTTGAACACAAAGTTGATGCCCATGGCAATCATGCTGGCGCGCATGGGAAGCGTTGTCTGGCCGGATTCCCGCAGGGTGCTGGCGTAAGCCTGAGTCAGCGCAAAGGGAATCAGCCCCGCCAGCATCACACGCAGGTAGCCCAGGGCATACTCCATCGTGGCGGCGGCATCGGCGGCGGTGGTGTCGGCTGAAATATACAGTTCGATCAGCGGCCGCCCGGCCCCAGCAGCACTCCGAACGCGATGACCAGCAGGCCGACCGCAATCAGCAGTTTCATGCGCAGGGTCTGGCGCACGCCCTCCATGTTGCCCTGGCCGTAATACTGGGCACCAAAATGCCCGCCCCGGCCAGCGCACCCCAGATGCACAGGTTAAACACAAACAGCAGCTGATTGATGATGGCAACGGCGCTCATGGGCAGGGTGCCCACCTGGCCAACCATCACATTATCCAGCAGGCTGACCACGTTGGACAGGGTGTTCTGCACAATAATAGGCAGAACCACCACCGCAACATGGCGGTAAAAGGTGCGGTCACCGATCAGGCATTCCCGCAGGGTTAAACTTTTTTGCTCCATACATCCTCCGTTTTACAAGTCTTACACCATAACAAAAATGCTCTTCCCGCACACAGCGGCAGGAAGAGCAGAAAAAAGCAACCCCTTTTTACGGCAGCGGCACCGCGTAATCCACAAGGCGGCGGGGCTTGCCTTCAAATACAATGGCAATACCATCCGGGCCGGTGTTGGCGCTCACAACGCCGCCCAGCTGGAACACCAGCAGCGGCGCATGACCAAACTCTTTTTTGCACAGCTTGACAAGTTCGTCACGCTTGGCGGTGGAGCTGGAGTAAGCAACCATGTAAGGCATTTTCTTCACATCGTCCACGCGGCTCTTGACCCACTTGACCATGGCAGGCGGCACGTTGTTGTCACCGCGCACTTTGGCTTCCACCTTGCTGATGCCATCGTTCAGGCTGATGATGGGGCGGATGCCCATCAAATCGCCCACAACGGCAGCAGCGGCGGAAACACGGCCAGATTTTTTCATCTGCTTTAAGCTGTATGCGGCAAGGCAGATTTCCACCCGGGCCAGCTTGTCCTGCATTTCGCGCAGGCAGGCATCCAGCGGCTCACCGGCACGCACCTTGCGGGCGCACTCGCACAGATACCAGCCATACGGCATGGAGTAGGTGTGCGAATCGATCAGATGAATCTTCATCTTGTGGCCGGGGCGCTCGTCTTCCAGCAGTTCGGCAGCCTTTACGGCGTTATTGTATGTACTGGAACCACCGGCGTTGATGCACAGGTGCACAAGGTCCTGTATACCGGCGTCTACATATTTGGCATAGATATCCACCCATTCCAGCTGGGTGATGGCGGCGGTGGTGGGTACGCTTTTGGACTGGCGCATCATCTCATAGAACTGGTTGTTGGTCATGTCTTTGCGTTCCAGGTATTCCTTGCCGTCCAGCATAATGTGGAACCCAATCACATCAATGCCGTATTTATCGGTCAGTTCCTGCGGAATGTCGGAGCAGGAATCCGTTAAAAAAGCAACTTTCACATCACTCATCTTTGTTCTCACTTCCATTCAAATCGGGTCAGCTGGCCGTGTGTTTCCAGGTCGGCAAAGTCCCACTGGCGCAGAACTTCGTATACCCCCACAGCTACAGCATTGGATAAGTTCAGGCAGCGCTCGCCTTTGCGCATGGGCATGCGCACGCACTGCTGCTGGTTAGCGGCCAGCAACTCTTCCGGCAGGCCAGCGTCCTCGCGGCCAAACACCAGATAGGAACCATCCGGATAATGGGCGTCGGTATGGCGCTGCGGCCCCTTGGAGGTAAAGTAGAAGAACGGGCCGTGATTTGCCGCAAAAAACGCATCCAGATCCTGATAATATGTTATATCAAGCTGGCCCCAATAGTCAAGACCGGCGCGCTTTAATTTTTTATCATCGATCGTGAAACCCATCGGCCCAACCAGATGCAGGCGGGCACCGGTTACGGCGCAGGTGCGCGCGATGTTGCCGGTGTTCTGGGGAATCTGCGGTTCAACCAGTACAATATTTACAGTTGGCAAAATTTACACATCCTTATTGTTTCTTATTCCGGGTTCTGCATCAGCTGTGGCAGAACGCTTTCCAGCCACACGCCAAGGCGCTCATCCGCTTCATCAGGGGTGGCTTTCAGGCAGTCGGCTACAAACACGGCGGCAGCCTGTGCGGCGGCGGGCAGCACATTGCCCTGCAGCAGCCGCCCGACCAGCACCGCGCCGAAAATATCCCCCGTGCCATGGAAGCTCTTGGGTACCATGGGGGTGCGCACCAGACTTTCGCCGGTGGCACGGTCTGCCCCAACGCAGGCAATGCCGCGCCCGGCGGCCACACCGGTGATGAGCACCCGCGGGCAGATGCGCGTTAGGCGCTGCGCCTGGGCCTGCGCGGTATGCAATTCCGCTTCGCCAGTCACACCGGGCATCGGATCGCCCAGCAGCAGGGCGGCTTCGGTGGTGTTGGGCAGAATCAGGCTGGCACGGGAACACAGGGTATACATGGCGGGCACTATTTCCGGCGCAAGGCCGCGGTACATCCGGCCGTGGTCGCCCATCACGGGGTCAACCACCGTCAGGGCGTCCGGCCAAAGGTCCATGGCCTGCTCTACCAGCTTGGCCTGGCTGGCATCGGCCAGGTAGCCGGAATAAATGCAGTCAAACCGCAGGCCAAGGCGGCGGTAATGCTCCAGGGCTGCGGGGCCGTAACCGGGGTTGGCCAGCTTGGCCGGGGTGCCCAGCCCGCCCGTGTGGGTGGAAAGCACTGCTGTTGGTACGGCAACGGCCTGTGCCCCCAGCGCCGAAAGCACAGGCACAATGACCGAAAGCCCTGCCCGCCCAAAGCCGGGCAGATCATGGATGCACAGAACTGTTTTAGGTGCATTGGACATAAGAAAAACGCTCATTTCTATATCGAATTTAGGGCAGCCCGCAGCAGGGAAGTGAATGCGCGGCGGCTGAAAACGTCTTTTCCAAACGTCTGTACTGATTTTACCACAAACTTCCCCGCAGAAAAGACGCATAACCACGAAACTGTATGGAAAAACTATCCCCAGGCTGGGATGAATGGAAAGCCGGCATCCCAAAGCCAAAAACACCAAAAGGAGCAATGCAAAATGGAAAACATGATCCCGACCGTTGCCGCTGCCGCCGTGGGGATGGCCATTGGCGGTGCCGCCGTATATGCCGCCACACAGGACCACCGCCAGATCCGCCGCACCGTGCACAGACTTTCCCGCGGGGCAGAAAAAGCTTTGATCGACTTTGACCGCATGGTGGAGAGCTACACCAAATAACAAAAATGCACCGCGTATGATGGCGGTGCATTACATAAAAAGCAAACAAAATGCCGCAACGGAACCCCATGCCCCGCTGCGGCAGACCCAAACCCCTCTATTTTAAGGGCAATACCGCATAATTCTAAGTGCCGATACGACGAGCGAGGTGCGGCAGCTGCTAAGCCAAAAGCGCAGATAATACTGGATGCTGCAAAGGTGAGCGCCGCCAGTGGCGGAAACAGCGAACCGAAGCAGGGGCAGCGGTCGCAGAGTGCGAGGGGCTTTTGCCCCGAAGCACGATGCGGGTACCGCAACCCGACATTATCGAGCATTTTGGCAACGCAGATGCCGTGCCGCAGCCGTCGGAGCGGTGCTTAAGCCGTCAGGCGGGAATTGTGCGGTGTTGCCTAAGGTATTATCACAGGATACGCACGCGGATGGCGGTATCAATGCCGCTGAGCTGTGCGGTTAGGCCGGCATCCACGTTGCCTGTTACATCCAGCATGGTGTAGGCAACATTCTTGCGGCCTTTGTTCACCATGTTCTCAATGTTCAGGTTGGCGGCGGTCAGAATGCCGGTGATGGCAGAGATTGCGCCCGGCTCATTGCGGTGAATGATGCAGATGCGCTTGCCGCCAACGCGCGGCTGGCTGACATCCGGCAGGTTGACACTGTGGGTGATGTTGCCGTTTTTCAGGTAGTCGCTCAGCTCATTGGCTGCCATCACAGCGCAGTTGGTCTCGCTTTCCGGGGTGGAAGCGCCCAGGTGCGGCGTGCAGTAAACTCCCTTCACACCCAGCAGCTCCTCCGCCGGGAAATCGCAGAAATACTGGGCAACCTTGCCGGTGCCGAGAGCATCCAGCAGGGCAAAGTTATCAACCAGCTCACCGCGGGCAAAGTTCAGCACACGCACGCCGTCCTTGCACATGGCCAGCGTCTGGGCATTGATGGTGTTCTTGGTGGAGGGCAGGTACGGCACATGGATGGTCAGATAGTCGCAGCGGGGCAGCATATCGCCCAGGGTGACGCAGTGCTGTACGCTGCGGGACAGGCTCCATGCAGCGTCAATGGAAATGTATGGGTCATAGCCCAGAACTTCCATGCCCAGGGCAACGGCGGCGTTGGCGACGCGGGCACCAATGGCACCCAGGCCGATTACGCCGATGGTTTTGCCGCGCAGTTCCGGGCCGACAAACTGCTTTTTGCCCTTCTCCACATCCTTGGCCAGGGTGGCGCTGCCTTTCAGGCCCTGCGCCCACTGCACAGCGTCCGGTACATTGCGGCTGCCGGACACCAGCGCGCCGATGACCAGCTCGGCCACAGCGTTGGCGTTGGCACCGGGGGTGTTGAACACCACGATGCCCTGCTCGGTGCACTGGTCAATGGGAATGTTATTGGTGCCAGCACCTGCGCGGGCAATGGCCAGCAGGCTTTTGGGCAGGGCGACATCATGCAGGTCGGCGCTGCGCACCAGAATGCCCTGTGCGTCGTCAGCCTCGTTATTGATCTCGAACTGGTTGGCCGGCAGCTTTGCCAGCCCAACCGGCGAAATGGCGTTCATGGTTTTGATGGTATACATAATGGCGGATAACCCCCTGTAATAATTAGAAATGAGCAATTAGGGATGAACGGTATGGCAGAGAAATCAGCAAGAACATTGGGATTTGAGCAAAACATAAAGTCAGCCTTCAATTCCTAAGGCAATACCGCATAATTCTAAGTGCCGATACGGCGAGCGAGGTGCGGCAGATGCCAAGCCAAAAGCGCAGATAATACTGGATGTCTTATCGAGCATTTTGGCAACGCAGATGCCGTGCCGCAGCCGCCGAAGCGGTGCTTAAGCCGCTAGGCGGGAATTGTGCGGTGTTGCCCTAATTTCTAATTGCTAATTCCTCATTATTTCACGCGTTTTCCTTGCGGAACTTCTCCATGAAATCAACCAGGTCGTTCACACCCTGGGCAGGCATGGCGTTATAGATGGAAGCACGCATGCCGCCAACCAGGCGGTGGCCTTTCAGGTTCACGAAGCCGGCTTCGGTAGCAGCGGCGCAGAACTTCTTATCCATATCCGGGTTGGGGCTGGTGAAGGTCACGTTCATCATGCTGCGGTATTCCGGCTGAACGGGATTGTTATAGAAGTCCTGACCGTCCAGGTAATCATACAGGACCTTGGCCTTGGCGTGGTTGATCTTGGCCATCTCTTCCAGGCCGCCAACCTCATTCTGCAGGTAATCCATCACCAGACCGGTCATGTAGATGCACCAGCACGGCGGGGTGTTGTACATGCTGTCCTTATCCAACAGGGTAGTATAGTTCATCATGGTGGGGATCTTTTCCGCCGGGATGCCTTTGGCGCTCTTGCCCAGCAGGTCGTCCCGGATGATGGCAATGGCCATACCGGCGGGGGCAACGTTCTTCTGCACACCAAAGTAGATGCAGCCGTACTTGCTTACATCGGTCGGCTCACTGAAAATCATGGAGCTCATGTCAGCTACCAGGGGGATGCCGTCCACCTGCGGCACATCTTTATAAGTAGTGCCAAAAATGGTGTTGTTCTGGCAGATGTGGATGTAGCTGGCGTTGGGGTCATACTCAATGGCCTTGACATCCGGAATATAGGTGAAGTTCTTATCCTTGCTGGAAGCAGCGATGCGGGCTGTGCCGAACTTAGCGGCTTCCTCGGCAGCCTTTTTGCTGAAGTTGCCGGTCACCAGATAATCCGCCGTGCCGGTGGTCATAAAGTTCAGGGGCACCATGGCGAACTGCTGGGTTGCGCCGCCCTGGAAGAAACCGATCTTGTAGTTGTCGGGCACATTCAGCACCTTGCGGATACCGGCCTCAGTGTTCTGGATGATCTCATCGAACCACTTGCTGCGGTGGCTCATCTCCATCACGCTCATACCGCTGCCATGGTAGTCCAGCAGGTCGGCCTGAGCTTTTTGCAAAACGGGAACCGGCAGCATGGAAGGACCGGCGCTGAAATTATACACACGATTCATAAGAGGTTACCTCCTAAATTCATTCTTACACCCAAGCTCAAAGCGGCGCGCTGCGCCTTGCTTTGTTGATTCGTTTTTCACAACACCTGTATTATACGCACTGCGCCTGCCCGCCCGCAAGCAAAACACGTTTGTCAAAATACCGAAAAAAGTGAAAAATTGCCGCGGGCAGCCTGCCAATAAGTACAGATGTGCGCAATAAGAAAACAGATACTTTTACAAACGTAAAATTCTGACCACCAAAACAGCCAAAAAGTAAGTGCACATTTTGTGCAAAAATGCACCTTGCTAAAATATCTGCCATAGATGTAAAATAAAAGCACAAAAATCAACCACAAACATAAAAGGATGGGGTGGAGAGAAGAATGAAAGCACTTTCAACCAGTGAGGAGCAGGTCATGGCGGCGCTTTGGGCCTGCGGCAAACCGGCCACCCGGCGGCAGATCGCGGCCAAACTGCCGCCGGACTGTGTGTGGGCGGATTCCACACTGCTCAACTTCCTGCTGCGGCTGGAAGCCAAGGGTTATGTACGGCCCGAAAAGCAGGGAAACAAAAATATTTATACCCCGCTGGTGCGCCGTGTGACCTATTGCGGGGCAGTCAGTGCGGCACACCTGCAAACTCTGTATGGCGGGGACCTGCGCAGCATGGTGGCGGCGTTATCGGATACCGGACGCATCACCAATGCTGAGATGGAGCGTCTGGCCCGCTGGCTAGACACCCGCGTGGCTGAAAGCCCGGAATACGATTACGATTGACCCCAAAAAAGGAAAACTGCCCCTTGCTTTTATAGGGCGGTGCAGTACAATACAGACAGATGCATGACTTGTAACAGAATGAGAGGGAAAATAAGACATGACAAAATTGGATGACCTTGCTTTGCATATGATTACATATTACGCGGCGGATCCTGCCCGCATCCAGCACTTTATCAAGGTGCACAGCTTTGCTGCGCTGATTGCCCGGCAGGAGGGGATGGATGCCGCAACGCTGGAAATTCTGGAAGCCGCTGCCTATGTGCATGATATCGGAATCAAACCGGCAGAGCAGACCTATGGCAGCTCCGCGGGCAAATATCAGGAAGAGCTCGGCCCCGCCCCGGCCCGCGCCATGATGTTGGAATGCGGCTTTACCCCGGCGCAGGCCGACCGCGTTGCTTATCTGGTGGGGCACCACCATACCTATACCAACATTGACGGCATGGACTATCAGATCCTGGTGGAAGCGGATTTCCTGGTCAATCTGTATGAGGATTCTGTACCCAAAGCAGCGGCGCAGAACGTGCTGGATAAAATTTTCAAAACGCAGACAGGCAAAACGATCTGCAAAGAAATGTTTGTGCTGTAAACGATACTACGATAAAATTTTGCCCGCAACCGGCGGTTGACACATTTCCAACAGTCAGGTTCTTTTTTGCAACGGCACCAGCTGGTACGATAAAGCCACCGAAACAAAACCCCACAACACAAGAAAGGACATTGACCATGATCTTTGCAGACAAATTGATCGCCCTGCGCAAAAAAGGCAGGATATTCCCAGGAGGAGCTTGCCCAACAGCTGAACGTGACCCGGCAGTCGGTCTCCAAATGGGAGGGCGCACAGTCGGTTCCGGATATTGAAAAGATATTGCAGATCAGCAAACTGTTTGGCGTTACCACAGATTACCTGTTAAAAGACGAGATGGGCGAACCGGAATATGCCGAAAGTGAGCCCACCGCCCTGCGCCGTGTAACGCTGGAGCAGGCTAACGCTGCCCTGGCCCAGGCAAAGGTCAACGCTCCCTACATGGCGTGGGGAACCGCGCTCTGTGTTGCTTCACCTGTTATGCTGCTGCTTTTGGGCGAAATCTGCCAGCATTCCCAGTTTGGCCTGAACGAGAAGGTGGCGACCGGTATTGGCCTGTGCGTTCTGCTGGTAATGGTATGCGTGGCTGTGGTGCTGTTTATGCTGTGCGGCACGAAGAACCGGGACTTTGATTTTTTGGAAAAGGAACCCTTTGAAACAGAATACGGCGTGACCGGCATGGTGCGGGAACGCCAGGCGGCGTACCGTCCCACCTATGATAAATTGAACCTGACCGGCACCGTGCTGTGCATTCTGTCCGCTATTCCGCTGTTTGTGGCCATGATGGTGAACAGCGGAATCGTGATGAATGCGGCGGTTTGTGTTCTGCTGGTGTTGGTTGCCTGCGGCGTTTTTGCCTTTGTGTTGGGCGGGACCTATTACGGCGCAACGGAAAAGCTGCTGGAAGAAGGGGACTACACCCGCCACAGCAAAGCCACCCGTGAGCTGCGTACCGCCATCAGTGTGGCGTACTGGCTGGTGGTCACGGCGGCATTCCTGCTGTACACCTTTGGCCCCAGGGGCAACGGCCAGCCCCAAGACAGCTGGTTCATCTGGGCCATCGGCGGCATTCTGTATGCGGCCCTAGTGCTGGTGGTGAAAATGGCGCTGAGAAAGCAAAATAATAAATAATAATGAATAAAGAATAATGTTGGTGGACCGCCGTGCGGTGGCACGGCTCAAAAAATAGGGCGCTACTTTCCTACAGCAAATTGCCAATGAAGGAAAGTAACGCCTTATTTTTAATGTGCGCGCGTGGCACGCACACCGCCATTATTCTTTATTATTTATTCTGATGCTGCGCATCAGCCCTGCATCTGCACAATATCCCGGATCGCCTTTCCCGTCGGGGTGCCGGCAAGGCCGCCGATGCCGGTTTCGCGCAGGTCATTGCTCATGGCAGCGCCAACTTCGGCCATCGCGTCGATCACCTCGTCCGCGGGAATATGCCCTACCACGCCGGCCAGCGCCATGTCCGCGCAGGAGACTGCGTTCATGGCCCCGATCACATTGCGCTTGATGCAGGGAATTTCCACCAGCCCGGCCACGGGGTCACACAAGGCCCTCCACGCTCGTCAGCGCCATGGCAAAGGCTTCGGCGCATTGTTCGGCGGTGCCGCCGCGCAGCTCCACCAGGGCGGCGGCGGCCATGGCGCTGGCGGCTCCCACCTCAGCCTGACAGCCTCCCTCGGCGCCGGCCAGCGTGGCGCGCGCGGCCACAACCTGCCCAAACCCGGCGGAGACATACAGCGCGCGGCAGATGGCTTCCTCGTTATAGCTGCCGCTGCGCCACAAGGGCAGCAGCACCGCGGGCAGAACGCCGCAGCTGCCCGCCGTGGGCGCGGCGACAATTCGTTTCATGCAGGCGTTGCATTCGGCGGTTTTCAGGGCTTCGGCCATCACCTGGGCCAGATAGCCGCCAGTCAACAGCTGGCCGCGGGCTTCGGCTTCGGCCACTTTGGCAGCATCGCCGCCCGCAAAGCCGCTGGCGGAACGATCCGTGCCACAGTAGTTATCGCTGGTTTGCATCATCACCTGCCACAGGTGGTGCATTTCGGCCAGGGACTGGGGGCGGGTCAGCCCGCTTTCCAGCAGGTCGCTCTGCAAAATAACGTCCCACAGGGGCTGGTTGTTCTGGCGGCTGACGTTCAGCATTGCTTTAACGGAAGAATATGCCATAATCACGCGCCCTCCTTTGTTTCGGTCTGCTGCGCAAGGTTCAGACCGGTCACTTTCACAATGCCCTGCAAGCCGCGCAGTTCGGCAATTAAGGCGTCCGGCAGGGGCTGGTCACATTCCAGCACCATTACGGCATAGCCCCCGGCGGTGGAACGGTACAGCTGCATGGTGGCAATGTTGATGCCCCGCTGCGCCAATGCGGTGGTCACTTCGGCCACATGGCCGGGGGTATCCTGATTGTGAACGATCAGGGTGTTGTGGTCGCCGCCAAAGTTGGTGGTAATGCCGTCGATCTGGCAGATGTTGATGCGCCCGCCGCCGATGGAAGCACCCATTACTTCCAGCTTGCGGCCGCTCACCCCTTCCAGCCGCAGCAGGGCGGTGTTGGGGTGGGCACCGCGCAGCACCACGGTGCCGATGGTATAATCCAGCCCGGCCTGCTGCGCCAGGGAAAAGCTGTCCGGGATGCGTTCATCGTCTGGCAGCATGCCCAGCAGCCCGGCCACCAGCGCACGGTCGGTACCGTGGCCGCGGCCTGTGGCGGCAAAGCTGCCATGCAGCAGGATCTCGGCAGTTTTTGGGGCTTCGCCCAACAGGTTGCGCGCTGTAAGCCCAATGCGCACCGCGCCAGCCGTGTGGCTGCTGGAAGGGCCTGTCATCACGGGGCCCAGCACATCAAATAAGCGCATGACGTTATCCCTCCTAGAGTGTACCTGAAAAGCCGAAAATCTGGCCTATTTCTTTGCTTTCAGATACACCTTATAAAAAACCGGGCTGCGCGCCGCGGTTTTGGCCTGATAGTTAAAAAGGCGCGGCCAAAAAACAGGTCGCGCCTCATTGCAAACACAGTATAGCATATCGCGCAGGTGTTTGCAAGTGGGGGACAGCACGGAAGAAATGCCCAAAAACTTTAGAAACTTTTGGGCGGCTTAACAGCAAAGTGGAATTTGCGGATGTCCGCAGCCTGGAAGGCGTTGCCCCCACCAAAAAGCACGCTGTGTTTACCATTGCCGTACCCACCACCGCCGGTACCGCTGCCGAAGTTACCATCAATTATGTCATCACCGATGTAGAGAAGAAGCGCAAGTTCGTCTGCGTGGATACCAACGATATTCCTGAAATCGCTGTGGTTGACCCCGATATGATGTCCAGCATGCCCAAGGGCCTGACCGCCGCCACCGGCATGGACGCACTGACCCACGCCATTGAAGGCTACATCACCAAGGGCCATTGCACCATCTCTGATATGTTCCACCTGGAAGCCATCAAGCTGATCTCCGAGAACCTGCGCGGCGCTGTGCAGAACACCCCGGAAGGGCGCGAAGGCATGGCTCTGGGTCAGTACATTGCCGGCATGGGTTTCTCCAATGTTGGCCTGGGCATTGTCCACAGCATGGCACACGGTTTGTCTGCTCTGTACGACACCCCGCATGGCGTTGCCTGCGCCATCATCCTGCCCACCGGCCTGGAATACAACAAGAGTGTTGCAGGCGAGCGTTACCGCGCAGTCGGCAAGGCTATGGGCGTGACCGGCATTGACGAGATGAATGATGCCGAAGCCGCTGATGCAACCATCGCAGCCGTCAAGCAGCTGAGCGCCGATGTTGGCATCCCTGCAAACCTGCATGGTATCCTGAAGGAAGAGGACATCCAGTTCCTGGCAGAGTCCGCTTTTGCCGATGCCTGCTGCCCCGGCAACCCGCGTGATACCAGCGTTGAGGAGATCAAGGAACTGTACAAGGGCCTGCTGTGATCTTTTCGATGAACTGAATCCATAATTACCGCCCCGCATGCTGTCCACTGCTGCATGCGGGGTGGTTTTTCGTGGCAGAAATATTGAGGGATGCTGCGATTTTAATGTTTCATTGACGAAAACAGCGTGACATGCTATAGTATAGCTAACCAAACAAGAACAAAATACATGCAGTGGCCAAACAACAAATGAAAGGCAGGGAAGATCGTGAGCCAATTTTGGAACCAGCTGAAAGACCGGGTGCAGGTAAGGGGAGCGCAGGCCAACAGCACCATTGGCATTATTGGCGGAGCAGATGGCCCAACGGCGGTATTTGTCAGCACGAAGCCCGACAGCTGGCTGGGCACCCTGCTGGGGCTTCTGCCGTGGGGGGACGGGAATAATTTCCGCGGGCCTGCTGCTGGGTTGGTGCCATAAGGATAAAAAGCGCCTGCTGCTGCCGATGATCCTTTCTACCGTTGGCTGCGCCGTTGGAGCGGAGCAGGCTGCTGTTCAAGCAGCGGCAGTGTGGCAGGCGGCCAGGCATATGCCGGAGATCCCCATGCCCGGTGCCATGCTGCGCACAGCGGCGGCCAACGCGTTCAGCACTGGGCTGTGGTTCAGCGCGGCCACGCTGGTATGGTCTCTGGCGGTGCTGTTCCGCCGCCGCGCATCCTGAACTGCATCCTTGTGCCGCACCGTATAATAAAAGCCGGAGTATACCCGCAAAACGCTTGTGGAAACACTCCGGCTATTTTTTTGGAAAAAGAAGTTAGTTACAACTAACAAATGCAACGGTTTTAACGGGCCTGCTCATCCCCTTTGCGGGGAACAAGCCTTGGAATCCTTTGCGAATTCCAAGGCTTGTTAACGCAAAATCCGGCTGTGTTTGTAGAAATAGACGATATTTTCGACGTTTCAGATACATCCTAGATAGGGGTATTATTGAGGTAAATGTTGGGGTAGAGGTGCGTTTAGATAAACCAAAAACCCGCATATCTTACGCAGATACGCGGGTTTTTGTTGGCGGAGTAAGAGAGATTTGAACTCTCGCGGCCCTTTCGGACCCTACGCCCTTAGCAGGGGCGCCTCTTCGACCTCTTGAGTATTACTCCACAAGTCAAAGTGATAAACTATTCACTTTTTCACACAAAATGGCGGAGAGGATGGGATTCGAACCCATGGTCCGCTCGCGCGAATCGCTGGTTTTCAAGACCAGTTCCTTAAACCACTCGGACACCTCTCCACAGTGGCCACCACCAAGGTGCGATAGTTATATTACCATAAGCCCTGCAGAATGTCAAGCATGAAAATGAAAAAACAGCAAAAGAAATTGCAAAAATTTAAAAGAAAAAGAGAAAATACAATAAAATCACGCCAAATCGTCCAACACTTGGCGCGCGGCACGCACGGACGCTGTATCCGTCTGCTGGATATGCCACTCGTCCAAACCGGGCAGCCCCATGGGGAACGCCCTCGCGGCGGAACACCATCCGGCTTTCCAGTTCCACTTTCCCACTCATGTGGTAAGCCCTTGCGCCCGGCAGGGCAGCCGAAAGCTGCCGGATCACCCCAGCGTTTACCCCGGCACCGATCAGTACTTCCGGACCATTGGTGCGGTCACGCTCTGCCAACAGGCTGCACAGAACGTCAACACCCTGCACACAGCTGGCGGCGGCACCGCTGGTCAGCACGGTATCAATTCCAAGGGCGGCGGCGTCGCGGTAGGTTTGCAATGGGTCGGCAGATACATCAATGGCGCGGTGTAGGGTGAGCCCAGCACCATTGGCGGCCTTTGCCAGCCGTGCGGTTGCGGTGCAATCCAGCGTGCCGTCCGGGTTCAGGCAGCCAATCACAAAACCGTTAGCCCCGGCACTGCGCAGCTCGGTGATCTGCGCGCACATCATCTCAATCTCTTCCGGCATATACAGAAAGTCCCCTGCACGCGGGCGTATCAGGCAGCGCACGGCAATATCGCTTTCGTGTCGGATCTGACGCAGCAGCTCGGTATAGGGGGTCAGCCCACCGGCCAGCAGTGCACTGCACAGTTCCAGACGGTCCGCCCCGCCAGCAATGGCAGCGCGCGCCGATGCAAGGCTATCCACACAAACTTCCAGCAGCATAATGACCCTCCAAAACGATTTTTCTTACTTAAGAGTAACACATTCCGGACGGGGTTACAATGCCTTTGCGCTACCAAAGAGCGCCGACAAAATTTAAGCGGCATGCCCACCGCGCATAACGCGCAGGGGTGGGGTGCTGCTTTGTGGGTGTGGCTGCGGGGCAATGGTTACGCTCCGCTTTTTGCGTATTGGTATTGCGCAGGGCAATGCGTACCCCAGCAACTGCGTTAAAGGTGAAGCACAGCACGGCCCCAATGGCGAGGGCTGGCAGCAGGGAAAGCTGACCTTCTGCCACGGCGCAGACGACCATCAGGCCGCCAAAACCGATGGAATACAAAAGGACATTGCAGATAAGCTCGGTAAGTAGATTCATTTTCATAATTATGACCTCCGGGATCGTGCTGCGGATTAAAAAACAGTTGCGAAAAATGCAATAAAAGTACAACGACAAATGCATAAGAACAACGTGTGGTTGTTTTATGAATCTAGAATAGTACAACTAACGGTTGTTGTCAAGGGGTGCAAAACAACTTTTTCTAGAATATTTTTTCACGGAATCTCTTTACAAATACTACCTTGGGTTGTATAATGAAATCATAAAACTTGGCGAATGCCGCGGCTTGGGCTGGTGCATGGGTGCATCGCTTGACTGCTGCTTTATGTACAGCGCGGCAACCACAGTGAAAGTAGGAAAAACCATGTTTTCAGAACGACTGAGAGAAGCCCGTAAGGCGAAACATTATAGCCAGGCAGAAGTTTCGCGCCTGCTAGGCGTTACCCAACAGGCTGTTGGCAAGTGGGAGACTGGGCGCTCCACCCCGGACCCACAGACGGTTGCCCGGCTGGCAGAAATTTTAGATACTACCGCAGACATGCTGCTTGGCCTGCAAAGCAACGCAGACGCGCACGGCGCCGTTGGGCAGCGTGCGTTCAGCCAGTATACCCAGTGCCCAATTCCTGTTGTGGGGACGGTGCGCGCAGGGTACGATGCCCTTGCTTTTGAGGAAGATTACGGCACAGAATACGCCAGCGTAAAGGACCCGCAGAATTATTTCTATCTTGTGGTTAAAGGCGACAGTATGGAACCGCGCATTTCGGATGGCGATCTGGCCCTTATTCACCGCCAGAATACGCTGGATAACGGTGACCTTGGCGTTATGGTGTATGGTGATGGCAACGGTACCCTGAAAAAATACATCCAGCGCGGCAACGCTGTTGTGCTGCATCCTTTCAACCCGGATTATGAGGATTTGATCATCCGCGGGGAAGAATTGGACCATTTGTACATTGCCGGTAAGGTTGTGGAGACCAAAGCCAAGTGGTAAAAAACCGCAACGCATTCCCGCGGTAATGCGGATGAGGCCAGCAGATAACTGAATAAAATTTTTCCTACACGCCGTCTGCAAAACAATGCTTATGCGGCGGCGTGTATTTCTTATACCATTTTTTAGGGCACGTTATAAAACCGTGCTGGCTAGTAAGAGGAGAACGAACCATGCAGCTGGAAGATAAACTTGCGATTTTGGCGGATAGCGCCAAGTATGATGTGGCATGTACTTCCAGCGGTGTGGACCGCGCCGGGGTACACGGCAAGCTGGGGTGCAGCGTGGCGGCGGGCATCTGCCACAGCTTTACGCCGGATGGGCGGTGTATTTCGCTGCTGAAAGTGCTGTATTCCAACGCCTGCTGTTATGATTGCGGTTATTGTGTCAACCGCCGCTCCAACGATGTACCCCGTGCGACCTTTACCCCGCGGGAGCTTGCAGAACTGACAATCGGCTTTTATAAGCGTAATTACATTGAAGGGCTTTTCCTTTCCAGTGCGGTCATCGGTACGCCGGATTATACGATGGAACGCATGATCGAGGCGCTGCGCATTCTGCGGCAAGAATATCATTTCAACGGCTATATCCACGCCAAAACCATCCCCGGCGCGGACGCGGAATTGGTGCGGCGTATCGGTCTTTTGGCGGACCGGCTTTCGGTCAATATTGAACTGCCCAGCGAAGCCAGCCTTTCCTTGCTGGCTCCCGATAAAAAGAAGCAGGCGATTTTGAAGCCGATGGGCCAGATCGCTGTACAGAGTGCGCAGAGCAAAAAGGAGCTGGTGCTGTACCGCCACGCCCCGGCGTTTGCACCGGCAGGGCAGAGCACCCAGATGATTATTGAGCGACGCCGGAAAGCGACCGCCACATTATGGGATTGGCGGAATCTTTATATAAAAAATACTCGCTCAAGCGCGTGTTCTTTTCGGCATATCTTCCGGTTAACAGTGATTCCCGCCTGCCTGCGCTGGATGTGCGCCCGCCGCTTTTGCGGGAACACCGGCTGTACCAGGCGGACTGGCTTTTGCGGTACTATGATTTTTCGGCTTGGGAACTGCTAACAGAGGAAGAGCCGAACTTTGACCCTTATCTGGACCCCAAATGTACCTGGGCAGTGCGCCACCCGGAATTTTTCCCCGTGGAGATCAACACTGCGCCCAAGGCGGCCCTGCTGCGTATTCCGGGTATCGGGCCCAAAAGTGCATTGCGGATTTTGTCCGCCCGCCGCCAGCAGCACCTTGGAATGGCGGAACTCAAGCGGATGGGGGTTGTGCTGAAACGTGCCCAGTACTTTATTACCTGCAACGGCCGCGCCGCAGCCCACGGAACCCGGCAGGAAATCGCCGCGGCGCTGCTGGACCCCAAGGCATTTGCCGTGGGTACGCAGCAGCTTTCGCTGGATGACTTTACCCCGAAGGTTCTGCCGGATGCAGCGCCCGCTGTGCAGAAACTGGCCGCGGCGGGGATGCCCGCCCGCCAGGCAGCCTATGAGGTAAAACAGGAGGCTTTGCAATGTCTTACCCGGCGCATGTGACCGACACGGTGTACCGCTATGATGGAACCTTCCAGGGCTTTTTGTGCTGCATTTTTGAAAGCTATTCCCGCAAAGAGATCCCTGCCGCCGTCTGCGCACCTGACCGCGGGCAGATCAGCTTTTATGATTCGTGCGAGATCGTAACAGACCCTGCCCGCGCCCAGCGCGTTGCAAGAGGATTGAGCGGCTCGGACCGACGGTAAAGGAGCGCATAACAACAGGATTTTTATCGGATGACCCGGAACATGAATTGATCCTGCTGCGCTTTGCGCGTATCTGCTGAAAAAGGCCCCGCTGCCGCGCGTGCAACAGGGGACCCGGATATCTGTGCGGCGTTTGACCTAGAACGGGCGGTCAATAATGAAGCCTGCAAGTATATTGAGTTCATCCGCTTTGAACAGCGTGATATGATGCTTGGCACGGTGATCCACCCCCAAAACAGGATTCTGCCGCTGCTGCGCGGGCACTTTTGCAGTCGGTTACCGGATGAAGACTTTATGATTTTTGATGCGACCCACGGCATCGCCATGCTGCGCAGGGACCGCAAAGTGCAGTATATGGTCATGGAGCATTATGATAAAAACACCGGGCAGGAGGAACTGGACTGGCAAAAGCTGTGGAAACGCTTTTTTGATGCCGTTACCATTGAACAGCGCCGCAATGAACGTTGCCAGATGACCCACGCTCCCAAGCGCTATTGGAAAGATATGTGCGAAATGGCGCTGCTGGGCCGGGGAACCGCTGGTAAGGCGGAGCAAAATGCGGAAGCAGCCCGATAAAAACAGCAGCTTTACCCCCTGTGCAGACATAAAAATTTGTGGTATACTAATACTTATATATTATTTGTGTGCGTGTGTAAGATCACGGGCCGGAAGCAGGCAGGAAATTTGCCCTGCGGCAGACGGTAAAACAGAAAAGATAGGGGAGTTTCTGCATGATGGAAGAATTGCTGCATATTCTTGAAAAAAATGCCCGCCTGCCGGTGGAAGATATCGCCGCTATGATGGGCAAAACGCCTGCCCAGGTTGCCACTATGATGGATGAGGCGGTTGCCAAGGGGTATATCCGCGGTTTTGAAGCCATGATCGACTGGGAACAGGCTGGTATCAATGTGGTGGAAGCAGTGATCGAACTGCACGTTTCCCCGCGCAAGAGCCGCGGTTTTGACGAGATCGCATCGGTGATCGCCAGCTTTGACGAGGTGGACAGCGTTCTGCTGATGAGCGGCAGCTATGATCTGCAGGTCATCATCAAGGGCCACAGCTTCCAGGAAATTGCCCTGTTTGTGGCAAAGCGCCTTTCTCCGCTGGACGATGTACTTTCCACGGCAACCAGCTTTGTGCTACGCCCGTATAAGCGCGGCGGCAAGCTGTACCTGAACGAAGAAGCCGACGAAAGAGAGTGTACCGTACTGTGATGAATTACGATGAACTGCTTGCGCCGGCTGCGAAACTCATGCGGCCTTCGGGGATTCGCAAGTTTTTTGATTTGGCCGCCGAAATGCCGCACTGCATTAGCCTTGGCGTGGGCGAACCGGATTTCAAGACGCCGTGGACCATCCGGGATGCGGGCATCCGTAGCCTGGAACAAGGCCGTACGCGCTATACCGCCAATGCGGGTATCAAAGAGCTGCGCGCCGAAATTTGCCGCTACTTGGCCCGCCGCATGGAGCTGAACTACCAGCCCAGCGAGGTGCTTGTTACCGTGGGCGGCAGCGAGGCCATTGACCTGACCATCCGTGCACTGGTCAAACCGGGGATGAAGTCATCATCCCGGAGCCTTGTTTTGTCTGTTATGAACCGATCACTTCGTTGACCGGCGGCGTGCCGGTGCACATTGCCACCAAAGTGGAGGATGATTTCCGCCTGCGGGCGGACCAGCTGCGCGCCGCCATTACGCCGCGTACCAAACTGTTGATCCTGCCGTATCCCAACAACCCCACCGGCGGCGTGATGGATGCGGCAGATCTGGAAGCCATTGCGGAGGTGCTGCGCGGTACCAATATTATGGTGCTTTCGGATGAGATTTATGCGGAGCTGACCTATGGGTTGGACCGCCACATCAGCATTGCCACACTGCCGGGCATGAAAGAACGCACCATCGTAGTGAACGGCTTCTCAAAAGCGTATGCCATGACAGGCTGGCGCCTGGGATATGCGGTTGGTCCGGAACCGGTAATCAAGGTGATGACCAAAATTCACCAGAGCTGCATTATGTCGGCCCCCACCACCAGCCAGTATGCAGCTATCGCAGCGCTACATTCCTGCGATGATTCTATTGAGATGATGCGCGATGAATATAACCGCCGCCGCCGCTATGTGGTAAAGGCGCTGAACGATATGGGCCTGACCTGCTTTGAGCCGCGCGGGGCGTTTTATGTGTTCCCCTGCATTCGCTGCAGCGGGCTGACCAGCCAGGAATTTTGCGAAATGCTGTTGAAAGAGCAGGAGGTTGCCATTATCCCCGGTGATGCTTTTGGCGCCAGTGGGGAAGGCTATGCGCGCATCAGCTATGCCTACAGCGTGGAACACCTGGAAACTGCCATGCGCCGCATCCGCACTTTCCTGAAAGACCACGGCTGGCTGGCAGAATAAACGGCAAAAACAGGAGCTGAACAGGATATGGTATATCAAAAACAATTGGTCGTGGTGTTGGCGCCTGCCAAGCTGAACCTTTCGCTAGATGTGGCTGGACTGCTGCCAAACGGCTACCATGACCTTGACATGGTTATGCAGACCATTGACCTGTATGAACGCATCACCCTGCGCCGCAGTGCAGACCTGACCCTGCGCCTGCCGGGCAGCTTTGTTCCGCCCAACGATAAAAATACAGCGTACAAAGCGGCTGTGGCGTTTTTCCATTATACCGGGCTGCTGGCCGGGGTGGATATCACAATCCAGAAGCATGTGCCGGTGCGGGCTGGTATGGCGGGCGGCAGTGCGGATGCTGCCGGTGTGCTGGTTGGCCTGAATGAGCTGTACAACGCGCAGCTTTCAATGAGCGAGCTGTGCGCCATCGGTGCAGGCATTGGCGCGGATGTACCCTTTGCCCTGATGGGCGGAACCTGCCGGGTAAAGGGCGTGGGCGATTTGATTAAGCCGCTGCCGCCCTGCCCGGACTGCTGGTTTGTGGTGGTTATGCCCAGCGTTGGCATCTCCACACCGGAGGCGTTCAAGCGCTATGATATCATGGGAAGCCCGGTTCACCCGGACTGTGAGCGCCAGGAACAGGCCATCCGCGAAAACGATCTGGCTGCTATGTGCACCGCTGCAGGCAATGCGTTGGAACATTGCAGCGGCGCGGTGGAAACAGCCGCTATCTGTAAGCAGCTGAATGCCCAAGGCGCAGTAACCAGCCTGATGACTGGTTCCGGCGCGGCGGTGTTTGGTGTGTTTGATGATGGGCAAAAAGGCGAAACAGGCCCAACAGGCATTGCGGGCCGGGTATGACCAGGTTTATCTGGCCCGCCCGGTGCGCGGCGGTGCGCGCGTTTTGCCGCGCCCTGCCAAAAAGGACCACACACCCAGACGGGAAGAATAAGCCTGCTGGTTGCAGGTCTGCAGCATGTGACCTGCCAATAGCTTTTGTGTCTTTGATTTTATGCCTTTTATGGTTTATAAAAACTATAGGCAATACCGCATAATTCTAAGTGCCGATACGGCGAGCGAGGTGCGGCAGATGCTAAGCCAAAAGCGCAGATAATACTGGATGCTGCAAAGGTGAGCGCCGCCAGTGGCGGAAACAGCGAACCGAAGCAGGGGCAGCGGTCGCAGAGTGCGAGGGGCTTTTGCCCCCGAAGCACGATGCGGGTACCGCAACCCGACATTATCGAGCATTTTGGCAACGCAGATGCCGTGCCGCAGCCGCCGGAGCGGTGCTTAAGCCGTCAGGCGGGAATTGTGCGGTGTTGCCTATATAGACAAAGAAAGTATAGTGGTGTAGAAAAATGCATGGGCACATCACATAAAGAGTAGATAACGTAAAATAATTGAATAACAGCTTTCCTTTGGCCCCATACTGCTTGTAACATCAAGCCGTCAAGGGGCAAGGCACGGCGCAGGGAACTGCGCAGCGTGCAGACAAAAGCATTGCCGGCCACCGGGCGTTTGTTGCCGGGCCGGCTTTTTGCTTTTTGCAGCAAAAGGGGGAAACGCTGATGAAAAAACTGCTGCAAAAATTACCATCTGCCGGGGCTGGCCCGCTAAGGATTCGCAAAATTCTGGAATGGGGCTGTGCCTGCGGCCTGCTGCTGACCATTGTACTTACTGCAGCGGCTGTGCGGTATCAAACTGTGTGTGCCCGTGTGTGCGGGGGATACGCTGCGGCTGCACATTTTAGCCAACAGCGATACAGTGGAGGATCAGCTGCTGAAATTGCAGGTGCGGGATGCTGTTTTGGAACAGGTGACAGCCGCAACGCAGTATGCCGAAACCAAGCAGCAGGCGGTGCAGACCCTGCGCACAGCCATGCCGGACCTGCAGCGCACAGCCCAACGGACGCTGCGCCATGCGGGCAGCAGCCAACAGGTACAGTGCAGGCTGGAAGAAATCCCGTTTGCAGCCCGCCGCTATTCCGGCTTCTGGCTGCCGGCGGGTACTTACACGGCGCTGCGGATCGAACTGGGTAGCGCCCAGGGGCACAACTGGTTCTGTGTGCTGTACCCGGCGCTCTGCGTGGGCAGCAGCGAAGCCAGGTATGCGGATACGGAAGAAAACGCGCTGGTGTTTGGCGGCTATCAGGTGCGGTTTGCTCTGTTGGATACCGCCCGCAGCGTGTGGCAGAAAATAACGGATTGACAAAATGGCGGCAGGGCGTGCAAGAAGAAGCTCTGCAAAAGAAAGAGGAACACCATGCTGACCTTGATCCTTGGCCCTTCGGGCAGCGGAAAATCGGTGCGCCTGCGGGAAGAACTGCGCCAGCGTGCGCGCAGCCGGCAGCGCAGCATCCTGATTGTGCCGGAGCAGTTTACATCTTCGACCGAAGGTGCGCTTTACCACGCACTGGGGGATGAACTTTCTGCCTATGTGGAGAGCTATTCCTTTACCTCGCTGGCCGAAACCCTGCTGCGCCGCTATGGCGGTGCGGCGGTGCCCACGCTGAGCGAGGCCGGACGCGCCGTGCTGGTGCGCCGCGCTATGGATGAAATGATGGACAAGGTGGTGTATTACAGCCGCCAGCGCCGCAGCGCTGCGTTCTGCCAGAAGGCGGCGGAAACCATCAGCGAGCTGAAAAGCGCGGGCATCCGCCCGGAGACCCTGGCGGATTATGCCAACGCCCCCGGTGCGGACAAAGATAAGCTGGGGGAACTGGCCCTGATTTTTGGAACCTATGAAACCCTGCTGGCCCAAACGGCCATGGACCCCGGCGACCGCGTGGAGCTGGCGGCCAAAAGCCTGGACCAGGCCTTTTTTGCGGGCCGCACGGTGTACATTGATGAATTTGATACATTCAACCACTCCAAGCGCGCCATGCTGGCGGCCATGCTGCCGGTTGCCGATGTAACGGTAAGCCTGTGCTGTGACCAGGCTCCGGACCAGGCGGACGATGGCGTGTTCAGCGGTGCGCGGCGGGTGGCCAATACCTTGAAATCCATGGCGGCCAGTGCGGGGGTGCCCTGTAAAGAAATCCGCCTGACCCAGGATATGCGCCACAAAGATGCCCCTGTGCTGGCGGAGCTTGGCCTTTTGCTGGCGGATCCGACCTATACGCCGGAGGCAGAGGTGGACCCCGCCGCCCCGGCTATTACCTATTATAAGGCGGACAGCCGCCAGGCGGAGGCCAAGGCCGTGGCGGCAGCCGTCAAAGCGCGTGCCCGTGCGGGTGTGCCGTATAACAAAATGGCGGTGATCTGCCGCACGGTCGACCAGTACCTGCTGCAGATCCGGTATGAATTCCGGCTGCAAAATATCCCGTTGTTCTGTGATGAACCCACAACGCCGGAAAACACCGCCCCGGCCCGTGCGATCCATGCAGCGCTGGATCTGCTGCGCGGCGGTCTGACCACCACGGCGCTGCTGCGCCTGCTGAAAACCGGCTTGGTGGACCTGGACCGGGACAGCCAGTGCGCACTGGAAAACTATGCCTATACCTGGCCGCTGCATGCGCAGGACTGGCGGGAACCCTTTACCCGCAACCCGGAGGGCTACACCGACCGGATGAGCGAGCAGAGCCAGCAGGACCTGCAGCGCGCCGAGGAAGCCCGCAGCTTTTTGGTGCCGCGGGTACAGAAATTTATGGACCGTGCCCGCAATGCGGATACCGCCACCCTGACGGCGCATATTTACTACTTTTGCAAAGCCTGGGGGCGGAGGAGGCCCTGCAGAAGCTGACCGATGGCCTGCGTGCATGCGGGGACCTGCCCAACGCGGACGAAGCCTTGCGGGAATGGAATGTGATCACCGAGCTGCTGGACCAGATGGTGCACCTGCTGCCCGCAGGGGAGCCCATCACCCCAGCTGATTATGATGACCTGTTCACCCTGCTGCTGCGCACCACGGATATGGGGCATATTCCGCAAAGCATGGACAGCGTGATCTTTACCACCGCTGGCCGCATGCGCCTGCCCGAAACCGAGGCCGTGTTTGTGATGGGGCTGGCGGAAGGGGAGTTCCCCCAGACACCGGGGGATACCGGCCTTTTGAGCCACGCTGACCGCGATACCATGATCGCGCTTGGCGCGGAACTGCCCGACTGCTTTGAAAACCGTGTGATCCGTGAGCAGGTCTGCTTTTATAAGGCACTGACGGTGGCGCAGAAATACCTGTGGCTCAGCTGGCCGGGCGGCGCTGCGGGCCTGCCCGGCACGGCGGCATTGGCCCCGGCGCTGGAATTGCTGCGGGTGCCGCCGGCGGTGGTGCAGCCGGAAGAGCTGGCCGCAACACCCGCCGCTGCGCTTGACCTGCTGGGGGATGTCTGGCAGCAGAACACCCCGCAGCGGGCATCGGTGCAGGCGGCACTGGCAGCCGTGGAGGGCAGCGCGCAGGCCGCACCCGGCTATGCCGCCGTGCAGCGCGCCGCCCAACGCAAGCCCGCCCGCGTGGAGGATGTCAAGGCACTGGAAAGTATTCTTGGCCCCAGTGTGCGCATCAGCCCCACGCGGTTTGAACGGTACATCAGCTGTCCGTTTGCCTATTTTATGCAGTATGTGCTGGGGGCGCGCCCGCGCCAGAAAGCCGAACTGGCCCCCAATATCAGCGGTACGCTGACCCACTGGGTGTTGGAGCAGGCCCTGCGCCGGGAGGGCAGTGCCTTTGCCAAATTGACCCAGCCGCAGCTGGAACAGCTGGTGGAAAGCCTGGTGCAGGAATACACCGCCGCCAACCTGCCCGGCGCGGGGGTGCGGATGAACTACCTGCTGGGGCGGATCCAGCGCAACCTGGTGGGGCTGCTGGGGTTCATCCAGCGGGATGTGCGGCAGTCCGGCTTTCAGCCCGTGGCGTTTGAGCTGCGCATTGATGACCGCCCGGACAGCGATGACCCGGATGCCCCACGCGTGGACCCCGTTCAGCTGGACGATGGCAGGGGGCACACGGTGCGTATTGTGGGTACGGTGGATCGTGTGGATACTATGGAACTGGGCGGCAAAACCTACATCCGTGTGGTGGACTATAAGACCGGAACCAAAAAGTTTGACCTGCGGGAAGTGTATTACGGCCTGGACTGCCAGATGCTGCTCTACCTGTTTACCCTGGAACGCAACGGCGGGCATCTGTTCTCGCAGGGCACGGCAGCCGGGGGTAGAATACCTGTGGGCGGATCCCGCGCCGGAAAATATCATTCGACCGGAAACAGATGATGCAGAACCTTTGCAGGCGCAGAACTACCCGCTGGAAGGACTGCTGCTGGATGAGCCGAGCATTTACCATGCCATGGATACCAGAGGCACCGGTGCCTTTGTTCCCCTCAGCTTCAGCGCCAAAACCGGGGAGCCAACGGCACAGTCGGCCAAAGCGCGGCTGGCGGACCGGGAAAAGTTCAACCGCATCCGGGACCACCTGGATGGAATGCTGACCGATATGGCCAAGAACCTGTACAGCGGTGAAATCGACGCGGCCCCGCTGGTGCCCAATGCAGGCAAAAGCCCCTGCCTTTGGTGCGAGTACCGCACCGTCTGCCGTCATGCGGACGGCGAAGGGGAGCGCACACCGCTTAAACCGGACGACCCGTTTGGCGCAGAGTAAACCGGCGGGGCAGCTGGAAAGTCAAGAATTCAGCCTCTTTCGACCAAACACAGCTGAATTCTGTGTTAAAAAGCATTGGAATTCGTCTTGTGTTTGTAAAATTGTCGTTATTTTCTTTGCTTTCAGATATATCTTAAAATGCAAAAACGCCGGATAAGGAGACAACAATGGCGGAAGCGAAAATTCAATTTACCCCGGCGCAGGCTGCGGCCATTCAGGCCCGCGGCGGCAGCCTGTTGGTTTCGGCTGCGGCCGGCTCCGGCAAAACGCGGGTGCTGGTGGAACGTGTGGCGGGGCTGATCACCGACCCGGACCACCCGGTGGATGCAGATTCTCTGTTGATCATGACATTTACCAATGCGGCAGCGGCCAAGCTGCGGGCGGATATTACCAAGCGCCTGGCAGCAGAGATTCGCCAGCATCCACAGGATGTGCGCCTGCGCCGCCAGCAGATGCGGCTGCAGCGGGCATCCATCGGCACAGTGGATGCGTTCTGCCTGCATTTTGTGCAGCAGAACTTTTCGGCTCTGGATGTTCCGCCGGATTTTACCATTGCGGATGACGCTACCCTGGTGCGCCTGCAGCAGGAAACCCTTTCCACCGTGCTGGAACAGGCATATACCGATCCTGACTTCTGTGCCTTTGCGGACCTGATGACCGCGGCCGGACGGATGATACCACAGGCCGGGCGGTGCAGGAACTGTATCACTTTACCCAGGCGCTGCCACACCCGGCGCAGGCGCTGCAGCGCTTTGTTGAAATGTGGCAGAGCGATGCCCCACCGGAAAAGACCCAGTGGGGGCAGGCCGTTCTGCGGGAAACCTCTGCGCGGATCAAGGGCGTATTGCGCCTTTTGCGCACGGCGCAAAAAATTGCAGCGAAGGACCCGGCGGCGGATAAAGCCCTGACAGCCGTACTGATGGATGACGAAGACCGCATGCTGCTGGTGCTGGATCGGCTCGATCACGGCGCGTGGGACACCGTTCCGGAAGCACTGGATAACGCAGATAACTGGCGCAGAGCCGGGCGGGTGCCCGGTGGGATCGCATCCAACATAGCGGCAATGTCGGCCAATATGCTGCGGGACCGCGCCAAAAAACAGATAGCGACCCTGAGAACGGACTTTTTGCTCTGCCCGGCAGCTGACTATCAGGCAGACCGCCGCCGCGCCGCCCCGCTTGTGGCTGCGCTGGTCCGCGCAGTGGAGCAGTACCGCCGCACACTGCTGGAAGCTAAACTGGCAGAAAAAGTGCTGGACTATGCAGACCTGGAGCACATGACGCTGGAACTGCTGCTGACACCGGAGCACGAGCGCACCAGCCTGTGCCGCACCGTCAGCGCGCGGTACTCTGCTGTGCTGGTGGACGAATACCAGGATACCAACGCGCTGCAGGATGCCATCTACTTTGCCCTTGCCGCGCCGGATGCTTCTAACCTGTTTTTTGTGGGGGATATCAAGCAGAGCATTTACCGTTTCCGCCAGGCGGACCCCTCCGTCTTTGTGGGCAAGCAGACGGCGTGGCAGCCCTACCCGGCCGATGCCCCGGTACCTTACCCGGAACCGGCCACCATTGCGCTGGATGCCAACTTCCGCAGTGCGCCGGATGTAATCCGGGGGATCAACTACTTTTTTGAAACGTTTTTCTCCCGGCGGCTCGGCGGCATTGATTACGGCGATGGCCAGCGCCTTGTGGTGGGTAGAAAAGACGAAACCTACCCCGGCCTGTGCGAGCTGGATGTGATCCGCGAAGCCGATACCGCGGCAGATGCCCGCACCATTGCTGCCCGCATTGCCCAGATGATGGCGGATGGTTACCCCGTGCGGGACGCCGAACCCGGCAAAACCCGCCCCTGCCAGTATGACGATTTCTGTATTCTGCTGCGCGGCCGTTCGGACTTTGCGCTGTATGAAGCTGCCCTGACCGCGCTGGATATCCCGGTTTATGCCGATGTGGCGGCTGACCTGCTGGACGCCCCTCATGTACGCCCCTTTGCCGCACTGCTGCGTGTGCTGGATAACCCCGCACAGGATGTGGAGCTTTCCTCTGTGCTGCTCAGCCCGCTGTACCCTTACACGCCGGATGATCTGGTGCAGCTGCGCGCGGCTGTGCGCGGCGGCAGCCTGTATGCGGCGGTGCTGCACGGCAGCGACCCGCGCTTTGCACCGTTTTTGCAGGATATGGAGGTTTACCGCGAGCTGGCCCGTACCCTGACGGTGGGGCAGTTGATCGAAGAGCTGTTTGCCCGCACGGGTTACCTGGCGGCGGTCGGCGCCATGCCGGACGGTGCCCGTTGCCGGGATGACCTGCTGGCATTTGCCGCGTGGGCAGCGAACGCCGGGGCGCGCGGTCTTTCGGCCCTGGTGCGCGCAATGGATGCCGCCAAGGCGGGCAGCGGGGTGCAGGCGCCTTCCATCGGCCAAAGCCGCCCCGGCTGCGTGAGCATTATGACGGTCCACCGCTCCAAAGGGCTGGAATTCCCGGTGGTGTTTGTGGCCAACACCTCCCACAAGTTCAACCAGAGCGATGCCATCTATCCGGTGCTGTATCATAAGGAGCTGGGCATTGGCCTGATGCTGCGCGCGGGCAGCAGTGCCAGCCGCTACAAAACGCTGCCTTATACCGCCGTGGTGCAGACGATCAAACGTGAAACACTCAGCGAGGAAATGCGCATTTTATATGTGGCGCTGACCCGTGCGCAGGATGCGCTGATCATTACGGTACCGCTGAAAAGACCGGAAAGTGAATTGAAAAATCCGGCCATGTTTGCCAGCGCCGAGGCAACGGATGCCGAAGCCATGTTGGGGGCACAGAACTGGGCGCTCTGGCTGCTGACGGCAGCTATGCTGCACCCGGCCAGCGAGGAACTGTGGAAATACAGCGAACTGCTGCCTCATCATATCCCAACGGAAGCGCCGCTGAACATCCGCCTGCTGGACCCGCCCCCCGCGGTGCAGGCAGCGGAGCCGGAAGCCCCGGCCCTGCCGGACGATGCCCTGACCGAACGCCTGCTGGAAGCGTTTACATGGCAAAGCCCCAACAAAGCGCTGGAAACCATCCCGGTTAAAGTCAGTGTCAGCGCCGTGACCCACACCAAACAGGAACTGACCCTGCGCCGCCCGGCCTTTTTGCAAAAGTCCGGCATGACCGGGGCGGAACGCGGCACGGCCATCCATGCGTTTTTGCAGAGCGTTCCCTTTGGCCCGCAGCCGCCAGAGCTGGAAGCCGAAGTGCAGCGCCAGCTGGACCTGCACCTGCTGGACCCGGAGCTGGCCAAAGTGCTGGATCTGGAACAGGTACGCCCGTTTTTTGCCAGCGGGGTATGGCAGCGCATTGCCGCTGCCCGCCAGGTCCTGCGGGAAGAACCGTTCATTACCGCGCTGCCGGCCGGAGAAGTCGTCCCCGAAGCGGCGGGGCAGGGGAGAGCGGCCAAGGCCCCGGTGCTGGTGCAGGGCATTGCCGATGTGGTGCTGGTGTTTGACGACCACGCCGAAATTCTGGACTATAAAACCGATAAAAGCCGCAATGCCACCTATTATATTGAGAGCTATGCCGCGCAGCTGCGGCTGTACCGCCGTGCGTTTGCCCTGCGTTTGCCGGTGCCGGTAACAAAGCTGACCATCTACTCGTTCGCCATGCAGGATGAGATCGATATCCCGCTGGAATAGGCGATAAACTTTTGGGCAGATAACGTGATTTTTTCTGCCAGCCCCCCTTGACGCACGGGGGTTGGTATGCTATTATAGTAATACCTCTTTTGCGGGTCTATTTTTTTGTGCCCATTTTTAGGCACAGGGCCCGCGGGCGCAAAGGGCGGCAACCCTTTGCACAACGAGGGAGGCCTTTGGGCGCAGCGCAAAGCATCAAGCTTTAACTTCGGTGCTGCACCCGTATAAACCGTTAATTGGAGGTGCCGAACGAATGACTGTCAAGATCACCCTGGCCTGCACCGAGTGCAAGCAGCGTAACTACAACAAGGAAAAGAACAAGAAGAACAACCCGGATCGTCTTGAGATGAAGAAGTATTGCCGTTTCTGCAAGAAGCATACTGTTCACCGCGAAACAAAGTAAGTTTGAAGGAGCTTTTAAGATGGCTGATAACAAAGCGGTAAACCAGACCGCCGCCAAGCCGGAAGAAGCTAAAGCCGACAAAAAGGCTAAGGCAAACGACGGCAAAAAGAAGGTTCCCTTCACTGCCAAGGTCAAGAACTTTTTGGCCGTATCACCAAGTATTTCCGTGATACCAAAAGTGAGCTGAAAAAGGTTGTGTGGCCCAGCAAGGAAGACACCCGCAACAATACCATTACCGTTATTGTGGTTGTGGTAATCGCGGCTGTTGTGCTGGTGCTGCTGGACATGGCGTTTGGCGGTATCATTCACCTGCTGATCGGCGCGTGAACCGGCTTTTGAGCGGAGGCAACTATGGCTGAACAAGCATATTGGTATGTTGTGCATACCTATTCCGGCTATGAAAACAAAGTCGCAACGGATCTGATGACCATGGTGGAAAACCGCCGCATTCAGGATCTTATCTGCGATGTCAAGGTCCCCACCGAGACCGTGATGGAGGATCAGTTTGATAAAACCGGCAATAAGATCGGCGAAAAAGAAGTTCAGCGCAAGATCTACCCCGGCTATGTCTTTGTCAAAATGGTCATGAACGATAATACCTGGTACATTGTCCGCAACACCCGCGGCTGCACCGGTTTTTGTCGGCCCGGCTTCAAGCCGGAACCCCTCTCGGAGGAGGAAGTCGCCAAGCTCGGCGTTGATAACGGCGTTGCCGCGCCCGAAGTCGATTATGCCGTGGGCGACAATGTCGAGATCACTTCCGGCACAATGGAAGGTTCCATCGGTACGGTGGAAGAGATCAATCTCGACGAACGCAAGGTCCGCATCAAGATCAACATGTTTGGCCGCGAAATCCCGGCAGAACTTGGTCTGCACGAAGTCAAACTTCTGTAAGCGGAACTTAGCGCAAATCGCCTGGCAACAGGCAAGTAATTCCGGTAGAAACTGCGCATGAGCAGTTTTTATAGAGCGTGCGAGGGTCGCATGCTCGTGGGAGGCCTGCACCGCGGGCCGCAACTCACCACAAATTTTGGAGGTGCAATTTATCATGGCACAGAAAATCACTGGCTACATTAAGCTGCAAATTCCCGCCGGCAAGGCAACTCCGGCTCCCCTGTTGGTCCTGCTCTGGGCCAGAAGGGCGTTAACATCATGGCGTTCACCAAGGAGTTCAACGAACGTACCAAGGGCCAGATCGGCATGATCATCCCCGTTGTCATCACTGTTTACGCTGACCGTTCCTTCAGCTTCATCACCAAGACCCCGCCGGCTCCGGTCCTGATCAAGAAGGCCGCTGGCATCGACACCGCCTCTGGCGTGCCCAACAAGAACAAGGTTGGCTCCATCACTCTGGCTCAGGCCGAAGAGATTGCCAAGACCAAAATGCCTGACCTGAACGCTGCTTCTCTGGAAGCTGCCGTCAGCATGATCAAGGGCACCTGCCGCAGCATGGGCGTCACCGTCGAGGGCTGATTAAGCTCTTTTGCGTGGGAGGATAAATCCGATAACTACCACAATGGAGGAATAAAGTAATGAATCACGGTAAACATTATGTCGACAGCGCTAAGCTGATCGACCGTACCAAGACCTACGAGCCCCAGGAAGCCCTGGAGCTGTGCTGCAAGACCGCTAAGGCCAAGTTCGACGAGACCGTTGAGCTGCATGTCCGCCTTGGCGTTGACAGCCGCCATGCTGATCAGCAGGTCCGCGGCGCTGTTGTTCTGCCCAACGGCACTGGCAAAAACGTTCGCGTTGTTGCTATTTGCAAGGGCGACGCTGCTAAGGCTGCTGAGGCTGCCGGTGCTCAGGAAGTTGGCGATGATGATCTGAGCGCCAAGATCCAGGGCGGCTACCTGGACTTCGACGTTCTGGTTACCACCCCGGATATGATGGGCCGCGTTGGCCGCTTGGGTAAGATCCTCGGACCTCGTGGTCTGATGCCGAACCCGAAGGCTGGCACCGTTACCCCCGACATCGGCAAGGCTGTTACCGATGCCAAGGCCGGTAAGATCGAGTACCGCCTGGACAAGCAGAACATCATCCATGTTCCCGTTGGCAAGGCTTCTTTTGGCGCTGAAAAGCTGATGGCCAACCTGGACACCGTCCTGGAAGCCATTGCTAAGGCTAAGCCGGCTGCTGCCAAGGGCCAGTACTTCAAGAGCGCAACCATCGCCACCACCATGGGCCCCGGCGTTCGCGTTGCCACCAACAAGTATGGTGTATAAGAGAATTTTCTCTTAAAAAATGCTTGACAAACGCACATTCCCGTGCTATTATAATTAAGCTGTTTTTAAGACAGCAGGCGCCCTTTGGGGCCTAACGGGTTTGACCCACCTGCCGAGAAACGTGCGTTTTGAATTTGCTTCAAAGCCATTTTCCCGGCAACGGGAAAGTGGCTTTTTCTTTTGATAGAGCCGCTTGCCTGTATATCTTACAAGCGGAATGAGGTGAAAACAAATGCCCAGTGCAAAGATTCTGGAAGCCAAGAAGGCTTATGTTGCAGAACTGAACACCAAGATCGCTGGTTCTCTGGCTGGCGTTGTCGTTGCTTACAACGGCATCAGCGTTGCTGATGATACCAAGATGCGTAGGAACTGCGTGAAGCTGGCGTTGAGTACATGGTTGTCAAAAACACCATGCTGCGCCGTGCTGTTGCTGGCACCCAGTACGAAGCTATTGCTGAGTACTTCAAGGGTGATACCGCAATTGCTCTGTCTGCTGAGGACCCGGCTGCTGCTGCCCGCATCCTGTGCAAGGTTGCTGACGCAGACAAGTCCAAGCGCTTCACTGTTAAGGGTGGCTTCTGCGACGGCCAGGTGCTGGATGCCGCTGGCGTCAAGAGCCTGTCCACCATGCCCAACCGCGAAGGCCTGCTCTCTATGCTGGCTGGCTCCCTCAACGGGATCATCGGCGGTCTGGCTGTTGCGATCCAGGGGATCGTCGACAAGCAGGAAGAAACCCCCGCTGCCTGATTTATCTTGCAGCATGAGGAAAGCGGCGTAAACCTCAACAAAACCGCCGCACACAAACAATTATAAAAATTATGGAGGTAACTACCATGGCTTCTGAAAAGATCACTGCCATTGTCGAGTCTGTCAAGACTATGACCGTTCTCGAGCTGAAAGAGCTCGTTGATACCATTTGCGAAGAGTTCGGCGTTTCCGCTGTTGCTGCTGCCGCTGCCCGGCTGCTGCTGGCGCTGCTGCTCCTGCTGAGGAAGAGAAGACCGAGTTCGATGTCATCCTGGCTGATGTCGGCGCTAACTGAAAGATGCAGGTCATCAAGGCTGTTAAGGAGCTGACCGGCGCTTCTCCTGATGGAAGCGCACGGTGTTTTCGTTGAGACTGCCAACGCTAAGCTGAAGGGCAGGCTCCCCAAGGCTGACGCTGAGGGATTGAAGCGTGAGCGATTATAACCGCATCACAACACCAGACAGGACAATCCCTCAGTCAGCTTTGCTGACAGCTCCCCTTACACAAGGGAGCCTCTGAGTTTCTCGATGTAATAAAAGGTGGTGTACTTTTGTGAAATTGCGTATTACTTGTGCTGCGCTGGCCTGCACCCTGCTGCCTGGCGGGCTGCGCAGCAGGAGAACTGCTGTGTCCTGGTTCGGCTGAACCGTCTGTCTCCACGGCGGCTGGAACCAGCAATTACGCCGAAGCCAACGGCAGAACCTACACCAGGAGCCAAC